>OLOF01000126.1_pt1 | contig 56813 bp, 42 predicted proteins | sample 1643121 | NCBI WGS metagenome assembly OLOF01 (sample SAMEA3136677, study PRJEB25190) | human gut metagenome | biome: human gut; feature: human-associated habitat; material: faeces | place: Austria | collected 2013
AGAGGGTAGACACCTGCGGTTTCCACCCTCTTGTGAATCACCCCTTTCCCTTGGAGAGTCTGGCGCAGATTACCGACATGTGACCGCTGCGAAAAGGGGAACGGCAGTCGGGTTACCGCAGCGTGTTTTTCTCCGCCTTTTCGCAGTTCACAGACAGCGTACTGCTACACATACGGTTAAATCCACGCAGGCGCGACATACCCGTGTCGCGCAACTCGTTAGTCTGGAGTTTACGGACGGCACCTGCGAATTAGGCGTTTGGTACAATTTATCTTCGCAGAAACTGTCCGTAATAACGCGCTGACGAATCGTGCGGCACTGTTATCCCCCAGGGGACCCTCTCTTGCCCTTCGGGCAATTCACCTTGTGCCGCACCCAGCGTAGAGTAGCCCGTATGTGTAGCAGTAATCTATCTGTGAACTGCGAATATGTTGCGAAACAAACGCTGAGGTAACCCGACTGCCGTTCCCCTATTTTCGGAGCGGTCACATGTAGGCAATCTGCGCCAGATTGGGAAGCAAGGGAAAGGTAGGAGTTCAAAGAGGAAGGAAAACCGCAGGTTGTCCTTCCTTTTTGCCCCCGCGGCGGGCGCCGCGACGTTCCCGCCGCAGCGGCGGCGAATCCCCCGCTGAGGTTCAGCGAAAAACCTCCCGCCCGTTAGGGGCGAACACGCTTACGCAGTTCGCATACCCCGCTCAGCCGGTGCAGAAAAAAGACTGCCGCCCGGATAGGGCGAACCCGCCTGCGGCAGTTCGCATACCCCGCCCAGCCGGTGCAGAAAAATCCGTGCCGAATTGATAAATCAAACTCATCTAATTAAAGCATATCCTAAAAAAACAGCACTGTCAACGCAATAAAAATTACAAAATGTAAACAATTTGTATATGTCAGCGCACTTTGCGGGAATTTGTGAAATAAGGATTGACAATCATCTTCTACTATTGTAGAATATAAGCAATAAAAGGTGTTTTACATTTGTAGAATAAAAGGAGGGTTAGACTATGCGAAACGACAAGCGATTGCCCGATGCGGAGCTGGAGGTCATGCAGACCATCTGGTCTCTGGGCACACAGGTCACGGCGGCCGAGGTGCAGCAGCACGCGGATAAGGACTGGAAAATGACCAGCGTGCTCACGTTCCTGTCCCGCTTGTGCGACAAGGAATTTCTTTCCTGCACGAAGGAGGGACGGCAAAACCTGTACACGCCGCTCGTCAGCGAGAAGGACTACCGTCAGCGTGAGAGCGTCGGCTTTCTGCGCCGGCTGTGCGGCGGCTCGGTGAAGAATCTGGTCGCGAGCCTGTCGGATGCGGGCGCGCTGACCGAGCAGGACATCGACGAGCTGCGCGCGTTCCTCGACAGGCAGACACACTAAGGAGGGGATCTTATGCTGCAATTCTCGGAAAAACTGCTCAACAACCTGATGCAGATCGGCCTGACCGTATCGCTGGCGGCGCTCGTGCCGCTCATTCTGCGGCGGCTGATGAAAAAGCGTTATCCGGCCCGTATGGTATGTGTGGTGTGGGCGATTCTCGCACTGCGGCTGCTCATTCCGGTGCAGCTGACACTGCCGCAGGCGCCGGTGCAGGTCATGCCGCGCACCAGCTATGTGGTGCAGAGCGACCAGACGGCGTTCCGGCAGGCCGGACTTCCGGTTGTGCAGAACCCAACTCGATGGGTGACGGGCACGCAGGCGCAAACGCTCAGCGCGGCAGATACCGGCACGGTCAAGACCGTGGATATTACCGACATTCTGCTGACGCTGTGGCTGGCCGGTGTTATTTCCTGTATACTCTGGCAGGGGATTGGCTATTACCGGCTGATACGCAGCCTGAAAGGTAAGTCCCGTTCGGTCGAACGCGCGGATTTGCACACGATTTTGCAGGAGCAGTGCGCCGACCTGGTTATTGACCGGGAAATCCCGCTGCGGGTATCTGCGGCGGCGGACTGCCCAATGCTGGCCGGATTTATCCATCCGACGCTGTATTTGCCGGATGAGCGCATTTCCCGGACGGATGCGGCGTTCATTTTCCGCCACGAGCTGACGCATTACAAGCATGGCGATCTGTGGCTCAAGCTGCTGCTTCTGGCGGCACGCTGTCTGCACTGGTTCAATCCGCTGGTGCATCTGATCGCGCGATTCGCGCAGGAGGACATTGAGGCGGCGTGCGACGACGCGGTTGTTCGCGGACACGACGGTGCGTACCGCAGAGCCTATGGCGAGACCATCCTGCGGTCGGCTATCGCGCAGGCGCAAAAGAGAAAGGCTTTGGTGTCCTGCTTCGGTGATGACAAAAAGACGCTCATGCGTCGGTTTGAGGGACTGTTTGACAAGTCGGTCAAAAAACGCGGTGTCGCGCTCGTTGTGATGATCGCGCTGCTGGTCGGTTCGCTTAGCTGCACGATCGCGGTCGGCGACAGAAGTACGCCGCAGACGACCGAGGAACGTGCGCTACTCATCGCAAACACGTTCGCGCAGGCGTATGTGGACGAGGACGCCGAGGGCTTTTATAAGTATCTCGACCCGAGCAGCGAAAACGCGGAGGGTGATACGTTCTCGACCGGCGCGGCGGTCTACAAGCGCTACACGACCCGATATGAGCCGGAAACGCAGACCGCGCTCATCGTTTACGAATACGAGTATGACGCCGCGCGCATGGCGGCGCAGGGGATGCAGGCGAACGGCATTACGCCGGGTCTGCCGTACCGCGAAGCGCAGCGGCTGTATTTCACCGGTAAGGGCGATAAAATGCTGATTTCTGAAGCGATTTGGGAAGCCGACTCGGACCTGACAAGCTCCACCGGTGATGATAGTGGTCTGGTAAACTCGCTGGAGCACTTCAAGCTGCTGTACGAAAACGATCTTGGTCTGCCGGATTTCGTTTCGGCGGATAACAAGGCGGTAATCGGCAACAGCGATCCTGTGTCCGCGGCAGAGGTTCTGCTCGGTATTTTTCCGGCGGCCAGTCAGGTTGAGGGCAGCGACGAAGAATCCGCACCGTACAACGACATCCGCAAGGTGACATTCACGTTTAAGGATAACAGCAAGGTTGTTGTCACCATGATCAACCAGTTCGGTCAGGGCTGGCTGCCGCAGGACTGGACGGACGGCAGCGGCGTTCGTTCCCGCACGGCGGCGGATCTCGCGCAGCAGTACGCACGCGCAGTTCTGCACAAGAGCGCACAGTATATCTTCCCGATTTTGACGCCGGACGGTCAGAAAGACCTTATCACGCAGCAGATGGCTATGACCGGCGGCGAGCAGTGGACGTGGAAATACGGTCCGTCCTCGCCGTCTGCAACGGATTTCGTGCTTGTACCCGCCGATGACGAAAGCAGCTACTGCGTTGTATTCCGTCTGTCTGGCAGCGGCGTGAATGATGCGCGCTCGGCGTACACCGTGCAGACCATCGGCGAGAACAAAAACAGCTCGGTGATCGGCGATATCCGCGAACTCGGTACGGACAGCATGACGCAGAGCGAATTGTTCCGGACGTACTATGCGACCGGTCTGTCGTGGCCGACCGTGCCGCAGTACATCGACAGCATGGATACGCAGATGATAAGAGGCTACGCCGATCCGGCACAGGCGGCCATGCAGTATTTCGGCATGGCGCTGCACGGCGACTCCTATTTGATGCTTTTGCAGGACACAAATACGATGTGGCAGGGCGACAGCGCGGACGGCATACAGCTTGCGCAAGTCAAGCTGACATTTGGAGATAATCTCGCGCCGGCTTATGTAGTCATGGAGCAGACAGACGCAGGTTACTGGCAGCCAATCGGTATCACCGAGGACATCACAGTGCAGAGCGGAAAAGAGAAGCTGTACGCCGGTGTCAATGCGTTGGATGCTATTATGAGCGGTGATACACCGCTGTTGCAGGTTGGCGATAAAATCACCTTCACATTTGAGACCGAGCCTGTCGGCGGTGTGCAGCTCACCAATCGGCTGGTGAACTGGGAGGGCGGCTCGAAGTTCGGTGTGATCGACGAGCAGATCACGCTGCAGAAATCCGGCGATGGCTGGGTCTATACCGTGCCGACAAGTCTTGGCGAAATGCTCTCGAGTACCATCAGCTATCCGTTCTACCATGCTGTCACGCTGGAATACACGGACGCAAGCCATATTCAGCATAAGGCAACGGCGGTGTATACAAGCGGGAGCGACAGTGCGGATGAGAACGAGGACAGCGATATTACCTCAACGGATTACTACAACGATTCGCTGAATTACAGCCTCAAGCTGCCGCAGTCCTTCGTCGATAACGGCTATGCCAAGCGCAATCCGGAGGACGATAGTATCCTGTTCGGCATGAAGAACGCCATGGGCGATGCCAGCCGCGACCCGACCGAGGACGGTGTAATTATGACATTACGTGCGGATGCGACTGCCGTTTTGCACAGCGAATACGGCGGTAACTGGACGGAAAACTATCCGTCTCCGGTCAAACAGCTTGCCGAAAAGGACGGCTTGACCTATTATCTGGCGTATGTGTCCGATGTGCAGTATGACCCGGCCAATCAGGAGATTGCTGCCAAGTACAAGGAAATGTTCACTGCCGCGCAGAATATCACTGCGGACGATTTTGTACTCGACGACCTGACGGATAAGGACGGTACCGTTCGCCGTGCGCAGCTGCTGACAAGTCTCGGTGCACATTATGCGGTCCTGCATATGGGCGCACAGCATGACCAGCCGTATCAGGTTGCTGTTAATACGGATAATAATTCCTGTGAGGTCTATGTCAGCCGTATCGACTGGACAACCGAAGCACAGTATAAGGTATATGCCGCTGATAGGGTGACTTTCAAGGATATTACCAATACCGAACCGACAACGGTGGAGCATTTGGCTGATTCTACAAAGGGCTTGACCGCAGAGCAGTTTGATTTGCTGTACGGTACGCTTGATTTGCCGGTCTATACCGATGATGAATTGGCAAATCTGCAAAGAGTATTGCAGAAAGATCAGATACCGGAACAGGGAGCTGCATTTTTCCTTGGTTTAGGTGATATGTACGGCATATTTGACGGTGATTCTGTGAAGATTTACGGCGATAATAACGAATTTGCATCGCTGACCTATCAGTTTACCGACCCGAATACCGGTAAAGAAAACGGCAAATACGTCAAGCTGACCATGCACAAGGCAACAGCCGACAGCAGTCTGCCCGCACTGTGGATGCCGTATAGCTACGAGTTGTTTACGGCTTAATCCAACGGTGCCGTGCACAATAACGTGCAAACGAGTTGCGCGACACGGGTATCCCCCAGGGGACCTTCTCTTGCCCTTCGGGCAATTCACCTTGTGTTGCGCCTGCGTAGACTAAACCGTATGTGTAGCAGCAGAGTATCTGACACTGCGTAGAGGTAGAGAAATGGGCGGACACATTGGTCGCCCCTACGGAAGATAAACAATATGGCCGTTTCTCTGGCGAGTCTCAGTTCTATGACAGGCAGACGCTAAGAGGAAGCGGGGAGATTCACAAGAGGGGTGGAAACCATAGGTGTCCACCCCTCTTGTGCCCCTCGCCGTGGGTACGGCGCCCCTGCCGGGCAGGCAAGTTAGGTTCGCTTCTCAAGCAGCAACCTCCTGTTCAACAAAAATTGAAAACCCATGATTTTGTTCACACAACGAACAAACACCGGCGGTATACTTGCGGTATTATAAGAATGTAAGGTGGAATTATATTGTCTACTATTTTAATCGCAGACGATGAGGCGCGTATCCGTCGTCTGGTCAGCGACTTTCTCAAGCGGGACGGTCATACCATCGTCGAAGCCGCCGATGGAAAGGAAGCGCTGAATATTCTGGAGAACCGCCGTCCGGGACTGGATATGGCCATTCTGGACGTGATGATGCCGGGGATGGACGGCTTTGAAGTCCTGCGGGAGCTGCGCGAGCAGGAGCACGGCGAAACCCACCTGCCGGTTATGCTGCTCACCGCCCGTGCCGAGGACGCGGATCAGGTGCGCGGCCTGGAAGGCGGTGCGGACGATTACGTCACCAAGCCGTTTTCGCCGATCGTGCTGGCGGCCCGCGTGCGCACACTGCTCAAACGAGAAGGCCGCGCCGGTGCACCGCTCGAACAGCTTGGCAAGCTGTCGGTCAATGAGCTGCGCCGTGAGGTCATGGTGGAGAACAAGCCGATCGACCTGACCCCCAAGGAGTACGAGCTGCTTATCTACTTCAAAAATAACCGCGCGATTGCGCTGTCGCGCGAGAGCATCCTCAATGCTGTCTGGGGTTACGACTACTTCGGCGATCTGCGTACCGTGGATACACACGTTAAAAAGCTGCGCGCCAAGCTCGGGGAGTGCGGCACCATGATCGAAACCGTGCGCGGCTACGGTTACCGCTTTGAGGTATGAAGCTGAAGCATCGGTCAATCCGGTTTAAGTTTTTTGCCGCGATCAGCATTATCGCGCTGGTGTTTATCGGTATTCTGGTGCTGCTCAACGTGTTTTTCTATCAGGATTACTATATGATGACACGCCGAAGCGAGCTGCGTGATGCCTACGGCAGCATCTGCACCAGCTACGCGAGTGATTCCTCGGATGTTGCCGCGCTGCTGGACAGCTATGAGAGCCGCAGTGCCATTCGTCTGGCGGTGGTGACCGATAACGGCGATGTGATGACCTCGTCTGCCATGCAGGAGGGCGATGTAGGGTTTGATTTTGGGCACATGGAGCAGAAGTTCCGCAGCTTTGCGGTGCTGGCGTCCGTGGTCCAGAATCGTGACTGGGTAGATTTGGGTAAAAACGAATACCGCTTTATGACGATCAGTCTGCGCGATAATGACCAATATCTGTGCCTGATCGGTGTGCTGAATGCGGAACACGGTGAATATCTGATCGCATATATGCCCTATGCGTATATCGAACAGAATTCTTCGCTGAATCTGGTGTTTCTGCTGATTGCCGGCGGCTGTGCGCTGCTGATTTGTCTGGGGTGCGGCTATGTTATCTCGCGTCAGTTTACGCGCCCGCTTATTCAAATGGCGGGACTGGCCGACCGAATGAGTGAGCTGGATTTCTCTATGCAGTACACCGGCAAGGAGGACGGCGATGAGATTGATCAGCTGGGACAGTCGCTCAACCGTCTGTCTGCATATTTGGAGCAGGCGATCGGTGAGCTGAAGGAGTCCAATGATCAGCTGGCGCAGGAGATCGAGGAGAAGGAGCGTATCGACAATATGCGGCAGGAGTTTATCGTCAACGTGTCGCATGAGCTGAAAACGCCGATCGCACTCATTCAGGGCTATGCCGAGGGCCTGACGGCTGGTGTGGCCGATGACCCCGAGGACCGAAAGTTCTACTGCGACACCATCGCCGATGAGGCCGACCACATGAACAAGCTGGTCATGCAGCTGCTCAGTCTTTCACGGCTGGAGCTTGGTGCAGAGCAGACGTTCGACGAGGATATTGATCTGCATGCACTTTGTGCGGAAGCGGTGCGAAAAACCGCTGTTTTGTGTGAAAACCGAGGTTTGACCGTGGAATATGATAACACGCATATTACGGTCCGCACGGACGGTGATCTGCTCGATCAGGTGCTGATGAATTACCTGTCCAACGCCATCCGCTACACGCCCGAGGGCAAGCACATTGAGATTTCGGCCGCAAGGACCGGCAACAGCGTGCGCCTGTCCGTTTTCAATGAAGGTGAAGGTCTGCCGGAGGAGGAACTGCCGAAAATCTGGGAGAAATTCTACCGCACCGACCGCGCCCGCACCCGAGAGGCCGGCGGCACCGGCATCGGTCTGTCGCTTGTCCGCGCCATCGCGGATACCCTGCACGGCGCCTGCGGCGCGGAGAACGTCGAAGGCGGTATCTGCTTCTGGTTTGAACTGCCGGATCTGCTGCCCGCAGAGGACAGCGAGATAAAAGACTGAATTTGTCGAATAGAAAATTGAAGATTATGCTTGACAACTGCGCTATCCTATGGTATAGTATATAAGCACTCTGAGAGAGAGTTGCGATAAAATCTATATCGCGGGGTAGAGCAGTTGGTAGCTCGTCGGGCTCATAACCCGGAGGCCGCAGGTTCAAGTCCTGTCCCCGCAACCATGTTTAACCGCTGATTTCGTAGGAAATCAGCGGTTTTTTTGTATTTTTCAGAGCACTTAGAAAGCCTCCGGGCAGGCGACTTCAAAAGTGGAAAGTCGTATGGAAAGGTAGTGGTATCAAAAAAACGCACGACGTGAAGGTGCATTTTTTGATACCTAAAACAAAAATTTTGAGCAGCGCACTTAGAGCAGCAGGCGAAAAACGTCAAGGAGATATAAAAGCAATACTATTAAGCGGGGGATGTATCAACACTTACACGGTACTTTCGATTCCAACAGCAGCAGTGAGGTAACGTCAAATACCATGACTGTCATCTACGGCGAGGTGCTTGCTCTGAACCTTATGCCGACACGGTGAGGTAGCGTCTGTCGGTTGGTGATGCCAGTGATGGCGACAGCAATGAAAAAAGCACCAACGATTATAACAAGGCGGAGAATTGTACACTGTATGCATAGGTGGCGCGAATGCGATCGTGGCAGTAGCACTGCTCGATTGCGCACGGCACAGCAGGTCCAGCGGATGCAGGCTGGGCAGCCCAGAAGAAAACGCCTCCGTAAAGCCCTGGCTCAAATGCAGGAACTTTTCAGAGGCGTCAAGGCCGGGCGCAAGGCGTACCGCCTGGCAGAGCTTGTCAAAGAGATAGACAAACAGACGATACGGGAGGTTGGGGAGCAGCTTTTTCTTCCAGTCAACCGTCATAATTCCACACCCCGGTCTTTGGTCTTGACCTTCTCCCGCTGGCGGTGCTGGGCTTTGGACTGCTGTTTCGCCTGCTCCAGCTCCTTGCGGATGGAGGGCTTTTTCTCTTTCTCCAGGTTTTTTGCGGAAAACTCCCGAAAAGCCGCCGTGATGACGTTGGCATCCCGGCCCTTGAAGAACACCAGGTAGCGGGGTATCTCGCCGCTTGTGTCCTTTTTCAGCGCGAAGTCAATGCCGTACTTCTTGGCGGTGGTGGAAAAGGCCCGGATGTTCTGGTCGGTGATCTCGATGTTTGAAACGCTGGTATTATGCTTCATAAGCTGCCGGAGGGTCTGCTTGCCGTGGTGCAGCTTCGTCTTGTGGCCGGTCACGCCCTTCTGCATCTCGTCCAGTACCTTTTTCATGGCCTGTTGCAACATCCCGGCGGAGAGCTTGGTGGCCTCCACACAGAGGGCAACGGTGCGCTGGGTGACTTCTTCCTGCATGGCCTGTCATCTCCTTTCTCTGCTGCCGTACAGGTCGTGGTTCACCAGAGACGCATAGTAGCTGTCAATGGTGGCCGGGGCGTTATACAGGGCAGCTAGCAGATATTTCTTGATATTGCGTACATAGGTGGTGTTCTCCTGCATACGGTCCAACACATACTCGATATGAGAACTGTTCAGCTTCAGGAACCGGGATTTGACTACCTCCGCCGGATAGTCGTCCCCGGCAATGCGGATCATCTCCCTCCGGGAACAGACGGTATCCACCATGAGCTCAACCAATTCATTCAGCATATCCCGATCCAGCCGGTCATCCCAGCACAGATAGTCATACTCGATATTCTCCAAAATCAGTTCCCGATAGCTCTCTCGCTCCCGCATCCAGTCCCGTCCGGTCCGGTTGGCCCCTGCAGGGGATTGGGGGCTTGATTGGATAGGATTTGATCCTTCCGTACTTGATGAATCAGTATTTTGTTTTTCAGGATTTCTTTTCTCTTTATTTAATTGCGGCCGGTTTTCCAGACATGGGTTATCCATATCCGGGTTTTCCGTATCTGGACAAGCCGTATCCGGCTCGTCCTTACACGGCTGGCCCGTGTCCGGGGGATGGGGCGTCTCGTAGATGACATACTCTACGTCCACAATCTTGCCCTTGCTGTCTCGCAACCGATTGCGGACTATGTAACCGGCTCGCTCCAGCTCCTTCAGGGCTGAGCCAATGCTGTCCGTGCCCTCCTTGCAGATTTTGGCCAGGCCTCTGGTGGTGTAGTTCCAGTCCTCCGGCAAGGACAGCATCATGGAGAGCAACCCTTTGGATTTCAGCGACAGCCCCGCGTTGCGCAGGTGGTGGTTGGACATCACCGTATAGTCGCGGGTTTTCTCAATGCGAAATACCGCCATGTTATCACCTCCTTTCGGCGGTTGGGAAAAGTGTTCGTTTTCGGGGAAAAAGCGGCCTCTATGCCGCCCGGATACCCCGGAGGGGAAAACCTATGGGCGGTGGCCGCCCAGCCAATCGTGGCAGAAGGCACATGGGATTTTCGACTCCTTTCGAGGTGGTTTGTATATATGGATGTTCTATTTGTCCATTTACTCAACACTAAAAATGAACAATTTTTTAGATAAAAAAAGCCATGGGTTTACATCCATAGCTCGTAAAATTCTTGGTTTGTGCCGTCCTATAGATTAGGAAGAATTGTCTTCTTTTGAGGCAAATGGTATAATGAATCTACTATTATTCCAGAGGGGTATTTTCTCTATGCTATGTTATTGAGTTGTGGTATGCAGTAAAAAATCCCCATTGATGCTAAACAGGAGGTGAGCCAATGGAGCTAGATTCCATTAAACAGATAATCCAAGATTTTTTTCAGGAAAATACTTTGACAGTTGTTGGTTCAGGCCTCTCTGCTGCAGAAGGAATTCCTGGAATGTCTGCATTGTCTAATGAATTACAAAGTAAAATTCCTCATTTTCTTAGTGATCCTATAGATATAAAACTTTGGGATAAAATCAATAAAGATCTTCTTGCTGGAGTAGGATTAGAACAAGCACTGCATAATACTAAACCAAGTCCGCATATTGAAGATAATATTAGAACAATTACCGCTAACTTTATTGGAAATGCAGAGAAAAAGGTTCTTTATGAGATAATTAATGGAAGAAAAATATTGCGGTTTGCGGATTATCTTGGACATTTTACCATCCGCAACGATGGACTTGTAGTTGTCACCACAAATTACGACAGATTAATTGAGTACGCCTGCGAATATAAAGACATACGAATTGATACTCTTTTTATTGGTAGATTCCTAGCACACTTTGCGCCAGAAAAAAGTAAATACTCTTTCTGCGAGGGACTTACTAAACGGCCCGGAAAACAAAGGACAGCCGTTTTTGCTCCAAAAGTAACTGTCTTAAAACCTCACGGGTGTCTCAGTTGGCATATGATTAACGGTGAGCCATATTCTATCCCCAATTATCCGTTAGATGATTGCTTAATTATTACACCCGGTGTCAATAAATATAAAGAAGGATATAGCGTTCCATTTGATACCCATAGAACCAAAGCAAACGCTGCGATTGATCGAGCACAAAGGTATATTATTATTGGCTATGGTTTCGGAGATGGGCATTTAGAGACTCATTTGATTCAGCAATTAAATGCGGGAAAACCTGCTCTGTTACTTACCCATTCTTTGTCTCCTAGAGCGTTAGAGCTAACTAGGAAATGTAAACACATAACTGCAATTTGTAGCGATGGTGCAGATGGATCAACAATAGTTACCGCTACATCCGAGATATCAATTCCACACATCAACTTATGGGATTTAAAATCAATGCTAAAGGAGGTTTTTTAATGTCACAGCTACTTTGCTTTACAGATAATGATTTACTTGGTAACGTGACCTATGTAGATACAGAACAAATTATTATAGAAATTTCCAACATAAACATTATGGGCCAAATTTGTGTCGGCAATCTTGTTGCTATAGAAACCGGAAAGCAGCATGAACATCTTATTGCACTAATTGATAAAGTTACCCGAAAATACATTGACGACTTTGACGATGACACTGCTCAAGAAAATGAGATGATGGTATCATCTGCAGACTATGTAAAAGTAAGTATCATAGGAACATACCATTCGGTTTTGGGAAACTCGCATGACGTTTTTAAGCGCGGGGTTGATATGTTCCCACAAATTGAGAGTAAATGCTACTGTGTTTCTGGAGTCAACCTTCAGAACTTCATGAACATCCTGAGCAAAGACATAGCAACCAAAAAGCGTTTAAAAATTGGGTCTTTTATGATGGATTCTAATGCTGACGCTATACTTGATGGGAACAAATTTTTCCAACGACATGCTGCAATATTAGGTAGTACTGGTTCAGGAAAGAGCTGGTGTGTTGCTAATATACTCGAAAAAGCTAGCGAATTAAAGTACACAAATATCATTGTGTTTGACATGCATGGCGAATACACCAAGCTTGCAGAGGGACCAAATAAAATTGCAGAAAGATTTCGCATAGCAGGTCCGGGCGATTTAGAAAATCCAAAATCAGATGTACTGTTTCTTCCTTATTGGCTCTTAAACAGAGAAGAACTCTTATCAATGGTGCTTGATCGAAGTGACTCCAATGCACCGAACCAAGCCTCAAGATTTACTCTGCACATAAGGGGATTGAAAGCTCAATCATTAATTAACGAAAAAAAGGAAGATACATTAAAAACGTTTACTGTAGATTCTCCAATTCCTTTCTGCATGACGGATCTTCTTGATCGGCTTAAAGATGATGACACACGAAAAGGAATCGGTTCATCAGGAAAGCCAGTGAAAGGCGACTGGGAAGGAAAGTTAACTCGCTTCATTGCACGTCTGGAAAGCAAATTAGAGGATAAAACTTATGGTTTTATGTTCCAGCCTTCTCCGGAATCTAAAAATTATGGTTGGCTTAGTGATGTGTTATGTAAATTACTAGGTTATACGGACGGCTGTGCTGGCATTAAAATTGTAGATTTTTCTGAAGTACCTTCCGATGTGTTGCCGGTTGTCACAGGTACATTAGCAAGACTTCTGTACAATGTTCAATTCTGGATGACGCCAGATAAACGAACCCCATTTACGCTGATCTGTGATGAAGCGCATCTGTATCTTCCCGTTAAAGACGAAGCAGATACTGTTCAAAAGCAGGCACTTTATAATTTCGAACGCATTGCAAAAGAGGGACGCAAATATGGAGTATCTATCATTGCCGTCAGTCAGCGACCTGCAGATGTGAGCAAAACGATTCTTAGCCAATGCAACAACTTTATTGTATTAAGGCTGACCAATGAAAAAGACAAGGGTGTCATAAAAAATCTTTTGCCGGACTCCTTAAAAAGTACGATTGAGTTTTTGCCTTTGTTAGATGTTGGTGAAGCGCTTGTGGTTGGGGATGCTATATTATTGCCTAGCAAATTGCTGTTGGATAAACCATCTCCAGATCACCAACCCATCAGTGCAACTAAGAACTTTTGGGATGAGTGGGATAGCATCAAACCTGATAAGGATGCAATTATAAATGCGGTAGAGGCATTGCGTAGCCAAAGTAGGTAAAATAGGAGCGCCACAGGTTTCAAGTCTATGGCGCTCCTACCTATTAGTCTATTTCGTCGTCCAGCCCCTCCGCCTTCAGCCAATCCGCAAAGGACTTCCTGGAGATGCGAATCATGTTGCCGATGCGGATCGTCTTGAACGCTCCGGAGTTGGCGAGCTTATAGGCCGTAGCGCGGCCGATACCGAGAATGGCTGCGATGTCATTCACGGTGTATGTTCTGCTTTGGGGCGTTCCCTTTTTGTTGGGTGTGTTGGTGCTCATAAGATTATCCTCCATCTGTGCTAATAGCATTTTGAAATGGCCCCTGGAAGCCCTCTGTCACAAGGGGTTCCTGCTAATACCTTGCTAATACGACATTTGAAAAGCCGTTGTAAGGCAGCATATTTCAGGGGAATTTGTGCAAATTGACCTGCCTCCAGGCAGCACAATTTGCGAAGAAACAACACGGGAAGATATGATATGAACAATTTACGAAATGGTACGCCGTACTCCCGGAGCACAGTTTGTTGAGTCTGTGCTCCGGGATTGTTTTGCTGCAAAGCGGTTCGGAGTTAATTGTTTTTAGGATCGGTTTGGGATACTGGTATGCATAAAGGTGGCAGAATAAGAGTAGAACAAAGTGGAACACAGGTAGAATCACTTGGAACCAAAGAGGGATTGTCAAGAGAATCTTACGGGTGTATAATAATAGTATCGAAAAGTGGGTAAAGTAGCTCTGCTGTCGCAAAAAGATGCGATAGTGGAGCTTTTTGTATATCAAAAAAGTTAAGAGAAAGACCAATAAGTAAATTTCTTATTGGTCTTTTTTTATACCTATTTTTCGAGAGTATATACGAAAAGAGTGGGAATCGTGGGAAGAAAATGCAAAAATTCGCCTAATATGAAGGTGTATGGAGTGCCATTCCGTGTGACAGAAATGGAGATGACAGCTAAAGGGCAGGATAGATGCTACATCAGTATGAGGCAGCCAGATGGGAGTATACTGCACGATAAAGGTGTAAATAAACTGATCACAGCAAAAGGTATAAAAGATGCGGCCGTCATAAAAGCAGCGGAAAACATTATACGAAAGCATAGCGGACAGGTGCTCGGATGGTTACGAGCCGGTCAGATGAAAGAAGCGACACCAGAGCTGCTGTTGCTAGTGCTGCCGGAAGAAAGCATAGAGCGCGTATACGGAAAGAGTGATGAAGAGCATCGAGAGCTGGTGCGGCAGGTAGTAAGAATTCTCCCACCATTGCCTGAGCTACAGGAAAAGATGGAGACCATGACTTTACGCGCGGTAAAAGAAGTAGCCGCGAATAAAGAGAAAGGCGATGTACTAAAGCGTGCATTGAATCGATTGTATGATGAAGCTGCAATCTGGGGAGTAATTAAAGAAAATACGGCGAAAAATGTACTGATTACTGTGCGCAGTGAGGGAGAAAAGGCAGACAAAAATCTTAACCAACGTGCCCTTAGTCTGGAAGAGATGCGGATGCTGACGGCCTTATGCATAGAGGGGATGCAGACCGATATACGGTATGCAACCGTACTGCTTCATCTGACCACGGGTGTAAAGACGGGAGAGCTATGTGGATTAAATATTGACAATTTAATGCGGTATAAAGATGCGGTATATATCGAAATTGGCGCAAAATCCGTACAAAATCGAGGTAAAGTTGCAGAGTGGAAGCCATACGATCGCGAAAGCGGAAAGCTACGGCGCATACCGTGTACCCCTTTAGCGCAGGCGGCGCTAAGTGTGCTTTTGAAGCCGCGGTTAGCAGCGGGTGCAAAGGTGGATGCCCCGTTGATTGTAGGTGAGGACGGCCGCCGATGGGATGTCTTGAAGCTGCGCGCTTTTGAAAAAGAATTGCTGCAAAAAGTAGTACCGGAATACGCGAAAATATCACGAACTGACGTAATTCGTACAAGTTTTGAGCATTACTGCCGCGTTATATGTGGTATGTCAGATGGATCGGCGCAGAAACTCTTAGGTTGCAAAGCAGCTCAAACATATGAGGAATGGTATTGTGATTACAGTAGTAAAGTTGCGCTGATGACACTGGAGGCACAACTTCGGCGGTGTCATAAAAGCTTAATATGTGACGAGGGAAAATGGCATATAGCGGCACACCTGCATTTGAGGATGAAGCGAGGAGCAAGTGTCCAAATTCAAACGGAGCATGGTGTCAAAATTGAAAAAATATAGTAATATGTGAGCCGAGAGGCTCTTTTTTTATGCCTGCAGATAAGGACCTATTGTATCTTGCAATAGGTCCTTATGTTGCATAATGAAATTTGAGTTAATTATATTGACGTTTATTTACTAAAATGTCATTATATAAATATAAAGCAGCAGAATAAGGAGTGAAATAAATGGCATTTTTCACAACTCAGCGCAAAGAAACCGGTAGCTATAATGACAAGCGAACTAAGCCATGCCGTAGCAGACGCAAAGGCAAAATATATAATGAGAAAACGAAAAATGGCAAACTAACCGTTTGGGGTGCTTACGAGCGGGTAATTTTGGCTATACAGAATGCGCGCAAATGGGCTGACAGCACATGCAGGGCATATGATAGTGTTTTCTACCATTACATTGCTGAGATTTATAATGACATTGAGTATGCTTCGCTGACAGAAGAAACGGCGGAGCAGATTTGGTCGTCTAAAATTGACATTTTTGAAGGCAGTGATGCCCAGGATCAAAGAGCACGGAGTATTTTCGTGAGCTTTGTAGAGCAGGCGTGTCGAGCGGGACTGTCTCTGATGCGGTTCAGAGACACGGTCCCATTTGTGATTCCGGAAGATCTTAGTCAGCTGACTACGGAGCAGCTGTTGGAGGTACGTAGAGCTGCTGATCGTTGCCAGTGGCGGCCGAAGTCGCTGACAATTGAAGCGGAAATTAAAATTTATAACGAGTTGATAAAGCGAGCATCGACACAGGGCGAGTGCATTGCTTTGCTGGTCATGCTTCTGCTGGGCTGCCGTACATCAGAAGCAGCGGGTTTGTCATTTGGAAATATTCGCAAAATGGCGGATGGTTTGTACTCTATAGAGCGACGGGAAGTGGAAGAGCAAAGCTCGAGGACCGTCAAAACCGGCAGTAAAACCGCAAGCGGTTACAGACTTTTGCCGCTGCTGCCGCAGTTTTATGAGCTGCTGGAAGAGCGCAAGCGTATGGTGCAGGAGTACATGGAGAAAAACGGCTATACCGACTTAGATATTAATGACATGCCGCTTGCTTGTCAGGGTACGAATTTGCTGACACGGTGTACAGCAAAGGAAATGAACCGTATTTTTAAGGATATTTGCATTGATGCAGGTGTCGAAGAAGGCTTTTTCTTTGAAGCTGAGGCAATGATGGCTATTGATAAAGAGGCAGGAGCAGAGTACGAGAATGTGGTAGTAGCCTATATTCTGCGGCATCAAGCTGCAACGGAGCTGGTAGCGACTGATGCTTCTCGGGCTGCAATTTCTGTGCTGATGGGTCATAAAATTGAAGACCCTAATGTAAAAGCATTTGACTATGCCAATGCAGATGGTCAGCGTGAACTGCTGCATATTTTAATGCAGCGTCCGTTATATCGGTACATTTGTGGTGCGACAGATATGGAGCAGATTACTCTTGAAAAAGGGCAATCGGCAGTATGCGGAGGATCGACTCGTTTGGTCGCACAAGAGGACGAGGAGTTTGATCTTTATATTGACACGCTGGAACCATATGACACAATGAAGATTCAGCTTGAGGGAGATGCCCGGTTAATGAAGAAGGATGCAAGAAAGACAACCGCATTGCCATATCAAAAACCGAGCGGGCTTAGTATGGTGAATGCAGTGACTCAGGTTGTAACAGAGGCCGAAGAGAATGTAAGAGCTGGAAAGCTGGCGGATAAGCCAGTTATGATCGCGCAGTGTGATGATCCTCTGAGCGAATTGCTTACTATTGATGATCTGCATATCGATTGGAAGCCTCAAATCACCAATGGGAATGGAGATCCGATTGCAGATTCTTCGGAAGAAGTGAAAATGGCGGTTTGCGAAGATACATTGATTGCAGTTTTGCCAGGCGGTGTCTTAAAAGAAGTGCCGAAAAAGGAGTTCGTTTATAACTGGACAAAGAGGGCACGCCGTGATGAGAAGATTTTTGCGGATAAGACCATAGACCGCGTTAAAACGATATTGCCGTTTTCACAATCTGCGGATAAAATTGTAATTAGCAGAGAAGGAACGGCATGGTATTTGCTAGCCGAGGTCAGTGCAGAAGAATTTTTACAGGCAGATGCGTGGGAAGAATGCCGCAGAGCGTTGGCAGCGGGCGGTATCATGATTCCATGTGAAAAGGATGCAGATTCGCTGATTTGTGGAGCGAAAAATGGCGATATAGTACGCTTACCAGCAGACAAACTGTGTGCATGGCAGGGCCAGCGGCAGGTCGTACGTATAGGCGAGGCACCTCTGGCAGCAGCTTGCTTCTGTAAGGCTACTGATGATATTCTGCTGATTAGCGAAAAGGGACAGGCACTACGTACGCATGTTTCGGATTTGTACAAGCGCGTAGACATTGGCGGTGGACTGACCAAAGGTATGCGTATGAAAACAGGTACAGACGATAGATTATGCTGCTGTTTGGTTTATCAGCCAAAGCGTAGTTTAACAGTTGTTTCTCAGCAGAGGAAGCTGCTTGTGCTGCGTGTGGACAGTGAGGAAAAGGCGCAGCTTAGAGCGCAAGGCCATGTCGGTGAGGGCGTTTGCCTGGTGCGTGTAGAAGGTTCGGATCGCTTGGCGGAGGTGTTGTATACAGATCAGGCAGTGTTACTGTTGTCAGACTCCGGATATGCGCAGTGTCGTGACGTTAGTGTGCTGAGAGAGAAGGGACGCGGTGCAAAAGGCATTGAGGGCATGAAGCGTGGTCAGATTATAAGAGCGGTATGTGCGAAAGTTAAATAAATAGTAAAGGCGCGGCTTTTGAGCAGATATCTCAAAAGCTGCGCCTTTAGGTTTGTACGAGTGTAGTTAGATTTACTATTTTAAAGAAAATATAAAAAATAAAACGAAGAAAAAGTTTATAAAAAACCTTTTCTTCGCTTTTGATACCCTGCTGATGCAGGGAGAATTGATGTGTAGGCAACTGTTTAGGATTAACATAAGAATCACCCCCGCTTATGCGGGGAAATAAGTTGTCTACACTACCCGATACTTACGATAAATTGCATTATGGAAATAACAACTTTTCGCTGTCGGGTCACCCCCGCCTATGCGGGGAACAATATTTATTGATAATAGTATAGCATAAATCTTTTATCTTTGCAACTTTAAATTGCAAAGATAAAAATTAGATATCTGGATTTAATAATTAATGTTTTTGTAACCAGGGAAAAAACGTGCATCAGGGATATCAGTTAAGTTATATGTTTGGTAGACAGTACGATTTATATAAATATCTTTTGGAGGGTATTCAATCATTTGTTTGATATAATTTGCGCAAGATATTTTATTTCCTAAATATTTATAGTCATCTGAAATATCTTGTATATTAATAGATTTAAACTGGCTACTTATTGTGATGCGCCCATGTTCTTCGCTAAGAATTTCCTTCAATGTTTTGCGAGGATCTCGTGCTACACATAGGTTGCTGTGGAATATTGGGTTTGAGCATGACGGATCTAAACTTCCAGTATATTTATTTCCCGATGAGCCAGTAATAGTGACTGTTCTAGGTAGTTGCTTCATACCAGTGGCGGTTACGCGCGGGCAATCGTATGCAATTATTCGAAATTCATTTTCGATATCAGTAAATCGATCATCCTGTTCACGACATAGAAGAGGAAAGGCTAATGTATTATAAAGGTTGAGAGGGAAAATAATATCGGTTTGGTTAGGAAATAGATGTTCTAATGAACACATACAAGCTGCATAAAACGGACTTGACCCATCTTGTCTGATATCTCGAATACTATTTGCGTATGTCATTTTTGTCCCAAAATATTCATGACCAATAGCTGCTTGTGTAATTTTGTCTATTTTTACATTAAGCGCAATAAAATAATATTCATCATCAAAATTGTTGAGCCACTCCAGAGAGTTTTCATTAAGTACATGAAAATATGTCAGATAAATGTGAGGGATAAAGTAATCATTTAATATTGAGTATAAAACTTGCGGGGTATGGAAGTCATCTACGGGGAAAATTTGTAATAGAGCTTTGACTAAATTTTTCTCATAATAGTCTGAAAATGCATATCCTGTTATAGGGGGCTTTAAGAGAGCGGATAAAATATCTCGGCAATCAACGATGCCACGTTGTATTTTACGAGCGTATGCTTCGTTTTTAATTCCGCGAATTAAGATCATTATAGTGTTTCCTTTCTGATTAAAATGTGAATTATCTGGATTGGGATGATTTGCAGAGACTGGAAATGGTGGCTCCGATGTGTTAAAACGAAGCGCATTAAATACGCTTCGTTTTAACTATATTGGCCAATCCAACTTTTGCCCGCACCGACTACAAAATGCTATATGTTCACGTTCGATAGTAATTTTACAGCGAGGGCAAAGAGGGTATGATGAATACCGCCCGAGCGAATAGAACGACATAGATTTTGTTATGCTCATAGGTACTCGATATTTTAGTTCACATAAGAGAAAGAGTATATTAAAAATATTTTGACATAGAGATTATTTGTAGTATCCATAACTGCCGATAGAAGATCCTGTTTCGAGTAAGGTATTACCACTGTAAGCTTCTAATTCAACATAGATACGGTATGAATATCCATGTTCAACAGCCCAGTGTTTTTTGCTAACTGCAGCATAATGCATATTTGCTGTGTCAGTCCATGTTTTTAATGTAATCCATTTTTGATTTTTTAATTGCTGTAGGTGAAGTTTACATACGGTTTTAGTTACTTTAGGTGATGCTGCACTACCAGCTCCAGATACTGTTGCAATACCTAAAGATGAAATGTCAATATCACCACTTACGGTTGAAACATAGGTCCAACACGGTTGTACAGTCGCACTGGAGCAAGTGAATACAGCAGCCATTATCAAAATAATGGCAACTATTGATTTGGTAAATCTATTCCTCATAAAGGTTACCTCCTGTATGTCGTTCTATATAATTAAACGAGTCCTTTGCAGAAAATCTGACAAAAAATTAGCGAAAAAAATGTTCCCATAGGTTAACTACGGGAACATAATGATCGTATTCATGGAATACTTTCTAATATTTTAATAATCACATCTTTGGTAATGTTACCAGAGATTGAATAGAAGACATTATTAATGGTATATATGGCGATAATACGATCTTTGCGTTCGGATATAGTAACGTATGCATTCTTAATTTTTAACTCTGTAATCTGTCCGTTTTCAGTATCTATTGATAAATGGGAAGAATGCAACTCGCACTGTACTTCGTAATATGTACCATTCCCATTTGTAAGTTGGATATAAATATTTTCTTTTGGTATTTCACGGATAGAGTCTATAGCAAATCCTTGTGGAATATATGTTGGCAGATATTTATCAAAAGTATCTGAAATAGAAGGAGAGACATCATTAAAAGTAAAAGTTGAACTTTTTTCGCCAGAGTTAAATATAAAATTAATAATTGATGTTCTAAATGCGCTCACACTGAACATCATTGTGGCACAGACTAGAATAGCAGCGAGAATTGCAATACGAATCCTAGAACGAAATTTTTTTCGGTATGTAGTAAACTGCTGTTTTTGATTTTCTCGAATTAATTTTTTCATTTGCTTTTCAAAAGCAGGGGAGAATTCATGCGCAGAGCCACCTTCGGAACGTAGTTCTGCATCGGTTTTGAGTTCGACGTTATCGTCATCAGAAATTTGTGATATTGCAACACTAATGAGTTTATCGAAATCTTTATCGGATATTTTCACTGTAAGACACCTTCTTTCGTTAGAATTACTTTAAGTAACTTTTTGGCACGACTGATGCGCTTGTGAACAGTATTAGTAGAAAGATTTAGAGCAATGCCAATTTCTTCAGTGGTGTGATCATATAGGTAGCTTAATTTCAAGACATCTCTATATTTATCCGGTAACTCGCTGATAGCTTGCACAATTGCTTCAACGGTAATCCTGTCGATGATGATATCTTCGGGTCCAGATGAATTATCTGATAAATCCAGTGGTATTTCATAGACGGTATCGGTTGGATGTATACTCCGGTAATAATCGATGCAGATATTTCGAATAATCATTTTCAGATAGCTACGATGTTTATCTGCAGGTATTTCAGCAATTCGATTGATATTCTTGGCTACTCGGATGTAGGTTTCAGCAACCATATCTTCGGCGTGCTGAACATCATGAAGAATGCCGTAAGCTATTTGGAACATACCTTGAGAATAGGTTCTGTAAAGAAATTCGAATAAGCATAATTGGGATTGGCGTTCGACTAATGCGAATGAAATCATGTGTAGGACTCCGTAAATTGTATTGGTATATATATTGTATCAGAAAATCGACAATTTGTCGAAAAGGCTTTGTGCCTGTGCAGTTGGGTATTAAGATAAGAGTGTATCATCAAGAGTGTATAAAGAAGATAAGCCAAGTTGATTGCATGACCTATGTTCAGGATTATATCTCTTGTACGTTAAAGATTGATTTGTTTTCACAATTTGTGGATTATCACCAAATATGTCATATTATATTGGAACAGGCACGCTTTTGTGGTAAAATATTATGAAGACTTTTACAAAGGAACATTATAGATGCGAGAGATACCATGAAATGTTCGTCAAAGGCATTTGCAATAAGAAAAATACTGATATTAATACCAGATTTGCATATGATTTCAGATGCTTGAGCAGACTTCTAAACTGTATTTTATAGACATATTGCATATTGAATGTCTAAATTGGAGATTAACATTAAAGATAAGGTAGAATAAATTCATGTCAAAAACACAGCAGGAGTTCTCTACCAGAGAACTAAAGAAGATTTTTTCGATTGTTTTCGTCGCGTACATTGTGCTTGCGGTAGCGTTTTATTTTCTCGCCGGAGAGCAGCTTCGTTATCGCGACTCGCGTGGCAATATTGAAATGCCAGTGGCGAATGCCGCAACCGTAGAGCTGACAGCTGGCTCGGTCGTGGAACAACAGTTCACACCGAAAATCCAGATTTTTGAGCGTATTTCCGTGCAGTGGGGCGTGTTCAACCGCATCAACCACGGCACGGTGAATGTGCAGCTTGTGAACTTGGTAACGCAGGAAGTCCTGCTTGATCAGAATTTGCAGGCGGATCAGATTACGGAAGGTCAGGTTACGACGTTTGATTTCCCGGCACTGGAAACGGTCTGCGATGCGCCGCTTGCGTTGCGTATTACTTCGCCCGATGCAGTGGCAGGTGACGCACTTACGCCAGTTATGAAAACCGATGCTTCACTGGAAAATGGCCAGATGTACATCAACGGACAGGCTGTTGCAGGTGAACTCTCCTTCTCAGCAACTGGTCGAGACTATATCTGGACCGGTCTGCATTATTGGCAGTTCGCGGCCGTCGGCGCGGCAATCCTCGCGGCGCTACTGATGATGTTGCTTCACAAGCACAAGACCGGTAAGAAAAGCTTTATTCTCAATGCGATGATCGCGCTAAGGCGATATCGTTTTCTTATCAAGCAGTTGGTTGACCGTGATTTCAAGGCAAAGTATAAGCGTTCAATTCTTGGCGTGTTCTGGAGCTTTCTCAATCCTCTTCTGAACATGATCGTGCAGTATGTTGTGTTCTCCAATATGTTTAAGTTTGATATTCCATACTTTCCGGTTTATCTGCTTTGCGGTAACGTTGTCTTCAATTACTTCTCTGAGGCATGCGGCATGGCGCTTACATCTATTGTAGGTAACGCTGACCTCATTAAAAAAGTATATGTGCCGAAGTATATTTATCCGCTGACGCGCATTATGTCGTCGCTTATCAATATGCTGATTTCGCTCATCCCGCTCGCAGCGGTGGCGATTTTTTCGGGTCTGCTGCCGAATAAAACGTATTTTCTTTTGCCGTTCCCGCTGCTCTGCCTGGCACTGTTCTGTCTGGGATTGGGCATGCTGCTCGCATCGGCAATGGTGTTCTTCCGGGATATTCAGTTTCTTTGGGGTGTATTGACGACGATTTGGATGTATTTGACCCCGATTTTTTATCCGATCACAGCACTGCCCGAAACAATTCAGTCGGTTGTTAAAATGAATCCGCTGTACTTTTATGTGACATTCCTGCGCTCGTGCGTCATCGACGGCCTCTCACCAGAGCCATCTATGTACGTACAGTGTGCAGCGGTTGCATTTATCACGCTCGCCATTGGCGCATTTACGTTCAAAAAATCGCAGGATAACTTTGTCCTCTATTTATAAGGTGGGAAAATGAGCAAAAAAGAGAAGCTGCTCCATGAGCAGAAGGAAAAAGTTGCAGAACCTCAAAAGCGAAAAATTATTGAGGTACAAAATGTTTCGATGCGCTTTCGGCTGACGGACGATAAAATCATGTCGCTGAAGGAGTTCGTAACACGCAAGCTGAGTGGCAAGTACAAGACCTCAGAATTCTGGGCGCTGAAGAATGTATCGTTCGATGTCTACCGCGGCGAGGTTGTCGGCATTATTGGCCACAACGGCGCAGGCAAAAGCACGATTTTAAAAGTCATTTCGGGCATTCTCAAGCCGACTGAGGGCTCTGTGTCCTGCTGCGGCAATATTGTGCCGATGTTGGAACTTGGCTCGGGTTTCGATCACGATTTGACCGGCCGGGAGAATATTTTTCTTAACGGTGCAATTCTCGGTTATACGGAAGATTTTTTGAAGTCGAAATACGATGAAATCGTTGCATTTTCCGAGCTCGGCGAATTTATTGATGTGCCGATTCGCAACTACTCATCCGGTATGCTGATGCGTTTGGCATTTTCGATTGCAACAGTAGTCAATCCGCAGATTTTGATTGTAGACGAGATTCTTGCTGTCGGCGACGCGAATTTCCAGGAAAAAAGCCGCAGGCGCATGCTGGAGCTCATGAGCGGCGGTACGACCGTGCTGTTTGTGTCGCATAGCCTTGAGCAGATCCGCGAGATGTGCGACCGCGTTGTCTGGATTGAGCACGGACAGGTGCAACGGGTTGGAGAGACGAAAGAAATTTGCGATGAATATGAGCAATGAACAGACTGTGAGTAGAATGCATTTAAGAATGATGGAGATGAAGTTTTGAAAGGTCTAATCTTAGCCGCAGGCAAAGGCACGCGCCTTTACCCGATGACAAAACCGATGAGCAAGCCATTGCTTCCGGTTTACGACAAGCCCATGATTTATTACCCGCTTGCAATTCTTATGCAAGCGGGCATTTCCGATGTCATGGTAATCGTTCCGCCGAACGAAACAGATACATTCTGCGCGCTGCTCGGTGATGGAAGTCAGTTCGGCATTCATATCTGCTATGCAGAACAGCCTGTCGCGCGTGGTATTGCGGACGCACTGCTCATCGGCCGCGAGTTCGTGGGAGACGACTCGGTATGCCTTGTGCTCGGCGATAACATCTTCCACAGCGATACGCTGCGTGAAGTGCTCTGTAAGGGCGCACAGCAGCAGAACGGTGCAACGGTATTCGGCTACTGGGTCGAGAATCCACGCCCGTTCGGTGTGGTAGAGTTTGACGAGGATGGACGGGCTATTTCGATTGAAGAGAAGCCGCGCCATCCGAAAAGCAATTACATAATCCCCGGCATTTACTTTTATGACAACCAGGCGATGGAGATTGCAGCTAATCTCATGCCGTCGCAGCGCGGCGAGCTGGAAATCACAGACGTAAATCTGGAGTATTTACGCCGGAATCAATTGCAGGTGCTCCCGCTCGAGCGGGACGTCGTGTGGCTGGACGCCGGTACAGCAGACAGCCTGATGGATGCAGGTCAGACTATTCGAACCATTCAAGCCGAGACCGGACGCTATGTTGGCTGCCTGGAAGAGCTGGCCTTTAATCAGGGCTGGCTGACAGAAGACCAGGTACACGAAGCCGGACAAGAGCTCGGCATGACACTTTACGGACAGTACTTACAGTGCTTATAACGGAGGATAGAAAATGACAGTTTTGTTAGCGGGCGGCGCAGGCTATATCGGCTCACACACCGCTGTACAGCTTTTGATGAGCGGACATAACGTAGTAATCGCAGACGATTACAGCAACAGCTGTCCGGAAGTTATCAACCGAATTGAAGAAATCACAGGAAAGCGAGTTCGTGCCTACGAGACTGACGTGAAGGACAAAGTCAAAGTACAGCAGATTTTCGCAGAAAATGAGATCGACTGCGTGATTCACTTTGCTGGTCTGAAGGCAGTCGGCGAGTCGGTACAGCAGCCTCTGAAGTACTACCGTAACAACATCGATACCACGCTGACGCTGCTCGAGTGCATGCAGGAGGTAGGTGTCAAGCAGTTTGTTTTCTCGTCCTCCGCGACGGTTTACGGCGAGGAGAATGCGATTCCGTACATCGAAACGATGAAGCGCGGCAGCTGCTCCAACCCGTATGGCTGGACCAAGGTCATGATGGAAGAAATTCTTGAGGACACGGCAAAGGCTGACCCGGAACTGACTGTCGTTCTTCTGCGCTATTTCAATCCGATCGGCGCACATGAGTCGGGCCGTATCGGCGAGGACCCGCAGGGTATTCCGAACAATCTGATGCCGTATATCGCGCAGGTTGCTGTCGGCCGTCGCGATCATCTCACGATTTTTGGTAACGACTACCCGACGCCGGACGGCACCTGCCGCCGCGATTACATCCATGTGATGGACCTTGCGGACGGCCATGTAAAGGCGGTTGAATACGCCGCACAGCATAAGGGCGTTGAGGTGTTCAATCTTGGTACCGGCACGCCGTACAGCGTTCTGGAGATTGTTCACGCATTTGAGAACGCGACCGGCGTTGCAATCAAGCACGAGTTCGGCGCACGCCGTGCAGGCGACCTGCCGGAGTTCTGGGCGAACGCAGATAAGGCCGCAAAGGCGCTCGGCTGGAAGGCAGAGCGTGACTTGACGGCTATGTGCAGAGATACGTGGAGATGGCAGAGTGGGAACCCGGAAGGATATCGGAAATAAGTGATGAAAAGAAAGGGGAGAATTGCGATGCCGATGGTCAGTGTTATCATGCCGGTATTCAATGCCGGAGACGGCAGTGAGTTGGAGCAAGCAATTCAATCCATTCTTCAGCAAACATTTGCTGATTTCGAATTGATTATTTGCGATGATGCTTCTACAGATGATACGTGGGAGCACTTGCAAGAGTGGGCCGCTATGGATAGCAGGATTGTCTTATTACAGAATGCGGTTAATCAGAAAGCCGGTGCAGCACGAAATCGTTGTATCAATCAATCCCAGGGACGATTTATCGCGTTTATGGATGCGGACGACATATCTGCGCCTAATCGACTGCAAACACAGTTGGAATTTTTGAAAAATCACCCCGAAATTGCTTTTGTTGGAGCAAGGGGTGAATTTTTTCATAAAGTTCCCGGTGATTTAAAACAGTATTACTGGTTTGTGAATCAGCCACAGGCAAAGGATTTCCTTATAACCTTACCATTTGTTCACGCTTCTATCATGGTGCGGCGTGAGGTGATACGCAAAATCGGAGGATACAGTACTGAGCAAGCCGTTATTCGGTCAGAAGATTACGATATGCTGATGCGTGCATATGCATTGGGATATACAGGAGCTAATATGGCGGATGTGATGTATTTTATTCGACTGGATGAAGGTACCTACCAAAGACGGAAGTACTGCTATCGCTTAAATGAGTGCATAGTAAAATTCAGAGGCTTTTCAAAATTGGGATTGATGCCAAAAGGAATTTTATATGCGATCAAACCGCTGATTGTTGGACTGATACCAATAAAATTGCTGAATAATCTAAAAAAACGATATTACAAGACGTAGCTTGCATTAAGAGGAAAAGAAATGGAATTTGATTATGCAAAAGAACCGGGACGTGAATTATTAAATAGTAACCGGGTAAGCAACGATAATCCGTCAGTCAGCATCATCACCCCGTATTACAACGCAGGGAAGCATTTTGAACAGACATTTAATTGTGTGATGAATCAAACGTTTCCGTGGTTTGAGTGGATTATCGTAGATGACGGCAGCACGGATAAACCTTCGTTAGATACTCTCGAAAGACTGTCGAAACAGGATACGAGAATTCGCGTTCTGCATCAGTCCAATCAAAGACAGGCTGCTGCGCGTAACGCTGCAATTAAGCATAGTACGACGGATATTATTGTTCCATTGGACACAGACGATCTGATTGCACCGCCGTTCATCGAAGAATTATATTTTGCATTGCAGAAAAATCCCGATGCGGCATGGGCATATACAGATAGTGTTGGTTTTGGTGCACAGAACTACCTTTGGAAACAGCCTTTTTCGGCTTCCCGTATGAAAACGGAAAATCTTCTGGTGTGCACAGCAACCATTCGCAAGAGCTGGCTGGAGAAGGTCGGTGGCTATGATGTTTCGGATAAGTCGTATGATGAGGACTGGCATCTGTGGCTGAAGCTGATGGCTGCCGGAGCAAAGCCGGTACATTTGTCTGGAACACTGTTTTGGTATCGACGCAGTGCTGAGGGAATGCAGCAGCAGGTGCAGAAGGATCGTGCATTAAAACAGGCCTCTGCAAAGAAGATACAGGAAACTGCTAACGCAATTAAAAATGATATTCAAGCGAAAGAATACCCCTATGGAGGCAAGCCGGGCGAATATGCAGCGCCGAAATGCTCCGATTGGGATCGTAAAGTTTTTAAGAGCCATGGCAAGATCCATGTCATGATGCTGCTCCCGTGGATGGAAATGGGCGGCGCTGATCTATTTAACTTGGATGTCTGCCGGAAAATCGATAGAGAGCGTTTTGAAGTCAGTATCTTGACGACGGTTCCCGGCGAGCAGAGCTGGCGTCAGCGTTTTGAGGATTATGTAACGGATATTTTCGATTTGCCGAGTTTCCTTGAACCTAAGGACTTCCCGGAGTTTATTAGCTATTTTATTAAGTCGCGAGAGGTTGATGTGCTCTTTCTAAGCAACTCTTACGATGGGTACTATCTGGTGCCGTGGCTACGTGCACAGTTTCCCAAACTGGCCATTATCGATTACGTTCATATGGAGGAGTGGTATTGGCGCAATGGCGGCTATGCCCGTACTTCTGGCACAATGGGTGCGATCCTCGAAAAGACGTACGTCTGCAACGAGCGCACTCGCCGTGTGCTGATCAATGACTTCGGCCGTAATCCGGAGAGCGTTGAAACGCTGTATATCGGCGTGGACCAGGAGCAGTATGACGAGACAAAGGTAGAGGCTGGTTTGGTTCGAAAAGAATTGAACATTGCAGAAGATCGTCCGATTATTCTGTTTCCATGCCGTATTCATCCGCAAAAGCGTCCGTTCCTCATGGTGGAGATTGCAAAGCAGATCAAGCAGAGTATTCCGAATATCGCTTTTGTCGTTGTAGGTGATGGACCGCAGTTTGAAGAACTGAAAATTGCAATCGAGCGTGAAAATCTGCCAGAAACGGTCTACCTCGCTGGTCGGCAGAAGGATATGCGTCCGTATTACAAGGACAGCGCTTTGACGCTGATCTGCTCACTCAAGGAAGGTCTTGCGCTGACGGCATATGAATCACTTTCGATGAGTAAGCCGGTTGTTACCTCGGACGTAGGCGGTCAGGCAGAGTTGATTGATGATACGGTAGGTCGGGTGTTGCCGCTGCTGCAATGCGAGGCAGGCGAGCTGGATAGTCGGATATTCTTGCAAGAAGAAGTCCAGATGTATGTTAAAGCAATCACGGATGTGCTTGCTGATCGAGAACAGTATCAGCAGCTGTGCAGGAATTGCCGCCGGAAGATCGAAGAGGGTTTTTCTTCGCAGATTATGATTCGCAAGCTGGAGAGGATTTTTGGGGATTTGGTGTCGGGTAAGGAAGAAAACTTGAATCGCCAGGATATGTCCAAAAGAATAAGTTATCCCTGTAAGCATATTGCACAGGAATTGTGGACATTGCAAGCGGAATTAAATTCTTATATATATTCATACAAAAATGTGTGCGGAGTGGACCAACGATACGAGTTAATGCGAATTGCCTCTTCTAAATGGGGAAAAAGATTGATTAGTTTGGCTTTCCGTTTGGGAATGAATAAATGGTTCAGATGAGAAACAGCAATATGACAAAGAAAAATATGGAGGCTGTTGAATGAGTGAATTGGTTAGCATCATTGTACCCGTATATAAGGTGGAACAATATTTGAGCAGGTGTGTTGACTCGATTTTACAGCAGAGTTACAGCAATCTCGAAATCATATTGGTAGATGATGGATCTCCCGATTCTTGTGGCATGATATGTGATGAATATCAGAAAAAGGATAGTCGCGTTCAAGTTATTCATAAGTCCAACGGAGGATTATCCGATGCAAGAAACTATGGGATAGAAGCTGCTCAAGGAAAGTATTTGGCATTTGTAGATAGCGATGATTGGCTAGACTTCGATATGATCGATATTTTATATAGAGTTCTTACAAGCCAAGACGCCGATATTGCTGAGTGCAGTTATCGCAATTTATATGCTGATTGTGTTAAAGAAGAAACGTCATGCTCCGGTGAGATTATATGTGGCAATAATTTATTTGCCTTAGAAGGAATGTTAGACTGGAAATATTTCAAGCCTAATGCGTGGAATAAGTTGTATAAGCGAGAAGTTATAGGTGATATCAGGTATCCGAAGGGTAAAATCCATGAAGATGAGTATACCACATACAAATATTTTTATAACGCTAAAAAATTAGCTTATGTAGATATTTCTAAATATAATTACGATCGTCGACGGACGGACAGCATAACAGGAGATAAATTTCGCGAAGCGAATCTGGATGCGTGCTGGGCATTTAAAGAACGCGTTCTTTTTTTTGAAGAAAATCATCTGAATAGCTTAGAAGAAAAAATGAATAATGCGTATTGTTGGCAGGTTTTACACTGCGCATATAGATGCTATAAGGAGCAGATAGCAGGAAGACGTGTAGATGAACTAGTTTCTATGGCAAAACAAGATATACCTTATTTGAAAAAACATAAAGTATATCCTTGGTATATTACAGAATTTGAAATGCTACAACATGGAGTAGATTATTATGGGAACAAGCGCCAAGCAAGAGAAAATAGTTAGTATTATTATACCGGTATATAATGCGGAAAAATATTTAGGATATTGTCTGAATTCTATAGTTTCTCAGACGTACAAGAACTTAGAAATCATTCTCGTGAATGATGGTTCTACAGATGATTCATTAAAAATATGCAATAATTATGCTTTCTTCGATTCCCGTGTCCGGGTAATAAACATTGCTAACAGAGGCGTTAGCAATGCACGCAATGTGGGGTTAAAAGCAGCAACAGGAGAATACATTGAATTTGCAGACGCTGACGACGTCCTTAACCCCCAAATGGTAGCAACTCTTGTTGATAAGATGGACACGTATCAAAGCGATATCATCATTTGCGGTTTTGAGATGGTTAGTTTGGATTCTAATCAGCAGCCACGAGATATAATACATTTTAACTCCCGGATACTTGGAGAAGAGTGTGTATATACTCAAAAACTATTTTTTGAAAAGCTTTCGTGCATTCTATGGAAAACTAGTTTATTAGAATGTCCGTGGAATAAAATGTTTCGAAAAGATATTATCGAAAATCACAACTTGCAATTTCCAATAGATAAGAGTTTGGGAGAAGATTTTTGTTTTAATATAGATTACTTTGCGTATGTGAACAAGGCGGTAATATTAAGTGATGAATTGTATTATTACATGCAAATTAACCAGACTGCACTGACGAGAAAGTATCAAGCAAATTATTTTGAGGACCAACTATATCTCGTGAAGAAGTTCGATGATATGGTTCGGAAAAATATCAAACCGAGCAAGCAGGAACGGATATATTTAGCAGAGTATATGATAGCTAAAACAATCCAATCCATATGTCATCTATTTGATAAGAATTGTGAATTAAATTCAGCACAGAAAAAAGCAAGAATTGCTGATGTTATCAACAATTCCTATATTCGAGATGCGGTAGAAATAGCAGAATATATAGATGAACGATATTTATGGATTAGAGAAGCAATAGAAAAATCTGACGTTCAGAAAATATATATGATTTTCAAGCAAAACGCAACGCAGGAAACGAAGAAACAGTTAGAAAATAAAGTTGCGAACGACAATGAATTGCATCCATCGTACATAAATAAGCTGTTGGTTAAAATGTGTGAAATTATTTTACGAAAGCATGACTATGAGATTTTGCAAAAGGTTAAAATTAACTTACAAAATCGCGGAATAAAATACACAATCAAAAAAATATGGCGTGTCATTATGAAAAGATAATGTAAATATAAGGAACTATAAGATGGATAAAATGCAATATTTAAATTATATTAAAGACAAATATAAAATCCAACCAATGGTAAGAAATATCTTCATTATAGGAACACCTAGCCATGGTAATCTTGGCGATCATGCAATTTGGTATGCAACCTGGAAACTTTTGCGAGAAATGTATGCAACAGCTAATATTGTCGATATTCTGATTGAAGATTTTTTTGCAGAAATTGACGCGATATATGAATTGACCCAGGATCAGGATCTCATAATTTTGCAGGGCGGCGGTAATTTAGGAAATTGCTATATGGACGATGAGATGATTAGAAGATACGTTCTTTTGCGATTTCAGAAAAATCAGATTATTCTGTTTCCTCAGACGGTATATTTCACTGATGATAAAAAGGGAAAAGAAGAATTAAAGAAAAGTATTATGATTTATAATTCTCATCCCAACTTAACATTGATGGGACGAGACCATGCATCGACTTGCTTTTTGAAAGAACATTTTAATGCGAGTATATACGAAGCGTTTGATGTTGTATTAACAATGAGCGCTAAAAGTGAAAAGTTGCGCAGAGGAGCATTAATTTGTCTTAGAAATGATTCTGAATCGTCTTTGCCTAATTCTCGAAGAAAAGAAATCATATCTCGCATAGAGAGGATTTGTCCTGAATTACAGATTACAGACACAATGGATGAGTCGTTTGCTTGGCGAGAGGAACGAGAAAAACGAGTTTTGAAGAAAATACAAGAATTTCAGATGGCTCAAATCGTAATAACAGATCGTTTGCATGGTATGATTTTTTCAGCAATTACGGGGACTCCGTGTATTGTGCTGAATAATAATAACAGCAAAGTTAAAAACTGTTATGAAAAATTGAGAAATTTGAAATACATCCAATTCATAGATGATACTTCATCATTAGAGAGAGATTTTAAATCGTTATCTGAAACCAAGGAAAACATTTTTGATTCTAATAGCTACAAAGAACAGATAAAAAATATTCTGAAGTTAATAGAAGGTAAGAAGAAAACAGAACAACCCATGAATACTTTCGTGGATATTGCAATGGAAACTGCGTCATATGATGAAAAATACTGGTTTGAAATGAGGCATTGGTTTAAGAAAACTCAAAAAGATTTCAAACAGTTAGAGCACTGGCATACGCAGTTGAAAAGTGATTATGAGAATGAACAGACATCTGTAAATCAAGCTCATGATCAACTAAAAATCGCATATCAAAAGTATGCAGAGCTAGAAATGTGGCATACAAGATTAAAACAAGACCTGCAAGAGGCACAATCGAAACAAGTTGAGCTGTACAGTATTATTCAGGACTATCAAAAAAAGTACAAGGAGTTGGAAATTTGGCATAACCAGCTAAAGTTAGCATATGAGGATATTAAAGAAAAATTAGAACGAAGGAGATAAGAAAGTTAGGTATGGTAAAAAAATATTCACGTAAAGAGCATATATTGTTGATTGGATTTTCAACTATTATTTTTTTAAGTATGCTTTTATTTTTTCTTAGAATACACCCCTTGATTATATATGATGCGGATGATTGGCTATATGCATCGTATTTCAGATTACCCATCCCAATATGGCATGATTGGAATCCGTCTAGAGTATTTCCTGAAATCTTTATGCCGCTATGTTCTACCTTAGCAGTTTATTTATTCATGCCTTTGACGCATGACTATATTTGGTCTCTTGCGCTCATGTATGGCATCGTTGTTAGTTTTTTTATCGCATTATATGTATCTGCATTTGCCCTTTTCTTACGAGAGAAGATGAAGGCATCTGTATCGAACAGTGTCATAATTTCGACATTTTTCTTTCTCTTCCACTTCTTGATTTTTAAAACTTCGGAATCAGGAAATCATCATATGTTTTATGCAAATGATGTTACATGCTATTTTTATTACATTATCCCTACGATTTTAAATATCGTTTTGGTGATAATTCTGGAGTTATATCCTGATTTAATGGATATTTTTTCACGAAAAAATGGTATTTTGAAGGGCGTAATCTCATTCAGTGTATATATGGCGATTTTCTCGAATATGTTTTGCTCCGTTATTATTGCAGTTTGGGCTGGCGTTGAAATAATCAATTCCAGTTTGAATTTAATAAGCTGTAAAGATTTCAAATTCAAAACGATTCTGAGAAATAACATTTATAAAGTAATGATTGTGCTTGGCTGGTTGATTTCTATTATATATGAATTGAGTGGTGGACGAGCAGAAAGTTTAGCAGGAATTTCGTTTGCAGAAAGTGTTAAACATACTATACGTAATTTTACTCAGGTTTTAATTGGCGTGAATAAATATGTTGCCGTATTATTGGTATGTGTAATCATATTATATTTTATGCTCATTCGTAATAAAAAACAGGCGCGTTATATACTTATTGCATTGGCGAATGCGGCAATTATTGGCGCGTTTTTGATTTTAGCTTGCGCCAAGTCTAATGCATATTACATCACCAGGACAGAAATATTATTGGCACTTTGCTTCTGGGTATTTGCTGCGATCGGTATCATGATGACGGCATTAATCAACAATAAAGCTATTCGTATCCTGTCTCCATGCATATTGCTCCTATTATACGCTAGCATCAATTCACATGGCATTACATTTGCTGATGCAAATTGTGGCGAAGTAGATTGGAAAACATGCTATGATATAAGCTCGGATTTTGTGGAGCAAATAGAAGTGGCGGATGATGATAATAAAATGAATATTGTCTTGAAGGTTCCGCAGTATGATGATGCGCAAAACTGGCCGTTAGCAATTTATGGAGAGGACCGTATTTGCTATACATTATATAAACATGGAATAGTTTCACATGATTTGAATGTGGTATTCGAGCCCGATAATTCAATAAATCAAAAATGGGGAATTACTTCATGATGAAATAATGATTAAAAGCAGATGGATTGATGCTTGCATTGAGTAAGTGAATTTTACGGAAAACTTAAACTACGTACTGATTAAGGAGAAAATTATGAACTCAACCCTATACATAGTAATTCCTTGCTACAAGGAGCAGGAGGTTTTACATGAAACCGCAAGCCGTTTAAAGGTCAAGATGGAGAGCCTGATTGCAGCAGGCAAAATCAGCTCGGAAAGCCGCGTCATGTTTGTCAACGACGGTTCTTCTGACAACACCTGGCCGATTATCTGCGAGTTGCACGAGTCGGATCCGCTGTTCTCTGGCATCAATCTGTCACGCAACCGCGGTCACCAGAACGCACTTTTAGCCGGTCTTATGACTGCCAAAGACCTTGCCGATATGGTTATTTCCATGGACGCGGATTTGCAGGATGACATTGATGCGGTTGACGCGATGGTGGACAAGTACCACGAAGGTTGCGATATTGTCTACGGTGTCCGTTCCTCTCGCGAGAAAGATACGTTCTTCAAGCGCTTTACCGCAGAAGGTTTCTATCGTGTGATGAGCTTTCTGGGTGCCGATACCGTGTTCAACCATGCCGATTACCGCTTGATGTCCAAGCGGGCGCTGGAGGGCCTGGCACAGTTTAAGGAAGTCAACCTTTTCCTGCGCGGTATTGTACCGATGATTGGCTACAAGTCCGACGTAGTTACTTACGAACGAGGTGAGCGCTTTGCAGGCGAGAGCAAGTACCCGCTCAAGAAAATGCTTGCCTTTGCGATGGAGGGCATTACGTCTCTGTCGACCAAGCCAATCCGTTTTATCGCTACGCTTGGCTTTGCAGTATTTGCCGTGAGCATTCTCATGCTGATCTACTTTATCGTTCGATGGGCGATCGGCGCTACCGTTCTTGGATGGGCCAGCGTGATCTGCTCTGTTTGGGCAATCGGCGGTCTGATCTTGCTGTCCATTGGTGTAATCGGCGAGTACATCGGCAAGATCTATCTGGAAACCAAGGCGCGCCCGCGCTTTATCATTCAGGATGTTCTGGATGACAAGTTTCATTCGTGAGGTTCGCCATGAAATCAAAGATTATCAATAATACATTGGTCAAATTCCTGGCGGTAGGCGTGCTGAATACCATCATCGGTGCAGGAACGATGTTCCTGCTGTACAACCTTGCACATGTGTCGTACTGGATGTCATCGGCGGCCAATTATGTTGTTGGCGGCATCGTCAGCTTTTTCCTCAACAAATACTTTACGTTTGAAAGTAAAGAATGGTCATGGTCGCAGGTTTGGAAGTTCGTTCTGAATGTTACGGTATGCTATATTCTGGGTTACGGTCTGGCAAAGCCGCTCGCGTTGAAGGCACTTGCCGGTCAGAGTCTTAAGGTTCAGGAAAATGTCGCTATGCTGGTAGGTATGTGCCTGTATACCGGATTTAATTATCTGGGACAGAAGTTTTTCGCGTTTAAGAAGAAGTAAATGACGGGACAAATGGATAGCGTATAATTAAGTTCGCAAAAGCAAACAGAAAATAGACAAGCCATCAGGGCTCCTGTAAAATGATAGTTGTCGAAAAATCATCAAGTAAAGGAGAGGCCCTAATGGCTCGCAAAAGGAATACCACAAATTTGACAGAATTGCTGCTGCAATGTGTGACGCAGCCGGATCCGATGTTGAGTATGCTGGAATGGCTGTATACACACCTTATAGAGGCCGAGGTCGATCAGCAGCTGGGCGCAGAGAAAAGCCAGCGCACGGACGGCAGGAGCGGATACCGCAGCGGTTATCGTCCTCGCCGTCTGGATACCCGAATGGGCACGATGTACCTCATGGTGCTCAAGGTTCGTTAGGGTGGCTACATTCCGTTCTTCGTCACGGAGCGCAAGCGCAGTGAAGTCATGCTCGTACAGGTGGTTCAGGAAGCCTTCGTGCAGGGCGTTTCCACTCGAAAAATAGAGAAGCTGGCACATAGCCTCGGCATTGAAAATCTATCCAGAAGCCAGGTCAGTGAGATGACAAAAGGGCTGAATGAGCAGGTCGAGGAGTTCCGTAATCGCTCCCTTGCTGATACAGTACACCCGGTTCTTGGGGTGGATGCACTGTACGAAAAAGTTCGAGTAGATGGAAGAATTGTCAGCATGGCGATACTTATCGTATGCGGTGTGGACGAAAATGGACATCGAGATATCATCGCCGCTGAACCTATGGCCGAAGAATCCAGAAGTTCCTATGGAGTGCTGTTTCAGAATCTGAAAGACCGTGGTCTGTCTACGCCCAGGCTTATCATTTCAGACGCACACGCCGGGCTGGTTTCGGCAATTCGTGAGTCCTTTCCCGGCGCCTCGTGGCAGCGCTGTAAAGTGCATTTCATGCGGAATATTCTTGTCTATGTGCCGCAGAAAGAGAAGAAATCCTTCGCTGAGGTACTCAAGAGAATCTGGCTGGCGCCCACGGCGGATCTGGCGAGAAAGCGGGCATATGATGTGATCGACTCCTACGCCAAACGCTTTCCGAAAGCGGTTCAGTGTCTTGAAGATGGGTTGGAAGATTCTCTGGCCTTCTATGCATTTCCCTAGATGCACGAAAAATCTCATCTTCCAACATGATTGAGAGATTGAATTGTGAAATCCGCAGACGTACCAGCGTGATTGGAATCTTTCCAAATGAAAGTTCCTATGTTCGTCTGGTGACAACGTATCTCATGGAATACGCCGAGGACTGGTCTGTTGCCAGAGCCTACATAAGCCATGAATCCATTGCGGCCACACTGATCACCGTAGCTTAACTTCATTTTTCAGGAGCCTTTTTGCGAACTTTACTTGACGCGGTCAAAAAAGCCGAAACGGGAAATCTACTATACGGATTTGAATTTGATTACGCCGGAAATGGTTCTGATAGAGCATGGTCTATAAAATCAAGGAACAAGGATGCACCATCCGTATTGAGTCCATATTCACAACAGACCGTTTTATATGCGACGGCAAAATTATTTTTATAAATAAAATAATCGCTGTATGCGGATTGATTTCCACATACAGCGATTGCTTTATTTGTAGGGAGAAGTATCTTGAAACGAGTAATGCTAGAAGACTTCGGAAATGAGCAATGATTATTCCATAGTGTATATTACACGCTTGACCGTGGTGCCTGCCGGAATGTGCAGGGTAATGGTCGTTGTGCTGTCTGCATCGCCGAGCTGATGCACCGGAGTGGTGCCCTTTCCAGCCGCATCAAACGTCACGGTAGTGCCGCCTACCTCGGCGGTGATACCGGCGGCGTTGCTGTTCTGTACGGTCAGAGCATAGTCACCGTCGTTCTTGATGACTGCGGTGAAGGAAATAGTGCAGTCGGTATCTGCGGTGAATGCGCCGCCCTCGTTCCACGATGCGCTGCCCTCGGTGACTTCGGCGAAGTCGGGTTGGCTATCAGCGTTGACATCTGGCGCGGAAGCGGTATCCAACACCAGATTGGAGAACGTGTTCATTGCGGTGCGCATATCGTAGGAATCGGTTGCCGAGATGGCCAGCACCTTGTTGAGGAAGGTGTTGTTGCGCTCGGTCAGCGTAACATCATCGAGTTGCTGTGCGTTTGTCTCGCACAGCTTGTTATAGGAGTTTACAACACGCTTGATATAGGTATCGTCTTTGATGCGCTCTACCGCGGACAGGCTTCCGACCGGATCGACGATGGCCTCCTCCAGACGAAAGATTTTCTGCCATTGCTCGGCGTTGGCACGAGTGTATTCTGCACCGCGGTCGAGAATATCAAATGCACGGCTGAAATCGCCGGTGTTGGCGTAATACTGCGCCAGCAGCACGGTAATTGTGTTGGATTCCACGCGTGAGAGAGATGCGGCGTACTTGGCAGCAAGCGTCTCGTCGTCGTAGTTGCTCATCAGATAGGACATCTTGTAGTCGTTTGCTTCAAACAAGTCGATTTTTGCGCCCAGTTTGAGGTCGTCAAGAGTCAGATTGTCGCTGTTCAGCTTGCTCTGCGCGATTAGGTTGAGACCAATCAGCACAGTGAATACCGCACAGACGACGGTTACCGGCCAGCGCACCGCACCGCCCTTGTTCTTTTCGGGCAGCTTAAGGCAGAGCGAATCCGCGCAGAATACGGTGATTGCTGCCAGCACGGCGAAGAACATCGGCAAGCAGGAGCCGGATGACCACGTTACGTCGGTAACGGCTTGACCGAACATCTGCAGCACGCAGGCCGCGAGCAGCATGACGATGAGCGGCTTTTCCGTGCGGCTCTTGACGAGCGTCCAGACAGCCGTGCCCAGCATGGACAGGAACGCCAGCAGACCCAGCACACCGAGGTCGCAGAGCGCTTCAACGTAGTGGTTGTGGGCGTATTTGGTCTCGTAGTAGTAATCCTGCACCGAGGCAACGCCGTTCTCAAAGCCACCCAGACCGCGGCCGAACACTGGTGCGGTTTTCCACAGCTTGATGGCGTCCTGACGGTATACGCCGCGCTGTACGACGTTGCCGTTTGCGGTCAGGTCCTGAATACGGTCTGCAATGAAGGCGGGCAGCAGCTTATAGCCCAGCTTGACACTGCCGTTCTTTGCACCGGTGTAGGTGGCGGTATTGACCGTCACGCCCGGCTGATCGCAGGAGATGTAGAAGAACGCGAGCTTGCTGTCCTCGGGCACAGTGAAGGTAATATCGTTATCCGTGGAGGCGTTTGCAAGGTCGGTTTCGTTATTTTGCACCAGATTGTTGGTGTTTTTGTACGCAACACGCACGTTTACCGGTGCGGAGGCATCCACACTAAGCGTGTAGTCGCCGGCGGGCAGGTCCGCGGTACGGCGGAAATCGCCCTCGGTGCCGAAGGTGTACGCACCGGTGACGTTGAGTGCCGCGATCAGATAGATGGTGATCACGACCACGATACCGGCAACCGCACCGATCAGCAGCTTGCCCTTATCCGCGAGACGCTCGGCCAGCTTGCCGCGCACGCCGATCTCGAGCAGACAGGCAGCGACGCAGCCGACTACGAGCATGATCATCGGCAGGGGAGAGCCGGTGACCGTGTCACCGAAGCCCTTGACCGATACCGCGCCGACGATTAGCGCGATGACCGCGGTCTGGAGCAGTAGCAGGAACAGACCGGAGCGGGTCTCCTTGGGCGAAAGCACGAGCATGAGCACGCATGCTGCGACAAATACGCCGAGCGAGCCCATCGAGAACGCCAGCAGGTAGGAAACTGCATTCACCATCAGCAGAACCGTGCACAGGATACGCTGTCTGCGGCTCTCAGAGGTGAGCACCAGCCACAGAGACATCAGGCACGCGACGGACATCAGACCTGCGTAGATGTTCGGGTTGCCGAGAATGGTGTTCAGACGGGAGTAGAAGTACGCGCCGGTGTTGCCGTAACCGCGGCCGACAAACTCGAGCAGCGGACGCACGGGGCGCATAAGAATGTTGCAGGATGCCGCGTCAATAGACAGCAGACCGACCGGAGCGGCTGCTGTTGCGAGCACCGCTGCAATGCGGCGGAAGGATTGCTTGCCGTCATCGGAGAAAAGCACGATGGCCATAAACACCGCAAAGGCGATCAGGTTGCAGGAGAACTCCGCGATGGCGAACTTGCCCGAGCGGGCGTAGAACGTCGATAAAGCCTCCAGCAGCAGATAGGCCAGCAGGGCGAAGGACGGCGGGCTCATCAGACGTTTGACGCGCGCCTTGTCCGCGAACAGCATCATACCGATGCTGCCGACCGCGCCGAGCAGACCGAGCACCTTTTTGGTCGTGTAGGTGCCGTTCTGTGCAAAGCAGCTGATCACGCACAGTACGATGATCGCCGCACAGCACAGCCAGCCTTTTCCGGCGGTGGATTTTGCTGTTTTTTCAGTCATTCTGAAACCTCCTTAGGGTGGTTAGTGATAGCTTGGGAGTAGAGCGCGGTAAGCTGGGGGAATACCGCGTCGATGCCGTAGGGAGTGGCGGTCTGCACCGCGGCGGCGCTCATCTGTGCCCGAAAGGTAGGCTCGGCGGCCTGCTTTACAGCACGAATAAAGGCGTTTTTGTCGTCATAGGGGAACAGAAAGCCGTTTTCACCCGAGCGGACTAAATCCTCGTGTCCCTTGACATCAGAGAGCACCGCAGGAAGGCCACAGGCCATGGCCTCCATTACATTAAAGGGAAGTCCTTCACTGCGGCTGGAGGACACGCAAAGGTCGGCGGCACGGTAGTACTGCTCGATGTTGGACGCAAAGCCGGGGAAGCGAACGCGGTCGGCAACGTCCTGCTGCTGCGCGAGTACGCGGCATTCGTCCAATAACGCACCGCGTCCGGGCAAGAGCAGCACGGCGTTCGGCAGCTCCGGCATGGCGCTGATGAGCATTTTCTGGTTTTTTCGGCCGGAAAACTCCGCCGCATAGATGAGGACAAGCGAGTTTTCGGGCAGCTCCATCGCACGGCGCAGGGCGCGTTTTTCTGCTGGTGAGGGAGGGGAGAACCGCGTGAGCGCAATGCCCATGCCCGGCGTCGGGACGATGTGCCGTCCAAGCTGGTAGCGTTTGGCAATCTGCTCGTCCTGCCGGTTCATGGTTAGCAGCCAGTCGGTGATAGGCGCGGTCATGCGCTCAGCGCCGAGCAGCAGTGTGCGCTTGAGAACGGGCGTGCGACCGTCAAACAGATAGCCGTGCGCGGTGTTCATCACCACGGGACGCTGACTTTTCGGTAAAAGCTGCACCGCCAGACGCGCAAAAAATGCGGCAAGCGAGGTGTGCAGGCTGATCATGGCGTAATTTTCACGTAGCAGCAGCGAGCGGAGCTGCAAAACCGCCGCAAAATTGCGCGGCGAGAACATGCTTTTTTCAAACGGCAGCGGGATGTATCGGCTGACACCGCGCAATGCGCGCTGCTCGCCGCCGGCCGCCGCATGAACATCATAACCCTGTTGTGCCAGCCACTCGGTATAAGGTTGATGAAAGGATGCTAGATGCCCAAACGATGAGGCAATATATAGTAGCTTTTTGTTACCGTTCACAGTGTGACCTGCTTTCAAAGAAAAACGCAGGCAACTTACGCCGCCTGCGCACGTATTTATAGCAAAATATTACTCCGAAACACCTGTTTTGTCAAGGTTTGGTGAGATATTATCGCTCTGTTGGAGAAAATTTATTTGGCGGGAAAAGTCGTTTACAGGTGGTAAAATTATGCCGGATGTGATAAACTTATAAAATTAGTATCGACATACATTATAATAGGAGGAACCGAGGTTGATCAAAGAAAACCAGCGGACACTCAATCAAATCAACGGATTGACTGACGTGTTGATTCTTTTTCCCTGCATGATCCTTGCATATTTTATTCGTTTTACGCTGTTTCATGGCATGCCTGGTCATATTGGCTTGCCGTATTATCTGATGACGGTGCTATGCGTTTCACCGCTGTTCTGGCTGCTATATGGTCTGATGGGACTGTACGATTCCTTCCGCGCCAAAAACTTTTTGCAGGAGTTCAGTCTGCTGCTGCGGAGCAATACCATCATTTTCGGCATTCTGCTGGCGTTTTTTTTCGCGTTTAAGCAGTTTCACCTGTCGCGCTGGACGCTGTTTGTGTTCTTTGCGCTGGCGACAATCGCGGTAGCGGTCAAGCGATGGTTTCTGCGACGGCTGCTGCGCTCGTTCCGCGAGCACGGCTACAATCTGAAGCATGTGCTGCTGATCGGCTGCGGGGAGCAGGCGCAGGCGTACTGCTGTGCGGTACAGAATGACCGCACGCTGGGCTTCTGCGTGGACAGCTATCTTGCGCCGCGCGACTGCCTGCCGGGCATTGCCTATCGCGGTACATATGATGCGCTGGCACATGTGCTGGAGCATAGCTCGCCAGATGAGGTGGTCATCGCGCTGGAGGCGGACGAGTATCCGTATCTGCAGAGCATTATCGCGAGCAGCGAGAAAAACGGCGTGAAAATGTCGCTGATCCCGTTTTATAATAAGTATATGCCGTCGCGCCCGTCGATCGACGAGGTGGGTGACGTGTCGCTGGTCAACCTGCGGCACATTCCGCTGGATAATATCGGCAACGCGTTCCTCAAGCGGGCGGTGGATATTGTCGGCTCACTGCTGCTGATCCTGTGTACTTCGCCCATTATGCTGTTCGCGGCGATCGGTGTGAAGTTGTCCTCACCCGGCCCAATCCTGTTCAAACAGGAGCGCGTAGGATTGAACAAGACGCCGTTCTATATGTACAAATTTCGCTCTATGCGCGTAAACGATAAGCAAAATACCGGCTGGAGCACCAACAGTGACCCGCGCAAGACCAAGTTCGGCTCATTTATCCGTAAGTTTTCGATTGACGAGCTGCCGCAGTTTTTCAACGTCCTGATGGGGGATATGAGTCTGGTCGGGCCGCGGCCGGAGCTGCCGTATTTTGTAAACCAGTTTAAGGAAAGCGTGCCGCTGTATATGGTCAAGCACCAGGTGCGGCCGGGCATTACCGGCTGGGCGCAGGTGAATGGCTTCCGCGGCGATACGTCGATTCAGGGCCGAATCGAGCACGATATTTATTATATTGAGAATTGGACGCTGCTGTTTGATATAAAAATTTTGTTTATGACGGTGTTTAAGTTCAGCAATGACGAAACCCTCGGCAAGTGAGTCGAGGGTTTGCACTTTCAGTTATTATAGCACTATAATGTTGCAAGAGCAGGAGAGTATACTTGCAAACATAGGATATTTTATGTTATACTATAGACATAAAATTTTTTAAGACTGTGGCTCCCCTGCTTTTTTAGTTGCGTTAATGATAAAGAAATGGGAAATTCCAGAGTTCTTGAATCGGAAAAGACCTGTACGTTGTGTACAGGTCTTTTTCTGTGTGGATTATTTGAGATGAAAGGTCATGCGTTTTTCAGGACTTGTGATTTTGCGTATCTTTCCAAGGGGATCGACTTCACACTTATATAGTGAGCGAAGACTATAGAAAGGAATCGATGTACGAATATACTGCTTATCGAGTGTAGAGACCTCAAAGGTTCCACTCTTTATTTTGACATTGCCTCTAAGAAAATAACCATGATTGACATTAATAGTATCATTGGAAGACACACTCTTCAGAGTTATTGTGTCTGGTAGCTCGATATAGATCACATCATTGGAATAAAGAGAAAAGATAAAATCGGACTCTGACATGAGTAACATGCGATTTGGATTTTTGGTTACTGCACGGAGTGAAAGTGTTGGCTGAAGCGTATCCTTGACGTAGATAGGCACATAATAATATTCATTATTGGAAGTGCGGAATACATCGATTCGAATCATATCACCATGGGTGCCAATACCCCCTCGGACGGATACAAAAGCACGAGGATGCTGGATGATAGGAACAGATTTGACCAAAGGACCAATATCGCCGTTAGCTTTCGGTTTGTAAAAAGGTTCTGCAAAGGCTTCAGCAGCATTTCCGTTGTGTGCGATAAGCTGATTGCGCAAAGCAGAATACAGTAAACGATCACGTTCTGGCTGGAAATAATCAGCGATTTCATTATTGGCATCCAGTTTCAACTGTATAAGCGCCCGTTTAGCTACAATCTCATCACCACGACGACGCATTAATGTATCACGATGTGCAGCACCACGTACTTTATGCTGTGCCATATGAGAGAAACAGGATGACTCTGGTGAACAGAGAGCCGAAAATTCCTCATGGAATGAGGGCCAGGGTTGGAATAGGGTTCCTTCGTAGTCGTTTGCGAAAAAGTCAGATAGTTGTTCACAGGTATGGGGCTCGCTGAGAGCGGTAAGGATTGCTTGGCCAGCAGAGTCCATAGCAGGTGGAACTTGCTCAAACACGCGTGACAAACGTAAGCCAATTGTGCCGGTATTAACAGGCGTAACCGAAGAAAGTATGTTATCCTGTGCAGATAATGTGCGCTGCAGAAAGAGTGCAAAGCCGGTGAGTAAAGGGGAAGGATTGCTTAGCGAGCGCTGGCGCTGATTGATGCTATCCTGTTCAGTCCACTGGGATGCTAATAGATTTATACGGCATTTTCGATTGGAACGTTCGGATGCGCGGTTTCGGTAACGAATATCACGGCCAAATGTAACACCTGGCAGATGATTCCGATGGTTAGAAGCAGAGCGCAATACTAAAACGAGATTATTATAACTATGATCATAGCAATCGGAGTAAGGGATAATGTGGTCGACTGCTGTATCAGTTGATGATAATGCTTGTGCAAAAGTAAGCATCGTACCGGTATACATACATGCATGATTCTGCAGAGACCACAAAATAATTCGAGTACATTCGTCCGACGTTAGAGAACGCTGGAGAAAGCCGGATGCAGTTTGGAAAAGCGGTGCAAGCTTTTTATCTCGATTTTCCTGAATCTTTTTGTGTTTTTTACGGAGAGACAATGGCTTTCCCATTTCGTATGATGTGCTGATTCGAATATGCGTAGGCATACCATATTCGCGGAGTAATGCTTTGATAAGAACAATAGCTTGCGATAGCGTACGATCAGTGGCAGGACGTGCAACGTGATAGAAATTTTTGAAATTTAATTTGGTTGAAGTATTCGATACAGGACTGTCGGGATAACATTTATCGCGTGCTTCCTCCATAGACATACCCTTTTCCATAAGTGGCACTATACGCCCCAACGCTTTGCGAGAGTAGCGCGCTCGCTGTACAAGATGAGCTTTCGCTAACAAATCACACAGTTCTTTGGAGAAGTGAAATTCCTTTAACCGCTGCTTCCAGTATTTTTCGGGAGTAGAGACGAAGAGAAGCAAAAGGTCCTCCCAATGTTTGTGTAGAATACCCTGTTCATCCGGAAATTTCTTGGAAAGTGCAGAAAGCAATCTGCGGCCGTGGGGGATGATCCAATTATTCATGGAGGCAGCCGAATAGGGGATTCCATCAAGATACAGCGTCAAGGGCGTTTTAGGATCCAAATTTAACACATTGTTTGTAGCCGCATAAAGCTGAGCAGGATTTTTAGTAGCGGCAGCACGGATTTGTCGTTTCTGTTCTTCGGTTTTTGCGATTGGCTGCGTGTGAGGTGGAATAGAATAAGGTGCGTTGACCATACACAAAAATCGAAAACGTTCTGCGAGAGGAGTAGCATCAGGACAGCGTTCTCTTCGAGGTTCTAGGGGGCAGTAGATACCACCAAAACGTCGTTTATGGCCGGCATAAGGACTATTAGGACCGGGACCGCTTAAGATAAAGCGCTGACGACAGAGAATTTCGGTATATTTCTGTTCAAAGACTTCAGTCGCAAATGGATTTCCTAAAATACGCTGTGTATAGAACAGCAATACCACTTCTTCGCGAATCATATCACGAGAGACACTGGTTATATAAGGAATGCCGGTTTTAAAGGGCGAAAACAGACCATTGGGTCGAAAACGAGAATCTCGATAGAAGAGCTCACCTACAGTGCGATAGTTTTGCTCATCCATACGTTGCTGATTTTTATGAATTGCCTTACGGATTTTTGCATTATTGGAAAAGGTTTCAGAGAGTTGTTCACCGGTTCCAGGTTGGAAACCTCGATGGTGAGCAATATGATATAGCACACGAACCCATTCTTCGGCGGACAATTGACGATCTAGTCCGTCTGTGCGTAACTGCCACAAATAATCCACAGGCTTGTGGACAAGTGTGTTCATAGGAGGCAAACCAACTTCACTGAATAATTCGCGCAGTTTGGCAAAGCGATATTTTTGGCGGGTGTAGCGTCGGCGAGCCAGTCGATACATGCGTCGTTCCGAACCGGGAGTAGAGCCGTTGAAAGAATTTTCGGCGATAGGGAAGAAGCGCACACCTACACGTTCAATGTGTTCAGCATGACCTTCTTCGTTCTCACGGATTGCAGCCCAACCGATTTTATCATTGTCCAGATATAAACCAATTCGATAATTCATAGAAAATTCTCCTATAATACAAAGATATCCCGACACACGGCCGGGATAGAGCTTTGTGGTGCCAAACCTGAGTGTGGCAACGCTGCTTTTTAATTGCGTTATAAAGCATATTTAGTATAAGCGGAAACAGGAAAATTTGCAATAGAAAAATTTACAACATCAGTTGATAGGGAAGAACGGAATACCTTATTATATGAAGAGGTTTGCCTGGTGGAGAGAAAGTGTAACACACATGGATGTAACATTACCTGTAATGTTACATTCATGTTACGGATGGCAAACTGCGCTTGACCCCTGTGTTTGACTATGGTAATATATTTATCGAACGAGTGAAAACTCGAAATATTATTTTAAGGAGGAATTCCCCTATGAAGAATCTCAAAAAGGTTCTCGCACTGGTGCTGGCGTTCGCTTGCGCGTTCACCATGTTCGCTGGTGCGGCGTTCACGGATCAGGCGGACATCAAGGTCGCCGATGAAGTCGTGGACACTCTGACAGAGTTGGGCATCATCGAGGGCTTTGAAGACGGCTCTTTCCAGCCCGACGCAACTGTAACTCGTGCGCAGATGGCGAAGATGATCTACGTTCTGCGTACCGGCAACTCTGACGCTTCGGCGTACAACAACGACAAGACTTCTTTCACCGACATTGGTACCCACTGGGCACGCGGCTACATCAAGTACTGCCAGTCCGTTGGTATCATTGCTGGTAAGTCTTCTACCATCTTTGCTCCGAATGCAACTGTAACTGCTCAGGAAGCTGCTAAGATGCTGCTCGTAACCCTCGGCTACGACGCTAACAAGGCAGGCCTGGTAGGTGCTGGCTGGGCTGCTAAGACCAACGCACTGGCAGACGAGAATGGCCTGCTGGAGGACGTTAACACTTCCTTTACCGGTCCGTGCCCGCGTCAGTACGCTGCACAGCTGATCTACAACGCAATCGATACTCCGACCGTTGTATGGCGTGACGATGCTTACACCAACGTAACTCTGCTTGGCGATGACAACAAGACCATCGGCGAGAAGTTCATGAACCTGAAGAAGACCACCGCTGTTCTGACCAAGGTTACCAAGACCTCCGGCAAGGAGACCTTTGAGCTGACCCTGAACAAGGATACCGTTGATCTGAACAAGACCACTGATGACAAGGACAAGGCCCTGTACAACTTCACTGAAGTGAAGAAGGACTACTCCAACCTGAAGTATCAGATGGTTACCGTTCTGTACAAGAACAACGACAAGTCCAAGGTTTACGGCGTTTACGCTACCAAGGACAACACTGAACAGACTGGCATCCTGAAGGATCTCAAGATGGACAGCGCTAAGAAGGTTAAGCTGGACGGCACCAAGTATGATCTGGCTGACACCACTTCTGTTTACGTAAATGGTGAGGACACCAACTATACCATCAAGTCTTTTGTTGATGCGTATGGTGATGATTCTTCCTCTAAGTACACCGATTCTAAGTACTATCAGCCGACCGAGGTTAAGCTGCTTGCTACCGACGGCTCCACCAAGTACTCCATCCTGAATGTTAAGACCTTTGCAGTTGGTAAGGTTACCGCTGTTGGTTCTGACTATGTTAATGTTTCCTACAAGGGCGGCGACAAGGACATCCTTTCCAAGACCAAGCTCGAGTCCGATGACTGGGATTGGTACGACGGTATCAAGAAGGACGACTATGTTGTTGTAACTGCTGCTGGCAACTACGGCACCAACCATGGTCTGGTTGAGAAGGCTACCGTTGTTACTGGTAAGGTAAACGGCACTAGGGCTGATGACGGCGTATCTATCTCTGACGAGTGGTACACCATGGCTGGCAATGCTGACGTAGCCGGCAAGCTCGTTAAGCGCCCGAACACTGGTTCCAACGTTAAGATGGTAGTTGTAAACGGCTATGTTTACTACACTGATACCACCGCTGGTTCTATTGACGACATCGCACTGCTGGTTGAGGCTGCTCCTAAGGGCGGCGTAAACTCCAAGTGGGAAGCTCGCATGATCTTCTCTGACGGCACCGACAAGGTTGTTGAGATCGAGAAGAAGTGGGACGACAAGGACGATGGCAAGAACATCATCGCATTCCACGAAGGCAACGCTGCTAACAAGAATATGAGCGATTCTGATCTGGCTAACAACAATGTAACTGGCGATCAGCCGAGCAACAAGTTCCAGCCGATTCTCGTTTCTTACGAGGTATCCAAGGACGTTTACACCCTGACCCGTCTGGGCGCTGTAAACACTGATGTTGCCAACGCTACCGACATTGAGACCAATGGTTACGATTCTTATGTAACTGTAACTGGTGCTAACAACACTACGGTCAAGACCGATGGTTCCATCAAGACTGGTACCTTCACCTCTTCTGATAACGCTTCTATCTCTCGCCTGTACTACGAATCCACTGGCGTTGTATTCGTTAAGTCCAAGGCTGATGCTACTGGCGAAGACGGCGACTACAAGGTAGTAACCGGTAAGACTGCTTCTGGCTACGATCGTACCATCCTGCGTGCAACCGCAGTTGCTAACAAGTCTGGCAACGGCTACTATGCACAGGCTGCATTTATCGACCTGGGCACCGATTCTACCGGCGGCTCTTCCGACAACTACGCAGTAGTTCTGAAGAATGTTGAGAAGAAGACCGGCACTGCTAACGGCACTGTATATGTAATCACCGCTTGGAACGGCACTGAGCAGATCACCGTTACCACCGATGATTCCGCTGCTAACAGCATGAGCAAGGGTGATATCTTCACCTACACTGCTACCGGCGACACCCTGTCTGATATCGAGTACAAGTCTGGTAAGCAGGCTGATGCATTCGTAGCTTCCTTCGATGAAGGCTCCGGCGACATCTCCCTGTACACCTACAAGCTCGGCAACGACACTGGTTGGCGTGCAGCAGGCAACAACAGCCTGGGTGCAGCTACCGACGCTTCTACTGCTGATGCATTCACCAAGGTTGACAGCAAGAATACCGTAATCCTGTTCGTTGATTCTGACGCAGGCAAGGGCGAGACCGGCTACACCATGTCCGACATCGACCTGGCTCGTACCTTCGACTCCGACTTCTGGAGCAAGGGCAAGCTGCCGGCTCTGAACGATATTCAGATCACCAACAAGGTTGCAACCGATGCTTCCGATTCTGCTAACAAGCTGACTGAGGATGCAGTACCGAACGCTCGCGTATTCGTTGACAGCGCTTCTGACGATCAGATCACTGTTATCGTAATTGACGTTCAGCACGACATCACTGCTTGGTAATTTCACGGCTTGATCCGTTGAATTTGCAGTAAAGCAATCGAACCCCTGAGGGAAACCTCAGGGGTTCTTTTGTGTAATGGCGGTAAATAGGAGAAATCCCCGAGGACTTCCTCGGGGATTTCAGTTAGACAATTTTAATTCTCAATTAGAAAATCTTGTTGCCCTTCAGACGGTTGTTATCTGCATCATAGATGATAGCCAGAATGTCACCGTAGGTGCCGTCGTCATTCTTCTCCAGAACGATCCAAGCATTTGCATAGTACTGACCAGCAGTGGAGGTCTCTTCAGCCAGAGAAATCTGATCCAGAGAAGAACCTTCCATACCTTCCTGCTTGTCGTCGTTGACTGCGATGTATACGCAATCCTCGTCCATAGAATAGGTGTCGCTGCCGCCGTTAAACTTAACAGCTACATCGCCTTCCTTAACCTTCTGAATACCGGTGATTGCAACTCGCATGGTCTTGGTATCCTTAGCTGCCTCAACATTGATGAAATCAGCACCGTCATCGGTGTAGATAAGGATATTACCAGCAGACTTCGGGGTGCCGTCGCCGCCATCATACTTCAGGGTTACGTTCTCAGAACCAGTCCAAGCCTCGTATACGGTGGTCTCATCGTTGTCCTCGCCGTTGGTGCCCTTGTAAGAATCAGAGGTCATATATGCATACTTGTAGTCAGAGCCAGCACCGTTGTACTTAGCCTTAGCAACTACAACTGCAACGCTAACAGTTTCAATACCGTTAGACTTCTTGGTTGCGTAGTAAACAGTAGAACCGTACTTAGTAGACCAATCATTTACGGTCTTACCAGACAGAACCTTTACGTCCTTCTGAATGTTGGTAGCACCGGAAACGGTATTATACAGTGCGAATACTACTGCACTATCATTGATAGAATACTTACCAATCTTGTTCTTTGCAGTAATTTCAGTATCCTGGCCTACGTTTTCGTAACCAGCCTTATTAGACAGCGTGGTACCATCAGCAGCAGTGCTAGTACCCAGAGCCTTCAGGGTGTAAGTGCCGTTGCTGCGAGTAGAGTAGGTGAACAGGTGGTTAACAGACTTGTTGTCATCTGCAAAGCAGTTCTTAGAAGTTACATCTTCTGCATCTTCACCCGCGGTCAGCGCCAGCTTCTCAACCTCGATGGTCTTGGAAGAGCCGTCCAGGAAGTAAGCCTTTACCTTCTGAGTGGTGCTGCTCTGCATGCCGTTCTTTGCGGACTCAAAGTCAGTTACAACCAGAATGTCGTTGGAAGAAGACTCGGTCTCCTTGGCATTTACAATGTAATTGCCAACGATAGCAAAGTCATAGGTGCTGCCAGACTTGATGGAAGCAGTATCGTCTGCTACGTTGGAAGCACCGTTGGTAGCAACCTTGTACCAAGTATCGTTTACCTTAACCTCAACCGGAGAAGAGGACTTGATAGAGGTAACCTTAGCGGAAGTTACGTCAACCTTTGCAACAGCAGTATCGGTAGAAGCAGTGTAGGTCTCATCAGTAACAACGGTCCAGTCATCCTTAGCATAGCCTTCGTAGATGTCGAGATCCTCGATGTCCTTGGAACCAACCTTGTTGCTAATGGTGATGGACTTGGAGCCTGCGTAGGTAATCTGACCTACGGTAGCCGGGGTAACAACTACGGTATCAACCTTGTTGTTGCCGTTGGTATCAACCAGCTTAACAGTGCTAGCAACCTGATCGATTGCGGTAGCCTTCTCAAGGTTAGCCAGAGTGTCGGTGCTAGCAGTATTAGCTACTACAACATTAACAGTCTTCTTAACATCGTCCAGCTTGTACTCAGTGCCGTCCAGCTTGGTCTTCTTGTTGTCGCCAGAAACAGCTTCCAGCTGACCAACAGTACCAGTAGCAATTACCTTGGAATCATCATCAGCATATACGCCATAAACATCCTCGTCGCCATTGGTCTTAACGCGAACCAGAACCTTAACATTCAGACCAATCAGGTCAGAAACATCGGTCGGAACCTTGGTGAAAGCCTTAGACTTCAGAGTATCCTTATAGGTTACGTTGCTAGCCAGCTTAATCTCATAGGTGTCCTTACCAGAGGTCTTCTTAACAGAAGTCAGCTGAGCAGCAGTGGTCTTATACAGATCCATGTACTTCTCGCCGATAGTCTTCTCGCCAGAAACATCGGTAGCATTCTTAAAGTCGTTGATATCGTTAGACCATACTACACGCTTCATGTCCAATGCGTTGTACAGAATCTGTGCAGCGTACTGACGCGGCAGAGCAGCGTTCAGATCAGCATCAACATCCTCGAACAGGTTGTTCAGCTGGCCGTACTTCATGGTGTTCTGAGCCCAAGCTGCACCAGTCAGGCCAGCCTTCTCAGCATTGTAGCCAGCAGCTACCAGTACCATCTTTGCAGCCTCAAGACCGGTTACGGTATCGTTCGGAGCAAACTTGGTAGCAGACTTACCAGCGATGATGCCAGTGTTCTGCAGGTAACGTACGTAACCCTGAGCCCAAGCTGCGGTCGGCAGATCGGTGAACGCAGTCGGGAGGGATGCGTAAGCGCTGGCGTTGTCATTACCGCCATTCATGATCGTGAAGATCATCTTTGCCATCTGAGCACGGGTAACGGTGGTGTTCGGCTTGAAGGAGCCGTCATCGTAACCCTGGATTACGCCCAGAGAAGAGAGCATGTCTACAGCGGTGGTGGCCTTGATGTCAGCCTGATCGCTGTAAGACGCCGCACCAGCGAACATAGTGAACGCGCAAGCGAACGCCAGCACCAGTGCGAGAACCTTTTTGAGGTGACATGCAAAAGAATGAAATCAAGCGATGACTTGATAGTTTTTTACATAAACAACTATAAATCCAACTTTTTTGCAGATGTGGCTATGTGCCAATGCGAGTAAATAAATGGATATTTTACAGGACATAGTAACACCATAGAGAAGAATATTCGTACAAAATCTAATACAATTTTTGTTCATACTGACGAAATATTTCTCCTCTAAAAAATCAACATACGGCTCGCTATTATCCATAATATGGTATGTGTTGCTATCCGTACAAATTAGAAAAATATTCTTAATTTTAGTCGATTTACTTTAAAAACAATGTTTAGCAGCTATTTTCAGATTTTCATATGCCACTTCAAAAAGGTTGCCATACACGCACATACCTATGGCGTGTACCCGGAGGAAATCGACGGATTGAAGCGGGACTATGAAAAGCTGTGGGGCGAGGTGTCAAAGGTGCTGCGGGAGCTCTCCGAGCTGGTGGCAAAGTAAGACGAGGGCGGCAGGTTCCGATGTTGGGACCTGCCGCCTTGTTCTTTTTACCATCTATATCTATGTTTCCGAAAATGTAATTCCCGAAGTCCAGCCTCTTTACAAATAGACGATAGAATTTTTAGTATTTCTTCTCGTGTAGAATTAAGCCATTCAGCAAGCTCACGATCATAGAAACAATAAGCGACATCTTCGCCTGTGCCATATGTCGAATAGGCTTTTTCCTTTTTGGCTATTTTCAATCGTCTGCGAATTGCTGTTAGCATATCAGTGATAGTATAGAGTTTTTCTCTCCATAAAGAGTTTTGGACAGAAGATTTTCCATCAGCCTGTTTTAATATGGAGCCATCACGAGTTCTTAGTACCCCTGTATTCAAGGCAATTAGCGTATCTTCAATCGCTTTATCAAAATCCTCCATTCGACCTTCTTGATAAATGTCATCTTGAAAGGCTGGACGATCAAAGCACTCCAAATAAAATTGGACAAGCTCTTTATCTTTTTCAAAGGCAGGTGTGGAAGAAGTAGTTTCGACTTCCAAAATTGCTGTCTGTTCTGCAAGCTGCTTCCAACTTTGTAGCAGTTCTTTAGGATAACGAGTAATATCCGTATCAATCAATTTAGAACAAGACTGGCATAACCAAATTCCATTTTCAAACGACTTTCTTTCTTCGGGTGTCATAGAAGCGTCATAGCGTGGACCGCCTTGAGCCGCTGCACAGATATGAGCTGCTACCCCTATATTTGTAATTTTTTCAGGATTGGTATTTGCCCCACAAGTCAACTTTCGGCAAGCAGGATTACTACATCTTCTACCAACCCGATTTGCCAGTAATTCCTTTGTTGCTGAAGTAAAGTCGTCTCTGCTGTTCCCCATGTTCATCACCTCGTCTAACCAAAATATTGATTTCATTATATCATAACTTTTTAGATAAAACCATCAAGCTTCGGGCCAGCATGACCCGAAGTTTTAGGACAGGATTTACTAATCTTTCGCAACATTTATGTCCCCGGGCAGGCATGATAAAATAGAGGTAGGAAGGATAGATAAAGGAGGTTTTGAAGATGAAGATACTGCTGAAAATATTGGTTGCTCCCTTTGCTTTAGCGTTGTCCCTTCTGGCGGCTCTGCTGGTGTTCCTATTTGATATTTGTGCCGTCCTGCTGACGATTGCCTCTGTGATCCTGACGGTGCTGGGTGTCGCTCTCTTTTTCACGCCGACGCCCATAGGCGGGATTGTATTTCTGTTTCTTGCCTTCCTTCTTTCGCCGTATGGACTGCAAGCGGCGGCGGGCTCCCTTCTTTGGGCGCTGGACGGAGGCAAATCCGCTCTGTACCGGTTTCTGGCAAGTTAAGCAGCCTCGGGCCATACTGGCCCGAAGTCGGGGCGGTCTGAATGGGCCGCCCCTTTCTCATGGAAAGGAGGAATGATTTTTGGCTACCACAACTTTGTTACAGCGCCATGCGGGCGAAGGCGAAACGATTGCTGAGGCTATCCGGGATTGTCTGGACTATGGCAAGGACCCGGAGAAAACAGAAAGCGGAAAGTATATCTCCGCTTATGAATGTGATCCGGCCACCGTGGCGGACGAGTTCCTTTTGGCAAAGGCCAGCTATGCCGCTATGACGGGCCGGGAACAGAAGAAAGAAAATGATGTGCTGTGCTATCAGATACGACAATCCTTCTATCCGGGCGAGATTACCCCGAAGGAGGCAAACCGTATCGGCTATGAGCTGGCTATGCGCTGGACGAAGGGGCGGCACGCTTTTATCGTTACCACACATACCGACAAGCAGCACATCCATTGTCACATTTATTACAACTCCACCACCCTTGACTGCACCCGGAAATTCCGAAACTTTTGGGGTTCCAGCTTTGCCCTCCGTCGGCTCTCTGACAGGCTGTGTCTTGAAAACGGGCTGTCCATTGTGGAGAACCCGAAGCCCCGGAGCAAGGGTAAGTATCGGAATTATGGAGAATGGCAGAAAGAACGAAAAGGGCCGCTTTCTTATCAAGACAGGCTGCGCCTTACCATTGATACTGTACTGGCGGAACGCCCCGCCGATCTGGATGAATTTCTTGCCCTGATGAAACGGGCCGGGTATGAGGTCAAGACGGTTCGGGGCGGCGGTATCAGCTTCCGGCTGACCGGGCAGGGACAGGAACGCTTCACCCGTCTGCGCGCCTCCACGCTGGGGGACGGCTACGACTTGCAAGATGTTCTGGCCGCCATTGAGGGCAAAGAAAAACGCCCCGGGCACTCGGAGCGGAAAATCAGTCTGGCGGTGGATATTCAAGCGAAGCTGGCTGCCGGTAAGGGACCGGGATATGAACGCTGGGCGAAGGTATTTAACATTAAGCAGATGGCTGCTGCCCTTGCCTATATACAGGACAATGGCCTGACCGATTATGAGCAGTTGGCACAGAAAGCCACCGAGGCAGCAGACCGTTTTCATGCCATTTCCGAGCAGATCAAGCAGACGGAGCAGGCCATGAAAACCAATGCCGGGCTAAAGGCCGCAACGGTTCAGTATGCCAAAACCCGCCCAGTCTTTGAGCAGTATAAGGCGACGAAGTACAGCCGGAAATTCCTTGCGGAGCATGAGGCCGACCTTGAACTGTACCGGGCTGCACAAGCGGAAATGCGCTCTCTGCTGGGCGGGGCGAAGCTCCCTAAAATGGATGTGCTGAAGGAGGAAGGCCGCAAGCTCACAGCAAAGAAAAAACAGCTCTATGGAGAATACCAGAAGGCACGACGGGATATGCAGGAGATCGTCACGATCAAGGCGAACATTGACACTCTGATGGGCTACACCGAGCCGGGAAGAAAGCAGGAAAAGGAGCGTTAAGGTTATGAAAATAAGGAGCAAAGCGACGCTGACACTTCGGGCCATGTTGGCCCGAAGATACGGGTTTGGGGCGAGCCCCAACAAGCCGCCTTTGTGCCACTTGTGGCCACAGAGGCATTGCTTGCCACTTAGCGACAGCCCCTAAAATGGCGCAAAAAAACAGAGGCCCTTATTCTGGAACCTCCGTTTCTCTGGCTTTCTTAATGCCCTCGGCTGTGGCTTCTATTACAACAAGCTCTTTTTCATTCATAGAATTTAGGAGCACATCAATGTGCTTTCTGCAAGAGCTTGACCTTGCCCCTCCGTCCGCATGAATAAACTGGTCAACTGAAACGTCAAACATGGTAATGAGTTTAACAAAAAGGTCGAAACTGGGATACTGACCTTTGTTCTCAATATTCATAATGGTACGGGAGTCACGGTCTACTAATTCCGCAACATAGGCTTGTGTCCATCCCTTTTCTTCTCTGGCTCGTTTGAGAGCCGCCCCGAGGCCGTGAAAGTCAAACCTTCTTTCATTTTGGTTCATTCTCATATCACCCTATATCATTCTACATTTCTGGTTGAATTATGAGAATGTAATGAGATTTTACATTAAGTAGTATTTTATTTCGCATCCGTGTAGGCTCTAACTTGTATTATTCGAGATAGAGAACTATAATATATCCTGTGGAGGTGCGAAATGGACTATATGACATTAAAAGAGGCCGCCGAGAAGTGGGGCGTGACACCTCGTAGGGTAAATTATTATTGTGCTGGTGGGCGTATCCCCGGCGCTGTGAAAATGGCCGGTGTTTGGCTGCTCCCTAAAACTGCGGAGAAGCCGATTGATGGTCGAACAAAACAAGGAAAGGTAAAAAAGTATGAGTAATATA
>OLOF01000133.1_pt1 | contig 55451 bp, 70 predicted proteins | sample 1643121 | NCBI WGS metagenome assembly OLOF01 (sample SAMEA3136677, study PRJEB25190) | human gut metagenome | biome: human gut; feature: human-associated habitat; material: faeces | place: Austria | collected 2013
TATCAGTTCATTATAAAAGTCTTAGATTTTTGTCTTGACAACTGAACCACTATAAAATATCCAATACTATTAAAAATAAAAACATGTATAAATGAGTTTCGAAAAATATTTATTAAATGTAGTCTACCATTGCTGTATTTATTTATGGAACGTTATGAACACAGTAAATTTGTACCGATATCAAACTTCATAAAAGGATTAAAAAAAGATATAGTTGCAGTAGAAAATGCTGTCGTTAGTCCATTAAGTAATGGTTTTGTCGAAGGAATTAACAATAGGACGAAAATGATCAAGCGCGTTATGTATGGACGATGTGGCATAGACCCATTATCTGCAAAAATTATATTACCTTATGCTAAAAACGGATAAATACGGAAGAACCCACAAGTAAAATCATATCATGGACATTTTGAGAGATCACAAACAATATATTTCCTCTTTCCAGCACAATTATTATACTATTTGCGATATTTCTATTTTACCACATTGCAAATATTACGACAATCAAAAAGCCATTGCTGATTATATACTACATTTCTATAGAATATTAAATCGCAATGGCATTTATAATTTTATATTATATAAATCAATGAACTAAATGCGTATTTTGTTTGTTAATAGAATTATCAGATTTTTCTGACTTCATAAGGTCTCAGGTCACCAATGTGTTACATAAGGTCTCAGGTCACTTAAGTTCACACATTGTCTCAGATCACTTAAGATTGCATTAAGTTGACCACATTGGTACCAGGTATCTATGTTTTTTACTTAAGTTTTTTTATCCAACATGAAATAATATTTTTCTTACCTCCCGTTCCCTTAACTGGATCAAAATCATCTTTTTCTCGTTCAGTATAGCTAGTTATGTAACCCACTTCTTTTAACCGTTCAGCCAATTTTTTATTTTCTTTTGTATTTGCCATCTCAGCATTATGTCTTTTGCTTCTATCCCCAAATTTAGGATATATTTTTGAAAGCTCCGAAAAACAATGTTTAAAATCTGTCGCATTCAAAATAGAACAATATTTAAGCATCAACCTATTTTTTATTTCGTCAGTTAATAAGTATGTCCATGCTGTATTAAATACCGATATACTAATTTTTACATCTATCTGGAGTAAATATTGTGCAATACGTGTAGTCATATAGTTTTCTCCAAAAACATTCAACAGAACTTCTGCATTAGAAGAATCGAGAGCAGATGAAAGCAATAATGTTTCTAACAATGTTTCTCCCATTGGAATTTTTTCCATTAATTCCATATATTCCGCTTGATTATACAAAATAAAATTTGGACATAAATCAGGATAAACCTCTTTAATTTCATCATATTTCTTAACATCAAAAGGAATATATTTTTTCTTAATCAAAATTCCCACTTTCTGTTTCTCAACAGTCTCTATTGGAATATCAAATTCCAATTCCAACTGAGGTAATAGTTTTTCAAAAGTAGACTCGTCAATTACACTTGTAATAAAGTCTTCAGTAAACTCTTTCTTTAAACATTGATTCTTTAAACCTGCAAGCTGCTCACTGTTTGTTTCAATGTATTGGAGTAGCTCTTGCGTAATCTTATATCTATCCCAATAACATTTGATATTCTCCCATTTCAAGCTTACTTTTTGTTTATCCAATAGCTCATCCCAGAGAATTTTCACATCCTTATCAAAATCAGAATCTAACTTTCCACAGCATTCAGAAATATCATCTACACGAATTTCTTCATGATTCACTAATTCCAAACAGATTTTGGTCTCTTCTGGATCCTTTTCCAACATTCTTTCTAACAAATCCATAACCTGTTCAACATCTTCCTTAGTATTATTAGGCACTAATATAATTTCCTTCACGTACTGTTTCAAATTTTCTTGTATATATTTAATCAACGGTTCATATCCCAGTGAAATAATTGTTGTATAATTTCGAATATCTAAATCAGAAAGCATTGTATCATTTTCAAATTCTACAATCCTACGTATCATCGTATCATTTAACTCATAGTACTGATTTTCAAAAACATATCTCAAAACTTCCTCCGAAACATTTTCAATAAAAACATTCGTGAAAATAATTCCAAGTGTTTCAATTAAGGAAATCACCTTTTGATCTTGAATAAATGATAGCTGCTGTAATATATCTGGATTTTCCTCTATAAATCCGCTCATCTTATTATTGTCATTTAATTCAAATAAGCGTTTTGTATTCACGTTATCAATAAGTAACTGTAAATAAAAAATTTTCCTTTCATATGTTATCGATATATTCTGGACAATATCATTCCACATATCTGACCAACGCATTGCTAATAGTTGAATCAATCTCTCTTTATATCGAGTTCGCTCAATAAATTCATCTATAAACTCCCAACTTTCTACTGTTCCATCAGATAATTGATCGATTAATATCATACGTTTTTCATCATCATTCTCTTCAGACAATAAATATTCCAACAGAATAAAATTGAGAATACTTTTTTGTTCAAATTCATAAGGTTGTAAACGCTGTATAACCATTCCAACTTTTGTTAAATTATAATTATATGGTAAGCTTTCCATATTTTTTACTGCCAGTATATAATTCATATCTTCTTTTGTAATGCTTGTCCCTTTAAAATAATTGATATAATTTGTGTATTTTTCATCAATGTATCCTCTTCGAAGCATAAATACAAGCAATTTATTTTCTACGACTTTTTCGGATAGAATATTATGGACTCCAAATTCTTCTATCAGCTTTTTAAGTGGCCAACCTGAAAGTTCGTGTACCTTCTTCTTCAAATCTTCAATTTCAGCTTTTATTGAACTAACACCTTTTTCTTGGACAAGTTGAAAATTTTTAATTCTTTCATAATATCGTTTAAAAATTTCTTGAAAATTATTTACAGATTTTTCTGACTGGTACTGATTCCATTTATAATACTGAATTTCAACATCCTTTAATTCCGCAAGTTTCAATAATTCAAACGATTCCTCCATTATTTTACTTACTGAATATTTATCCCAATAGTTGTTATTAATACTATATGGAATACCTTGCCAATTCACCATAGCACAAAGCATGGCTATTTTAAGTTCTTTAACTTGTTCTAAACAGTCATCATGATATTTTTCTAGTTCTTGTGTAAGTTCATCAATCTCATTTCGCCATTGCATACATTGTCCAGAGATATATCTTTGCTTATCCTCAAAAGCTTGTTTTACAAGGCCTCTCTCCATTTGAAGTTCCGCAAACTCTCGTGGATATAAATTTTTAAAAATAATCAATGCCATCATTGTTTCATCTGACAATTTAAGCTCCTGGTCAGTACGAATCGTTTTCTTATATACAACAAACTCATTATATATATTCTGAAGAATTCGCATATCTTCAACATATGGAGATACGTCTAATATAAATTCCTGTGAAATTTCATGAACAATCCCTTTCTTTTCAGATTCCTCAAGTTTTTGTAAAAAAATTTCCCCTGAATTCGTAGAATTTATAATTGGAATTACCGGAATAATGAATTCAAAGAATTTTGTTCTGTCTGTATCCATAAATATATCATCTCTAATAGCATAAACAAAAACAATACGCCCTTTAATCCCATCATAGTTGTTCAATAGTGTATTCAATTCTCGAAGGTGAATAAAAATAGATGGATCTTCTAAGCGATCTAAATCCTCGAAAAATACAATTCTGTACTTTGTCTCTTCAAAGAAATATACAATTTCATCCATGTTTTTATTAAATACAGTTTCCGCTGCTGTTTCAGAAGTTTTCAAAACTGTCTCTGCTGGCAATTTCACTTCATTTACTTTAAAGCGAAACAGCGCCAAACGATATATTCGGGCAATAATTGCCAATATTCCCACACAAAAAGCAATGAAAATACTATTCGAAGCCCTTCTTTTTAATCCAAATTTTTTCCCTGCTACTTCGATTTTTTTGATTATTATTTGAAAAGTATCTGGAAAAAATATAAATTCTAATACTCCAAAGACAAAAAATATCAGAACCAAATATCCCCAGACACGTTTCCAATTAATTTTGTGTAATTTCCGATACCTGCTCTGCGGGATCTTTTTATAATTGACTTTATAAAATAATTGCTTTAAAATTCCTAATTCTATTTCATCTTGTTCCAATGAAATTTTCTTAGGATTCCCATTTTTACTTGCTTTATTTTCGACAAAAGTTGCCATTGAAACACGAAGAGCTTTTCTTTTAGTAATTCTATGTTTTTTCAAATATGTGTCAATAATACTACTCTTACCCGCACCATATGGACCTGCCAGTGCAATATTTTTAACTTTCTCTTTCTTTATTGCCCAATGCAATGCCTTTAAATATTCGTCTCCATTTTCAATATCATCAATAGGCGCCAAATCTGTAAATTCATTTTTCTTTTTCTCTTGTATTCTTTTATTTATTACTTCACGAATTTTCTTCAAAAATGCTATCGTAGAAATCCCTCCCTCAAATTTAATTCGTCACAGATTGTATCATGAAATTTTCTTGTAGCTTCAATTTTTTTCATTTAGTTTATAATTTTTTCCTTTTGAATTCTTTATTATATAATTTCCAATCTTCTAAAAACTTTATTTTTAAACGAACCCGATACCAATGTACTTTTAAAAGTATTAATCTCTCTTCTTAAGTTCCCTGGGTTTTGATGTTTTCGATGTTTGTTCACAAGCATACTTGCGCATCTTCCAATGCAGTCTGTAGCTGTTTTTCGTATGTCACCTGACCACACTTTCTCATTCCATCAATAATTCTTAAACATACATTTTTCCGTTTTAATTTGCGTATAATATATATTTCATTATATGAACTATCAACTATATACTTATAAGTATTTTCCAGATTTTCGACTTCTAAGTTACTATTTCCTATTTCACAAAAACATAACAAAGTATTTAATGTTTCTATTGAAATTCTTGATAAATAATTTTTTAATATTTTTGCATTCTCTTGTATTCCAGCTAAGTTATCCCATTCGATAATAACTTTTTCTTTCAATTTATCTTTTTCCTCATAATATTTAACCAACGAAGCATACTCTTTCAACTCATCTTCTGTAATCGTTCCAAATACTCTTTCGCGACCAATATTTGTTGAAAATAATCTATTTTCCTTAATGAAATTTAAAGCATCTGATAATTCTTTACTTCCAATTTGATATTCCTGCTTAATTTGATTTTTGACCTCTTTAAATTTTTTTGTGTTCCACTCTTTGTAAATCGGAAGTTTTTTTGAAATATTCATTATATCAGTTCTTGATAAACTTTTTGTAAAAGTTCCTAACGAATATTCATCAATGCAGTTTCCTAAAAAATATATCAAGTCATCAAATTTTCTCATTACTTCTTTGAATTCAATTTCTAATAATTCAATACTTATATGAGAAATTTTATTTTTTATCATATGTGGTTGATTCTCTTTATTTAATTCATATTTAAAAGCATCACCATCTTCATCAAAATAGTAAAAGCAAATCATATCCTCTATATTTTCAAAATACGCAGGAATCCTTCTATCTATATTTTTATTTTCACAGGCCACTTTATATAGTTTTTCAATATTATGTGTGTGAAGTTTCTTTTTTCTTTCCGCTATGATTTCATTGGAATAATTTATCTTTTTTTCCCTCTCCATTTTCCACAACATTTTAATAACAATTTTTAGAGATAACTCAATGCTATGCCTTGCATTATAAACAATTGGATACACTACCAAATCTTCAACTTCTTGCCCAACTTTTAATGATTCTATTAGAAGTTCAACTGTACGTTTAAATCCATTTCTTATATCTTCATCTGTAGTACCTCCATTATCACCTACACATGCAATGATCGCATCTTCTTCATGAAATTCAAATGGATTATCCATTCTTATCCTCCTCCTTTCTTAAATTTCTTAAGCAGGCCAGTCACATTCTTCTATTATTCACATGTACCACATTGGAACCAGGTACCAATGTGTAATTTTTACCTTCCTGAAAATTTTGTGGATAACAATATTATTTGCATAATTCTTCACATTTTTATAACTTTCATCTATAAAATTAAAAGCTTGTCTATTTCTACATATTTCCGATACTGTTAAAATAGTATATAAAATACGTCTCATTGTTTGCATTTCTTGTAACTACCAACGATTTTTTCCTTCCACATTATTACTTTTAATTAACGTTTCTATTGAATTTAAGTTCTCCATATATAAATGCTCCTATTTTTTTCTCTCTACTTTTCTAAGTTATATATATTCTAAAATACTATTTTATAACAATTTATTAACAACTCCAACATCCGCCGGCAACCACTCAACATCCATCAATTCATCCTTCCGTAACCATCGCGCATCCTCATGCTCCTTCAAAACCAAATCTCCATGAACAACAGAGCACCAATAACACCCCATAGACAAATGAAAATCCGGATAATCATACTCTATCGTATCAATTAACTCTCCAACTTCAATCTCCGTATCCAATTCTTCCATAATTTCTCTCTTCAAAGCTTCCTGTGGCGTTTCCCTTTCTTCAATCTTTCCACCAGGAAATTCCCATCCACCTTTCAGATCTCCATATCCTCTCTGTGTTGCAAATATTTTATCCCCATCTCTTATAACAGCTGCTACTACTTTAATTGTTTTCATTTTTATCTTCCTCTTACATCATCTAGTCTTAATCTATATTACTCTGCAAATACTGTAACAAATCATCTCTTACAGCATGTTTCATCTTCACTCTAAATTTTGTAATATCTCGTTCTTTTCCCTTATTATCCAACTTTTTAGCTGGATTAACCTCTACAATATCAAATTGTCCCATATAATAAAATGTTGTTTCCGCATCGCTTTTCTTAACCATTAGATGTTTTCTTTTTGCTTGAATTACATCTTGACTATAAGAACTTTCAATACCTCTTCCAATTTGAGAATCCCAACAAAATATTTGATTATTCTCAAATGCATCTGCATAATCAGGTTTTCCATCCACATATTCTTTATCAACATCTTCTGTTTTTTCTTTATGGTATGTAACAAAAATAAAGACATCCTCATCAATCTTTTTCATCCCATACATTGTAGAAGATAAATCCTTCCCACAATCCATCAAAAAACTAACATCTCGTCTTGAATACTTTTCATATAATACAAATGGAACTTCCTGATTTTTATTCTGTATGTATTTATCTTTATATCTTTGTAATCCAACAGAAACGATATCTTTTACTTCTTTCTCAAATTCTTTTTCATTTAATTTTTGCGCAAAGCTACTCACTCGTTGGATCACCTTATTTTCATCTACTTTTAAAATATCAATCTGAGAATATTTTTGATATTCTGCTTCATTGCTAACAAAATGTCCTTTTAAAATATTTACGCTATTTTGTATGCTATCCATATCTAATAAATATCCAAATTCAGCTGAAACTTCATTTTGAAATTCTTCCGTTGATACTTCTTCATAGTCCAACATCATTTTTAGCAATTCCAATTCTTGTGGACGAACTCCACTTAAAATTGTTTTTGATAAATATTCCAATACGAGTAATTCTTCATCAGAAATTGATTCAATTTTCTGATCCTTCTCCAAAGCTTTCAACATTGCATAATACGTTTTGTATTCTCGAATAATAATTAATGGATCAATTTCTTCATGTTCATAAAAATCAATCAATCTTGGTATTCTACCTAATCTATTTTTTAATGAAATATAACTCTCTTTAATAAATGCTTTCATTCCTTTCATCTTATCCACAGCATTAAAAATACGTTCTTTAGAAATTTCATCAAAGTGAATCGTCGATGCTCCTGGAATCAGGCTATTTCCACTAACTACATATTTTCTTACATTATCCTTGTTATAACTACGATCCCCAGACAATGCAATCGGTATCATAAAATTATTCTTATAATTTCCGATAAAATCAAGTATCACAACATACTCTTTATCTTCTGCTTTTCGAAGTCCACGTCCAAGTTGCTGGATAAACACAATCGGTGACTGAGTTGGTCTCAACATAATTACTTGATTGATTTCTGGTACGTCGACTCCTTCACTAAAAATATCCACTGATAAAATATAATCTAACTCATTAATATCATCATTAACTAAACGCTCGATTGCATCTCTACGAACTTCTTCCGAATCTGATCCAGATAATGCCAAAGTTCGCCATCCATGTTCATTAAATTTCTTTGATAATTCCTGAGCTTCTTCGATTCTACTACAGAAAATCAAACCTTTAACACGATCTCCACTATAACCATAATATTTTGCTTGTTCCATTACATATTTTACACGTTCATCTGAAGTTAAAAATCTGAAATTCTCTAGTTTTTGTTCTGTTGTTAATTTCTTACCATTAACCATCTCATCATCAATAATTTCAAAGTCAGTAATTCCAAAATAGTGAAATGGGCACAATAAATCTTCTTCCATTGCTTTTTGCAATCGGATTTCGTAAGCAATATTATGATCAAAAATCTCATAGATATTACGTCCTTCTATATGATCATCTCTCTTGTCTGGAGTTGCTGTCATACCTAGTGTAAATTTCGGTGTAAAATAGTCCATCACTTTTTTATAACTATCTGCTGATGTATGATGCGCTTCATCGTAAATACAGCATTCGAAATAATCTCTTGGAAATCTTTCTAGGTTTTCTGTTTTTGATAATGTCTGAACGGTTGCAAAAATAAAATCTGCATCATAATCATGAGATTTTCCAGTAACCATTCCAGTCTTAATAGATCCACCAAATACTTTTTGATAGGATTTCATTGCTTGTTCTGCTATTTGATTTCTATGTACTAAGAATAAAACTTTTTTATATCCTAATTCTCGAACTGCAAATGCTGAAGCATATGTTTTTCCTGTTCCTGTACTAGATAACAATAATGCTTTTTCTATTCCATCTTCTCTCGTTTGCATTAGATTATTGATAAATGCTACCTGCATTTTATTTGGTTTTAATTTATATCTTTCAAGTTCGACAACTTGTTCTTTTACAGCTTGTTTTTGCTGCTTTTTTATAATTTGGTTTTGTATGTATTGTTCTTTATAATCTTCTATGAAATCTTCATACACTTGACTATTTGGTGAATCCCACAATTCATTAAACTGCGCCAATATTTCCTGCGCAACTTCCCCTTGTTCCGTAGAAACAATCTTAGTATTCCACTCCCTATTTTTCGTAATGGCACTTGATGTCATATTAGAACTTCCTATAATAATTCGATACAACTCATCTTCTCTGAAGATATATCCTTTTGTATGGAACCCTCCAACTTCAGAATTTGTTCGAAACATTTTTAATTCAATATTTGACAACTGTGCCAAACGATCTAAAGCTTTCGGTTGGCTAAATGTTAAATAATCTGTTGTAAGAATTTTTCCTGGAATTCCTTTTCGTTCTAATTCTTTCAAAATCATAGCTAATGATTCAAAACCACTATCTGTTATAAAAGCTACACTAATAAAGAATTCATCACATCTTTTTAATTCTTGTTCTAGAGAAACAAGAACTTTCTTTCCTTGCTTGTAATCATTGTATACAAATTCTGGACGATAAGCTAAATTTGAATTATTTGATTGATCAATAAATGCTGTTGTTAATCCTGATTTTATCTGCTCTATGTTTTTATTTTCCATTTTATCCTCTTTTAATTATATTCCACCTTATAAAATAGTTAGCTGATTCTTATAATTTATTTTAAATACTATATTTTGTTATGTCAATTGTAATGTATTCAACACTTTTCTATACATGATCATAATTAAAAAACTTCACAATTCTTCAACAATCTATTATTTCTTTTTGTTGAAGGTAGCGCTCTAGTTTACTGTTATACAATCTGAAATTTTGTTGAAGTTTCCAGTGAAGAAAAAATCTTCAACAGTAAAATGGATATTTATAAAACATTTTCAAAAATATATTTATAAAGCAAAAAGGTACATCCCCAGATTTGGAAACGTACCTAAAAATCTAATTTTTTTAATTATAAACAATAAATTCAACCGAATCTACTATTTGAGCTGAGCAGCAACCTCAGCCGCAAAGTCTTCTTCTTTCTTTTCAATACCTTCACCAGTTTCAAAACGAACGAATCCTTTGATTGTAACATTAGCTCCGTTTGCTTTAGCAACCTGTTCTACGTATTTTCCAACTGCCTGTTTTCCGTCTTCAGCTTTAACATAAGCCTGATCTAACAGACATACTTCTTTTAATTCTTTGTTCAGACGTCCAACGATCATCTTTTCGATGATGTTTTCTGGTTTGTCTGGGTTTTCGTTCATAGCCTGAACTTTTAAGATTTCTGTTTCATGCTCGATGTAATCTTTAGAAACTTCATCTCTGCTTGTGTATTTTGGAGAAATAGCTGCAACCTGCATTGCTACGTTTTTAGCCATCTCTTTGATCTCGTCGTTAACTACGTCTGTAGCAACTTCTACTAATACACCGATCTTACCACCAGCGTGGATGTAAGATGCAACAAATCCGTCTGCTGCAGATACTTTAGCGAATCTACGGATGTTTAAGTTCTCTCCGATAACAGCGATCTTACCATCTAATGCTTCTTTTACAGTTTTTCCAGCTTCTGCTTTAGATTCTTCTGCTAAGAATCCTTCGATATCAGCTGCTTTTGTTGTAAGAGCCTGATCAGCTACTTCTGCTACATATGTTCTGAATGTATCATTCTTAGCTACGAAGTCTGTTTCAGAGTTAACTTCAACGATTGCTGCTTCTTTTGCATCTTCAGATACTGCTACTGCAACAAGTCCTTCAGCTGCGATACGTCCAGCTTTCTTTGCTGCTTTTGCAAGACCGTTTTCTCTTAAAAATTCAACTGCTGCGTCCATGTCTCCGTCTGTGTTTGTAAGAGCTTTCTTACAATCCATCATTCCGGCACCAGTCATTTCTCTTAATTCTTTTACCATTGCTGCTGTGATAGCCATGATTCTTTTTCCTCCTAAATTGAAAGTGTGAATAAATTATTCAGCGTCTTCTGCAACTTCTTCAGAGTCTGCATCGATTCCCTGGTTTGCTTCGATAACTGCATCAGCCATAGCAGATGTGATCAGTTTTACTGCACGGATCGCATCATCGTTTCCTGGGATGATATAATCTAATTCTTCAGGATCGCTGTTTGTATCTGCGATTCCAACAAGAGGAATTCCTAAAGTATGTGCTTCCTGTACACAGATGCTTTCTTTCTTAGGGTCTACAACGAAGATCATGTCTGGAAGTCCACCCATTTCTTCGATTCCACCTAAGTTCTTCTGTAATTTGTCTTTTTCTTTGTTAAGTTCTAAAACTTCTCTCTTTGGAAGTACGTCAAATGTTCCGTCTTCTTCCATCTCTTTGATTTTTTTCAGTCTAGCGATTCTAGATTCGATTGTCTTGAAGTTAGTCATCATTCCACCTAACCATCTCTGGTTTACGTAGAACATTCCGCAACGTTCTGCTTCAGCCTGAATAGAATCCTGAGCCTGTTTCTTTGTTCCTACGAACAGAATCTTTCCACCCTGTGCTACACAATCTTTTACTGCGTTGTAAGCATCGTCAACCATTCCTACAGATTTCTGTAAGTCGATGATATGGATACCATTACGCTCTGTGTAGATGTATGGTGCCATTTTAGGGTTCCATCTTCTTGTCTGATGTCCGAAATGTACACCTGCTTCAAGTAACTGTTTCATTGAAATAACGCTCATTTTAAATCTCCTTTAGTTTTTGCTTCCGCTATTTTCATCGTTCTGACAAACCTCTTGGGCACTTACCAGAATTCCAATAGCGTGTTTATTTTTACCTATGACAGTATATCAAACCTTGTCCTTCTTTGCAAGAACTTTTTCTTTAATTCTAAAAGAATTAATCAAGCTTTGTGATCTCGTCAAATATAAAGTCATTCACTACCTTAATATATGTTCCTTTCATACCAGAGGATCTTGTCTCAACAACTCCAGCACTTTCTAGTTTCCTTAGTGCGTTTACGACAACGGATCTTGTGATCCCGAATCTGTCTGCAATCTTACTTGCAACTAAGACTCCTTCATTGCCTTCTAATTCTTCTAAGATATGGATCACTGCTTTGTGTTCTGTGAAGGATAACGTACTGATTGCGGAATCAACGATTCCTTTCTTTCTTCGTTCCTGTTCCACTTCTTCGCTTACAGATCTTAACATTTCAAGTCCGACAACGGTTGTTCCATATTCCGCTAAGATAATATCATCAATGGAATAATTTTCTCTCTGGCGGTACATAAATAATGTTCCGAATCTCTCTCCTGCGATATCAATTGGTGCGATGATCGCATAGTAATCATCAACGTCTGACTCAAATCCCAGTGTGGAAAGGCTGACATTTTCATTGGTGGAAAGAATCGTTAATAGTCTTTCATTTAATGAAAAATCAACATAATCTTTGACATTTCCTGAGATCAGCTGATGAAGCACTTCGATGTGGTCTGCTTCATTTTTACCTAAGATCTTTCCTTTTTTACTGATGACAAGGACGTTTGAATTCATTACTTCTGTCAGAACTTTACAGATATCGTTAAATACAACTTTCTGTGAATTGTTATTATGAAGTAATTTATTGATCTTTCTTGTTTTATCTAGTAATTGTATACTACTCATCTATATTTTTTCTCCTTATTTTGACACTGACTCCCCAGAAGTCTCTTTCTCTTTTGCATCTTCTGGCATGCTGCATACGAATCCACATTCCTTGCTAGAGCATACAAGCTTCTTACCTTTTTCGATCATATAGCTTCCGCATTTTTCACATTTGACTGTGGATGGTTTCTGCCATGACATGAATTCACATTCCGGATTATTTTCACATCCGTAATATTTTCTTCCTTTTTTCGTTTTCTTTAAGACAACTTCTCCGCCGCACATTGGGCATGGGATTCCGACTTTTTCAAAATGTGGTTTTGTATTTCTGCATTCTGGGAATCCAGGGCATGCAAGGAATTTCCCATATGGTCCGTACTTCACGACCATATTTCTTCCACATTCATCGCAGATAACGTCTGTGACTTCGTCTTCGATCTTGATCTTCTCTAATTCTTTTTCTGCATTCTTCACTGCGATCTCAAAGTCTGGGTAGAAGTTTTCAATGACGGATTTCCAATGGACTTTACCTTCTTCTACCATATCAAGCAGACCTTCCATCATCGCTGTGAAGTTCACATCGACAATACTTGCAAATGCTTTCTTCATCATGTTGTTGACTGCTTCTCCAAGCTCTGTGACGTATAAGTTCTTCTTTTCTTTGACAACATAACGTCTTGCTGTGATCGTTGAGATCGTTGGTGCGTAAGTACTTGGACGTCCAATTCCAAACTCTTCTAGTGTCTTAACTAAAGATGCTTCTGTATAATGAGCTGGTGGCTGTGTAAAATGCTGTTTTGGTTCTAAATTATTCAATGTAAGTTTGGTATCTTCATCGATGGATTTTAACATTACATTTCCTTCGGATTTCTCATTGTTAATGTTATATACGGATAGGAATCCATCGAAGGCGATCTTGCTTGCGGATGCATTAAAACGATAATCTCCGGCAGCGATCTTTACGGATGTATTCTCGTATTTGGCTGGTGCCATACGGCTTGCCATGAAACGGTTCCAAATCAGCTGGTATAAACGGAACTGATCTCTTGATAGTTCATCTTTGATGCTTGCTGGTGAATTTGTCATGTAGGTTGGTCGGATGGCTTCATGTGCATCCTGTACTTTCTTGTCGTCTTTCTTGGCAACAGTTCCTGCTCCAACGAACTCGGCTCCATAAGCTTCCTTGATATATTCTTTCGCTGCGGCATCGGCTTCTACAGAGATACGTGTGGAGTCTGTACGTAAGTATGTGATCAGACCGACGGTTCCCTGTCCTTTGATATTGACACCTTCATATAACTGCTGTGCGATACGCATCGTTTTCTGTGGTGCGAAGTTTAACTTGCTGGATGCATCCTGCTGAAGAGTACTTGTCGTAAATGGAAGTGGGCTCTTCTTTAATCGTTCTGTAACTTTCACTCCTTCGACGGTGAATTCTTTTCCTTTTAAATAGGATAAGATTTCATTCATCTCTTCTTCGCTGTGGATCTCGATCTTCTGTTCTTTATTGCCGATCAGTTTAGCTTCTAATGGCTTTTTGCTTCCTTTGACATCTAATAAGGCTTCTAAGGACCAATATTCCTGTGGAATAAACAGGTTGATCTCTTCTTCTCTGTCACAGATCAGACGTAGAGCTACGGACTGAACTCGTCCAGCACTTAAACCTCGTTTGATCTTTGCCCAGAGGATCGGACTGATCTGGTATCCTACGATTCGGTCCAGAACACGTCTTGCCTGCTGTGCATCGACTAAGTTCATATCGATGTCTCTTGCGTGTTTAATGGAGTCTTTGACAGCTGTTTTTGTGATCTCATTAAATGTGATTCGGCTGTAGTTTTTGTTCTCTAGTTTTAATGCGTAATATAAATGCCATGAGATGGCTTCTCCTTCACGGTCCGGGTCAGTCGCGAGGTATACTTTGTCTGCTTTTTTTACCGCTTTACGAAGAGCTGCTAATACTTCACCCTTCCCACGGATCGTAATGTACTTTGGTTCAAAGTCATTCTCGATATCTATTCCTAAGGTACTCTTTGGCAGATCGCGAACATGCCCGTTGGACGCGATCACTTCGTAATTCCTGCCCAGGAACTTTTTGATTGTTTTGGCTTTCGCCGGTGATTCGACGATAACTAGATATTTTGGCATATAGTATTACCCCTTGTTTACATTTTTTTGATATATAAGTTCTGATGGATCTGTTTGATATATCCTTTCGCTTCTAATTGAAATAAAGCTTGGATCACTTCTTCATAAGAATCTTGGGATGTACTTAAGATCTCATCAATATATTTCGGTTTCAAACTCAACATATCATACACCCTTTTTTCTGCCTTTGCAAGAGATTTTGCACTATGCTTTGGAAATTTTCGTGAAAATCCCGTGAATTCTGAAAATTCTGTTAAAATATCGTCGACATTTTCAACTAATTTTGCACCTTGTTTGATCAATCCATGACACCCTTGGCAATGTTTGTCTGTGATCATTCCGGGAACTGCGAACACTTCTTTGTTCTGATCAAGCCCGCAATCCGCCGTGATCAGCGATCCGCTCCTTGCTCTGGCTTCTGTGACGAGGATTCCGTCACTTAATCCACTGATGATGCGGTTCCTTTCTGGAAAATGCCATTTGAGCGGTTCACTGCCTGGCGGGTACTCAGAAATAACTGTCTGATTCGCATACATGTCATAAAATAACTGAAAATTTTCTTTTGGGTAAATGAGATCGATCCCACATCCTAAAATCCCAACAGCCTGTCCTTTTTTGTCGATTATTTCACGGTGAACCGTCCCATCTACGCCCCTTGCGAGTCCACTTACAATCTGTACGCCTTGCTGAGCCAGCTCTTTTGCGAACTTTTTTGAGATTTCGAATCCATAAGTTGTCGGATATCTTGATCCAACGATCGCTATTGACAGTTCTTTCTCTTCATATGGCTGACCTTTTTGAAAAATCCCATACGGAGCATCGTAGATCTTCCTCAATCGATTCGGATAAGCAGCTTCTTTTTGAATGATAAAACGGATATTTTCACGATGTAAGGCTTCATAGCCTTTCTGGATTGCTGTTTCATCTCTTGAATGAACGAAACGATCGTATTCAAGTTGTGTCATGTGTTCTTTTAAGATTTCTGGTTTGATCTTATAGAGTTCTTTTGGATGAATGAAGATATCCATCAATTCTTTTTGCTTCTTGATCGGCAATAGAACTTTGCCGCACAGCCAGTACCAATATAATTTATCTTCCATATTCAAGCACCTCTTTGATAAATCCTGTATTTCTGAAGGTCATGGCTTCCATCAGGTGGATCGGTTTGATCTCTGATTCATTTTCCATAAGCATGATCGTCAGGGCTACTTTTAAAATCTTATCCATTCCTCGTCTTGTGATCTTGCCAGATTGATAGGCGATATCTAAAATCTCTTTGCATTCTTTGGATAAATGAAGGAGCTTGTTTAACTGTATGTGGCTTAAATGGCTGGTATCACTGCATTGATAGTTTTTTAATAACTTTTTTTCTCTTTGGATGGTTGTTTCGATGCGTTCTTTGATCTGATTGGATGTTTCTTGACTCTCTTTTTGTATCTTCTGTGTGTCAGCCTCTTTTTTACTTAGACATAGGACCATGTCAAAACGGTCTAAGATCGGACCGGACAATTTCTTTAGATAACGCTTTTTTTCATGATAAGTACATCGGCAGATCCCATCTTCCAATCCATAACCGCAAGGACATGGATTCATAGTGGCGATCAGTTGAAAGTCTGCCGGAAACTTGTGGTAGATCCCATTTCTGGTGATATCGATCGTTCCATCTTCCAATGGCTGTCTGAGTGCCTCGATACATTCTGTTTTAAATTCCATAAATTCGTCCAGAAATAAAATGCCATGATGTGCTAATGTGATCTCTCCTGCCGTCGGCGTCTTGCCGCCTCCAAGGAATGCGGCTTTCGGGATCATTGGATGTGGCTGGCGAAATGGTCTGGTATCATCTTCTAAATACCGTGGAATTCCAGTGGCATCATAGATTGCCTGAACTTCCATCTTCTCTTCTTTTGATAGTTGTGGAAGAATGGTCGGGATCCTTCTGGCTGCCATTGTTTTTCCTGAACCTGGGGAACCAATGATCAATAGATGATGTCTTCCAGTGACCGCGATCTCCATCGCTCTTTTTAAATGTTGTTGTCCGATGATGTCACTGAAGTCTTCTTCTGTCTCTTCCTTTTGATAAGTTGTTGCACTTCTGCAACTTTTTTGATGATATGTTCCATGAAAATAGTCCAGGACATCCTGTAAACTGTCCATAAATACCACTTCGATATCTTCGATCCCTCTTAGAGAATTCTCATCTTCACTTGCCGCAAAGAACTTGTGAATTCCTTGTTTTCTTGCTTCTAAAACGATCGGAAGGCAGTTTCCTACACCTCTGATCTTGCCGTTTAGTCCTAATTCTCCCATGATACAGATGTCATCTAACTTGCTTGCATCGATTAAATTCAGGCATCCTAAAAAGGCCACAGCGATTGGGAAATCGAACGCGGTTCCGTTCTTTCTTATATTGGCTGGGGATAAATTAACGGTGATCTTCATCGACGGTAAAGGATGGCCGATGGAGCGCAGTGCTGATGCAACCCGCTCTTTTGCTTCCATAGATTCTTTAGAAAGATAGCCTACCATTGTAAAATATGGCAGGCCGTTTCTGATCTCTACTTCTACGTGGATGAGCTTTCCGCTCACTCCACTGACGATTCCTGTGATTACTTCCTGATAAATAATACTCAACTCCTTCTCTTCTCAAAAAGGAAGCTGGTTTCAAAATGATATGGTTAGTTTATCATAAAAGTAATATTTTTACAATCTTGTTTATTCAAAACAATTGTGATTATTTTAATAATTTCTTTAATTCACTCATAAATGTGTTCACATCTTTGAATTCACGGTAAATGGCTGCAAATCTTACGTATGCAACTTCATTCAAATCCTTTAATTTGTCCATGACCATCTCTCCGATCACAGATGTTTCAACTTCTCTTGTTCCCATGTTATAGATCTTTGTCTCGATCTCATCGATCGCTGCTTCGATCTGCCCCATGGATACTGGGAGTTTGTGACAGGATTGTACGATTCCATTCCGGATCTTGTTTCGATCGTAGAGTTGTCGTGTCTTGTCTTTCTTGATGACACTCAACGGTTCTGTCTCTATCTTCTCATAAGTTGTAAAACGTTTTCCGCATTCGTCACATTGTCTTCTTCTACGGATCGCATTGTTGTCTTCTGCCGGTCTGGAATCTACGACTCTGGAATTCTCACTTCCACAATATGGGCATCTCATCTTCTTGTACCTCCGTGTTTTTACTGCTTGAAGTATATCATTTTTTTTGTAGAAAGGAAAGCTTTTCTTTTATTTCAGGCATTCTTTTTCGTTGATATCGACTAGAATCGTATCTCTGCCGATCCTTACAATGCATTTGTAGGGGATTTTGTAAACTTTATTCTTGCCAACGCATATGAGCATCTTCGTTGTTTTTGGAACGATCAGATAACAGATCTTACCCGTATGGATTTCAAATTCGAGGTCTAGGACAAAGCCTAAACATTCTCCTGTATTACAATTGATCACATCTTTTTGCCGAAGTTCGAGAAATTTCATGTCAGGAATCCTTTTTCTTCCTATTATAATAGTATTCTTTTTTTCCATGAATAGAAGCAGAAAAAAGCAGGAGATTCTGATCTCTCGAATCTCCTGCTTCTTTATTATTATAATGATATAAAGAAAGATTAAGCTTCTTTCTTTGGTGCTGGTTTCTTAGGAACTAATTTCTTTCCTGTAATGATTCCTTTTGGACATTTACCTGCACATAATCCACAACCTACACATTTATCATAATCGATCTGTGCGATGTTGTTTTCAACTTTGATTGCTCCAAGTTTACATACTTTTTCGCATGCTTTACATCCGATACATCCTGCTTTACACACAGACATAACGTTTTTACCGAATTCTTTAGAGCTGCACTGTACTCTTGTTTTCTTGTTTTCTGGTACAAGGTCGATCAATGCTTTTGGACATGTTTCTGCACATTTTCCACATCCTACACATGCTTCTTCATCGATATGAGCGATTCCATTCACGATAGAAATCGCATTTTCTGGACATACTGCTGCACAGCTTCCAAATCCCATACATCCAAATTCGCATCCTTTTGGTCCTGCACCTGGTACGTTCATCGCTTCGATACAGCTCTGAACTCCTGAGTACTGGTATTTGTCAGATGCTTTTTCGCAAGTTCCGGCACATTTTACGAATGCGACTTTCTTCACGAATTCTCCTGCTTCTACACCCATGATCGCACTGATCTTCTCAGCTGCAGCTGCTCCACCAACTGGACAGCCGTTCACTGGTGCTTCTCCATTTGCGATTGCTTTTGCAAGTCCATCACAACCTGCGTATCCACAACCACCACAGTTATTTCCTGGAAGTTCTGCACGGATGGCTACTTCCTTCTCGTCTACAGGAACTTTAAATTTCTCTGAGGCAATTCCCAGTAAGATTGCGATAAGCAGACCGGTTCCTCCGACAACAACCATGGCAAGTAAAATTGCTGATATATTCATCTTCTTTACCTCCTAAATAAGTCCTGAGAATCCGAAGAATGCGATTGCCATTAATCCTGCTGTTAACAGTGTGATAGGCATTCCTTTGAAAGATTCTGGGATGTTGTTGTATTCCATCTTTTCACGGATACCAGCAAGGATAACAATAGCGATCAGGAATCCTAAAGAGATACCGATACCATTGACTACGCTGGCGATGAAACTATAGTCGTTCTGTACGTTTGTTAATGCTGTACCAAGAACTGCACAGTTTGTTGTGATCAGTGGAAGAAATACTCCCAGAGATTCATATAATGCTGGCATAGATTTCTTTAATACCATTTCTACGAACTGTACTAATGCTGCGATTACCAGGATAAATACGATCGTATTTAAGTATGTTAAATCTGTTGGTACTAATAAAAATGTATAAATTAAATTTGTAACTGCTGATGCGATAGTAATAACGAAGAGAACGGCTGCACCCATTCCGGCTGCTGTCTCAACTTTCTTAGAAACTCCAAGGAAAGGACATAAACCAAGGAACTGGCTTAATACGACGTTATTTACCAGCGCTGAACCGATGGCAATTAACAGTAAACTTTTCATCTTAATCCTCCTTATTTGTCATCTACAGTTGTATCAAAAAAGCTTCTGGAACCGCAAGCGCTGTTTCCGCAGTGAGCACAATCTCCGCATCCACCGCTCTGTACTTCTCCGGCTTTTTTAGGTTTTTTGCTCTTAACTTTATTCTGGATCGCTACTAAGCATGCAAGTACGAAGAATGCTCCAGGTGCCAGGATAAAGATTGTGATTGGTTCGTATGCAGATGGCATTACCTGCATTCCGAAGATCTGACCTGCTCCTAATAATTCACGGAATGCTCCTAAAATTGTTAAGGCTACAGTAAATCCAAGTCCCATTCCAAGTCCGTCAAAGAAGGAGTTGATTGGTCCGTTCTTTGCTGCAAAGGATTCTGCACGTCCAAGGATGATACAGTTTACTACGATCAGTGGGATGTATAATCCTAATGCGTCGTTAACTGCTGGAACATATCCCTGTAATAGGAACTGTACGATTGTTACCAGAGATGCGATAACTACGATATATCCTGGAATACGTACACGATCAGGGATGACATTTCTTAATGCTGAAATAATCATGTTAGAAAACATTAATACGGCTGTTGTTGAAAGTCCCATTCCTGCACCGTTGATCGCAGATGTTGTTACTGCTAATGTAGGACACATACCTAACATTAAGACGAAGGTAGGGTTTTCTTTTACGATACCATTAATCAATCGTTCCATTGGATTTGGTTTCATGTTTAATTACCTCCCTTCAGGCTCTTTGAATATGCAACACAGCTGTTAACTGCACTTGTGACAGCACGGCTTGTGATCGTTGCACCACTGATGGCATCTACTTTAGAATCATCGTTCTTACCAGATCCATCTTTTACAACTTCAAATTTGTCTGCTTTTTTGTTTTTAAAGTTACTCTTGAATTCTGGTTCTTTGGCTTTCATACCTAAACCAGCTGTTTCGCTGATGGATAATGTTTCATAACCATTGACTGTTCCATCATCTCTAACACCTACAGATAAAGATACATCTCCACCGTATCCTTCTGGGTTTGTTACAGAGAATACGTATCCAAGTTCTTTTCCGTTTTTGTCAACTGCTTTTACAACTTCAGAAATCGTGTTCTGTCCAAGATCATTTTTCTTTAAGACAGCTGCTACGTCTTTCTGATCTAATTTTACTGTATCGAATTTCGCTGCATCTTTGAATACGGCTTTGTAAGCTTCCTGTTTTGTCTTTTCTTCCTGTGCGGCGATCGGTGCTTTTGTTACATTATATACGATACCTAAAAGGAGTCCTGCAATTAATGTGATCACACATAATTTGATACAATCCATTACGAGATTCTTATTCATTGCTCTTACCTCCTTTTTTTACGATTCCAAATGGAGTTGGTACTGTCACTCTCTCGATCAGTGGAACTAATAAGTTTGCAATGATGATTGAGTAAGATACACCTTCTGCCATTGGTCCGAACAGACGGAATAATCCAGTTAAAATACCAAGAACGATCGCATAGATGATCTTTCCGTTCTTTGTAATTGGAGATGTTACGTAGTCTGTTGCCATGAAGATCGCACCTAACATTAATCCACCACTGAAGATCTGTGCTGCCATGTAAGATAGATCAAATCCATGACCACCGAAGATCAGTACGAAGATTGCTACAACTGCAACGTAAACACATGGGATGATCGGAGAGATGACTTTCTTAAATACTAAGTATGCTCCACCGATGATCAGTAATAATGCAGATGTTTCACCAATTGTTCCAGGAACGAATCCTAAGAATGATTTCATAACATCCACGCTTTTTCCCTGTTCCATAACAGCAAGTGGTGTTGCTGTTGTCACACCATCATATGTAAATGTTGTCATTCTTGCTGCAAATGAGATCATTAAGAAACATCTTGCACCAAGGGCTGGGTTCATAAAGTTCTGTCCCAATCCACCGAATACCTGTTTTACAACGATGATCGCGAAGATTCCACCAAGGATCGGCATCCAGAATGGTGCTCCTGATGGTAAGTTTAATGCAAGTAACAGTCCGGTTAATGCCGCACTTAAGTCACCTACAGTGATTGGCTGTTTCATAAGTTTCTGGTAAATATACTCAACGACAACACAGGTAGCAACAGAAATTGCAACTGTCAGTGCCGCAGATGCTCCAAAGATATAGATACCAAAAATTGTAGCGGGTAGTAATGCGATGATAACATCTAACATAATCTTTTGTGTTGAGCCGTTATCTCTGACATGAGGGTTGGCTGACACATGATATAATGTTTCGCTCATATGTATCTCTCCTTTATTTCTTTCTACGGTTAGCTAATACCTGTTTACGACCTGTCTTCATGGACTGTGCAAGGTTACGTTTTGCTGGACATACAAATGAACAAGATCCACACTCAACGCATTCTGCTCCATAAAGTTTCTCAAACTCGTCAAACTGATTATGATCTGCTAATACAGATAATTTTGCTGGCATCAGCTTCTGTGGACAGACGCTTACACATCTTCCACAACGAATACAATTGCTTGGTTGGTTCGCAGCAACTTCATCTTTTGTGAATGCTAAGAAGCATGAGAATGTTTTGACAGCTGGTACATCTGTTGTAAACATTGCCATACCCATCATAGGTCCACCAGAAATGATCTTCTCAGGCTGTGTCTTAAATCCACCGGCTGCTTCGATCAGTTCCTGTACGTTTGTTCCTGTACGTACTTTAAAGTTGCTTGGATTCTTGATCGCATCTCCAGTAACTGTCACAACACGTTCGTATAATGGTTTACCATCTTTGACAGCTTCTTTGATCGCTACGATCGTAGCTACGTTATCTACGATGCATCCTGCATCTGCTGGTAACATGCTGGAGTTGATGCTTCTTCCTGTTGTTGCATAAATCAAAGAACGTTCTGCACCCTGTGGGTATTTTGTCTTTAATGTAGCAACGCTGATTCTTGCATCACCTTTTACTAATGCTTCTACTTTAGCAATTGCATCTTTTTTATTATCTTCAATACCAATGATACCTTTTGCTTTTGGGAACATATCAAGTACGATATTTAATCCTTCAATTAAAAGTTCTGGTGTCTCCATTAAGATGCGGTAGTCACCTGTGATATAAGGTTCACACTCCGCTCCATTTACGATGATATATTCGATCGCATCTGGATCTTTTGGCGCTAATTTCACATGTGTTGGGAATCCGGCTCCACCAAGTCCTACGATTCCAGCTTCTTTGATCGCTGCTAAAACATCATCTTTAGACATCTGATCATAAGGTTTTGCCTCAAAGGCAGCCTCTTTGAATTCTCCATCATTCTCAATTACGATAGAGTTAACTTTTGCTCCGGCTGGAGTCATTCTTGGCTCGATCGCCTTTACAGTTCCTGAAACAGAGCTGAAAATATTCGCGGATACAAATCCTCCAGCTTCTGCCACCTTCTGGCCTACTAACACCTGGTCTCCCTTGCTAACGATTGGCTGTGCAGGAGCACCGATGTGCTGACCTAAAGGTAAAACAACATCTCCTTTTGGCAGGTATTCGGTGATTGGTGAATTCTTTGCAAATTCTTTACCATCTGCCGGATGAACACCGCCGCTAAATGTAAACAATGCCATTTTAAGCCTTCCTTTCTTCTTTACATTTTTTTCCATTGCGAAAAAAAAGAGTTCTCATAAAATGAAAACTCCTTTGAACACAAGACTTATAATACCACAGTCTCTTTTATTTTTCAATGTTTTTTTAACAATTTCTTTGCATTTGCATACAAAATTCTATGTTTTTCTTATTTCAGTGTAAATATGGTAATAAAAGCTTATTTTTAAACTTATACACATATTTTTTAAATTTCAAGATAGTAAATTAAGAGTATCAATGTACACGTATCAATGTATAGTACACATAAGTTTTCATAAATTTTCATAAAAAAATCTTTTTTGGTGTAAAAAATGGTGTAAAAACATTAACAATAAAAAATAATTACACACATTTAGAAAGCGAAGATAAGTTGTTCAGTCGATTTAAAAATTCAATGTTTTTCATACTAAGCAATGATGATTCGTTGTTATTAAAGACATTAATCTCACTCATTGCGTTCTTAGATTCTTCTTCTATAACGTGATTGTAATATTCTAATGTCATTTTTAATGAAGAGTGTCCCATCCAATTTTGCAGTATTTTAGGGTTTAGACCAAGTCTAAACATTCTTTTTGCCATAATAGTACATCCTGTATGTCGTAGTACATGACATGCCAAATGAGGAATCTGAAGATCGTTATTGGAATTATAATCAGATGTTAGTCTTTTAAGTACAATACCCAAATTCGTTGGTTGTTGAGGGGTTCCTCTGTTTGTCACAAAAACAAAATCATGATAACCGTCTATGGAAACATTGGAATGTATTCCACGAGCACGCTGAATACCTTTTTGCGTTACAAAAGCTTGATAAGCTTCATCAGTTAATGGAATTGTTCTAATTCCTTTCTTTGATTTAGGTGGGCAAGTATATAAGACGCTTTTACCATTCTCATTTTTCCGTTGTATCTGATGATCTATTTTTATAATTTTACGTTCTAAATCAACATCGTTCCATGTTAATCCACATAATTCTCCTGCACGGATCATAGTTTCTGTAAATATAACTACTAATGGATGCCACTTATAATAAATTGGATGATCCTTCATATATTTACCCAATTCTTCTAATTGCTGAGATGATAAAATAACTTTTTCTTCTACGTCACTAGGAAAATCTTTTAGAACGTCTTTCGTTGGATTAAAACGGATCATCTGGTCTTCAAGTGCTAAATCAAATGCTTGATGCAGTACCTTGTGAACGCTTGTATGAATGGAAGAGTTTTTAAGAGTTTTAGATAACTCAGCATAAAATAAAAGAATATCCTTTTTCTTTACGTCTTTTATTTTCTTTGAAGCCAACCAGCTATCTTTTATATGTGCATTGTAAGTTCTCTCATCTGATGTCAATGTATTAATAGCAAGTTTATTGATATTTTTATGAATTTCTAAATTCAGTCTTACTAATTGATCAACAGTATAGTTTGTAGATAATTTGATATTATCTAATTTATCTCGTTCAATTTTAGAAGCTTTCTCTCTTAGTTCAGACAATGTTTTTGCATAAACACTCTTCCGATTTTTACACTCATCCATGTAACGATACATATAAGTACCGTCTTTTCTTTCACTTTCTCCTTTTCTTAATACTCTGCCTCTACTATCCTTTCTACTTTGTTTTTTCGTTTTTGCCATAGTTTCTCCTTTAATAAAGGAGTTTTAATACTATATATTGATTATAACACATACTAAAACTCCTTACAATTTAAGGTTTACAGATATCTTTTGTTTTCAAGATATTGTTCGAATTGTTTACGTTTAATTAAACGTCTTGTTCCAATTTCAAGCACGAAATTTACAGTTGGATTATCTGCTAATTCCCGTAATTTTGCAGCTCCTATGTGAAAATAAACAGAAGCCTCATCAATAGTTAAGTTGGCTCGCTCCCAAATTGGAATCTGTGGTTTTTCTTTTTTCTTCATATGCGATAATCTCCAATCATTAAATAAGGATTTTAAGATATTTTCTTGAATCCTTGAATATGTTCTACAAAGTCTTTAAAATATGGTACATTGTCTAACATCCACTGGCAGAAGATTCTCCAATCCTTTACTGGATGTGTCTTTCGTGAAAAATACATATTTAAAAGCACTTCATAAGTAAGAGAAAGATTTGCTGTGATATTATATCCCATAGGTAGCATTTCAAGAATTGCATTCCAAATATTTTTATCCTTTGTTGCATTGTACTCATCTTTAAGTTCATTTAGTAACTGAATAGTATTTTCTGTGTGTCGTTTAACTTTATACCCAAGCGTATTTTCAACGCCTAAAGTGTCAAATCCATTTTCAAATTCTTCGTGAGCAGATAATGAAAATTTATCAATTATGACATCAATACCTTCATGAGAAAAACTATCTAAGTCAAATTCTTTTTTGTGAATTGTGTGCATTTTAGAGCAACTACATCTTGTTGTTCCAACTTTATATGTATCTGCTTGCGCCCACCATGTGTGATGAGATGTAATTCGTAATCCAACTGGCAGTGATCGTAAAGCCTTTCTATGATCCTTACCTGCTCTTGCAAGTCTTTTAAATAAACCTAAATCTTTTTCGCCCATACAAAAACATGGATGCCAGATTTCTACATTTCTTTCTTTATCATATTCTGTGGTATGTCCAATGTAGCTATCACTTAAGTGCCAACTATCGTATGCGTTTCTAGCTCCTTCAATAGCAAACATCCACTGCTCTGGACTTGGGAATACTGGGTGTTCAATCTTAATCATATATAAATCCTCCAAAAATTTACTGAATATAAGATGAATAAACTACTTTTTCTTTACCTTGCGTTGGAGATGGATATCCACTAATATTTGGTGCATGTCCTGACCAACTAACATAGATATTATAAAAATAAGAGATAGAAGTGGTATATCTTCTCGTTATGATATATGCATACCCTCTATTGATCAGTGGTAGTAACTCTGTAATACATCTATCACTTGATTTGCACTCATCGCACGTCATTAACGCAGTTGAAAGTCTACATTCTAATCTGCCATTAATTTCTGCGGTTCTCCAAATTTCTTTCACTAAATCATCATATAGGTCCTCAAAAACCTCATTAAGTTGTTTTGTTTCTCCATGCTGCGAATACGCTTTCATATCCGCAGCACTGATTAATTCTTTTGTCATTTATTTACCTGTACTTCCAATTCCGCCAGTTCTTTTAGTTGTTACAGCTTCTTTATCGGCTACACCATAAGGTAGGAAAACTCCCTGCGCAAACGCATCACCTTTCTTGAGTTTCAGTGGTTCATTGCCATGATTCTCAACCTTGATAAAGATATGCCCTTCATTGTCTGCGTGATAGTAGTCACCATCAATTACTCCTGTACCGTTACCAATTCTAGCCTGTGCTTTGATGCCCAAACTACTGCGAATGAATACTAATAATACCCATCCTTTTTCAATTTTGCATCTAATTCCTGTTGGGATAACTCGTGCATCTCCTGGACGAATTGTAATCTCTGCTGGACTAATAAAGTCATGCCCTGCGGAGTCAATTGTTTTACGATAAGGTAATTTTAAGCTACCATAGATTGATTCTTCTGGGTATCTAACCATCTGTTTTTCCCAGTCCTGTACGAACTGGTCAAACGATACTTTCTCAAACTCTGCAACTTTCATTAATCCGCTTTCTGTTAATAATCCCATATATGTATTTCCTTTCCATTTTCTTTGTGCAACTTTCACAAAATTTAATATTTCGTCATTATGGTATGTAAACTATCGTTTACAAAGCATCAGAGGCAATCCAACTTCGTTGTAGTAAGAATCCTCAAAAGTCATTTCTGTTTCGTCTTTGTACTGTTCTTTTAATTTTTCAACCAATAACTTCTGCTGTTTTTTCACTTCATCTTCAGTACCATGTACGATTAAACTTACATTACCGTCATATACACCGTCATTAAATGTTTCAACTTCGATCATATATAACTGACGATCCGTGTTAAGACTTGACTTTTTAGCCGCCAGATACAGATAATCTTTTGGCAATTTATATTTTTTGAGTAGCTTGTCCACATCTTTAATGAAATTAAGCTTGTGTTTTTCTTCTTTAATCTGCTTTTGTAAGTCTGCGTTTCCTACGTTTCTTTTATCGTTTTCAGTCATCATTACATTATTTGTACTCATAGTAAATTCTCCTTGCGTAGTTCGTTTTCTGTGTATCGGCAATATTCGTCCCATAATCCTTTGGCATGAATATAGTTCTTGCCTTTCAACCCCATCTTCTTCTGTTCGGCTTTCAAGTCTTGGAATGTAAACTTGCGTGAGCATATCTTCTCTTTTAAGAATTTAGTTGCAATATGCCCTGCTTTATACATATCCTCACGCTTTAAATTTGCAGTTAATTTCTTGTAGGTACTCAATTCATCATCTGGAATCTTATAAGGCGTTTTTGGTAGATTTTTCGGTGAAAAAGGTGAGATGTATTTGTGAGTTCCATCATCACGGATTCTACTCTTCTGCGCCTTCAGCAACTCGGCAACAGTATCCAGATGTTTCACATCAAATCTAAACAACACTTCTTTATCAGTTTCTTCTATACAATAGGGAATATCTTTGTCTATCTCTCGAATTGCCTTTATAACATTACGCCCTCTTATTAATGAGGGGATATAAGCTACAAGGGTATATTCGCCTCTATGCTTGCCCTTGCCATAGTAATATATCTGATTACCAAATGAGCATTTTATGTACAAATCATCAAAGCTAGGATCTATTAATCCTGCATCAGTTCTAGGGAAATCATTAGTATCCATGTTATATGCTGCTACAACACGATACTTTCCAAAATATTCTTTACGCTGTAAGAAATTAGCCGTAGTAATTCACTCCTTATTTAGTTGATTTTGATTTAGTTGTCTTAGGTGTAATACCTGTTGGCGGTGCATCATTTGTATTTTTGTATACATCACGCACCATCTTCTGAATTGTTCGCAAACTCAAGCCATATGAGAGCTGTAACTCAATAACCGCTTTGGAAAGTTCTTCCATTATTCTTCGTCCTCCTCGCCTGTAATAATGTCATCATTATCTTCATCAGACTTATCATCTAATTCATCGATCTCATCATCAATTTCTTCTCGTTCCTGTTCGAGAAATTCAATCTTTGCTTCATTGTCATCAATCAATTCCTGAAGCCTAGCAATGTCAAGTTTGCGGATAAGGAATCCTCCTGCTACCATAGCACCAAGAAATGTGCCAATTGCAACAGTTCCAAAATTGCAAAGCATAAACTGCCATAAGTGTAATTTAATCATCTGTATCCTCCTCGTCATCTGGATAATTTTGTAGTTCAAACTCTTCCTCTAACTCAAACTGCTCAGAATCGTAATAGCAAGGGTCGTTCAACTGAGCGGCTGGGTTAGGTGGGTTATATTTAGGATTCATCGTCACGTCCTCGATTTTCAAGGATCTCTGTGCGAATATCTCTGTCTTTTCTTTTTGATGCCACTAAATCAGCAATATGCATATCCCATAAGTTATGATATTTTTTTGATCCAAAGCGTTTTGCCCATTTTGTTTCTGTTTTAGTATTGTTAGGCTTCCACTGGAACGGTAACATGTGGTAATTTATATAGAAAGCAATGTCTCCTATATTATGATTCACAAATAAAGAATGCTGATTTGTAACCTCATAAACTAACATCATATACGCCCCAATATTTTCGTGTCCGTAATAGTGTGCCACACCATCTTCATCGAATGTCTGAGTATATAATTTACCCATATCATGATATTTTGTAGCCACTGACACTGAATAATCGTTATGAATCTTTTTTGAAAAATCGTAAGCATCCGTCATATGTTTACCAAGAGATTCCATATGATACGGAGTCTTCTGGTCAAAGTCGTTATATATTTCTGGAATCCATGTATTTTCAAGTCTATAGTTATACTTGTCTTTATTGTGAATATGATCAACAAATTTAATTTCATCCCATCCTTCTTCAAGGAATGGAATCTGGAATTTTCTTGCTTGTTTGTCAATTACATGTCCTGGAACTGGATGTTCTCTGTCAATGTTGTCCTTTTTACATTCACCAATTGGTTTTACGATGACCACACAAACCTTTTCGCAATCAATACCTTTAATTACGTTGAGAATAGATCGTCTTGACTTCATAGTAATATTCGTTGCTTCAGCTACAACGTCAATACCATTTTTAAGATATTTAACGATTAGACTATGAAATGTCTGAAATACTTCTTTATTTTTGGACTGATCTTCTACTCTTCCACATATATTTTCTCTAATACCATCTGTTGATATAGTGATAACTTCATTGCCACTGTCTTGTGAAACAGTGTTTATGTATTGTGATTTGCCTGATGCGGATAAACCACATAATAGTGTAAGTCTTGGTTTTCTTTCGCTCATGATTCTCCTTTCGTGTTATAAAATTCGAGTTTTATGTAAAAATTCAATCGTTAAAAACCCTTTATTTTACTGGTGTTTTAGCAAATACTCTCTGCTGACATTTTTGAAACTTTGCTGTCCGTCAAGGCTTCTGTATACAAATCCTTCTCTCTTAACCTTTGGATTGATAATACTGAATCCGTCAGCCTGAAGTTTAATCTCTTCCATCGTGTCAGGCGTTTTGTAGTGTTCGTTGATAATTGGCACATGTTCTAAGTTGTTATCATCACAGAATTTTGCCATTTCCCGTGTGCCTTTACGAACTCCTTCGACTACTAAATTGAATACGAACAAACAATTCTTTTTAAGTTTGTAAGGATTTCCCTGTACACTACCTGTACCTTCACCCTGTAAAACAACACGGTCATAGTTATTTGCAATGGCATAATCAATTAAAACCTTTTCAATATTATATTTGTCGGCAAGTTCCCAGTAGATATTGGAGTCATGATAACATTCCTGATCTCTGTCAGCCTGTCGAACATTTCTACTACATACAACAAACTCGAATTTGTTTTTGCCACGTTTCATCCGATCAACGGCATATGTGCAAGATGTTCCATCAATTTTTTCTGTCTGAACCCACTCCTCATTAGACTCAAGATAGAATGGGCAATTTTCAATTCGGTTTTCATCTGTCTTCACAATCCATGATGGGAACTGTTTAGGATTATCTTTTTTCTTACCAAAGAACAAGAATAAAAGTTTTCTACCAATGTCGTACCTCATGATTTTTCTGATGATTGGTTTTGAGAACAATTCTTTATGTCTTGCAGCCATAGCTTTATATTTAGCGTTTGGATCTACTTTATTCGATTTTCTCTTACGATCTTCTTCGGAAGAATATGTAATTCTTAATTCCTTTGTAACATCATCACCAAGTTTTCTGTCAGATAATTCTGGGAATAATGTAAGTGGTAATGCCAATCCTTGACTAAAACATTTAAATTTGCCGAGTTTCATTGTTTTGACCTTATAATGCTTCTTCTCTAAGAAGGCAAATCTCTCATCATCTGATGGACATTTACTGTCAATCTCAATAAATACAGCCTTATCTCCAATCTTAAATTCATCAATTTTTGCAATTAATACCCAACCAAGAATGCCAATTAGTTCAATATTGTCAGCTCCTTCGATTGGCTTAACCCATGCAATTTCTTCAATATGTGCTAATGCTCTTTCTTTTGCCAAATTCTTTATCTCTCCTTGTCTTATTTCAAAGTCAAATTTTATTTCTCTTGTTTCTTTTTGCTATAGTCACAGTCAATCGTAATTTTGATCCGTTTGATTATAGATGAATTCTCGTATTCGGTAACGTCTCTTGTTATTGAACCATTACACTTTTTACACTGTTGCGTGTGTCTTGCTATCATATTTAACGTAACAGCCGCCATCTCTGCACATCTATGGCAAACATCTACCTCAGAAGAACCAAGAACTGACTGATCAGAACTATTCACTGCAAGCTGTTCGATTGTTGGTATTATTAATTTATGATGTTTGTCGGTACACTCTTTATTGCAGAAATCACAGTAATATTTTGTTTCTGTTTTCTTCATTAATTACATCCTCTGTTATATGCATTTTGTTAATCATTCATCATATTCAATCGTCATTGTGTGTTCTGTTTTTGGATAACGATTACGACTTGCAAATGAACCAATAGTGTCAATGTATGGGATAGCAAACTTATCTTGTTTGGCAGTTTGTTTAATTCCAACCTCATTCTTGCAAGCGTTTGAAAGAAATGTATTTATCCGAGCATTTATCCTCATACATTTACCACACAAATCTAATCGTTGGATTATAATAGAATTATCATCTGGCTCGCCTGCACAGAATCTGCTTGAATATCCATTGGATGTAATGAAAGGGAGTGTAATGTCATAGTGATTGTGTGTACATTCAGCCCCACAAAAATCACAATAATATTCTTCAATTGTTTTTGTCGTCTTCATTCTTTAAACCCTCCAATCATATACACCTATTTGATCAATAATTTCATTTAAAAATTCAACAATGTCGCTTGCATCGCCAACAAACATATTGCCCTGTGTCTTGATTTCGTATTTATAAGATGACTCATTTTCAACAAGCTCAACTAAATATCCATTTCGTGGATACCAACCTGTCGAATATTCGAAAACCGAACCTTTGTGAACTGTTTCATATTTAGGGTTCAATGCAAATCCATCATTGACTCTTACGTCTTCATTGGCAATCCTTAAAGTACAATATCTATGATCGCCTTTTCTTGCATAACATTTTAATTTTGGTTTATCTTCAAAATAAATTTGCTTAGAACATCCGTTTTCGTCATAAACTCTACGGTATTTCTTAACGTGAAACATTACGCCATCTTTAACTTTATAAACATCTTCATAGTCTGATGCAAAAACCTGTTCCATATTTCTCCTTTCTGTGCTATAATGAATTTGCACATAAATCAAAAGTTGTTTGAGAACGGTGTAATTTTGTATACGAGATACCACTTCTTAATTGAGGTGGTATCTTTTTTGTACACAAAACATTTATTTTATGAATCCTGTTTTACTGGAACCCATTCTGTAACAGGAACCATTTTCTCTACTTTTTTAACTTCATATGGCTGGTTATAGAACTCATTTTCTTGCATCTCTGTCGCCCCTTTCTCCCAATCAATAGCAAAGCACTTATCACGTAACTCGACAATTGACTGCGTAGTAATCGACCATCTTCCTCTATCTCCTTCAAGTTCTTCGAATTGATAATCAAAAACCAATTCTTTAAGCTCTCCTTTTGTTAAATCAATTCCTTCTGTAATTTTGTCGTACATGATTTCTTTGAAATTGTCGCCATAATAGTCGTTATCATCCCATTTTGTTTTATCCGTAATCATTCTTCTATCTCCTTTTGTCAAATAATTATGATTGATCCATTTCTTTAACTTATCATTTGCATTCATGAGTCTACCTTCTCTACTAGCATGTCTGATCTAAATGTGCATACTGGGCGAATGTTAAAAGACGTTGCACAATAACATTGTTTGACAACCCCACATGCATCAACAGCACAAATATCTTGATGATTTTTTTCTGATACGGCAGTTAATAATGCCCATTCTATATTATCTGAAAATTTTGTTGGGTACTCTAAGTATTCTCTGTACAGCCTATATTCATCTAAAGTTAGTAAAGAAACTTTATCACTACTTGTTTCATTCGCCATTGTTCCATCAAGTGCCATTAAGTCACGTTCCATATACTGCAACACACCATGATGACAATTATCTTCAATTTCATATCCGATATATTGTAAATGGCGACGAAGGCGACTAGGGTACCATCTGTTACAACATGTGTCAAATGGCTTTGTATCCCCCAAAAAATCTCTCATGATACAGAAACAAGTTTGATGATATTTAAATTGATTTAACACAATCCATTCATACCCTACTGCCTTAAAAACATCTCCTGCGTTTAATGTCTGAAGCACTACTTTTTCTGAGGCGTGATTATTGGACTTATTCTTCATCATACCTTTATCTTTAATTACTTTTACGACTGCCTTGGCAATGTCATAAATATCTTCTTTATCTAATGTCAAGTTTTCTCTCCTTTACAAATTCTCTGTATCTCTTTGTATACTCATAAGAATCTTTAAATATATTGCAGATACCGTTATACATTGTTGGTTCAAATTGTTTTACGATATCAAGTTCGTTTTGATACCACATTCATCAAAAAATCGGTTAGGATGCACTGCTTTTCATCACCTTCCTGTTGTTTGACTTTACAATATAATTTTATGACCACACTGTGGACAGTGAATGAATTCCACATACCCACTACAATAGCTGTATCCGACAAATTCAGATTTAATATCTGATTCATCAAATCTCAACACAGCGCCACATCCATCACATTTAACTTTTTGTTTAGTGCCTTCTTTCAAAATCTTAATCATCTTTCTCTACCTCAAATCATTTTCATCTACCTCAACTGCTATTAGATGTTTGCACTGTTGGCAAATGATATAGTTTGGTGGCGTAGCACTTAAAAGTCTTAAATTAAATGATCTCACTCCTCCGCTTCTTATATCATCTTTCTCATAACTTAACTCCGCACCACAATTTTCACAGGTACATTGTTTTCGTGTTCCTTTTTCTAAAATTTCAATCATTTACCAATCTCTCCCCATCGTGGTGTAACAGAAAATACGCTAAAACTTGGGCAATTGTCATCATATGTAATAGAAGAAATCGTCCATCCTTTGATCAACTCTTCAGCGTAATCAAGATCATCTTCTTCATAATATAATCTGTCATACTCGTATACTGCGTTGTCACTATTCAACCAATTAATGATAATCTCTATCAACATATTGAAAGATGGTTTCATAATATCTCCAGACAATACAATATCCCACTGTTTCATATATTCTTCATCTAAAGCATCGTCATCTCTGTTTTTTGTCGGTATCCATCCAAAGTATAACTTTCCGTCTACTTCTTTAATTCCACGTAATTCATCTGCTGTTTCTCCATAAATATCAACAATGAATCTCAATGTCTTTTCCAACGTCCCGTTAAATGTATCTTTTAGACTTCCCGATACTATGAAAGGTTTATCGTTCGTGAACATACGCTTACCACTCCTTTCGCAAATTAAATATTTCTTTTATGTAACTAATCATAAATTTGGAATGAATAGTTTTTCAGTTGCCTTTTGCCCGTTTGTACGATTAGCATCTTGACACACTGTGCGTTCTTTTTGCCAAATGCATTTAAATTCTTCACTTGGCATATCGTATTCGCTAATAATAACAAAGTTATTTTGTGCAATATCATGACAAAATTTATAAAAATGATCATAATTCATACAACTTTTAGCGTAATTACTTGTGCCTTTATATGGCGGATCAAGATATAATAAACAATTTTTTACATCCTTGAAATAGTTATAGTCGCATGACATAAAAGAAATATTCTTTAATGAAATCGCCTGTTTTCGTAAATTAATCACTCTCTCATAATAAATATTTCTTTTCCCAGTTCTATCTTGTCCAAATCCACCATTGTAATATTTACCCCCGAAACTTGCACAATATCCAATCAGGGCAGTGTACTCTTTAGAATATTTGCCTCCTCCTGCTTTGCGGTTTTCTCTAACATCCATATAATGTTCTTTTGAACAAATTTTTGGAGCAATTGGAATCGTTGGATTTTCTTGAACGTATTTCAATAATGCAATCAATTCATCATTAATGTCTGCGCCAATTTTGTTTTTGCATTGAATCTTATCAATAATATTGGCTCCGCCAACAAATGGCTCTATGTATGTTTCAATATTGTTATCATCAATATATTTCTGAATAATCGGTACAATATATTTTGCAATTCTATTTTTACTTCCTTGATATACTATTTGTCTTTACCAGAAAGCCCATATGGTTTACAGTAGCTACACTCTCGTTTTCCTTTCTGGTTTATTATTTAATTTAAATCATCAATTAACAAATTCTCACAACTCCAAATTCGTATAATCCTACACCATTCTCAAGTGCAATAATGTCATGTTCTGTCGTAGTAATAAATTCATTATCTATGCCAACAACTGGCGTATCATCTGAATATTTTTCTAACTCTTTTTTAAGCTGTCCAACTGTTATATAATTTGGTTCTTCCATTACAATCTCACCACTTTCTTATCTGCTAACTCTTTTACTCTATCAGTCAAAGTTACTGCCATCACATGCGTTCCCATATAAGCATCAAGAGCTTCGCCAATTAAATTGTATCCTTCATCAATAAGAACATGATCATAATTCATTCCACGACCATTCTTGAATTCTTCTACTGTCATAGGCACTGGAATAATCAGATTAAGGTCTTTTGCTTTGTCTAATAACAGTTTTGTCTGCAATTTGTTCTGCACAATAATCGGATACTGTGTTGTAGCACTCGTATAGAGTAATTGTGTAGTTTTGCCTGTTGCTCTATCTTTAATAATCAGTGTTGTTGGTTTATTTGTTATCATAGTTTGCAATCTCCTCCTATATAAAATATCTCTGAAGTGCATCTTTGAATCTTAATGGACTATCAACAATTGGCTGTGAATACTGAAACTGTCTTAAAAAATTCATAACAGTTCTAGCATCTGCACCGCTTAAAGGAATAAATTGTACATATTCAGGTCTCCCAGCAATACATACAACTGCCCACGAATGCTCTGAATCATGAAATCCAACGTCAACTGCTACATCTGTAATCTGGTTGTACATCTTCTTCATTTCTTCATTCTGCTTTGTTGAAATCTGACACTGACGAGCTGCCTCATTGCAATTGTTTTTGGCAAATCTTAATTCAGTGGTGCTTTCATCAATTTCATTTTTTAAGGCATCAATATCTGGTTGCAGGATTTCTAACAACCATATTCTAATTTTCTCTTTTAATTTCTGAAACAATTAACTCTCCTTTTATATTTCGCATGATCCATTTAATCCATATGGTTCATAACACAAACCATTTACCCAAACCCAGTTATCGTCTTTGTATATGAGGAATTCAACTGTCTCAAAATCACAATAACTGCCACTATCTTTGTCTTCACGAACTGCATATACAGTGATTGGTTTCTTAGGTGTTGGAGACCAGCCAATTTCTTGTATTTTAAACATCTAAATCCTTTCTAATTCCACTCAAAATCCATTCAATTACTGGCTCTGTCCAACCGTTTCCCATCAAACTACATCTTTTTGAATAACTTAAACTCCTGCTACCCATCTTAATATTTGTGTAATTATCAGGTAGTCCCTGCAATCTTTCATACTCAACTGCTGTCAATTTTCTAGGTTTGTCATGATCAAGAACTTTCTTTTCTTGATACCCACCATTTATACAAGTCAGCGTACAACATTTGAACTCTGGGTTGTATATTCTGCGATTCATTTCGAAAGTATTGACTTTTAGTTCGCCACAGACACGTTTGTCCATATCTAATATTTCAAATGGTTTGTTATAAAAATACTTTTGTGGTACATCCGACTCCATAATATCCTTCAGTACCAATGAATTTTGACTTGTTGGCAACGAATTAAGTGGAATATTTGTCCAATAATACCTTTCTCTTGACTGAGCACTGAATAATGCCGAATCAATCAAGATCGGATCAACGCCAATGCAGTCAGTCATTTCTTTTAAGTCATCATCATGTGACGGAATCACATTTTCAAACATAAACCATTTAGGTTTTATAATCTTTAATGCCTCAACAGCTTTATAGAAAATCCCAGATTTCCCATTCAATCCAGCATTTACGCCTTTATCTTCAATTCGTACTCTTGATAGACTCTGACAGCATGTACCTGCTAGAATCAGATCAAATCCTTCAAACTGCCTAAAATCTGCTTTATACAAATCCCCATGATGTATAATAAATGGAAAATGATACGATGAAACCGCAATGGCTTCTGGTAGAATTTCATATGTATGATATTCTTCAATTGGAATATCAAGTTGTTGTAAAGCATATAATCCTGTTTCTACACCGCCACATAAACTCAAAACTCTTAAACCTCTTGAAGTTTTGTTTTTATCTACGTTTCAATTTCTGTAGGTGAAACAATATAAAAACAAATACATAAGAAAGGTTTTATCAAGTAATCCTAGGTAAAACGCAGTGCGCTGCCTTGTAAATACAAGGTTTAAATGACAGAAAATAAAAACAAAATTTTAAAGTCATCATATGGAAGAAATAAGACATGTCTAATCTATAGATATTTCTCCTCGAATAGTCATCAGAAATGTAACTAGAAATGTTACATTATATATAAGTTGCGATGCCAACACTAATCACACAAATATAACTTGTGATCATCGCCCATTGAATATAGAGTTTCAATAATCCTGAAGCCTTAAAATCTTTTATTGGATCAACACTTCTCTCAATTATGGAAAAGAATAGTGCGGCAGCAAGTCCTATTAACATGTTTATTGTAATCACTAAGCTTGTTGTTAACATTAACTGTCCAATAAACAAGAATATGTTTTTTAAGATTCTTTTACACCAACCTTTCTTAATATTTAATCAAAAACAAAAATCCAATTGAAATATACATGAAACTCAAATACCAAGGCTGCTCTTGTGGAAGCACACTATAAAATGGCTTGATAGATTTGTTTTTTACACTTAATACAATTGCAATGATTAGATGCACTGCAAAGCCTACAAGCCCAATTACTCCAAGTGCTAATGCCAACTTTTCACTCATCTGCATTGCTTCTCCCCTACTCTTTTAAATCTGTATTTCTGTTCTACATCTGGGTATTTCTCGTGATCGACTTCACTCAGAAACATCTCGACTGGTCTAGCGTAAATATTGAAATCTCCATACATTGCCTGATAGATCACCAGTTTCTCATCTGTTTCTGTATGAGTTGCAATGGCAATCACTCTGTAGAAATGTCCTTTGAAATGTTTGTAAATATCATCTGTCTTTGGTAAATCTCTGTTATTCATGAATTGATTCAAACCTCCCTACTAAACCACCAAGCACAAACCCTTTCCCAGTACCACTATCTTTATTGGTAAATGTAGATGAAATGAATCCATTGAGTCTGCAAGCTTTGTCATTTTTTAACTCTGTTTTATATCGTTTGTAAAAATTCACAAGATCATCTCGACTAACGCCAATTGCCGATGTTACAAATTCAAGTAATTCCTTATCACCGAAATCGTCTCCTCGGCAAAAATTACAACTACGAATTTCTTCCTTAGAACCATCTTCGTGTATAATCACTTCTTCTCTATATCCGTCTACTGCTGCACATTCCTCACTACACCAAGCCATACCACAATTGCAAAAAACAACTCCGTCTGCGCAATCAGCAAATGTCTCGCCACATTCACATGTTCTATAATCTGTACTCATATTTATCCATCCTCCTATTCTTTATCTTCTTTTACAAGAATTGCTTTCCAAGTTTTGCTGTTACATGAGGATGCTGAAATTTTGTAACCTTTATTTAAGTAATTGTCTACGCAATTTTTAAACTTTTCAGAATTTGATTCTTCCACAACTACGCATCGACTACCATCAACTACATGATCGATATTTTTCTGCACAATTTTTTTTAAAATATTGACTTGATGTAATAAATCATAGGTTGGAATTGATGTGATGTTATTAATGCTTTTATAGCTCATGCAAACACTTAGTGTACCAATAACTTCTCTTATATCGTCTAATGTTTCTTTTGTCATACCTTCTCCTTTCTAAATTGTCTTCCACCATAGATCGTGTACTTTCTTATAGCCACCTCGACTTGGTACATCTAATACTCTGCGAACTTTCTTATTGGACAGTTTTTTATGAAATCTGTAATCATCCCAAGCGCTGATATAAAATCTTTTATAGTAGGGTTTCTTACGTGGTATTTCATAGAATCCACAATAATACTTGTCCACATATTGCACAGGTTCAGGATACCCACCAACATTCTTAAATCTCTCCAACCTTTGATAATAACTCTTCCTACGATTTCTTTTCTTTAACATTGTCTTACGATTCTGCTGAAATTTTGTAGGAACATATTGTAAAAAGTCTGTATCCTGTAGACAATCTTTTGATTTTGGCATAATTAGTACACTCCTTTCTACAGTGGGATAAAAGTGGAATTTTACAATCCTATCCAACTAATTTTTCATAATTGAATATTTGTCCAGTTTCATACATATATCCAAATTTCTTCTGAATAATATCTGTAGATTCTGGCATCAATTTAGTTACTATGTAATAAATATACTTGTTAGCAGACGATGGAAGAGAAATATCATGTGACGCTTTCCCGATTATATGTGCATCTCCAAATCCAAATTCTCTATACTTGTCACATAATTTTTCAAGTTGTGGATCTGTTAATACACCACCTGCTACTAAGAAATTTCCTTTCTTACTGTGCGGATTAAACCACCCATCATCTAAAACAAATATTGTTAACCCAACTTCGTTAATACGATCAATGGCATCATCTTTGTATTCTTGCATATCCAAATATTTAATTAATGTCGGAGTTGTTTTTGTGCAAAACTCAATGGCATCGCATGAATTGTTGTTACGATTTTTATCATACATATTCATTCCGTTTGTTAGAGATCCAAATGCTTTGTACTTCCATTTGCAATATTCTTGCTCCTGTAATGCATGGCATTCTGAATAATATACATTATGTTTACCATTACGCTTTAAACGTCCATCTCCAAGAATCCCACTATATAACAATTGTTTCTGCAACATATTTAACTCAAATGTAGGATTTTGTTTTGTCGTCATCTTATACCGCTTATACACTTCATGTACTTGGTTTTTCGTAACACCAACTTTATCTGCAATTTTCTGAGCTGTCATCTTTCCTCTTAAAGCAATAACTTGTTCGGTCTGTTCTTTAGTAATAGTTTTGGCTCTTATGCCAATTCCTCCTTTTTATTCAAATCTACATCATACGCTGCAACTTTATCATCGCAAGTAAACCCATATTTTTCTTCTGCTTTCAATCTTGCCTGTACAGCATCTTCATATTTTTGATAATCGCCAAGATAAATTGTTTTGTAATTAATAGTAATATAGGCACTCCACATATTTTTCGATTCTGCAAAGTATACCCCTGTTTTTCCAGATGTATTAGCTTTACTCAAAGATCGATTCTTCATATTGTCCATATTGCTTTTTAAAATCAAATTACAACGACGATTATCTGATTTATCTCTGGAAAGATGATCTGGAAAAAGAATTTTAGTATTGTATTCACCATATTTGCGAGCTGCAATTAATTGATGTACTCTTAATATCTTTTTATTGTAAATTTCAACATCTTCTTTTTTTGAATTGGTGATCCAATAACCTTTCTGATCTTTTCTCCAAAACCAATTTTTAACGTAATCATAATCCTCTCGATCTACTATAAAGAAAGACTCATCTTCTCCATAGATTTTAACTACATCATCGGATACGTCAGCCTTATTATATTTTGTCGATACTCTTTTATTTCTTTTTGCAATTGCTTCTGATGCAAGACAACCGCAAGATTGTGTATGTCCGCTTTCCAAACAATATCCTGTAACACTAGATAATTTTGGATTCCCACAATCACATTTACATAACCAATGTACATTTCCTTTATGATCAGCAGATAAATCTCTTTCAGTATCCCTTTGTATTACTGTAAGTCTTCCAAATTTCTTTCCAGTCAAATCATGAATTCTTTTTTGGTTATTAATTTTAGAACATCCACATGACATCGTGTGCCCATACTTTATTGCTCTATAAGAATATGTTTTAATATTTCCACAATCACATTTACATACAACAAATAATCCACCATGTTTTCCATTTTTGTTTTCTTGAGAAGTCCTGTTTTCATCAATATTAACAATTGTCAGTCTGCCATGTTTTTCACCAATCACTTGTTGCCCTTTTTGTTTAAGTCTACTTCTTGAACAACCACATGATTTAATTTTCTTAATATTCTGTTGTCTCGTGTTAAACCCTTTCCCACAATGACATTGACAATGCAAAAACACTGCTTTGTTCTTGTTGTTTTTATTTAATTCTTTTTGTAAGTCATCATCACATATACCTAAAACACGGATTCCATATTCGTTCACGAATCCTATTAAGTTTTGCTTCTTGATGTGTTATCCCTCCTGTGAATTATCCACTTTAACATATAAGCCACAATGACATTCCCCTTGTTTCATTTCTCTGAACTCTTTACACATACATTTTGTGTCTTCATTCCTTAATAATGAACACGGGCAATATCCACCATTTTCTTTTAATTTCTGTCGAATAGATTTTACTAATTCTTGATCTTCATTTACTTTAATTTGCATTAGTTCCCATCCAGCCTTTCTGCATATTGGTTATCGCTTGCTAATATTACTCCTAAAACTTCATCATATCTTTGATCCGTATCTGGTATATATCTACCAAATTTCACAATAATATTTTGCAATCCTAATAAATTTTGCAAGCGATCTTTTGGAATTTCATAATCGTAATATCCTGTATAAATAACAATATCATCGTAGATTTTCTGTCTTCTAAATTCGGAAATTAATTCAATCATTTCTTGATATTGATCAAATGGTTCTAACCCACCAAACACAATTGCTTTTGTAATTGCATTGTTCTTATATCGTTTAACAATTATTTCATTTGCCAATTCAACCATATCGGATTGTGCCAGAGCAGAATTCTGACACATAGACACATCTAAATTCTGCTCTTTGCAACATTTCCAATTGCATGAAATAGTTCCAATAAACATTGATGGTTTTTTATAATTTGTAAAATCTTCGTCAATCAATGCTTTTAGTCTCATACGTTACTCCTGTTTCATCTGAGCATATTCATACCATTGTCTTGTTTCAAACTCTTTTTTTCGTGTTTCTGAATATGATCTAACAGGCTCTAAGAATCCAACAATTCTCTGATATGTATCATAAACACCATGTCCACATACTGGGCAAACATCTGTACCAACAAATCCATGATGATTATCACACTCGTTAATTCTTGTGTTGAATGCAAAGTAAATAACGCCTGCTGCTGCAATCTGGTTTAATACATCCCATGCCATATCCGTGTTAGGGAAATTGGTTTCCAAATTGATATGTGCAATAGACCCTCCAGAGCATTTAATATCTAAGATCGAACTTAGTTTTAGTTTCTCTTGGATTGTGCATTTCTGAGATAAAGGAATCCACTGATTAGAGTAAATAAATTTTTCATCTTTTTCGTATAACAGATTATCTTTCTGGCAAAGAATTACCGCTGCCCTTTCGGCTGGAACGCTCTCAACATTAAAACTAAATTCATTTGTGAAGTTATCTTTAACATCGTTTAATACGTCAAAAATTTTACTCGCAAATGCAATTCCTTTTTCTGTATATGACGTATTACCAAATTCATCTGTTTCTGTGTATCCAAATGCTTCGATAACTTCGTATAACCCAAGGATTCCAACCGTACAATACTGTTTGTCCATTTCAATACCGCCATCGCAATAATTTGGAAGAAGCCCTTTTTCTACATTTCTTTTAATAATATGCCTTACAATATCCAATGTCTTGCAACATAATTCTGTTCTTTTTCTTAATTTTTTCAGATATTTAGCTTCAGAAAAATCGGTTTCATATGCAATTCTCATCAGGTTGATCGTATTTACTTTGACAGATCCAATAGATAATGCTGTTCCACCGATAGAATTAATAAACCCATCAAGTTTTGATGTATCTGAAAGTAATCTACAACAGTTAGATAACACTCCAACATTGTCACTCATAAAGAAGTTGCTATCATTCCACACTGTGTTGTGGTCAGAACACCATCTGGCAAATTCTTCGTCTTCAAATTTACCATTTTTATATAGAAGAGAATATGTTAAAACAGGGAAGGTAAACATGTTGTGACTTCGAATATCTGGGACAACTTCCATGAAAATTTTCTGATGCTCAATTAATTCATCTAAGTAATCAATGGCAAAAGTTCCATCTGGGAATTCAACTCCACCAAATAACGCTTCTAAATAAGGTTTATCAAAAATTGAGACATTCACAAACGCAGACTGATCGACACGTAAAAATGGCTGATTTAATCTATAGATAAATTTCTGAAAAGACTGTCTAATATAATAATCTGGATCTTTTAAGTAATATTTTTCTTCGCAATCTTTCTTCCAGAAATAAAATGTCCATAATAACACATTTGGTAACCCACAAGCACCAGAACTACGATTGCTCATAAATGATACAAATTCGATTACATCATCTAAGAATGTTGTTAAATGTTTTGGAGCCTGATTGTTATATCCTTCTAAGAAAAATAATCCTTCTTTTGCTAATCTTGTTAAGTCAAACGCATAACAATATGGCTTGTATGTAGAACTTGGTGCATCATGCAAATAGAAACCACCGTTGTATTCGGTTTCAAGCCATTCTTTGGCTGTACGTAACCCATATTTTTTCTTTAATTCATAGAAAATTTTATTAAAGGCAAACAGTTTATCTTCAGACTTTCCTTTTTCGCCACACAAACTACAAATATCTTTGTGATGTGCGTTTGCATTACCATCAATCGTGACGTCTGCCACATTTTTATCTACAAATCCATCAATAAAATCTGAAAAATTGAGCTGCGATTCATGGAACCCATTTAAAATCTCAAAATCTTCTCCATATTTAGAATCAATCTGATTAAATGTTTTCTCAAAATCTTTGTTTACTTTAATATTAATATTCAATAAAATGTCCTCCTAGTGTTCGTTGATCCAAGTATTTGCTTTAGTAAAATCCATGACGATTCCGTCAACTTCTAAAATCGGAACATTCACAAATCCTTTATCAAGCATTGCTTGCGTATCTGTTACTTCTTCATATTTGATATTCTTGGAAGCTAATTTCTTCTCAAGAATCCCGCATTTTGGACAATGCGTAGTATATAAAGTTACATCCATGCCAATTCACCTCCAATAAATTATGTAATAATATCATCATCTATATGTAACACACCCGTCTCCTGCTTTCTTGCAGTTCAACGTATATCGTGCATCGTTACCATCGCCATCAATCTTTTCGGTTGATACGCTTTCAATTATCATGGTTTTACCTGTTTCTACATCTTTCACAAGTACCTCTTTTTCTATATGTAGTTTAGAAACTAAATTTCTAAGCTGATTAATTGTTCTGATCAACTTTCTTTGTTGTCGCTCCTTCCGTGTCTCTAATCTGTCTTTTGAATCTCTCTAGCTCAGCCATAATATTCAGACAAGTCATAGACAAACTTCCTTCATTATTAATAACTGCATCGCATAAATCATAAGCTTCTTCAAAAGCAGATTCGTCTTTTTTCATTCTTTCATCAATTGCATCACTTGTATCTCCACGATCTTTCATTCTCTGAATACGTGTAGAACTTGGTGTATCAATACATAATGCCAAGATATGTTTCTTATGATAATTTTCTTTTAACTGTTTTAATCCTGGAACATCAACTACATATACGTCTGCATCATCACACTGACTTTCTGTAGCACAGTACCAATTGCCAGTGTAATGATTCTCAGCAACCTTGCCTGTAATTCTTGAATACTGGGCTAGATTTACATATGTATGATCATCAAGCTTATCTGCTCGCTTCTCTCTAGTGGTATATGATCGTAGATATTTCAGACCATAAATGTCTTCCAGATACTTCGCTGAGACACTTTTGCCTGCTCCAGATCGCCCAACCAGAGCGATTAAAACATTACTTTTATCTCCTGTCATCTCTATAAGTCCTTTTCTAATTTCTTGATTCTTCTGTTGATTTTTGTTACGATTTTGCCGTTATCTTTGCCTCTAGCGATTAAGACGGCTTTTCTATCCTTTAATAAATTTAACTGCTCTAATTTTGTCATATACTCATTTTCTCCTTATGCTATATTGTAGTTTTATAAGTCATCAATCAATAAACGATGCCACCACATAGAAGGCGATCGCCATTAATACAATTGCTACAATTACTACTACTCCAATTGGTATTACAATACTTGTTATCATCCAAAACGCAAATGCAAATACACCAACAGATATAAATGTTGCAAGAAACCAGATAATGGTCAGTACGATCATCGACAAGAAAAATTTTAAGATTTTCTTTATGATATTCAATCACCTACCTTATGGCATTTCGTTATAAATTTTACTCACATCATCCAACAACTCTTTTGGCAAATATCTTTCTAAAAGCTCATTCGAATTATCAAGTGTTTTCTTATAGAAATCTTCTGCGATACCACCGCCAATAGCAGCAATTGTATCTGTATCACATGGTAAAGATAATACATTTCTTAAGAATGATTCATAATCTTCACTCTCTAAAAAGCATCTGATTGCCACAGGTACACTATCTTGAACTGTTGCCGACCAAATATAATTCTTTCTATAATCTTCGAGTGGTCGATCAACACCATATGTATATTGACTGGATGGATAATTTTTTAATGCATATTGATAAATTTCTTCTTTTGATTTACCCAATAGCGCCATCCAAGAACAGCCTGTTACAATCGATGCACCTTTGTAAGATTCCACATGACGATGAGTTTTCTCACATGTCCATTGTGCTAAATCTATGTAATAACTCAATACGTCTGGACGATCAGCAAACCCATTAAAATACATTGTGATAGGCGAAATTCTCATGGCGCATCCATTGCCAAAGCTTTCATTAACACGATTTCCATCATCGTACAACCAGTCTTCAAACATTGCACCATATCCCATACCATAATATTTCTTGCCATATTCTAAGTAAAACTCCCAAGGCTCTTTGTTGTGCTTGCGTTCATCGTCATCATCCAACAACCACATACCTGTTGCAATACTTAGAACTGTATCATCTGTAAATTTACATTTATCTGTAAACAATTCACAGTTCTTCCAATCTAAATCGTGAGGTCTGCGGAACTCATATTGAGAACCGCAAATATCTCCTAGAATCGCTCCAATCAAAGCCATTTAATCACCTACCTGCTAAAGATGTTTTCTAAAATTGTAAGAATTACTGCGATAATCCATTTTGTTTTCGTTGGAACAATTAGCGGATTTACCACAACAAAATGTAACAACCAAATAAACAAATTTACAATTGCAAAGTTGACAGCAATTACGACCATTAATCCTAAGATTGTTCCTAAGATTGTTCCTGCATGATATTTGTCTTCAACAAATAGTGAAGTTAATAATTTCTTCATCTGTTATTCCTTTCATCAAAGATTAATTTTATCTAATGTTATCAAAATGAATCTCACCGATATCTACAAGGCTCGATTCTTTGTTGTCAAGTTCTTTAAAAACATATATTTTTACAACATCTTCTTTCTGCGCATAGTATGTTATGTAATAATATGGAGACGGTTTTTTCGATGTAAATATCGCTCCATAACGTTCTCCCATTTTCCAATATTTTTTAAGGATGATATTTCTTTTTGTAACCGCAGGAGAAACCCTTTTATAATCATTCCAGTAACCAACAATATCTTCCTTACAACTTGCAATATATTCTGACAACTCCATAATCAATTCTCCTTTATTCTTCCGTATGACATGTATTTGTTAATTTCTTATACACATCTTCATATAACTCCTGCTTATCGCCATTGTATGTATACTCTGCGTAAATACCATCACCGCTTACTGTCGTAGATGCTAAACATTTGTAGTTCTGTAAAGTTTTACAACTCCAGACGATAAACACATTACTGAGATCAATTTTCATTGCCAAATGATTTTGATGTTGATTCCAAAGCAGAAATTAAAAAAATCCAAAACAGACATATCAAATTTGATAAAGACACAGGACTAAAAATGCAAGCATATTTTTTAGGTGTTATTTCAAAAATTAAAGGATATGATGAAAAGAAAAATATAATAAATAAATCATGCGATACTGCCATGGATTATCTTGAAGAAATAATTGACGATTTTAGTCCTGCTAGACGATCCAAGAAAAAAATCATGTTGTCTGAACTTTTTAAGCCAGATGATTATAATAAAAAGTTAGTATATCAAGATCAAATTAAATTTATTATAAATTCTATCGAGGGTTTGTTCACAACGTCTGTTCAGATAATGGAATTAGATAAGTATACATATTCTTATGATGTTAAATGCAATATGATATTGCATGAAAAAAATAAAATATTTGAACAATTGTCTAAATATAGAATTAATCCACATACAATGTACAGATTGGTAAAATACATTGATTCCAACAAATTAAAAGCAAAAAAATATTTATTTGAATTTTTATTTTATCATTCTAATTTAGTTAAATTAAAAATAAATGATAATCTTTTACATGATGTAAATAATATTCAACTTCATAGAAAAATAAAATCTGGAGTTTGTGACGTTCTATTATATGAAATCGAATTCGAAAAATATTTTTAGTAAAAAAAAGCCAAAAAACTTCTCCTTTTTATTTTCGAACACCCATTAAGCCCAGTGTTTATGCGGTGTTCGAGACTTTTGTTAAGTACAACAATAGGAAGAACATGAAAGATAAGATTAATCAGAACAGATAAACTCTCAAAGTACCAATTTGCACTTTGTGTAAATGCTCACGCTGTTTGCAGCTAAAGAAATTTCACACCGTGAGTTCCGAGGTCTATGTCATCAAAAACAAAAAATCAGAGATGGTATCCGAGACTTGCAACTGTTCTATTAATATAGTAGACCTCCAGAGGAAACTGAAAAGCAACCAAAGGAGAAAACATGAAAAAGAAAATTTCAATTATCACATTAGTTATGGCAATGTTACTGGCGGTCGGAGGGTTCACTACGTCTACTGCTGTTTCTGCGAAAAATAAAAAAGTCAAATGTTTGGGAACATATAAGATTACTGCATACTGCGGTTGTCGGTCGTGTTCTGGCGGTTGGGGAAACCGAACTGCTTCAGGTCGCAGAGCAAAACAAGGCAGAACCATATCAGTTGATAGGAGAAAAATTAAATTAGGTACTAAAGTTAGAATCAACGGACACTGGTATATCGCTCAGGACGTTGGTGGCGGAGTAAGAGGAAAACATATTGATATGTACTTCTCTTCTCACTCACAGGTCAAGAGATTCGGCAAAAAGTATCGTAAAGTATATGTGATAAAGTAACAAAAAGCTAATTTTATCACACAAGAAATATCGCCTATAGGGCATTAAATATTGTCAGTAACTCATAGACACATATGTAGTAGTGTCTGCTGACAACAGGCAAAACATTGCACCTTGCGTGCCCAACAAAAAGAAGATCCAATGCTTCTGCGGAAGTTGTTGGTGAGTCAATTGTTTGCAGTAGATTAGCTACTGAACAGCAAAAGAAACCATAAATCGGAGAATGCTTGTTTCGAAGTACAAGAGACAAGACGTGTAGAAGCTTAACGATAATTTGACTCATGTGGTTTGGAAGTGAATCTTTGATTAAAAGTGGTCTACAAAAAAGTATGTACGGGTGGCAGAGCTGGTTTAATGCGCAGGATTGCTAATCCTGTATACATACGAACATGTGTATCCTGGGGTCGTAGCCCAGTCCGTACGCTAAATCGCACCATCGTCTAAATGGTTTTAGGACACATCCCTTTCACGGATGCAATACGAGTTCGACTCTCGTTGGTGTGATGTTTGTCCTACAATGTCCTTCGGACTTGTGGGCTAATATCCGTGTTTATCCCGCTAAGGAGGCGGATCTGACTGTAAATCAGATGGCTTCGGTCACGAGTGGGTTCGATTCCCTCAACACGGACGATTAGATCTGAAATGCATACGATGCGCAGATCAAAGAATATGCGAACGCCCTGATGGCTAGTGAGTATCAGAAACGTATACCTCTACTGATATTCTGAGGAAGTTCATCACTTCAGTTCGCCTTTCGATAGTACCTTAAGCCCTTATGTGGATTAAGGTCGAATTTTAAAGATATTCTTACGCACAATATCTTTAATACTTAACATTATACCGTGTCGCCAGTGTGTACATATGAGATGCGGTAAATGTTTTATTGACATGTAGCTCAATTGGACAGAGCACAACGCTACGGACGTTGGTGTTGCAGGTTCAACTCCTGTCATGTCAATTTCATTGGCTAGTAGCTCAATGGTAGAGCACACGGCTGTTAACCGTGCGGTTGCAAGTTCGAGTCTTGCCTAGCCAGTTTTCCTACATACCTCAGAGGCTAGAGGGTCATCACAGCAAGGATAACATTAGATGAAAGTCGCTGGTTCGAATCCAGCTGTAGGAATTTTGTATTTTATGCAAAAATACCCAAAGGGATATAGTGTAGCGGTATCACAAGACACTTTGACTGTCTCGAGCCTAGTTCAACTCTAGGTATCCCTGTTTGCAGAATGGAGAAGTTTGGTCTATCTCGTCAGGTTCATGCCCTGAAGATCGGCGGTTCGAATCCGTCTTCTGCTATTAAAAATCATCATAATAATTCATTTAGGCTGAGACATTCGTGTCTCTACCATTTCTTGCGCAGTGGCGTAATGGTAAATAAACGAATAGATGAATTATTTAAAATTAAAATTAAAAGTAAAACTAAACCTAATTATTTAGAGCAATGTATGGCTGAATTTTATTTTAACAATTAATTATAAGAGGATAGCTAAACAGTTACTATTGTGTTTTGAAGGAGATTGTGTATGGAAGAAATTTGGAAAACATTAAAATATCACGATCAAGTATATAATAGATATGAAGTATCTACTTTCGGAAATATTAGACATAAGATAAATAAAACCAACAGAAAATTTTATCTTGATAAAAAGGGATATTGTAGAACTAGCATATTTAATGGATATGTCAATAATAAACGAAAAATAAAAAATATTATAGTTCATATAGCTGTTGCTTCGACCTTTATCGATAACCCAGAAAAGAAAAGCACAGTTAACCATATAGACGGGGATAAGGCAAATAACCATGTTGAAAATTTAGAATGGGCTACAGTATATGAACAAATACAACATGCGTCATTTGTTTTAGGTTATAGTAAATTATATTCCGATACAATGAGGAAAACATTTTCAAAGAAAACTGCTCAATACAATAAAAATAATGAATTAGTAAAAATATGGAATAGTACCAGAGAAATTGAACGATCATTAGGATTCAGGCACGAAAATGTAGCTGCTTGTGCAAGAGGAAATAGAAAAACTGCATATGGATATAAATGGCAGTATGTAAAAGAAGCGTAATGTCACTATTGATCGTAGGTTCAAATCCTACCTGTACAATCAAAGAGCTGTTTGGTGGTCAGTTCTTTTTTCAACAAAGATTTTTTCTCATTGTTAGCATATAGTGGATGGATATTAATTCATCCACTACTCCTTTCTGCTGTCGTAGCTCAATTGGTAGAGCAGTCGCCTTGTAAGCGGCAGGTTATCAGTTCAAGTCTGATCGGCAGCTTTCCAAATCCAGTAAATATGTACGACGACTGCCATGTGCAGCGTCAAGCATCACTGGAAATATTTTAAGAAATGGAGGGATCTTGTATCATCAAGATAACCAAAAATGAAGCTTTCTATCTTCGCTCAAAAGGATTCAAGGACAAATCTGATATTCATCAGACGTATTCTGGACATCCTACTTACTATGCAAGTGAGAAAAGAAGCGTAATGAAAGCTCTAAAGAAGTATAGAGAAAGATAATCTTACAAAATTGAAGAAAGGTGGTATCAACTTTATTTGGAATATAAATTATTCTTAGATACCAATGCTCTGCTCAATCTACAGCAGGCAGCATTTAAAGAGCCATTTGTAATTTCACAAAAGACTCTTGAAGAAATCGAAAATATCAAAACATCTGGTAAAAAAGATGGAGAAGTAAAGTATAAAGCAAGATTGATCGCACATTTACTTGATGAAAATTTTGGGAAATATGAAGTTGTTAGAACTACTTCTTCTACCAAACATGTGATTGAATCATGTGATTTAGAAGAAACACCAGATAATATTATTCTGGCATCAGCTTACTTATATAATAAAGACACTGCTCCGATTATATTCTGTACAGATGATTTAAATTGCAAATTTTTGGCAAGAAATATTTTCGCATTAACAACAAAAGGTGTAAACGATATTAATCTTGTAAAAAATATTGAAGAATACACAGGATATAAAGACGTTACGCTTTCAGACGAAGAAATGAGTTATTTTTATCTTCATACCAATGAAAATATCTATGATTCGTTAGTAAATGAGTATTTAATTATTCGTAAATCTGATGGAGAAATTGTGGATTATAGAAAATGGAATGGCGAAGAATATCATGCAATTTCATATAAAACTGTTAATAGTTCATTTATGGGGAAAGTGAAACCTGTCAATCCACAACAGACTTTGACATTCGATATGTTACAGAACAAAGATATCACGATCAATATGGTCTCAGGAAAATTTGGAAGTGGCAAGGACTACATTATGTTATCCAATGCCTTAAAATTAATTGAAGCTGGAAAATTTGATAAATTAATTTATGTTCGTAATGCTATCGGTGTTAAAGATGCAAGTGAAATCGGATTTATACCAGGAACAAAATTTGAAAAATTATTACCGTTTGCTGTTCCGTTGGCAGATCATCTTGGAGGAGAAACAGGATTAGAATTTCAAATTGCTCAAGGAAATATTGAGATTGAATATCTTGGATATATGCGTGGTAGAGATATAAAAAACTCAATCATTTATGTTAGTGAAGCAGAAAATTTAACAAAAGAACACGTACAACTATTGATTGGACGAGTTGGCGAAGGATCCGCTTTATGGATGAATGGAGATTTTAAACAAACAGATTCTACATTATTTAGAATGAATAATGGTTTATTATCTACTGTTCAAAAATTAGCAGGGCATAATAAATTTGGATACGTTCAGTTACAGACTACAGAACGAAGCGAGACTGCTGCTCTTGCGGATTTATTAGATTAATATATCGAAAGGATTGATAAAGATAAATACAAAACATATTTTTAATGGTTTTATCGCAAAACAATTATTAAAAAAAGGAAATGTAATTGTTGATTTGCAGAAAAATCATAATTTAAAGAATGCCAGTGTTTTTATTTTTGAAAACACAGATAAATTAAATAAAGATCTTACAGATATAACTGTCAAAATTAAATGATAGTTATATTTTTTTACTTAAAATTATTCAACGAAAGGACAAGGTAAAAATATGAAGATTGATTTAACAGGTCAAAAATTTGGGAGACTTACAGTTTTAGAACAAGATTATGATCATCCATTATCGAATAAGAGAACATATTGGAAATGTTTATGCGATTGTGGCAATATCATTAGTGTTGCTGCTCAGTCATTAAGACGTAAAACAAATCCAACTAAAAGCTGTGGATGTATTAGAAAAGAAAACAATAAAAAGCGCAAAGGTGTTCCACAGACTGGTAAAGTACCGATGATTGGAAAAAGATTTGGCAGATTAACTGTTTTAAGAGAATCGACTAAGCGATCTGGTACTCGGAAAAAATTAATGTATCATTGTATTTGCGATTGTGGTAATGAATGCGATGTTGTCGGAGAAGGACTTCGAAATGGATCAACTAAATCATGTGGATGTATTTACGAAGAAACTAGAGGAATCGCAACAAAAAATTATTGTAACTACGACCTAGATTCTTATGGCTTTGGAATTGGATATTGTCAAAATAACACTTATTTTTTCTTTGATAAAGAAGACTATGATAAAATTAAAGATTATTGTTGGTGGTATGACGGCAGATATGTATGCGCACATACTTTAAAAGATGACAAATACACAACAAAAATTATAAGACTACATAGAGTTGTTATGGATATTAAGGATCGTGAAAAGATTGATGTGGATCATATAAATTGTGTCCGATATGATTGTAGAAAATCAAACTTAAGGAGATGTACTACCGTACAAAATGCAGCCAACAAAAATTATAGTGAAATACATACTACAGGGAAAAATATAGTTCCTGGTGTGTCTAAAACATCAAGTGGAAAATGGTCGGCATGTATTGGATACAACAATACTGTTATTCGACTTGGAGTTTTTGACAACGTCAAAGATGCAGTTAAAGCAAGAGTTGATGCCGAAATAAAATATTGGAAAGATTTCAGATACAATCCAAATGCAGATAAAATAGATGAAAATATGTTATTTTTATCAAAAGCAGTTTAAATTTTTCATTTTTTAAAATGCTTAAACTTCATCTATATACACTATACCACATTTTATGTCAAGTGTGTAGAGGTTTTTCAAAAAAATAATTGTAAACCATAAAAATAATTTAACAGAGCAAAGGAGAATGAATATGGCGAAAGCTTTATCTTATAAAAAATCTACTACTGTCACAGTTAAGGCGGCAGGTTATGTAGACATCGAAAAAGGAGTTATTGAAACAGAAGAAGGAAATGTATCTTTTAAAGATTTATTAAAAGACTTTGATGGAAAATATGGTGAATTTCAGATGAAAGAAAAGACTGATGAAGATCTGGAATTAAACGTACCTTCTGATGAAGAATAGATTGGAGTGAAGATTTATCAGTATTAATTTTGAACAAGAATTAGCAAAAATCGGATTAACTCCAGAAACATATGAGGCTGTCTGTGCAGATATTGATTCAAAACTTGACGGTGTAGTTGATATCGACTGGCAGGAAATTAAAGAAAAATATCATGTACAATGTGCAAGCGATACAATTCGCAAGTCCTCTTCTACTCCATTTGGTGGTAGATTCAGAGATGCTTATTTTCGCAGCAAGCAAAAATCTGGTAACGATGAAAAATCTGAAGATCAGTTATTATATGAAAGAATTCGTAAGGAACGACAGAAATTACAGACAGTTAATTTAGAGAGAAATCGTATTTCTCGCCAAGAAAGTCGTTTTGAGTTGTTCAATGAATATGTGGCTGAAGCAATTCAGATGCTACCAAACCCAGACTTTAAGCCTCTGAGAGTTGAAAATAAATCTAAAGGATATGTGCTTTCTATCGCAGATATCCATTACAATGCAGTATTTGAAAGTATTAATAATAAATATTCTCCAGAGATTTGCATTGAAAGATTTCAGAAATTATTATCTCAAACTATCGCACTGGTACATAGGCTTGGTATTTCTAAGCTCAAAGTCGTCACATTAGGTGATGATATTCAGGGCATCTTACGTCTTACTGACGTTAAATTAAACGATTCTGCCGTTGTTAAGGCAGTTGTTGATATTTCAAAAATCATTTCACATTTCTTAAATGAATTATCCAAATATGTTGAAATTGAATATTATTGCGTAGGTCGAAGCAATCATAGCCAAACACGACCTATAGGAACAAGAGCTTCTGAGTTATGTGCGGAAGACTTTGAGTATATTATTGGTAATTACATCAATGAATGTTTGGCAAATAATGATCGTGTTGAAGTACATCTTGATCTGGAATCTGATTGTATCCACATTCCTATCGCTGGCTTTAATATGGTTGCAATGCATGGACATACCTTAAGAGGAATTGATAGTGCCATTCAAAATATGGAGTCTATTTATAACGAAGATATTGACTTCTTATTGGTTGGTCATTACCATGGAATGCTTGAAAAATCTCTCAGCGAAGGTATTACATGCGATAAGGAAATTTTAGTGTGCCCAAGTTTTGTAGGTAGCGATCCTTATGCAGACAGTATTTTTAAAGGGTCAAAGAGTGCTTGCAAACTATTTGAGTTCACAGAACATGATGGGCATACAGCATCGTTCAAGATGCAATTAAATTAACATTTCGGCAGTCTTTTTTAGGATCAATCTCTCAAAACAGGTCGGACAGACTGCCTATTATGAGCAGAGGATATTACTTCTTCTGCTCCATTTCTATAAATGATTTACGGGTACTCAAAAGTGGGTAGCCGTAGAAATATAAGAAATTATTAACAATTTACGATTTCTCAGTTTAGAGAAATCGTGATAAAAACTATAAAATTACAAAGAATAAAGGAGAAATTATTATGTTATCTTTAGTAGCTAATGTATAGAATGTAAAAGAATAGTTATACCCTAA
>OLOF01000135.1_pt1 | contig 54224 bp, 59 predicted proteins | sample 1643121 | NCBI WGS metagenome assembly OLOF01 (sample SAMEA3136677, study PRJEB25190) | human gut metagenome | biome: human gut; feature: human-associated habitat; material: faeces | place: Austria | collected 2013
GCTGCAACTAATTCTTGCATACAATATTTAATTTCACCTATTCTAGTAAAGTCAATAGTATAAATAGGGTATATACAATTACCTAAAACACAGATACCAGTTTGCTTTTTTAAAATACCAAGCTTAATTAATTGTGGTATCATTTTAGGCTTGTATTTACAATCAACTACTATTTCATCCTCTTTTAACATTCTACTATTTTGGTCTAGTGTAATATCTGCAAAATGTGCAGTTTGGTTTGTTTCTGGATCAATTCCAAATAAACTTAATTGTAAATTTCCGTTTTTGTATCTTGAACTATGTATAAAACAGTTTTCAAATACCATCTCGTATAATTCAAAACTAAAACCACTTTCCATAATTAAAAACTCCTTCCAATTTTTTGTGTAAAAGATTTTTTGATTAAATCCTCCTTTCTTTTTATTTTTGGTCAAAAAAAGAAAGCAATAATCTAAAAGGGGGAACTTGTTAGATTTATTACTTTCTTTATTTTAAGGCACGATAAATAATCTATATATTTATGTGCTTAATCCCAATTTATGCTACATATAAAATGTAGATGTACTGCTACTAACTAAATTTTAGTAGTTATGCCATAAAGTAATCTTTATGGGTAGTCATATCTTATGATACAACATAATCTTTATACACAGTTATATTTTATATAGATTTTTATTTAATTTCAATAAGCACAAGTAAAAAAATTTTTTTCTTGATTTTATGCTATTTATAACAATTTTTTGTATGGAAAAAATATTTTTTTAGAAATCTTTTATAATCTTACAACTGCAAGTGTTTTATTACTTTAAAAAATTTTTCTTTCAGCATTCCTTTTTAATATGTATTTTTTATACAATATAAATGATACGAAAGGAGGGCAGAGAAATGGAAGATATAAAAGAAAATTTTTTTGATTTACTTTTTGAAAAGATGGAAGATTCAGATACATTTGATATGAAAGATAAAGAATTAGAAGTATGTCGTAAAGAAGATATATGTAGTAGTGATAATTTATATAAATTTATAAAGCAAAAAGTACATCCCAAAAGCAGAAAAGAATTATATAGTCTTTTAGAAAAAAGAACAGAAACAACTTCTAATTATTATTTCAGAGAAAATCAATTGTATTATAAAAATGGATTTCTACAAGGTATGTATGTAATGATGTCTATGTATCAAAATAAGGAAAAATAACTTTATATTCAGTTCAAATATAATAATTGCTCTATATAAAATATACTAAAAAATGTAGCATAAGTGTACTTATGCTACATTTTTTAGTATATTTTATATAAAGTTAAATTATGATTCTCCAAATAACATATATTATTATGGGGTATTCTTCCATATGTTTACTATTAAATTTATCTTATGGAATTAGACTAATTCTAGTATATTCTACTTTATCTTTTTCATCAAAAAATATTCTAAGTTCAGCACTGTAAGCACAATCCAAAATAAGTGTTGTATTAATAAAAAATGTTCCTTGTGTTAAAGTTCCTGCATTGTATGCATATACATTCCCACTTTGATCATTAAATTCATATATTGGATTTCCTAATATTTTAATAATTTCTTCTTTGGATAATCCTATAAGACTTTGATTATCACTAATCTCTTTCATTTGTATGTATAGGTAATTACCTTTTTCATCTTTAAATGCTTTTCCAAAAAAATATAGTATTCCAAAAGAAATAATTAGAATCATAAAGATAATTAATATTTTTTTAATATTTTTTTCCATTACAAACTTCCTATATAACTTATTTTTATCTATATTAGCATAAGTAAAAATATAAATCTAGTCGTATATAAAAAAATTTTTATAATTCACAATGAATAATAAAATTATACATCACCATGAAGTTTCTCTAAATTAGCCATAAATGGAACAAAATCAATAGGACCCTTTGAGAATTTTTCTTCTCCCACTCCAGCATCTGCTTTTATTGCATTTTTAAATTTTGTAAAACCTGCGACTTTATCTAGCACTTCTCCATTTATTTCAATAAAATCATCTGGTCCTTTCAAAAATGGACCTAAAGCTGATGTGTAAAATGCATGAAGTATATTTTCAGCAGCATAATTATTCATAGATTTATTTCCCGTACGGCTCACTAGTATAGCTTTCTTTTCTATGTTAGTTAAATTATAACTGTTTACTCTGATTCTATTGTTTTCTTCATCATAAATATTAGGTATAGATAATAAGAATTCTTTTTGTTCTTTAGAAAAGAATTCAGGTACTTGTATATATCCTTCTGAATCTCTGTCGACATTCATAACTTTTCGTATATATTCTTCCGCAATTAAGTAACTTGCTTGAGCATCAGTACTATTAAAATAATGAGCTAAATCAGGACTATAAACATTACCAGACTCTATTTTATTATATATAATACAATAGAGTTCGTTATATAATTGTTTTTCTGTTTCTGAATTTTGAATTTGTTGACTTAAATCTTGATAAAGTAATTCCAATAAGTTTATATTAAACTCCATAAAAGGAATTGATGTTCCTATTTGTCCTTTGTCTGTATGTCCTGTTTTCATCTTTAATATGCTATAACAATTTCCTTTATTAAAAAGATACCAATTATTTAATGATTCAAGTGTTATATAATCATCTCCATTTAGTTTATTATCCGTAATGCCTAAATCCAATAATATTTCACCAAATGGTTTTACACATAAAGTAAATCCATCAGTTGCTTGTCTTAAATCACTTAGTTTTATATAATTATTAGTGTATAAAAAGCTAAAACCAGCAGGTATAATTTGGTCATCTAAATTGATAGCATATTTATTACTATAATGATATGGATAGCCACTATTACTATTTCTATCTATTGCCCAAGTATTACAGAAATCAAAATTTTTATATGGTGCAGAAGTCTTTAACTCATCTTGTGTATATCTAGTATTAGAATCATTCGTTGGAGAACCACTAATACTATTTATAGAAATATTATTGCTTTTATTTCCACCATTAGCTATTATATATTTATACCCTGTATTTATCCAGCCTGTTGCAACACTTATTTCTGGAGACATAACTGCACAATCTGCTACAGAGCTTCCATTTTCTCCTTTTGCTACAATTCCACCTGCATAAATATCTGACATACTTGTACTTGGACCTTTTGATTGAACTTTTCCGGAATTGTAACTTTTATTTATATTTCCCTTATTGATTCCAACAAGGCCTCCTGCATAAGGACTATCAATAGCAGCTGTTGATTGTATGTCTCCCTTATTATAACAGTTTTCTATTGTACCACTAAATTCTCCACATAATCCTCCGGCTCTTACAATTCCAACATAAGAGTTTGCTTCTGTCGTTATTGTTGCAGTATTAGAACTAAGATTAATTTTAGTATTTGTTGCCTCTCCAACTATGCCACCTACCCAAGGACTATTATCGTTGCTAGTTAGTATATTTATATTGCCAGAAACATGAACATTTTCTATAGTAGAATCTGCTGAACTTCCAACAATTCCTCCAATATATACACTTGGATTAAAGAATGAGCCTCCTGTTGTCAATGAAATATTTGCATTAACATATAAATTTTTTATAGTAGCTCCTGTACATTTGCTGAAAAGTCCTAAATATTGAGTATTTGCAAAAGCTCCTGTATGTTCATCTATATTAAAAGATATAGTATGACCACATCCATCAAATGTACCTTTAAAATTGTCGCAAAATGGTTTTATTTCTGTACTACTAAAGTCTATGTCTGTTGTCAAGAAAAATTTCGCATCGGGAATATTTCCGTAAATTCCAAGTTTGCCTATTTCCGCTATATTAGAAATATAATAAATATTATTCTCAGTGTCATCTACTAGTCTTTTTTCTGCCGTATCAGTTATTTGATTTTTTTCTATTATGTCATTTATTAGAGTTTCTTCTGTTGTATCATTTATTAGATTTTCCGCTGTTGCATCATTTGCTTGTACATTTAATGGTAAGAATAGTCCAATACAAATCGTAAAAATTAAAACCATTGCAAGTACTCGTCTTTTAAAATTTTTAATCATTCTAATTTCCTCCTTTATTTTATTTTTAGCAACAATATTATTAGTAAAAGTTATATTTATTCCCTCCTTCCTTTAAAAAAGTTTTTCTAATTATTTTATATCACTATTTAATTGAATAAAAAATATTTTTGGAAAAAATAGAAAAAATTGATAAAAAAGTGGAGAAAATGGAAAAAATAAAAATGTTTTTTTGTTGTATTTTGGCAAAAAATGTAATATAATGATTGAGGGGTGTTTATTTTGATTAGTTTACTCATAGCTGATGATAATAAAGACTTCGATATTAATTTATTTAATTCTATAAAAAAACTTAATAATAAAATCAATATTATTGGAATTTCTGTAGATGGATTAGATACATATGAAAAAATAAAATCACTAAAACCTAATGTCATATTATTAGATGTTAAAATGCCACTTTTAAATGGATTCCAAGTTATAGAAAAGTTAATTAGTGAAAAAATTGATATGCCTAAAATTATTCTTATTACTGCTCATTATGAACTATTATCTTCTTATAAATGTCTAAATTCAATTTATGGTATATTATTAAAACCTATAAATTATGATAATTTGATTAACTATTTAAACTCCATAATTAGTGAAATTAATGATGATAAAATTAATGATAAAATTATTAATTTTTTATCTAGTTTTGATTTTAATGTAAAAAGTAAAGGATATAAATATTTAGTTGAATGTATAAAAGTTTGTACTATTTATCCGAACTTAATTAGTAATTTTGAAAAAAAATTGTATCCTTATATTTCTAATAATTTTAAAAATGCTAATCCTTCTCAGATAAAATGGGCCATAGAGAAGTCTATTAACTCAATGTATAGGTATACAGATAAAAATGTTTTAGAAAAATTTTTTCAAAATTCGAATAAAATTTCTCCTAGATATTTTATAGAAACAATTATTTCAAAAATAAAAGATTTTTAAATTTATCAATATACATATTTTAAGTTTTTCAGATTCCATAAATTATATTATTTTGAAAATAACTTAAATATACAAAGTTTTTAGAAAATGTTGGAATTATCAGACATAATAGCTTGAATACTATAAAAGTATATTTATACACAGATAATGAAGGTTTATTGGCTTTGTCAAATAAATTGTAATTAAGCAATTTATTAATTTTATACAATAATTAACAATTTTTATATGTTTTTACACAGGGTAATTTCATAAAATATTACAAATTGTAATATTTTATGAAATTACCCTGAAATCAATTAATTTTCAACTTTTTTGACATAAGTTCTTATAGTAGTTATACATTTATAATACATTTGTAATTCATCTTTGTCTGCTTTATCAATAAAGGAAATTAAATTTTGCTTTATTTTTAATCTGTCATTTTCACCTTTTCCATACAAAATAAAATCTGTGTCAACACCTGTTGCAGTAATAATATTGTCAAGAGAAGGTAGACTAATTAAAAATTCTCCTCTCTCAAGTTGACCAATATGTCTTTCTGTTAAATTACATCTTCTAGCAAAATCTACTCTTGATTCGCAAAATAATTCTTCTCTTATTTTTCGTATTCTTGCCCCTATTAGTACTTTATCTAATGCCATTACAATTAACCCTCCATCTAAAACACCTCTCTATATGTATATTTTATATTCTTTCATAAAAACAATATATACTTTATATGTGTAAAAATATATACTTTATCGAAGTATGTCGAATTTTATAAATGCTTATTTCTCGCTAATTAAAAAGATTTACAATCTTTTTATAAGTCGATTTTCGACAAAATGTCTTACAAAATTCGACAGAAAATGCACAAAAAATCCTATATACTCCTTACAGGGCTTATTATAGCCTGTTTAAGTAGAACATATCTGCAAATGAAGTATATAGATGTACTTATGATGAGATTTTACTTAAACAGGCTTTTTTGCCCTTTTTATGTATTGTTAAATAAAAATTTTATAAGAATGGAGGTTTTTAATTTCTAATGTGTTCCTCTTAAGCAGGAATATTAAGCCCAAATTTTAAATTTGGGAGGAACACTTATGGAAAATAAAAATGACTATAAGGAAGAAAGGTTTGATAGTTTCCTAAATAAAACTATTATTTTATCTTCAAGAACTTACTTTAAAAAACAAATGAATATTATCAATAAAGAAAATACTATATTAAACAATGAGAATTTTTCGACTTTTTTACAAGGATTTATTGACACTAATTGTCCTTGTTCTGATATTTACGATGTTGAATCTCGTTTAGAATTAAATACTGCTTTAAGCTGTCTGTCAGATATTGAACAGGCAGTTATTTTTTTGCTTTTTCATGAAGAATTATCACAAAATGAAGCAGCTGAAATATTAGAAATATATTCAAAAACTATTAGCAAAATTAAAATAAGGGCAATTAATAAATTAAGAAATTATATGAAAGGAGATTCAGAAAATGAAAAATAAAAGTTTATATGAATTAGGAGTATTAGCACAAAAAGGTAATGAAATGGCTATGTTAGAAATTATTGATAGAAAAAAGAAAATGCTTAAAAAATACAGTTTTGGAGATGAAGATCGTTATCAATTCATAATTTTAAAATTGATAGAAGGAATAAAAAATTATAAATTTTAAAATTTAGGGCGAGAATATTGTAAGAATATTTACTATAAATATAGTAAATAGCAAATTGTAAAAGTAAATTCAAAACATAATAGAAACTGCTATTTTTTAAATATTTGCATAGAAAATATGCTCAAGAGGTGAAAAATGTAAAAATAACATCTATTTATGAACAAAAGCATAATACTCAAAATTGATAGTTCTTAAAATGTGTAAAACAAAAAATCCATTTGCTTAAATTTGTGAAATAAAATAAACATAGTATATCATCCATGTTTATTTTATTAAAGTGTTAATCAATATTCATGAGATTAACACTTTATAATATTATAAAAATAGAGATATGCTTATCTGTTTTTTAGTTACAAATATTGACAATTAAAAAGATAAATGGTATAATTTGTAAATCGCTAAAAAAGCGATGTAATATAAACCCAAATTATAAATTTTTGATATGGGTTTAGATGGGGACATTTTTGTGTATTTTATTAAGGAGGACTTTTTTATGAGAACGTTAAAAATTACACGAAAAATCACTGCCGTAATGGCTGCAGTTTTAGTTGCTTTTTCAATTTGCACTTTTGCACCTAGTAATGTACATGCAGCAGAAACTTTGGATGCAAATGTTTCTGCTCAACCGTTTAAAGCGGGAGGGTATGCAAGTACATGGAATCCTGTATCAGGACAAGGTAATTTTACTTTAAATCCAGATGGGTATTCTTCAAATGCAAAATTGACAATAGAAGCAAATAATTCTACGACATCTACGGTTTATGTTGCAGTAACTTCAAAAAAGGATGGAAGAACTATTTGGGCAGGATTTTTGCCAACAAGTATGAAACAAACAAAATGGTTTGGCATGAAAAATGGAGAATCCTATAATGTTTATTATGAAGTTGTAAATGGTTCTGCTGTTATAGTAGCATCTCTTTGGTCCGTATTATAAAATATTTATAGGACCGTTAAATTTATTAACTATTAATATAAAATGTTCCCATCAATAGTGGAGTGTTTTCACTCCACTATACTAAAAAAATATGTATAATTTATGATTATAATAATCGTATTCAATATTTACTTTTAAGATTTCTTTTAAAATTTTTGTATTACTTTCATTAGATAAACTGTCTTTATCGTCTTTATTAATAGTATATTTTCTTTTATTATATCTAATTTCTTCTAAAGTTCCATTTTTATTAGTTATTTTTTCTATATTATTAGTGTTTTCTAATATATTAATTAAACTAATATCATACTCTTTAGTTTTGGGATTGTATATAGCAAAACTATTATCTACTAAGGGGGTATTATTTGTATTTTCTAAAATATTTCCATCTACTATTATTTTTAATTTTCTAGGTTTCCATATAGTATATATATCAGTATTACTTATTGCTGATAAATTAAGATTATTTTCTTTTAGGTAATTTATATAATAATATTTTTCTTCATATATTAAATCTTCTAACACATACTTAATACGATAGTTAACTGGACTAACATAATTGTTAAATTTAATTTTTTGACTTAAAGTAAATATTGCATCATTTTTTACATATTGTGATATATATTTATTTATATTATATATGTCAGTAGTTGCTTGTTCTATATCTTCATAGCTATTAATATTAATCCAAAAGTCAAAAGTTAAAAACTTAACTTCATTATTATTCAATAATGAATAGATATCCTCTTTTTTTTCTAATCCATTTATAACATTTTCAATTTCAAATTTTTCAAGATAATATTTAATTGCTGTTTCTCTATAGTCATCTTGAATAGTGGATATTCTTTGATAAGCATTAAAGATAATATTTTTATTGTTTTTAGGGGATATTTTATATAAATTAATATGATTTTCTTTTTCTATTTGAGAAATAACAATAAATTTTTCATTATATTTTCTTTCTAATTCAGTTAATAAATCAGGACTGTATTGGTCTTTAAATAAAAAAGCAACCATTAAAAATAAAATAAATCCTACTATAATTGATATAATTAAAAGTATTTTAACAATTTTCCAGACATTATGCATTATATTTACTAGAGTATCAATTTCTTTTTTATTTATTTGGTCCATTATGTTTTTATCATATTCTCTTTTCATAAGTTCCTCCTATTTTTTATTATTTATAAAAAATATATTACGTATTCAAATTTAGCAATTGCCTTTATTTTTTCTTTTAAGTATTCTATATTTTCACTTCTTATTCATATAGATAGTAAAAATTCTGTATTTTTTATTTCCTCAAGATTTTATATTAATAAAATATATCATAATAAAAGTTTTTTTTCAATAAAAAACAAGAGAGTATAGTACTTGTATCAAGTCTAATCATAGAAACAATTTTATCTAAATTTTTTTCACTTCAATTAGTCAATATGTTTTTACTTAAATACATCTTTGGGTAAATCCACTAGTAATATCCAAAAGTATTCTCTTTTATTTTTCACATTTTTATTACTATTAGTAATTTAGTTAATTCTATTTCAATTAAACTTCAATTTAAACATTTTAATTTTTTTTAAATTCAGGGGAGAATTTTGCAAAGATACTCACTGTAAATATAGTGAAGGGCAAATTTGAAGGAAGCACTATATTATTTAAAAGACAGATAGGACATGCTCTTGTCTGTCTTTACCTATATTATGAAAGGAGAATATGAGATGTTTTTTAGATTTGTATTATTAGGAATATCGTTTGTTGTAATCTTATTTATATTTGATATTCTGTTACCTAAAATAAAATTAAAATATAGACTACACAAAGAGTTAAAGGAAAAGAAAAAAAGACAAGAAGCATTTAAAAATAAAATGAAAGAATTAGAAATTAAGTAAATTTCTAATAGTCTTGTCATATCCAAAAAGTGTTGACAAAAAATTAACCAGGAGTAATCTACAAATGGAAAATAAAAAACAAATTATTGAATTATTTTATATTAGTCATTTAAAAGTAACTGAAATTAGCAAATTGCTAAATATTTCTTCATCGTATATTACAAAAATTATAAAACAAGATATTAGATATGATAAAGAAAAAACATATAGAAAAAATGAAAATAGTAAAAAAAGAAAAATTAGTAAAAATCAATTTATGAAAAACAAAAGAGAAAAACAAAGAATTGAAGATAATTATTCATTTGTTGAATCACAACACATACAGGCAACAAGAGAATTATCAAAGTCAAGACACTTATCAGATGAAAATTATAGAAAATGGAATATTAGTGCCTACCATTATAACCCTTCAAAAAGGAGATTTGAGTTCGATAGCAAACTAGGTCGTTCTTCAGATGTTCCTAAATATATCAAAGAAAGGTAAGGTAATGATATTTATGGAAGAAAAATTTTTAAAATTAATTAAACTCGCAGATGAATTAAATACAAGTCAAGACAAAGTTTATGCTGAAATATACTATACTGCTGATAATAACAAAAAATTAGAAATTGCAATAAGGAGTAAAGAAGATTTTTCATATATTGAAAAATGTGAAGTACAATTAAATGCTTTTTCTATGATTAAATGGGACAATGTAATAACTCTATTTGAAGCATTTGTTGGAGGTGCAGTAAATGAATAAAAAAGAAGCTGTTGCCTATGCACAAATTACATTAGATTATATGCAAAGTTCTAATTATAAAGGTGAACTAAATCCTGAAACATTAGGTATAGAAATGAAACAATGTTTTAAATTATATCCTAGAAATGTTGTACTATCTATTGCTGATGGCCAATCTGTAGCAAGAAAAAAATTAGAACAATTAAAAAATGGAAGTGGTATTAATGAGTGAAAATGATAAATTAACTATTACAGTAGATGAAGCTGCTAAAATGCTAGGTGTTGGTAGAAATACAATGTTAGAATTTGTGAAAATGGATGGTTTTCCTGCTATTCGTTTAAAAAGAAAAATACTTATTGATAAAGAAGCTCTGCCAAGATGGTTTTCTAATAGTTATGGAAAATATACATATTAAAATTTGAACATTGATTTTAATAGTTGAAAATGGTAAAATGTAGATAAATTTAATAGATTTATTGTCCATTATTTTTATCTGCTTTTTTATTATACTTCTTTAACGGAGAGGAGTGAAAATGGAAAGGACAATAACACCTACTAAAACAAAGTTACAGAAGGAAAAAAATAGAACCAAAAAAGGTGAAGTAAGTATCAGAGACAAGAAGAATGGAAAGGAGGCTCGTGTTACTTTACAATTAAATATTCCAGGTGCGCCAAATCCTAGAATTTCAAAATATGGTGCTAATGAAGACATTGCAAGAAAAAGATTAGCTGAAGCAATTTTACTTAAATATATTGAATTACAGAAAAATAAAGAATTTGCTAATATTCAAGTTTTTAGCCCAGAATGTCAAATGGAATTAAATAAATTTGATGAATATATGGAATGTGTGAGGAATAATCAATTAAAGGCAAATGGAGAAAGAGAAATAAAAAAAGATGAAGTAAAATATCCTATTTCTTTATATGTAGAAAAGATGATAAAGCAAAAAAAGAAACAATCTGAGACTAAAGGAGTTAAGAAAAAGAAAAAAATAAGTCCTAAAACAGTTACATATTATTGGAGGACAGCAAAGACACAAGTATTACCACATTTCGGTAATTTAGATGCTACCACTATTACTCAAGAACAAATTGAAGAACATTTTGAAGAATTAGACTATTCTACAAAATACTTGAAAGATATTAAACTTGTTTTGAAGTTATCATTAGACCTTGTTGTAAAAGAAAAATTAAGGCCAGATAATCCAGCAGAAAAAATTGAAATATCTAAAGATAAAAAATCGCTAGGAATTGAAATTGAACATTTAGAACAGGACCGACAAGAAGTATGGCTAGATATTTTTGAACAAGATAAAAGACAATGGGTATATTTATTTGAATCTATATTATTAACAGGAGCAAGACCTGAAGAAGCCTGTGGATTTAAATGGTGTGCTATGGACTTTGAAAAAGATATTGTTCATATAAATAATGCTTATAAAGATATTATTGTATATGATGATAATCTGAATAAAATTGGTCATACAAGAGGCGATGGAAATTTGAAAACTGCTGAAAGTTTAAGAGATTTACCAATGCACCCTAGACTAAAAAGAACATTATTGCAAATAAAAGCAAGTAGAATGGAAGAATATCAAAAATTAGGTCGAAAATGGGATGAAAATGGATATGTATTTCTAAATGAAAATGGTCGACCTTTTGTTTCTGAAAATTTGACAAATAAGATGCCACAATTTATAAAGAAATATAAATTAGAACATCTAACTACATATGGTTTAAGACATTCATTTGCAACATTATGTTCAACTTTAGGTATGCCTCCTGAAGTATTACATGTTATTATGGGACATGCTGATTTTGATACAACAAGAAAATATTATATCCATATTACAGAAGAACGCAAGAGAAATGAAATGTTAAAATTATATAGAAAACAAAATAGTGAGCCTGAATTACAAAAACTTATTGCTGAAAATGATGCCTACTTTAATAATGTAGTAAAATTAAGAATACAAGATATTAGACCGGAAGAAAGATTAGCAAGTTAAAAAAATACACCTATTGCTAAGTGTATTTTGGTGTAGCTGATAGGACTTGAACCTACAACCGCCTGGTTCGTAGCCAGGTACTCTATCCAGTTGAGCTACAGCTACATGTATATTTTTAACTTGAATAAGTATAGCATAAATTTAGAGAATATACAACTAAATTTATCATTTTTGGGGAACAAATTGGGGAACGACTTTCAACACTTTCCTCAAATTCCCTTGTATAAAGGATTATGTGCTACCGATTTATCGGTTCGTAGCCGAGTGCTCTATCCAGCTAAGCTACAGTCGCATATAATAAAAATATTATAAAATACATTTACAACATTTTCGATGTGAAATTTATATTAAGGGGAATTTCAGGGGAAAACTTCTCACACTATCTCCTAAAGCCCCTAAATATCAATATTTATAAAACTATGGGTGTACGGTTCGTAGCCAGGTACTCTATCCAGTTGAGCTACAACTACATATCGATATAAAATCTACTATTACATTATAAGGTATAAATTAAAAAAATTCAATAAATTTTAAAAAAATTTTCAAAAAATCTTGCAAATGTTAAAAAAATGTGTTATATTATATAAGCATTAAGAAAAATCGAGGTGTAGCGCAGTTGGTAGCGCGCGTGGTTTGGGACCATGAGGTCGCAGGTTCGATCCCTGTCACCTCGACCAATGAAAAAGAATCCTGTATCGCTTGAAAATAGCAAGATACAGGATTTTTATTGCTTTAAAGACCAATCATCAAATCTCTTAAAACCCTTGATATAACTAAAAGAACAGGCTTTTAAACTTTTGTTATAAAGAGTTTAACTACTTCAAATCCTTACTAAAAATTTAAAACCAATTCAAAACAAGCTACAATCATTGAAATTAAAGGGATTAAGACATTTTTGAAATTTTATTTTTCCCTGTAGGTATCTGTAGGAACGTGTGAATTTTTCTCCTCTTGCAGAAACTTTTTAGTAAAATTGCAGAAACTCAAAATTTAAAATTGCAGAAAATTGCAGAAACCATTTTTTCAAAAAATAAATATAACTATTATAATTATTTTTAGTGCATATCATTGTATCATATAAAATGTAATATTCGTTAAGTAGTTTTTATATGTCCCAAAATTCTAAAATCGAGTTCCTAAATTATTCTAAATAAAAAGATGAAAAATTATTCATATAAATTTATAAACATCTTTAAATTTATTTCTAAATCAAAATAGTTATTACAAATAATTAATTGGTGTTAGAATAGATATATAGACACAAAATTTTACGAATCGAGAAAAAAATGATATAATATTATGTAAATGTAAAAGGAGTGTCTAAGATATGAAAACATATACAGAGGAATTTAAGAAAACAATTGTAGAATTATATGAAAATGGAAATAAAAACAAATCAGAATTAGCAAGAGAATATGGCACATCAGAAGGAAATGTAAGAGCATGGATAAAAAAATATGGAAAAATAAAAACATCAACAGGTCAAATAACAAGTAATGATGAAATTTTGAAATTACAAAAAGAAAATCAAGAAATAAAAACGGAAAATGAAATACTAAAAAAAGCACTAGCCATATTCTCAAGACAACAGAAGATAAAATAAAATTCATAGATATGTTAAAAGATATTTATGATGTAAGAAATTTGTGTAAAGCAGTAAAAATACATCATTCAGTGTATTACTATCATAAACAAAATAGAGAAAATTCATATAAGAAAGCAAATGAAGAATTAGATAAAAAAATAAAAGAAGAATATGAAAAATCTAAAAAAAGATATGGATCTCCGAAAATAACCAAAATATTAAATAAACAAGGAATAAAAGTAAGTCAAAAAAGAGTAGCAAGAAGAATGAAAGCATTAGGTTTAAAAAGTATAATAGTAAAAAAATATAATCATAATGGAAATAAAAAAGTAGATGATACAAACAAAAAAAATCTATTAGAACAAAACTTTAAAGCTGAAAAGCCTAGAGAAAAATGGGTTGGAGATATAACATATATTTATACAAAAGAAACCGGCTGGACATATCTAGCAATAGTAATGGACTTATTTGATTTAAGAATAATAGGCTGGTCCTATGGAGTAAATATGACAGCAGAATTAGTAATATCAGCATTTAAAAAAGCAAAAATACAAAGAGGTGTAAAAAAAGGAATGATATTTCATTCAGACTTAGGAAGTCAATATACATCCAACGAATATGAAAAAATACTATTGGAAAATAATGTAATACATTCATATAGCAAAAAAGGTTATCCATATGATAATGCAAGTATGGAAAGCTTCAATGCCATATTAAAAAAAGAAGAAGTAAATGTAAATACGTATAAAACATTTAATGAAGCAAAATTAGCTATATTTGAATTTATAGAAAGTTGGTATAATAATGTTAGAATACATAGTAGTCTTAATTATAAAACACCAGATGAAAAATATAAGGAATATATTAAAAATATAGCATAAAGCCAAGGGACACATAAATGTTAAAGATATTCTTTAATATTTATATCTACTCCCCCGCAATACTGAAATAATTTATAAAAATTCGTAGAAAAATGTGTCTAAAAACTTGACCTAAATCCAAATCAATAAATTTTACTTTTTCAATATCTATCATAAATTCGCTTTTTGTAAAATAAACACTTATGTAATTATTTTCTCCTAGTAAAAAAGAATTATTGCCAATTGAATCAAAGCTATTATGAATGTTATTAATATCCTCATCTGAAATATTTTTATCAATAATATTGATTGAATTTTTCAAAATGCTCTTCATTCCATCATAATTACTTGAATTAACATATATTCTAAATTTTCCATATTGGTCACTTGATATAGTATCTAAATTATAATTAATTATATCAATTGTAGATTCATTATCTATTAATCCGTGTTTGCAGATTGAATTTTTAAATGCTCCTAATCTAAATTCAACACGATAGTATTCACTTTCTTTATTTTGAATATCTGGAATATCTATAATATTTGTAATTTTACTATTGTTATTTAGATTATATTTATTTATAAAAGTATCTACTACAGAAATATTCTCTTGCTTAATATCAATATTATTATCTGATGTTGCATTTTCAGTTATATCATTTTTTTCTTCATTTATATCTGTATTATTAAACATAGAGATAATTAATAAAGCAATTACTGTTATAATTAAATAAAACCACCACTTTTTATATATTTTGTTATTCATAAAAATCATTCCTTTCTTTCAAGATAATATCATTTTATTTAAAATTTTGCAATTAATTTTAAATTTCATTTTGTACGTAGCTCATACAGACGTTTTCATTTTTTAGACATATAATTTATCATCTTACTTATGAAAGTGTCTGTATCTTTTGTGTAGTGTGTAGAGCAACGCATTTATGAAGTGTATTTTTAATTATAAAAGGTCGAATATTGTATTTAATAAAATTTTGATTTTATTAAATCTAAAACCCAGTATTTTCAAGGGTTTTAGGCGATACATTTTTATCATATAAGTAAAAATAAGCCGTTTTAATTATTAGACGAGTAATTTATCATCTCTTATATTAAATCGGCTTATTTTTGATGTTACAGATATAATAAAAGAGGGAAATTCCCTCATTATATAAAATATTTTTTTAATACTTCTATCAATCTAAATGCAAATACACTAATATTACTATTTATATTGACTAGCATATTTTTCAAAAATATCAGGGTATTTACTTTGATATAAATAACCTATATTTTCTACATTATCATAACTTTCTTTTGCCTGTGCTTTAGTAATACCAAACTTTTTAGCACACTTTGAATATGCCTTATCATCTGTTATTGTGTTTTTTTCATTCCAAGCAATTAAATTAAAATAACAGTAAACTTCATAATCAAATCTTTCTTTTTTTATTCTTGCTTTTTCTTCTGCTTCTTCCTGTGCTTTTCTCTCTGCTTCAATTCGTTCTTTTTCTGTTTTTGCATTATTATATAATTCGTTTATTTCTGCATTATTTTCATTAAGCAAATTAGATAACGTAGACATTACACTACTATAATTATTTTGATTCATATATTCTCTTGCTTTCGCTAGCGCCTCATCTATTTCTATATGCTTACTAACTGAATTATACAAATCTGTGATTTCTGCATTTCCTATATCTTTAAAATCAAATAATGTATTTTGGGCTGACTTATAGTCATTGTCATTTATAAATTCATTAGCTGTTTGTAGTGCTTGTTGAATAGACTTGTCTTGAATTTCACTTATTTTATTTTGACATTCTTTATATACGTTTGTAGTGTTTTCCTGTTTTGCTTTGCTCAATTTGATGTAAGCATTTATATAATCATCTTCATTTAGACATTGTATGGTTTCAATGTAAATATTTATATTTTTATAATTGTTTTCTATATGTTCATTATCAAAATCCTGTTTTACATTTTCCAAGAACTCCAATAAATTGTTAGCATTTCCTTGCTTAATGTTTTCAATATTTTCATCAATCACTGTGTAGATTTTTTTAATTGCCTCATATTTAAAATCAATATATTTTTCTTTATATTCATTAACGGTATCTTTAAATTCCTGTGCATTATTTTCTTTGACTAAATTATAGCAATTATTTAATTGCACATAATATATTATTTGTTCTACACCTCTTATTAATGCAACCACTATAAATGTAAGTAATATTCCTAATAATAAGATTGCTATTAGGGATTTTACTATTTTCTTTCTTAATTCTTCTGGAAATACATATCTTGTTTCTTTATTCAAAGATGTATCACAATGCTTGCAGAAATGTAAATCTAAATTATCATATTCATTGAAACATCTAGGACATTTCATTACTTGTATTTTTTCTATTTTAAATTTTTCAATTAGTTTTTCTTTATTTTTATCAATTAAATTCATTATAAACATTATTATAACAAATGCAACTATTGATATAACTAGAATCCACATATTTAACACCACCTTTATTTTTTATTAAAATTTTTGTATCTTTTATATCTCATTTTAAAAATACATATTATATCCATTACTATAACTGGTATTACTATACAAAATATCCATACCGTATTATTAAATTCAAATGCTTTCTTAAAATCTAATATTAGTAAACTCTTAACAGCTCTAGTCATTCCGACATAAAGGACAACCTGTACATTGAAAATCACTAAAATATGCAAAATATATGTAGGAAATAAATAATATTAGATAGATTATCAATCTTGCATTTTCAAAGTCTTTATCATTAATTAGTTGTTTTAATTTCATTTTTATGTTCCTCTTTGCTTAAACATATTATAAAACTTCCTATAATCATTATTAAAATAGTAATAGGAGAAAAAAATACTAAACAACATTCACTTGATGATTGAAATTTTAAAATTTCTATTATAGTAATTGTAACTGATAGTAACATAATAGTACTTTGATACAGTTTCATAAAATCTTGCTTAATTTTTTCTCTAATAAACATTGCTGAAAATATTAATATTAAAATACAGTTAATTATTTCGATTATAGAATATATTATAATGTCTAAATATTTATTATAAAACGTTCCAACTAATACTATAATTATTGTTAAAATACTAGAAATAGATACTATATAGCTACCTGTTTTTTTTCCTTTCATAACTACCTCCTTGAAAATTTATTAATTCTTTTTGCATTTAATTTTATACTGTTTTCACTGTTTATAATGTCTGCAATTATTTCTTCATTTTTGGAAGTCATTGATAAATATCCGATTGGTAAATCTTGTATTTTTATACTCTCGTCATTTCCTAAAAATTCTATATTATTATTATCATATTTCCAAAGCTGTTTTTGATATGCACTAGAACCTGTATCTGTAACATAAGAATATTGAATTGCTATTAAATTGTCTTTTATATAAACTTCTGAAATTTCAACTTTGTTAGGAAATTTTTGATTTTTTCTTAATTCTTCTGAAGCTTTTACACAAATTTTTTCCTTTCCTAAAGGTGTATTATATATGTATAAACTTAATAATAATGAAATAAATACTAATATGATTAGAGATATTATCCATATTTTTTTAATTTTATTATTCAATAAATTTTTCTTCATTTTACTTACCTCCAAATTTAAGTTTTTATTGTGCAAATAGAACAAAATACAATATTAAAATTAAGACTATTCCAATAATAAAACCACATAAAGATGAATTTCCACAATCTTTAGCAAATTGTTTTCTTGTATTTATGTTTGCTAAATAAATAACTAGTCCTATAATTGGAAATAAAAAACATAAAACTTTCATAGCTCCACTTGCATTGTCAATTATAGTATTTTCAATATTTTTTTTACAATTTAAACATAAAAAATGATGACAATTTTCCCATTTTCAACACCTCCAACCTTCTAAATTTAAAATTTTTATTTTTTAAAAACCTAAAATCTAAATTAAATCCTCATTCTTGTTGTTATTACAATTAAAATTACTACAATACTGACAATACCAATCATAGTAATAATATTTTGTATTTTTACATTTTTTCTCTGTAATTCCTTTTAAATTTTCAATTTCTAATTCTATTAAGTCTTTTGCTATATCTAAAGAATCTCGTTCTATACAAACTTTAATTCTATTTAATACTTCAAGCATTTTTAATTTTTCCATTTTCAACTTCCTTTATTTATGTCCTTTTGATAATTGCTACAGTTATAATTCCAACAATGCGAACAATAGTCTTTTCGTAGTTTTATTAATTTACATTTTTGTTCTGTAATTCCTTTTAGGTTATTTAATTCAATTTTTAATCGCCTTTTAGCCTCATACGAGCGATTTCTAACGATTAGCCAATTTAATTTATCTAATATATTTAACATTGTTATTTCTTCCACAATTTTAACTTCCTTTTTTCGACATTTTTCTAGTATTATCTTAACACATTTGTTTGACACGTGCAAGTTCTACTTTTATATGTGCTATTATTATAAAATACTCTCAAAATAGTAGAAATGAGGGTATAATATGATAAAATTAAATGTAGAAAAAATCTTAAAAAGTCAAGGCAAAACAAAAGAATGGCTATGTGATAAAATGGATATTTCTCACTATAATCTAAATAGAGCCATAAATGGTAAAACACAATCCATATCTTATAAGTACCTACAAGGCTTTTGTAAAGCTCTTAACTGTTCATTTGACGAATTACTTACTATTATTGACGATGAAGAAAACAAATGTGTTTAACTGTTGTAAATCTTTTGTATTTCTTCATCAATTTTTTTGCCATTTTTTATAGTTTTTTTATCATTCTCTCCATACTTTTTGATGTATTCTATATGTTTTTCTATTAAATTTTCTATTTTTGGGTTAGTAGTTATTTCTAGTCCTTTTCTATATATAGCAATAGTTTTTAATGATTCATCTTTCCAATTTTCTTTTTGTAATGAGTTTTCTATATCCTCTAATATACTGATTGCAACTTCTTTTTCCATAATAAATAGTCCTTTCTTCGATTTATTTGCAAATCGATTTACCAGTAAATCAATAATACCATAATCTTGTTATAAAATCAATAAAAATAGAAATAGAGGGAATAATAATTTTATGAATAAGATTATAAAATATAATGATAAACTGAATGTAATAGGGGATAAAATTAGAAAATATAGAAAAGCTAAAAAATGGTCTTTAACAAAATTATCTAATGAGTTAATGCTTAATACAGGTATAGATATACGTAAATCATCATTACAATATATAGAAAAAGGGAAAAGAGTTGTAAAAGAATATGAGTTTTATGCTCTATGTAAAGTTTTTGATGTAACAATGGAAGAAATGCTAGAAGATTTTATAGATGAATTAAAATAAAGAACTAACTTACTATAATGTAGTAAATTAGCTCTTTTTATTTTTTAATGGTCTAGTGTTACTTTGATGTCATTTGTTAATTCTAAATATACAGTATTGTCGCTTATTTCAATATCATCTAAATAATGTAATTCAATTATAAAATCTTTATCTTTTTCATTTGATATAATTAGTTTTTCATTACTTACAATAATTTTTGCATTTTTAATTCTTCAATTATTTCATCATTCATTTATTGTTGCACCTCCTGTTGCTCCAAAATTTTATTAAACCTGTAGAATGTAGATTTTGATGTATTACTTTCTCTCATTGCCTCAACTGTAGTTTTAAATTCTCCATTTTTCCAACGTTTCCATACATCAATAAAATTTTGTGTTAATTCTACAGGTGGTCTTCCTAAGGTCTTGCCTTTTTTTCTTGCTTGTTCAAGTCCTTGTTTAGTTCTAAATACAATTTGTTCTCTGTCACTTTCTGCTTTCCAAGAAAATATTTCAAATATTATATTATTTATTAAATTTGTAATAGGTTGCATTTTTTCATCTGTATAGTCTAAATTCAATGAGGGCATATCCAGAACTTGTACTGAAATTTCATTATCCTTAAAATATTGCCATTGTTCCTTTAATTCTTTTGCATTTCTGCCTAATCTATCTAATGATGATATAACAAGTATATCTCCTTTTTCTAATGCTCTTTTCATATACTCAAATCCTACACGTTCAAAATTTTTGCCACTTGCTTTGTCCTCGTATATGTATTTATCCTCAATTCCTAATTTTTTAAAATCTTCGTATTGTCTATCTAAATTTTGTTTTCCTGTTGATACTCTCATATATCCTACTTTTTTCATTTTTCAAAATCCTCACTTTCTACCGTTTCAAAAACGATGGTTTTATAGAACTATTATTTTTTATTATTTTGTAGTTCCAAAAACGTTATTTTTTAATTGTTGGAACGTTTCATATTGCTATAACGTTTTTGAAACTATTTTTTATTTACTGCAACTGTAAATTGCCATTACAATTATAATAATTGCTTTAAAAATTACAAATAACATCTGTTAGTCCTCCAATTCTGCAAATTCTACAATAACTTTGTTATCTCTGAAAAAATATCCGTTATACTCTAATCTTTTACCATTTATAACATTTACATATTTTAATTTTCCATTTGTTCTTAATTGTTTCAATACTTCTTTCTCTATTTCTGATAATTCCATTATTTTAAGTCCTCCTTGTTATCTATTATTTTTACAGGTACAAGACAAGTTACACCATTTACTAATTTTAATATGTATCTTTGTCCGTTTATAATCTCTTTATAATCTCTATTCAATGCTTTCCATTCTTTTTTTGTTATAGTTTCCATTTTCAAAATTCTCCTTAATCTTTCAATAATGTAGGGAAGAGATAACCTCCCCAAATTTCTAAAATTCTTCACTTTCTACAAACATACAACTTTTTGTAACAGGTGTTTCAGCATTTATTCTCATACACTCATCATCTGTTAAGCTATTTGTAAACTCTATTAAGTTGTTAAGATTTTTTCTTGTAGCTTGTGTTTCATTTAATATTTTACTTTTTCCTAATCCCTCACTACTTGCAAAATAATCTCCTTGTTTATGATAAAATTTACTAATATGTAATGATATTTGATTTTTATAATTATATCTTAAAGCAAATTCAAGATAATGTTCATCATCAAGTTTTATTTGCTTTATCAAAATTTTTTCATTGTGAAAGATGTAATATTGAACATCTAATCCCCAATCATTCATACATTTACTATTTATCTTTTTTATTTGTTCTTGTGTTATTTTTCCCATAATTTAATACCAACCTTTCTATTTTTATTCTTTAGGGCTTGTAGCTTGTACAAGCCCTATAACATCTAAACTAATTCGCTTTTAATTTTTTCTGTCTGTAGTATTACACTTTCCTGATTAAGTGCTTTTTTTATATCTTTTATAATGTTTTGGATAACTTCTAATTCAATAAACATCATTTCAATTTTTAAAGATTTTTCTATAGATATTGACTTGTCATCGTGTACGTAATATCCGTTAGCCTCTAGTATTGTGAATCCGTCCACATCATTTGCTACTATAATATTTGTAATTAGCTTGTATGCCTCAAGTGTTGATATTTCCTGTTTTTTAGTTGTTTTGTCGTTTAGTCCGACATATAGATTAAATTTATTCATAATAAAATCACTCTCCTAATTCAATAAATTTTTTCGACAAATCTATTGACTAGTAGAGTGATTTCATCTATACTATAATATAGATGACTATCAATAGTTCATCGCACGTATGGGATAGCACCGAACCTCGAAAATTTTGTGCTATTCCTTTTTTTAATTTTCTTTTTTAGTTATAGTTATTTTTCCTTTTTGGTATTTTATTTCAAGTTCATCTTCTTTTTTAAACTCTGTCTTTTCAATACCTGTCTTTTTTAATGATATTCTATAACCTTTTACAAAAGATGTCTTATCCTTTTTGTACTCTTTAATCTCTTGTAGTTTAGCCATTTTCCCTCCCTCCTTAGCTCTGCATATATTATACTACGTGTGCTACGTTGTGTCAATAGTTTTTAAAAAATTTTTCATTATTTTTTTTAGTTCCAAAAATTCATATATAGAGGGGTGGGGGGCTAGTATGGGAACCCAAATTGACATTGACATATTTTTTCATATTGGTATATTGTACATCTGCTCCGACCCACTTATAACAAGGGGAGGGGGCTACTTTTCACTTTCAATATAATACAAAAACTACATCCCCTATATACACCACCCTACATATTTCGACCAATACAAACAACAAAATCATCTAAAATCTCATAATAATATTTTTGTAATTCTTAATTTTTGTTTGTTTTTTTGTACATAACTACAAAATCACAATTCTTAAAATTCATTGATATATCAACATTTTAAAACAATTATATATATAAATTGGGTTTGTGTGGTGGTGGAGTTTATTAAGATAGATATAATAAAACTGGTGTAGATAAATTTATAATAATTAAAATTTTAAAAATATAGGTTTTAGTTGATATGGTAGGGGTTTGTGAATATTTGAAGTAGTGGAGAAGAGGGATAGAGATGTAATATGTATTGATATAGCACGATTTAAAGTGAGTTGTCTAAAAAGTATTACTGAATATATTTTATTGACTTAAATAATAACTTGATAATAAATATAAAAATAGATGTAATAATAAAAATTACTACACCTATATTATACCACAATTTCAAGCGTTTGATGGGATTTTATTTAATTTTATATTAGCACTAATCGTCCTTATTGTTGCAACATTTTCAAATTTAATGCCATAAGTTCTATTTTCTTCATCAATTTGTTTAATAATGCCTTTTCCAAAAATAGAGTGTTCTATATTATCTCCAACTTTAAACTCCATATTATTTAATATAGCCATATCCTTATTATTTACCTTTATTTCTGATAGTCTATCCTTTGACTGCTCATCAACAAACTCTAGTTGCTCTTTGTCTAGCTCTAATAAAAATCTTGAAACATTACACTCATAATCTCCTGTTATATTTTGTACATCACTTAAAAATAATCTGTCTTTTGCTCTTGTTATTGCTACATAACATAATCGTCTTTCTTCTTCAATAGCCTCTGGTGTAATAACTTTGCCACTAGGTAATATTCCCTCATTTATTCTACAAAGACATTTTTAAATTCTAAACCTTTGGAATTATGTATTGTCATTAACTTTACAGCATTTTCTTTATTTGTTCTGTCATTATCAGTAAATAATGATATTTTGTCTAAATACTCTTGTAATGTCTTTTCTTCTATGTCTGTATTTTGAAACTCTAAAATGCCTTGTTTTAATTCTTCAATATTTTCTAATCTTTCTTGCTCATTATTTCTTGTCAATTCTTCCTGATAACCTGTTTTTATTATGATGTCCTCTAATAGGTCTAAAATGCTCATATTACTATAATTTTGTTTATAATATTCTATTAATTCAATAAATTCTTTTGCTTTTTCTTTTCCTCTTTTTAGAATTCCATTGTCAATATTAGCTTTTAAGGATTCATATAATGAACATTGATTATTTTCTGCATACTCTTTTAAAGTGTCTAGTGTTGAATCTCCAATACCCCTTTTGGGAGCTTTTATAATTCTTTCAAGGTCAATGTCTTTCTCATACATAATAAATCTCAAATAACTAATTAAATCCTTAATTTCTTTTCTACTGTAAAAATCTATCCCACAATAAATACGATAATCTATCCCATTTTTTATTAGTTCTTCTTCAAAGCTCCTTGCAATTCTATTATTCCTATATAAAATTGCTATATCTTTTAAATCTTCGCCATTTTCCTTTAAGTCAATTATTTTCTCTATAATCCATTTTGCCTCATCATAAGGAAATAATGAAGTTTTATAGATAACTTTGGTATCTCCAATTCTATTAGGGATAAGGTCTTTATCAAGCCTATCTTTATTATTCTTTATAAGAGAATTAGCAACATTTAATATACTAGGTACACTTCTATAATTAACATTAACAACTATGTCTTTAACGTTTGGAAAGTCTTTTGCAAAATCTAAAATGTATCTAACGTCTGACCCTCTCCAACTATAAATTGTTTGGTCTGGGTCGCCTACTATCATAAGGTTTTGGTGGTATTCACTTAATATCTTTAACATCTGATATTGCTTTCTGTCTATATCGTTGAACTCATCACACATAATATATTCAAACTTTTGTTGCCATTTTTTCCTTTTATCTTCAAACTTGATTAGAATATATAAAAACATATTGATTAAATCGTTATAGTCTAATAATGCTGACCTTTTTTGTTCTTCTACATAAGCATTAAAAAGTTTGTCTACAACTGATGACGGATTCTTTATTAAACCATTAGGGTTACTATTTCCCATATATCCTATATAATCTATTGTTTCATCTGAACCTGTTATTAGTTCTTGTTTTGATTTCATAATTGTTATATGTTGCCTTAATGTATCATAATGACATTGTTTATTAGTAATACCCAATTTTTTATAAATGTTCTTAAAAATTCCCTTTTGGTCTTCGTTATCTATTACTTGAAAATTAGGTACAATTCCCAAACAATGAATATCCTCTCTTAATGCTTTTGATGATAGACTATGAAATGTACATATATATCCTACATCTTTGTCTTTTATCATCTTGTCAATTCTACGTTTCATCTCTCTACTTGCATTATTAGTAAAGGTAATACATAGAATATTCCCATTTGCTACACCTAAATTATTTACTAAATTTATATATCTATTTGTAATTACTCTTGTTTTTCCAGTTCCAGCTCCTGATATTACTCTCAAATATCCCTCTGTTGTTGTTACTGCTTGTTCTTGCTCTTTATTTAATTTTTGCATAAATTTCTCCTTTTAATTAGTGTTTATTTGTGTAGGGGCTGTCTTTGAGGACAGCCCCCTCAAACACTTTACTTAATATAAAAATTTTTGTAATTGCAATTATCTGCAATATATCTATGTTTTTTGATGTAAACATACATCTATTATATTTATATAGAAAATGTATGTTTTGTACTTAAAACCTTTATATATCAATACTTTTTAACATAACTACATATATTTATATAATATAAAATGTATGGGGTTATTGCTAAAAACAGCATACTATCAATATTTTATAAATATTTAATATTTATTGTTTCTGTAGTAGGGGCTGTCTTTAAAGGACAGCCCCCTAAAAACATCAAATACTACTGTAAAATCAACTAAATTTATCATAACCCCATATATTTATTCTTTAATAAAAATATTGAGTTATTTCAAAAAGCCTTTAAAAATAAGGTAATTCTTGTTCTCATCAATATTATTTCCAAATTCTTCCCTAAAAAGTTGCATATCTTCACTTGTCTTGTTATGTAGTATGTTGTTACCGAATGAATTACTTGTTATTCCTAAACATTTTGCAAATATTCCTTTACGTATTCTACCTCTTAATGCTGTTTCTTTATCTTTGGAATCCTTTAATACATCTAGCATAACGTCAGGAAGTTCTTTATTATTGATGATATATTTACACATACTAATAAACTGTTGAATATTATTCTCTTTTACTTTTTCAAACATATCTTCTATTTCTGATGAATGTATTATATTGATACCATTAAACATATTAAATACAATATCTCTTATTTCTGCTCTATGACATAAGAAAATAAGTCTACTATCTAAATCCATATTACGATTAATTCTTTTCATAGCTTGATAATGAAGTCTTGCTACTTCATACATCTTAAAGTTTTCTAGCTCTTTATTCTTGAATTTTCCTCCTCCAGATGTCCAACATTCTAACTTTTCCTTGCTGTAGAAGAGGTACTTTAGAACATAACTTTTGTCATCTGCATAGCATAAGTTTGCATTTATAAAGTTTGCTATTTCTTTATGTTCATTACTGCTATTTATAATTCCTTGATGTGTAACAATTCCTTTGAATTTATTTCTTTTTTCTACTTCTTTACTACCTTTTGAAATAGGAATAACATCATCATACATAGTAGCCAATACAAGAGTGTTATTTTTTCCTAGTTGTTCTTCTATAAGTTGATTTATAACTTCTTTAAAATTAGTATATTTCTTATGTTCTCCAACTGTTGCACTTGTTGTTGAATTAATATTTGCCCATTCTATAGTCCACCTATAATGATTAAATACTTTTTTCTCATAAGCTATATGAAATAAGCCTATATTGAATATATATGACATATCAATACTTGCTGTTGCGTCAAGCACAATATTATTATCTTGAAGTAGCCACATCTCCAAGGAATAGTTGGGAACAGACATTATAATTTCATCATCTGCTTTAGAATAGTACATAACACTTTGACCATTATAAAATTCTCTTAAATCTTCTACTTTTTCTAAAATTGTTTGATAATTTTTTTCATCATAGTTTTTGTAAAATACCGATTCATTCTCTACTGTTTTATACATTAAATCTTCAAACTGTTGTATCAAAGTATCTATTTCTTTTACATCTGTAGTATAACTGACAACAGTAAAACTAATGTTTTTTATTCGAGATTTATCTGTATGCTTGAGTGATACTACTAATGTTTCTACAATTTTTTTATATAGCTCAAGTATTTCATTATTCCATTTTGCAAGATGACCAATTTCATTTTCTAGTACAGCATTTTTAGATAAACTAAATGTAATTTCTTTGTACATTTCAGGTTTTTCATCTACTATTAGTAAATGACGATTATCTGTATATAACTTTTTTTCTTCTTTATTGTATGGTCGTGATAAACGTCTGTATCTCTCTTGTGTTATGAAGATTATATCGTATTCTTGTAAATATTTTTCTCTGTTTTCTTTAGATACACCACTTACAATAGCTTTTGCGACTTCTTTCCCAAATAACTTATTCACAGTTTCTGCATTTTCCGTGCATTGGTCTGCTCTTTCTGACACATATAAGACACGTTTGTTAGGATTATGCTGTTTATATAGTAGTAGAGTATTAAGGGAAAGAGTAGACTTTCCCCAAGTAGCCTCATAATCTTCTATTATAAAATAATTAGGATTATGACCATATATAATTAAGTTTTGAAAGTCCTGTTGTTGCTGTATATAAAGGTCTTTGTCGATGACATCATTAAGAAGATTCCTATTATTGTTATTTTCTAACTCTTTCATCTATTTTTTTCTTTCTAATGGGATTCCCACTTCTTCCCATATATTTTTATTAAGGTCTAATTCAAATAATAGATTTCTTTTTTCTCCTGCTCTGTTTTTATCAATAACACAAGCATAATATCTTGAATTATTATTTAAGAAAAACTGATTCTTTGTGCCACTTTTTAGATTTTCTACATATCTATAATTATCGAATTTATCCTGTGTAATTTCTTTAAACAAGCATAGACTATCCAAAACGTGCTTTATTTGTTTACTATTTGCTATATTGCTTGAACTCAACTCTAACGGATTAATTTTGTTTGCGTCATCTGTTAATTGAATTGTAGCCCCTATAAAAATTTCTCTTTTTTTGGCAATGTTAGATAATATAGTTGCTGTCTTCTTCATAGCTGACCATTCTCCAATTTCCTTAATATCACTCTTAAATGTATCATAGAAGAAATATTTAATATCTTTAGAAAATATCATATTATCAATAAGTTGTTGCAAATCATTATCAGTATAGTCAATACCTGTTTCTATTACAAAAATCTTTTCTGACATTTCTTTGTCTATCCATTCCATAACCTTTATAACATTTCTGTATTCAGTAGATGTTTCATATAGCCTTGTCTTATAATCTTCTATGCTTTCTATAAATTCTCCATTATCATTTGTTAATCTTTTTGCGAATCCGTCTTTTCTAACACCGTCTTGTTCCTGATATTCTTCATCTACTTTATATAATCCATTTTGTAATTCGGATTCATTTTTATTTATTTCAATTTTATGTATCTTTTGAATATCAGTATTGTTAATTGCTGATGTAATAAGACAAGATTTTATTTCTTCGGTAGACATTTCATTGCTAATGATACAAATTTTTTGATTATGAACAAAAGCAAGGTTTGTTGCCTCTCTAATCAAAAATCTTGTTTTACCAGCATTTGATAACATTCCAAAACACATAAATTGACCTAGTCTTATTCCCTGAAATAGTTGTGTCATAAGTGGAAATGCAAAAGGAATTCCCATTTGTGGTGTTTCGAGTTTACTTTGGATATAAGATGTACAATTTTGTGTGACATCAACACAAATTTCATCTTTTGTTACATTCATATATACACTATTAACAAATCTAACTACATATTCTGTAATATCCTTTGCATTCATAGTTTTAAATGATTTTAATGTTACAATATGTTCTGCAATTTCTCTGAATCCTTTTAACCAGTATGCTCTTGTAATTGTATATTTTTTTAGTTCATTGTAATATACTGTAATATTATCTACAGCATTACTTACTTGAGCCATTTGCATAATATATTCTATCCATTTAGAACCTCCATATCCTTGATATAACTTTGCTCTTTCTAAATTATCAGCCATATAAGAATTTATCGTTGATATATTGATTATCCAGTCTGTTTTTCTTCCAGTTTCAAGCAAAGAGTTATAGAAAAATCTTGTTGTATCTGATGAAAAATCAAATAAAGGGTTAATAGACGGACTATACCTTTTTACAAGAATAGGATTTAAAAATAATGCTCCCAAAAATGTTAATTCTGTAAACATTGACCTCATTGTTTCAGGCATTCCATTTTCCATTTTTTCGACATTCTTATCACATTCACTTATGAATTCTTTTATCTTCTGTTCTTGAATATTAATAATTTCTTCCATTTTGCTCCTTTCTACGAGCAAGGGTTAAACCTCTTGCTCGTCATTACAAGAAAATATCAAGTCTGCTACTTTCCATAAATCTTTTGAAGAATAACACCCTATTACTTTAAAATCTGTTATTGTTATAGTATTATTCATAACTTCAAATTTTGGAATAATGCACTCATATTCTGTTTTTGGTGTATGTTTATGCAACATATCTTTTACAAAATCTACTTCTTTTTTTGGTAATAATAAGCTGTCTAATACTACACAATTTTCACAAAGTATGTTGCACTCTCTTATGATATTGTTTACAATTTCGTATTTATATGTTTCTGAATTAGATAGTTTTAATTGTGTAACAATATTATTCATAACAGATATTTCATACTGCATTCGCTTTTTATCTGACGTTAGCTGTTCTAATTCTTTTTTTGCCGAATCTTCTGCTAAATATCTTGAAAATGTTGAATCATAAGGAGATACACCACTTCTTATTCTTTTTAAGTTGTTTTGAACTTCATCTATTTTGCTGTCTATATCACTTAATGCTTTTCCTTGATTTAAGTAATTTTCCATTTCCTTTGAATGTTTTTTTGTTGCTTTTATTAATATTTGCATAGTTTGTCTTCCTTTCACTTAATTAATATTTGACAAACTAACGCAAAAAGTGTATATTTAAAAGTGAAAATGTTTATATAAACTAATTGCATTAGTTTGTTTTAAAGTGGGCTTTTAAAAGTCCATTTTTTCTTTATCATCTGCTAGTAAATCGCCTGTTTTTCTGATAATTTCAAGGAACTTATCTTTTTCAATAAAATATTGACTTCCTATTTTAACACCATACTTTTGCATAAATCTTTCTGCTACATCTTTGTCGTTTGTTTTAACAAAACATTTCATATTTTTGTCATATTTATCTGTATCAAAAAGTAATTCAATATCTCTTGTTTCTAATAGTCTGACTTGTGCTGTGTCACTCCATTCACTCCATACCTCTTGCATAATTCTTCTCCTTTCCTCCAAAATTCTTTTCCTATTTTCGCCCCACCAAATACTAACTTAATTAATAAATGATGAGGCTAATACCCCTGTAACGAGATATGTTTCTTTTTGAGTAACAATTTTCTTCTTTATATAATGTAGTTTTTCATTTTGAACTGCAATCTGTTGTTGTATAATTTGAAGTATGTAGCTGTTTTTAATGATGAAAAAATTTCTATATAATAAGAAGAAAAATGTTGTTACTTTTTTGACTAATTTTTTCATTGAGTTTTCCTCCTTTTTTTGTTTTTCATATTTAATTTTCAATGTACTGTTTCATCAATTAATATTGATGTGTTCGTTTCTGCACCAAGAAATAAATTTCTGCTCCTCAACCTTTAGGTCGCCCTTTTCATCAGGTACAGAGGGAAAAGCAGAACTTCGCATAAGCTCTCTTGTATCACCCTCATTCTTGCCAAGTTTTTTAGCGACTACAGGAACTTTTAAGAAGTTCAAATCTTCAATAGATTCTTTTTTTCTGCATTTAATGAAGTCTTTTAACTCATCAACAGAATCTATCAATGTTTGAAAGAGCTGTTTTTCGTCTTCGTCCAAGTTGCCACCTCCTTTATCTTCAAAAGTATATATAAAAGCATTACATATACAATACGGTATATATAATACTCTATTTTTTGAAATATGTCAATACATTTTTGTTATTATTTTTAATTTTTTCATAAAATAGTATTGACTATATATACAAGATAGTATATAATAAAAACTGCAAGGAGGGTTTAATAATGAATATAGAAAATTTTAAAATCCGAAAATATAGAAAACAATTAAAATTACGACAAGAAGATTTAGCCACACAGTTAGGAGTGTCTACACAATTAATAAGAATGTATGAAAACGGAACTAGAAATCCAAGTTTGGAAACTGAAAAAGCATTGTGTAAATTATTTAATATAACATTGAATGAATTTGAAGGTGGAACAGATAAAGAGCAATTAAAAGCAGAATTGCAAAACTTAATACTTACATTTAATATAAATAAAGCTACATTTCAACTTCGTAAAGTAGAAACATTAAAAATGTTCTATTATTTAACTTATGATGATTTATCAAGAATAGCCAATATAATATCCAATGCTCAATCATATCCAGAACAAATAACAAAATATATTCTTAACTTTATACTAAAACACTATTTATGTGAATCTATTTTTTTGAATTACCCATACAATGATAAATTAATATATGAAAATAATTCTAACATAAATATACAGCTTATAGACTTTATAAAATCAAATATGAGGTTTATAGAATCAACTATAGAGGAATTATACTATAATGAGGGTAACTCTAAATGTATGATTCCCATTACAAATAATGTATTTAACGATTTTGAGTTGATAAAAACAAGTGCAACAGAATTTTTAGAAGTTGCACAGAAATATAAAAATAAAGAAATGTTTGGATATAAGATAACAAATGATGAAATGTCTATGAAATATGAATTAGGAAATATTGTAATAGTAGAACTGACTAATAATTTTTCAAATGATGATGATGTAATCATTCTTATTAATAAAAAAATAACATTAAGAAGAATAAGAAAAAATGAATATGGAATTATTTTACAAGCATTAAATCCTATATATGGTAGCAAATTCTATAGCAATGAAGAAATACAAGCGAAAGATATTAAAGTTATAGGAAGAATTATAGGAATAAAATTTGATAATTAAGTTATAAACATCTATAAAAGATGATTATATAAATAAAAATGGAGCAATATGTTTTTAGTTTGCAGACCGAAACATATTACTCTTCGCACAAATACATTAAGAAATCATTTGAAATATTTTCTTGTTTTTGATGTACTTGCTATATCTCTATTTTAGCAAAATGTATCCCAAAAAGCAAGAAATCAAACAAATCTTTTCTTAAAGGTATTTAAAATTAAATATTTTTAAGGAGGTTTTAGGTATGGCAAGAACAGGTCGACCAAAAAAGAAAATGTTAAGAAGAAAAAATCACGAGGGAACAGTTTATGAAAAAACTGTAATCAAAGAAAAGAAAGCAAAGGGAATCCCTATTTGTGATGTTTGTAGGAATTGCGATATTCCTGAATTGCAACGTGTTTGCAACAACAGACAAAACTGTAAAAAATGTGAAAGATGTATGAATTGTAAGAAGTTTGGAAAATGTGAGAAAATCACATCTTATACTTATTACGAGGCTCAATATATTGTCGGATATACTGATAAAGGTAAACCAATTAGAAAAACTATTACAGAAAAAACAGAAACAGAAGTAGTAGAACAGTTAAACCAAATAAAAGCACATAAGCAAGGATTTATTGATAAAGATAAGTCAAAGAAAACCTTATGTGATATAGCAACAGAAAAAACACAATTCGATTATGATACAGGATATATAGATGATAATTCTTATAAAACCAATATGGATACAATTAAAAGATTAAAAAATTATCCATTCTTTACTATACCTGTAAGAAAAGTAACAAGGGATATGTTAAAAGATTTTCTGACAACACAAAAGGTTCTTTCTGAATCTATTATTAAGAAAAATGTTCAAATGGTAAGGAGAGCATTTGCAAAAGCTCACGCAGACAATTTAATTATAGAGAATCCATTTCTTATAGATAAAGAATTGAAAACACCTAAAAGCACTATTCCAGTAAAAGAAGTTGAGGCATTTTCTGTAGATGACCAAAAGAAACTTGTTAAAGAACTTATGGAAGATAAAATAACTCAAAAAATTCCAATTCTATTAAGTCTTTATACTTTGATGAGGTCAGGAGAAATATTAGCATTAAGAAAAACTGATATTGACTTAAAAAATAAAGTTATAAAGGTTAGAAGAACAATGACAAGAGGAACTGACGGAAGAGGAAAAATAGGAAATAAGACTAAAACTTATACAAGTTCAAGAGATATTACAATTAGTCCTGATGTTGAAATTTTAATAAATATGGCATTAGATGAATATGTTGAAAACCCTGAACAATTACTTTTCTGTAATAAGGACGGAAAACCATATACAACACAAGCCTTAAATTCTTGTTTTAAGAGATTTTGTGAAAAACACAATATAGACAAAGGATATAATGTTAATTTTCATCAATTAAGACATACAGGAATTACAAGATTAATTGAAGTTGGAACACCTGTAGAGATTGTTCAAAAAAAAGCAGGACATAAAGATATTACTACAACAATGAATATATATAATACTGTTCTTTCTGAAAGAGAAAAAGAAGTAAATAAAAATATAGAGAGACAGTTTGAAGAAAAAGGATTAAGTTTATCTATAAAAGATAAAAAAGAATAGTTACTGATGACATATTTCAATATGAAGTATGTCATTTTTAATAGGTAAAATTGCAGAAACAATTGCAGAAACTTAAACAGATGAAGTCCATATAATCCACAATTTATGCGTGTTTTGTGGATAACCATAGTGAAAAGTTGGAGAACACCTCGACCATATTTAGAGCTGTTTTCAAGAAAATTCGAAAGAACTTGAAAGCAGTTTTTATTATATAAAGATACTATTTTCTAGGATTTTAGGAAATAGTTGTTTTTAGTTTAATTCTGAAAAGTTCTAAAAAATTCTTAAAAATCCGATTATTTTGTTCCGCAAAATGTTCCGCAATGAATTTTTGCCATTAGAAAAATGTTCAGAAATGTTCCGCAAAATATGGATTTAGGTCAAGTTTTTAGAAAGAGAAATTTATTTTAAAGGTGGTATGGATGCTTATTATTATTTAAAAAAATTGGAATAATAAATTAGAACCAAAAACATAGAAGTCAAGATAAAGTTTTTTTATCTTGACTTTCTTCAATTTATTTCTTTTCCCAAAAATATCTTATACCTTTTAAAGATAAAGTTGATAGAGCAAAACCAATTACTGGTACTAATGAACTTAAAAATATATTATCTGTATTTTTTATAATATAGGAATATATGATTACCACTATATATGTTAGAATCATAATACATATTTTCCTAGTCCTACTCGTTTCCCACTTTTTATCTAATTCAACTCATTTATTTCGTTCCTTAATTTGTTCAATTTCTGTTTCTAAATTATTATTCTCCATTAAAGCTTACTCCTTCCATTTTTTTATTATTTTTCATATTAACAATATTCTTATATTTAACAATATTTTGAGATAGTTCCTCAATTACTGATTGTTCATACTTAGTAACATTATTAATATCCAATATATCTTTTCTATCATCTCCTGAAAGATAGTACCATTTTTTAGCTATATCCGATATTTCTGTCTTTCTTCTTTGTTCTTTTTCAGTAAGCTTTATTTTATTTCCAAAATAATTATAAAAATCCAAAAATATTGTTTCCACTTCATCTTCTGTAACTTCATATATTTTTAATACTTCTCCCTTTTCTGCTTCTTCAAAGACATTTGCTTTAAATGCTTCTGCTATTTCATAAAGTAATAATTTTCTCTGTAAATTTTCAACTTCATCATAACTCTTTATTATACACTCTTCTTCCTGATTAGTTACATAAAATGTACTCTTAAAAGCATCATATTCATCTTTCATATTTTCATCAGTTAATACACTATACAATTCGTGCATCCAATCATAATCTACGTTTGCTTCCTTAGAATTTCTTCTTAATACATATTCTTCCAATGCATCGTTTAACGATATATTTTCTTTTCTCATATACGAAACTACTCTTTGACTATGGACATTATTGTTTAATAATAAATGTTTTAATAATACTCCATACTTTTCATATATCCAATTTGATGGAATTTCTTGTCCATTTTCTTTATAATGTTCAATTGCTTCTTCCATTGTTTTTCCATATGCATTAATTGAATAATATATACACGAAAAATTCAATCCATTTTCAATACAATATTCAAGTAACGATTGTCCATTTGGTAATAATAACTTTTTATTTGATATTGGGCTTTTTCTTGTTTTTTTTGATTTTGACTTTTTTATGTCATCAATCTTCATTCCAGAATTCAACATATTTAACAATTCCGATTCTTTTATTCCTAAAACAATTGATAAATCTGACAAACTTAATTCTGTATTTCTGATTGTTACTTTTTGATTTCTACTTCTCTGAATCTTTGCCATATAAACTGCTTTGTCAATATTACCATATCTCTTGTAATATCTAGCCAATGTAGTTTCTGCTACACCTTCATCTTTAGCTATAGTTCTTAAAAACTTCAATTCACCTTTATACTCGATTCTGCCACTTTCATATTCATCCTTCTTTTGGTAATATTGTTTTATTGCCTCATAAATATCCCCTGTTTGCTCGTAATATTTTTTTAATGAAGTTTTACTTAAACCGCGCTTTTCTTGATATTTCTGTTATAGTTAATCTTTCTCCGTTATATTCAATCTTAGATTCTTCTAATTTTCTTCTTAATTCTTTGCATTCATTTACAGCTAAATAGATATCTTCATATTTATCATAATATTTTTTTAAAGTATCTCCTTTTATTCCTTCTCTTTGAGCAATAGCATTAATTGTAAGCATTTCTCCATTATATTCATATTTATTAACTTTACATTTTTTTATTGCTTTATAAATATCTCCTGTTTGCTCATAATATTTTTTTAATGTTTTCGCATCTTTTATTCCCTCTTTTATTGCTATTGTTTGTATCGCTAATGCTTCTCCTTTATATTCAATTAAACTTTCATTTTTTTCTTCCATTATTTTTCTACAGACTTTTTCTGCTTCATAAATGTCTTTAAATTTATCAAAATATTTTAATAGTGTCTCTCTACTAACACCTATTCTTAATGCAATAGCTCTCATAGATAGCATTTCTCCATAGAATTCAATTTTATCATTTAACATATTGAACCCTCCTTTGCTCTAAACTATTCCATTATAATTATATCATAATTAGACATTTTTTTCAAATATCGCCTTTTTTGTCAGAAAAAAAGTACCTCACCTCCTGTAAGATACTTTTTATTAACTAACTGCAAATTATTGCAGTTTACAATTAGATAAGAATTCATTGAAAAAAGCCTCCTCTCCATTAATTCCAAAAACATCATAATGTGAAATCTCATGTCGAATTGCATTTTCTACAAATTCGTCATATGGAATACACATATGTTTGTCAACAGTTCCTACTTTTACATCCATCACTGGATCAGCAATAAGTTTATCTCCTTTCTCATTAAAGTAAAGCACACTACAATGATTTCCACCATCTTCTTCAGGTGTTATTGTAAAATAGCATTCAATTCCTGCTTCGTGTAATAAAGAAACAAGATACATACTATAATGCAAACAACATCCAACATGATTGGCTTCAACATATATTCTCTCAGTTTCTGGCATTTGGTTTGCCTTGATACCTGAGTATATGATGCTCATTGTATGTTCTCCTGCCTTGGATAAATCATATCTGTTACCAACTACTACCTTTTCATACTGCTTTCTAATATCTCTCATAAGACAATTCCTCCATTTGTTAATTTATAGTTGATGTTTTGTTACTGCTAACGGAATAAAGCTTTTTCCTCCTTTCTAATTGTTAGCACTTATTTTTCCAATAATAATTGGATTTTGTTTGTTGAAAGAAAAGCCATAAAGACTTTCTTGTGTAATCTTGTAACCTTCTTCTTCAAAGTATTCTACTGCATCAGCAGTTACAATGTAAAAAGTTTTATAATTCTTAATTACAGACCCTTCTGCTTTGAAAAAATAATCTTTATCCATTGTAAACACACTTTGCTCTTTGAAGTTTTTCAGTTTTTTGGTCTGCGTACATAGTTTTTCCAAACGTTTTCCTCCTTTACTTGCATAAACCATGTCGCTACCAGTATTGATCCAAAAAGCTTTTTTCTTTTCAGGAAAATTGCATATCGCAGTAATTGACATACAAGCCTTTTGAGTATCAATCAATTTGGATTTTTCTGCTTCCCAAGCCTTTGATAATGGTCTCTTTAAAGATTCATATCTAAATTCTGAATCCTGAGTAATCCAGTTTGTACGATTGTATCTTCGAGTCCATACATCATATAAGCTTGAAAGCATCTCATTTGCAATTTTCTCCATTTCTGGTGTCATTGAAATGTTAGATTTAACAAACCCAATGAATTGCATATATTCATTTTCCATCTTTAAACAAACTACTTTGTCATTTTCTCCTGTTGCCATAATTGTTGTATTTATCATAATGTTTTCTCCTTTAATTATATTATTTTAGTTTATTTATGAGTTACAACACTACACTTGCCTTTCTCCAAGTGCTTATTCTAAGTTTACGTTAACACTTATATTTTAGCATAAAATATGGTCAAAGTCAAATTTTATGTAAAGCAAGTGGCAATAACGAATAAAAGAACCTAGCATTTTTTGTTTATTTTGTTATGTTCTTTACTTATTCATTTTTTATTCGTTATTACTGCGCTTTATTAGAGATAATATTTTCAGCATATACATTCAAAAATATAGGTCAAATTTCATAATATTTTTGACATTCGATTTTTTATAAGTCAAAATTTTACGATTTTTTAACCTATGCCTAAACTTATTGAAATATTAAAAATATTTAATTCTCAACGATTATTGACCTTCCAAAATGGATATGATAAAATTTATACATAAATTAAGAAGTATGACAAACGGAGAAAGAATAAAGTATTTAAGAGAAAAAAATGGATTTACTCAAGAAGATATTGAAACAAGATTAGGAGTAGAACTTGCAGTAATATCAAAATATGAATTAGATATAAGAGAGCCAAATATAGAAGCAATAAAAAAACTAGCTACAATTTTTAATGTTTCTATAGATTATTTACTTGGAAGAACACCAGATGTATTTGTAAATGAAACAGATAGAGACACACTTGATATATCTGCTATTAAAGATAAATATAACTTTACAAAAAAGAAAATGAATAAATTAAAAGAAATCTACAAAAATGATACTACACTAAGCATAGCTATAAACGAATTATGTTGTGGAATAGGAAAAACTACCTAAGGAGAATCTATAACCAATACAAATATTTCTATGCTAAAAATAGATAATATATTTAATGATTTTGAGAATATCAAAGCCCATAAACCACAAAATATGATGAAAGTTAAGGATTAAAAGAATAGTGTTATAATTGTTGAAATTGATTCTTTTGATGATGAAGAAATGCCACTTGATGCAATTGATAGAATTGTATTATATACTACAAAATTATCACAAAGATATAATGTGTTAGGTCTAGTGATGACAATTGATAAAGATGAAAATTGTAAAATTATAAATGCTATATATCAAAAAAATAAAGATACTTATTATACTCAATTACATTTACATAGAACAGTATTAACTGCTAGTGAGTATATTGATATAATGAGTAGATTATAGGAAGGAGTAAGTCTTAATGAAAGATTCGGAACTTGAACAAATATTATTTTCATTATTAAAAAATGACGAAAATGAGTGTATAGAATATAAAGAAGCAAATAATAGTTTTGATTTTGAAAAACTTGGAAAATACTTTTCTGCATTGAGTAATGCTGCTAACTTAGTTGGAAAGCAATATTCATGGTTAATCTTTGGAATTAAAGATAAAACTCATGAGTTTGTTAACACTAAATATAGAAACAATGGCAATTTGAATAAATTAAAAAAAGAAATTATAAAGGGAACTAATGATGGAATTACTTTTTTGGATATTTTTGAATTATTTGTAGAAGATAATAAAAGAGTAATAATGTTTAAAATACCAGCAGCTATGGGAATTCCAACAACATGGAGAGGATTTGCTTATGATAGAAATGATGAGGAGTTAGTTCCTTTAAATCAAATGAAATCTGATCAAATTAAGTCAACAATGAATTTCGATTGGTCAAGACAGATTATAGAAGGTTTGACAGTAGATGATTTAGACAAAGAAGCCATTTTAAAAGCAAGAGAACAATTTAAAAAGAAAAATGAAGATAAAGAAATTGCTAAAGAAGTGGATAATATGGATGATATTACATTTCTAAATAAAGCGAAGGTTTTATTAAATGGTAAAGTGACTCGTACAGCTTTACTATTACTTGGAAAAGAAGAAAATAGTTATTTGTTTGAAGATTTTATTCCGCAAATAACATGGAAATTGCAAGAGAATGGAGAAATTTTAGATTATGAACACTTTACAATTCCATTTTTAGTAAATGTTGAAAAAGCAAAAAATAAAATTAGAAATTTAAGATATAGATATATGGTTAATGAAATAACATTATTTCCAAATGAAGTGGATCAATATGATAATTATACTTTAAGAGAGTTATTAAACAATGCAATCGCTCATCAAGATTACAGAAAACATGGTAGAATAAATATATTAGAAATGAAAGAAAAATTAATTTTTATAAACGAAGGAACTTTTATTCCTCAGAATGTTGATAAATTTTTACTAGATGAAAGTTATGTTCCTCCATATTATAGAAATCCGTTTTTAGCAAATGCAATGGTTAATTTAAATATGATTGATACTGCTGGAAGTGGTATAAGAAGAGTATTTAATAATCAAAAGCAAAAATTCTTCCCTATGCCTGACTATGATTTATCAGTAGAGGGAAGAGTAAAGATAACTTTGTATGGAAAAATATTAGATGAAAAATATACAAAAATGCTTTTTGAAAAAACTGATTTAGATATTGGTATTGTAATGCTATTAGATAGAGTTCAAAAAGGAATACATATAACAAAGCAACAGTCTGATTTACTAAAAAAAGAAAAATTAGTAGAAGGAAGATATCCAAACTTATATATTTCTAAAGAAATCTCAGAAATAACAGATGAAAAAGCAAAATATATAAAAAATCGTGGATTAAGTAATGATATGTATAAACAAATGATAGTAGAATTGATAAAGACATATGGTAAAGCAACAAGAAATGAAATAAATGATTTGTTACTTGATAAAATGCCAGAATTTTTATCTGAAGATAAGAAAAAAAGAAGAATTAAATATTTATTAATTGAATGTTTGCAAAATAAAGAGAAAAAAATAAAAAATATTGGAAGTCGTACAAATTCTATATGGGTTTTAAATAAAGATAATTAAATATTTAAAACTGTCTAATTTAAAAAATGATTTAGCCTAAATTCAAAAGAATTCGGCCGAATTCCGGACAAAAATCGGCCGAATTCCGGACAAAAATCGGCCGAATTCCGGACAAAGATTGACCAAAATTCAAAAAAGTCGGGCAAAATTCTAAGAAGAAATTAATAAATTCAAAATTACAAATTTTATAAAATTGTAAATAAGTTTATGACATATTTTTCAATATCTACAATTAATTATTTTTAGTAAGTATTTCTTCTTCATGTCCATCATCATATACCCAATGAATGTACTTAAAATCTCCACTAATTCTTGTATATTCATTTCCACCATCAATTGAACATGCTCCACATTTACATTTTTTATAATCGTGAACACTTAAAGATTCAATTATATCATTACATTTTAAGCATATAATTTTCATAAATTCTCCACCTCTTATAGCTTTTCTTTAAGACCATTATACAAACATTTAAAAAATTTTTCAATAAAATTTATTCAACTGCATTCAAACTACATAAAAAAAGCCTAAAGCATCCAGAAAGTAAGCAAACTTGAACTACAAATTCTCCTCACTTCGACCAAAAAATGTAGGAAGTCCAACCTTAAATAGGGACAATAAAAAAAGACTTGGGCATTTTCCAAGTCTTTTTTTATAAAATAGAGGTAATTAATATGAATATTTTAAAGTTTATTTTGAATAACGAACAATATATAAAAGATTTAATAACAAGAAGCACATATCATTCAAATGCCATTGAAGGAAGTACACTTACCTATGCTGAAACTTATGCTATTTTATATAATGACAATAGCTTTAAAATCGAAGGAAAAGAGCCAAGAGAAATATATGAAGCTATAAATCATAAAAAAGCATTAGAATTAGTTTTTATTACATCAAGAAAATCAATCCCAAAATTCCAAAAACAATAAAAGCCAAATTAGAAAAAAACTCAATAGTTTCAGTTTTCAACTTACACATTAGAAGTTTCCCAAAAACAATAGAAAAAGCATTACTAGCAACCATTCCAAAAATACAACCAAGAATCAAAGAAAACTTAAAATTAGGATGCTGTAAACCAAGTCCTAAAGAAGAAAGAAAAGTCTTATCACCAAGTTCTCCTATAAAAATACTAATAGCAATTATAAAAACATAATTTATTTTAAACTTGGAAACTTTTTTCAATAAATTAAAATTATTATCATCTAAATCACTATCATCTGAATCATTATCTTTTTTCTTAAAAACAAATCCCAAAATTCCAAATAAAATAAACGAAATATAAGTAAAAATACTTAAGAAATAAGAAACCTTAGGATTAGCCAATTCAGAAACTCTACTACCGAAAAGAATAGCAAGACCATGACTAAAAAAAGTACCTAAAGCAACACCAAGCAAAATATTCTTTGTTTTACTTTTAGAAGAAAAAGACAAAACTAACAATTGTGTTTTATCACCTAATTCAGATAAAAAAATCAAAATAAAAGCCAAGCAAAAAGTATATATAAATTCCATAAATTCACAACCTCAAAATAAAAAATAAATTATATATAATAAATATGAGTAATAAAAATTAATATGATAAATTTACAAAAAACATTAAACCAATACGCCCGTAAAGCTTATGTGAATTTTTTGTGAAAATCTTTACATTAAATCTATAAAATGATAATATGAGCATAATATTAAAAATTTAAAGGAGGAATTTTTTGTGATAGAGGTAAAAAATATTACAAAAAGGTATGGAAAAGCCGTAGCCGTAGAAAATATTAGTTTTACTATTGAAGATGGCGAAATAGTAGGATTACTTGGACCTAATGGTGCAGGAAAAAGTACAACAATGAATATTTTAACAGGATTTCTTGAGCAAACAGAAGGAGAAGTAATAATTGATGGTTTTGATACATTAAAAAAACCAAAAAAAGCAAAAAAAGAAATAGGATATATGCCAGAAGGAGTACCACTTTATACTGATTTAACAGTAAAAGAATTTGTAACATATATGGCAGAAATAAAGCAAGTTGATAGAAAAACAAGAAAAGAAAAAGTTGAAAAAATAATAGAACAAACAGGATTGAAAGATGTTGAGAAAAAACTTATAAAAAATCTTTCAAGAGGATATAAACAAAGAGTTAGTATGGCAGGTGCTTTAGTAGGAGAGCCTAAAATATTAATATTAGATGAACCAACTGTTGGTCTAGACCCTAAACAAATAACGGAAATAAGAAATTTAATAAAAGAATTAGGAAAAACGCATACAATTATTTTAAGTTCACATATTTTATCAGAAGTAAGTCAAATTTGTAACAAAGTTATAATAATAAACAAAGGGAAAATAGTTGCAGTAGATACACCACAAAATCTAGAAAACAAAGTTAATAACAATAACTGTATTTATGTAATGGTTGAAGATACTGAAAATAAAGTAGAACAAATAAAAGATAAAATAAATGGTGTAAAAAAGATTGAGTTAGTTGAAGAAAATAAAGATGGAACAAAACAATATCTAATAGAAGCTGAAAAAGATATCGATATTAGAAAAACAATCTTCTCAGAATTTGCTAAAGAAAATATTACAATTTTTGAAATGAAAAAAGCAGATACTACATTAGAAGATGCATTTATGAAATTAATAGAAGGAGGAAATAAATAATGTGGGCAGTTATAAAAAAAGAATTTAAATCATACTTCTTTTCACCAGTAGGATATGTTTTTATAGGATTATTTTTATTAATGTTTAGTATATTTTTCTATACAGATGTATTTTACTATAAAAGCACAAATTTTGAATACATATTTTATTCTGGAGCAACAATATTAACATTTATTACTCCAATATTAACAATGAGAACAATTGCAGAAGAAAGAAAATCAGGAACAGAACAATTATTATTAACATCACCTCTTAGCATTACAAAAGTTGTGTTAGGAAAATTTATATCAGCAACACTAATTGTTTTAATAACTGAACTTTGTACATTTTTATATTTTGGAATATTAAGTTTCTTTGGAACACCTCATATAACAACAGCATTAGTAACTTTATTTGGATTTTTATTATTAGCAATGAGCTATATATCTTTTGGAATATTAGCTTCAAGTATAACAGAAAATCAAATAGTTGCAGGAGTTATAACAATAGGATTTTTTATATTAACATGGTTTTTACCAAACTTTAGTAGTGCATTTTCAAATTTTTCACTAATAAATTTATTTACTAAATTTCCTTCAGGACAAATAGACATCGCAGATATGGTAACATTTATAGCATTTACAGTTATGTGTTTAGTATTAACAATAATAGTAATGCAAAGAAGAAAAAGTGTAAGGTAAAAGGAGGCATAATTTTGAAAGAGAATAAAAAAAGCAAAGAAGCTAAATTAAAAGGAAAAGAACCTAAAAATAATATAAAAAAGGATAAAAATAAAACATTAGAAAATAAAGTACAAAAAGATAAAAGCAAAATAACAGATAATAAAGCAAAAAAAGAAAAAAAGCCAAACAAATTTATTGAAATAATCAAGAAAAAATGGTTAATTAATGGAACAAAAACATTAATCTTAGTTTTATTAATAGTTGCGATATTTTTAGGAATAAATATAGGAATGCAAAAATTAAATTTAACGCCAATAGATTTCAGTCAAGAAAAATTATACACATTGTCAGATGAGAGTAAAGATAAAGTTAAGAATATAGATAAAGAGATTCATATATATTTTATTGGATATTCAGAAGAAGCAGTAGATTTAGATTTGGCTAAGCAATATAATAAAGCAAATGAAAAAATTATTGTAGAAAGTGTAAATGCAACAGATAGACCTGATTTAGTAGAAAAATATGGAATTACAACAGATACAAGTGGAATAATAGTAGCTTGTGGAGAAAAATCAAAAGTTTTATCAGCAAATGACTTAGTAACATATGATTCAAGCACAGGAGAAAGAATAAGCATTGCAGAAGAAAAACTAACAAGTGCAATAATGACAGTAACAGCTGATGAAATACCAAAAGTATATTTCTTAGAAGGATATGGACAATTTTCATTAAATCAAAATATGAAATATCTACAAATGTATTTACAAAATGAAATTACAGAAACAACAACTTTAAATGTATTATCAACAGGAAAAATTCCTGATGATTGTGATACTTTAGTAATTACAACACCTGAAAAAGATTTTGATGATGTGGCAACAAATTCAATTATAGATTATATAAATAAAGGTGGAAACATTCTATGGTTAAATGCAGCCTTATCAACATCTAAAGATTTGCCAAATGTAAATAAAGTCTTAGCGTTATATGGTATAGAACCATTTACGGTTGGTGTAATTAGAGAAACAGATAACTCAAAAATGTTATCAGGCGCTCCTGATTTTATAATACCAGAAGCTCAATATTCAGAAATTACAGAAGACTTATATGAAAATGGAATAATTTTTGTAAATGCAACTAAAATAAATGTAAATGATGAAAAATTATCAGAATTAAAAGTTACAAAAAATGATATATTAAAAACAAGTGAAAGTGCATATTTTAGAACTGATTTTAGTATCCAATCAAATGAAGCTCAAGAAAATGAGGAAAAAGGACAATTACTATTAGGTGCTGAATTAGAGAAAATTATATCAGAAGGAAATGAAGAAACAGGAGAAGGAGCAAAAACGTCTAAGTTAATTATATATGGTGAAAACTTTTTTGTTTCAGATTATCAATTAAGCCAAAATTCTCAATATCCAATAATACAATTAGCATATAATAATAAAGATGTAGTATTAAATTCAATTGCAAAATTATCAGATAGGGAAGAAGATATAACAGCAAGAAAAAGTACAGGAACAGTAACATATACAGCAACTGAACAACAAGATATAATAGTAAAAGCAATTATATTTGTAGTTCCAATATCTATAATTATAGCAGGAATAATTGTATGGCAAGTAAGAAGAAGAAAAAAATAGAATAAAACAAGAAAAGCTTCATAAAATATTTATGGAGTTTTTCTTGTTTTACAGAAAGTATAAAATCAAAAAGAAAGGTATATTAAAAAGTAATGATAAAAAGTATTTCGAAAATTGTTTTTGTAATAATAGGAGCATTAATTGGTGCAGGATTTGCATCTGGTCAAGAAATTTATGTTTTCTTTTATGCATATGGAATGAAGGGAATTATTGGGATTATAATTTCAAGTACACTAATAGGATATATAATATATAAAACCTTTAAAATAATACAAAAAAATGACATTAGTACATATAGAGAATTCTTAGAAATTATAATTGGAAGAGACAAGAAAAATTTAATTAGCATACTAAACATTATTATTAATACATTCTTATTAGTAACATTTTTCATAATGATTTCAGGATTTGGGGCATATTTTGAACAACAACTAGGAATAAATAGCTTAATAGGAAGTGCTATATTAGCAATATTATGCTATATAATATTTATGACTAGCACAAAAGGGGTTGTAAAAGTTAGTACAATTATAGTTCCATTTTTAATTTTTTTTATTATATATATAGGAATAGAAATATTAGGAGTAATTGATATTTCCAAAATTCAGCAATACACTATAAATAATAATAACAGCTTAATGTTTATACTAAAAAGTATATTATATAGTAGTTATAATAGTATATTATTAATTCCAGTATTAATCACATTAAAGGATTATTTAAAGAATAGTATAATTAATAAATATGCATCTATTTTAATAACGGTAATAGTTGCAACATTATCAATGATTTTATTTTTAATATTATCAAAAATTGATGTAAACATAGAAAAGTTGGAAATGCCAGCAGTATATTTGGTTTCAAAACTTTCCAATATATTAGCGACTATATATGGATTTATAATATTAAGTTCTATATTTACAACAAGTATATCAGTTGGAAATAGTTTTATACAAAATATATGCGAAAAAAAGAAAAGTTATCAACATATTGCGTTAATTATGTGCATAACTTCTGTGTTTATATCAAAAATTGGATTTTCAAATTTAGTACAAATTTTATACCCTTTCTTTGGCTATTTAGGAATAATTCAAATTGTTAAAATTGTTTCAAGAAGTAAAACTTAAAAGTTAGAATAAAAAAAGAGTGTATACAGTTATATTATCTATTTAAGGCAGAAAACTTACCAAGAATATATATTAAGTTATTTTAAAAGATTATATAATTTATATAACACAAAAAAACTCAATGCAAAGTTTAAAAATATTGCTTTTTTGAATACATTATAGTAGAATATAACCAGCGAAAGATAAGGAGAAACAAGATATGAAAGATTATTGGCAAGAAACAACTGAAAACAAAATTAATAAAAAGAAAATACTAATTTCAATACTAATTTCAATTTTAGTTATCGGAATAATAGTTATAGTTTCATTATATATTACAAACAAAGATGCAAGAGAATGGATTGACACAAAGATATTTAGAAAACAAGTAACACAGAATAATGTATCAGTAATAGAATTAGATGCAGGTCAAACTTCAAATATATATGCTTTTAATAAATATATAGGGATATTAAATAAAAATAAACTAAATATATATGGAAATAATGGTAATAAAGAAACTGAAATTGATCTTCAAATAAATAATCCGATTTTTAATTCAGCAAATAGATTCTTAGCAATTGCTGAAACAAAAGGACAAAAAGTTTATTTAATAGAAGATAAGCAAGTTATATGGGAAAATAGCATAGAAGGAAATATATCACAAATCCATGTAAATGAAAGTGGATATGTTGCAGTTATAATTTCAGACACGAGCTATAAAAGTATAATCGAAGTTTTTGATCCTAAAGGAAATGAACTATTTAAAAGATTTTTATCAACAACTATGGCAGTAGATGTTAGTATATCAAATGATAACAAACATTTAGCGATAGCAGAAGTAAATCCTTCTGGAACTGTTATACAATCAAATATTAGAATTATCTCAATAGAAAAAGCAAAAACAGATCCAGCAAATTCAGAAGAAAAAAATTATACAAGTGAAGCAAACAGACTAGTAACTAATGTTAATTATCAAAATAAAAATAAATTAATCTGTATGTATACAGATGGAATCACAATGATTGAAAATGATGCAGAAACTACTTTATTTGAAAATAAAGACAAAAAAATTACATTAGAATCTATTGAATTAAACAACAATGTAGTTACGATTGAAGAGAAATCATCTGGAATTTTCTCAGCAGATTCTGTTGTAAATATTGTAAACATAGAAAATAAATCGACAAAAGAATATACAGTAAATACAGTAATTAAAGAGTTTCATACTGAAGGAGATATAATTGCATTAAACTTGGGGACTGAAATAGAATTTATAAATACAGGCGGTTGGTTAGTAAAAAGATATATTGCAAATCAAGAAATAACCAATATAACAGTTGGAAATAATATAGCAGGAATAATTTATAGAGATAAGGTTGAAATTGTTAATTTATAACAAAGTAGAATTAAACTTTTTAGAAGTATTCTAAGAGAGAACATAAAATTAAAAAATGCTTTCGTAAAATTTTAATAACTAAAAATATAATAGAAATAGAGAGGGATGAATTTTGAAATGGATTTTATAGTAGATATAGTAATTGTTGCAGTTGTAGTTTTATCAGCACTTTTAGCATATAGGAAGGGATTAATAACTTTATCTATACAATTATGTGCAACAATAATTTCAATAGTTGTAATTATATTTATTTACAAACCAGTTTCTAATTTTATAATTAATACTACTAGTATTGATGAAACAATAGAAAATACAATATTAGAAAAAGCAACAGAACTAGCCAAAGACAAAAATGAAGCAGAATTAATAAACACAATCAAAGAAGGAATGTTACCAGAAACAGCAAGAAACTTATCAATCAGTATAGTTCAAGGATTAGTAATTTTATTACTTTATATTGGACTAAGATTAGCATTAAGGTTTGTAACAGCATTAGCAAACTTTGTTGCTAAATTGCCTATACTAAAGCAATGTAACAAACTTGGTGGAGCGATATATGGAATATTAAGAGGTCTTTTAATAACTTATATAGCTTTACTAATTATAAATTTAGTAGGAGAAATAAATCCAGAAAATAATGTAGTTAAAGCAGTAGATGAATCTACTATTGGAAATATAATGAGTGACAATAATGTATTAAATGTATTTTTTAATAATTAGAAAAAGTTGTATCAAAAGATACAATAACATAATTTAAATAAAATAAAAAATCACTAAAAAAAGAGCTATTACCTTTATGTATTCAATAATTTAGAAATTTTATTTTTAAAATTGAATATATTTTGGGATTTAGCTCTTTTTTGTATACAATAAGTAATTGTGATATTTCTTATTATATATAAAACAAAATATATTTTATTTTTATTCTGCTATTTCAGGATTTTCTTGTAAAATTCTATCAACTATATTGTCACCACTATTAAAAGGAACAACATAACCTGTTAAAGATTTTGCTTTCTCATATAATGAAGTGTTTTGGGCATTAACATATATTTTAGATTTTCCTTTACCATTTTTAGCTTCTTGAACAAGATTAGAAACTGGAGAATTTCCATCAAAAGCAACTACCACAGAACTTCTTCTTTCAAAAATTTCATAATTAAAGCTTTTATATATTCCAGAATCTTCATTTTCTGTTGAAATACGAATTTTATCAATATTTTCATTTATAAGTTTTTGTCCATTTTCTTCAGACATCATCTTTGGAACAATAGCATCGATTTCAAATTTTTTATTTAATTTTTTTGAAATATCTACAAGAGCTTTTTCAAAGCCTTCCATTTTATGACCTATTACAAAATAAGCTTTTTCATTATTAATTTTCTTAATTAACTCTTCAAGCATTTTTTGACCTTCTTCTGTTAAGAGAGTTTCTCTATTTTGACCATTAAAGCTACCACCAGCAATTATTATTGGAATCTTATCTGTTGGCAATTCTTTTATTTTGCTTTTTAGAATTTCTTTTGAGAAAACACCTTTACGAATTCTCAAATCCATATTATTATCTTTGCTTTTTTCTTCATTTAACAATTCTTCTTCTAATATAGCTTCTCTTAAAGTTCTTCCATTTAAAAATTCTTCAAATTTTTTGCTTTTTTCCTCAAAATATTTGTCGCTATCACTTATTAATTGATCTTCAACTTCACGCATTTTTAGGAAATCTTGATCATTTAAGTTTAATAAATTTTGTAATGCTAATTGTTCATCAATTGTATCTGTACCATAAAATCCACAACCATCAGTACCTTGGATACATTTGATATTATTTTCTAAATATGTTTTTAAAGGATGTTTTGATAAATCACTTAAATTATTTAATCTAACGTTTGATGTTAATTGGAACTCAAGAATAGCTCCAGTTTCTTGCATTTTTTTGATTAAGTTTTTACCTTTTTCTGTTTTTAAATCTGCTGTGTATAAACCATGACCTAATCTAAATTTTGGCATTTTTTCTCCAGGTTTTAAAGAAGCCTTAATACAATCAATTGATTTTTCTACATTATCTCTTAAGCTATCATTTTCACCAGCATGTATTCTTATTGTAAATCCATTATCTTCTTCAACTACATATCTCACAATTTCATTAATAGCTGGTTGTAATTCACTTATATCATTTATTTCTTCACCAATAAAATCACTACCAACAACATATGGACTTTTAGCAACAGCTTTCATAACATCTAAATTTTCTCTTAAGTAATTTAAGCTTGTTTTTTGATCTTTAATAATAGTTAATGGAATTCGTCTAATTGCAAATAAAAATCTAATTTTTACACCAGTTTCTTCTTCAATTTTAGGCATTATCGCATGAACATCTTCTAGTAATTTTATTGCAGGTTCTCCTTTTTTGGTAAGATTGGTATCTGCTACTTCTACATATTTTATTCCTTGTTTCTGATATTCTCTAGCAATCCATAATAACTTGTTTTGAAAGAAATTATTTTTTGCATATTTATTGTTTTCCCCTTTATCTTTTAACATTTGAATAACCATATTTTTTATATCTTGTTCAGGAATTTTATTTATATAATTTTCATTTAATAATATTTTAGTGTCACTTTCAACACCTCTTGCAAAAACATATCTGTATATGTATAATTTTTCTAAATTAGTAAATACAGCTTGACCATCTTTTAAAATAGCTAAACTTGTTCTTATTTTTGAAATATTGTAATTAGCATTTTCTAAGTTATTTAATATAAAATCGGCAAAATTAATAAAAGTATTATCATCAATTTTTCTTGTTAAATATTTGCCTTTTAACTCAGAATCTTTAAATTGTTCTTTAACAAACTCTCTTTGTTTTGCGATTTCAACTTCTTGTTTTTTAGACATTATTAAATTTAGTTTTTTAATATAGTATAAAGGATATCTAATTTGATTACTTATGCCTAAAGCAATCAAGCAATCTGGAGATAGATTTGCATTCATATGTGTATGTAAATCTGTTCTAAATTTTGATTTTTTCAAGATATATGATTTAATAATGGTTTTTTCTATAGGCAAATTATATTCTTTAGTTTGAGACATAAGAGTTTTTGTGATTGCTGGAATTTTAGCTTTTATTTCTATTTTTCCATTTTCATAAATGTTAGCAATTTTAAAACCACCAAGTCTAAAAATGTAAACTATTTCATTATCACCATTTATACTTGCAGGGATAGTTCCTGTTATTATTTTCATATCATTTTCGTTTTTAATAGTTTCTACGTTACAAATTTTTGCTAAATTAGTAATTAAATTTCCGGTATTATGATTTGGAGTTTCTAAAATATATGTTATTTCATCTTCACTTGATTTGTACAAATTTATTATTATATCTTTTTCTTTGTCTAAATAAAACTTATTTAAAAATTTTAAATCTTTCATTTATATTTCCTCCAATTATAAATTTAAGTAATTACTCAATATTGTACCATAAAAAGTAAAATAATTCAATATTTATGTAAACATTTTAGAGAATTTGTGTTACTATATAATAGTTTTTACAAATTAGTCGCTGAAAATAGTTGATAATTATATGAATATTTATAATATTGAATTATAATAAATAAAAAATATGAAAAAACAAACTTTTTTATAAAGAAAAATATCTAATAAATGTAAGCCAAAGAAAGAGGAGAAGAACTTGAAAAATTTAGATGAAAGAAATCAGCTAATAATACAATATATAAATAAAAATCAAGAAAAGCTTTATAGGCTAGTATTTAGTTATATTAAAGACGAAGAACAATCTTTAGATGTAATACAAAATACTATACTAAAAGCTTTAGATAATCTTGAGAAATTAAGAGAAGAAAAGTATCTTGAAACTTGGATATATAGAATAGCAATAAATGAAAGTTTAAAATATTTAAAAAAGCAAAAGAAAGAACCAATATTTAATATTCAAGATTATGAGATTTTTTCAGAAGATTTTGAAAATAAAGATGTAACAGATGTAATGGACTTATATAAAGCAATAGATAGCCTACAACCAAAATTAAAAACTGTTATCATTTTAAGATTTTTCGAAGATAAAAGTTTAGCTGAAATTTCTAAAATTACAAATTCTAATTTAAGTACAGTAAAAACAAGACTATATAAGGCTTTAAACGAATTAAAAATAAAAATAGGAAAGGACGAATTATAATGAATTTTAAGAAAGCAAAAAATTTTTATAAATCGACTAAAATACCCAAAGAGCTAAATCAGAAGATAAGTAACATAATTCATGAACATGAAAACAATAAAATAAATAATAATAAAAACATATTAGAGGGAATAAATAAAAAGTTATTAATAAAACAAAGTAAAATTATATTATCAACTGCAATGTCATTTTGTTTCTTATTTATAGTATTATTAAATACAAATGTCACATTTGCTCAAGAGGCAAAAAACATACCTATAATAGGAAAAGTTGCTGAAATTTTAACATGGGCAGATTATCATGATGAAACAGAAATTTCTCAAAGAGATATAAAAATACCAGAAGTAACACAATTGGATAATTCGATTATGCAAAATAAGATAAATAATAAAATTGCACAAAAAATTGTTGATTTATTAAATGAAACAGAAAAATCTGCAAATCAAATAGCAGAAGAAATAGGAAAAAGCAACATTAATGGATCAATATATGGAAAATATCATATAAGAATTGACTATGAAGTAAAACATAATAAAGATAATATATTATCATTTATTTTAATTAAGGAAGAAGGATTAAATACAAGTAGTAAAGATATATACACATATAATTATAATTTAGAAACAGAAAAAGAAATTAAATTAGAAGATATATTAGGAAAAGATTATAAAAAAATTGTAGATAAACAAGTTTACAAACAAATTGAAGAACAAGAAAAAAGTGATAAAAATATAAGATATTTTCATGCAGATGATGAATATATAAGAGGAGAAGATAATTATTTTCATGGAATATCTGAAAATCAATCATTTTATATAAATAAAGACGGTAATCCAGTAATTATCTTTGACAAATATTCAATAGCAGCTGGATATATGGGAACACCAGAATTTGAAATATTAAAATAGAAAAGAGATATACTATGAATGAAGTAAAAAATATAAAAAAGATAAACAAGAAAAAAGTAATTTTTGTAGGAATAATTGCAATACTAATAATAGTAGTTATAAAATCAATTTGCTATTTTGTGGAGAAGCCACAAGTTAAACTAATTGGAGACAGTAATATTTCATTAACACTTGGAAGTGAATATAAAGAATTAGGAGCAAATGCGACAGTACACAAAAGAGAAATAAATAATAAAATCCAAGTAAAAGGTAAAGTTGATACGTCAAAAGTTGGAAAATATAGTATAGATTATTGCATAAATAATAAACCATATGCAACTAGAAATGTAGAAGTAAAAGATAATATTGCACCAAGCTTGGAACTTAAAGGAAATAAAATCATCAATCTAAAAGAAAATACTGAATATGAAGAAATAGGATATATAGCAAAAGACAATTATGATGGAGATATTACAAATAATGTTACAACTCAAAAAGAAGATATAAATGAAGATGAATATAAAATAACATATAAAGTAAAAGATTCTTCTGGAAATGAGACAAAAAATGAAAGAGTATTAATAAAAAATAAAACTCAGCAAAATGAAAATGTAATTTATTTAACTTTTGATGATGGGCCAAGCCTAGACATCACCCCACATATTTTAGATATTTTAAAAGAAGAAAATGTAAAAGCTACATTCTTTATATTAGATTATAATAGTAAAAAAGAAGAATTAGTAAAAAGAGAAGCAAATGAAGGACACTCAATAGGACTACATGGAGTGTCACATAATTATAAAGAAATATATGGTTCATTAGAAAATGGATTAAATAACTTTATTAACTTAAATAAAAAAGTAAAAGAAAGCACGGGAATAGATACAAAACTTATTAGATTTCCAGGAGGAAGTTCTAATACAGTTAGTAAATTTAATCCAGGAATAATGACAAATTTGGCAGTAAACTTACTAGAAAAAGGATACAAATACTATGATTGGAATGTAGCATCAGGAGATTCAGGAGATGTAAAAACTAAAGAAGCAGTTTACAACAATGTAACTAAGGGAATAAGAAAAAATAGAAATAACATAGTTCTAATGCACGATTTCTCTGGAAACACTAAAACATTAAATGCATTAAGGGATATTATTAAATATGGAAAAGCTAATGGATATA
>OLOF01000141.1_pt1 | contig 52908 bp, 64 predicted proteins | sample 1643121 | NCBI WGS metagenome assembly OLOF01 (sample SAMEA3136677, study PRJEB25190) | human gut metagenome | biome: human gut; feature: human-associated habitat; material: faeces | place: Austria | collected 2013
GTACGGTAATGCCTGGGTGAGCGGTGATGCCAAGGTGCACGGTAATGCCAAGGTGTACGGTAATGCCTGGGTGAGCGGTGATGCCAAGGTGCACGGTAATGCCAAGGTGTACGGTAATGCCTGGGTGAGCGGTGATGCCAAGGTGCACGGTAATGCCAAGGTGCACGGTAATGCCAAGGTGTACGGTGATGCCTGGGTGAGCGGTGATGCTGATTATTTAGTTATTGGACCGATCGGGTCTCGGAATGATATAACAACCTTTTTTAAAACGGCTAATAACGATATAAAAGTTTCTTGTGGTTGCTTTACTGGTAATATTGAGGAATTTCTAGAAAAAGTTAACGAAACACATGGAAATAACAATTACGCAAAAGAATATAAAACAGCTGTAGAAATAGCAAAAATACATATTTTTGGTGGTGAGTAAAAATGAAGCTAGAACAAGCGAGCGATATAGCAAGATTACAAGATGCAAATATATATGCTTTAAAAAATACTGCTAGTCAAAGTGATATGAAAAGGTTTATGGAACTTAGAAACGCTAATGAGAAATTAGCTGAACTACAAGCAATGTATTACGATCTAGAACAGTATAAAGAAACCGTAGACGATGTAATAACTTGCATGACAAGTATTTCTAAAGATTTATTAGACATGGGTTACGGAAATAACAAAGCAACAAATTTAAAAGAAGTATTTAGCTCTTTATTGGACGATATACAAGAGGGTATAGAAGATTATCAAAATTTCATTAAGAAATTGGAGGGGTAAAAATGGATAGAGTATCGTATGAACAAATTCAAAAAGCGAACGATCAAATTAAAACTATGAAAGTAGGTAGTAAAGATTATGCAAAAGTTAGTGAACGTGTTAAAGCGTTTAGGCAAGTATACCCAACGGGAACTATCGAAACATCGATTGAAGATGTAAAAGAAGATTATGTAAGAATTTTAGCAATCATTAAAGATGAAAACCAAAAAATTATATCCACGGGTCGAGCAAGTGAGGTTAAAGAAGCTAAGGGGAAAATGAATATTAATTTAACTTCGTTAATCGAGAATTGTGAGACATCGGCAGTTGGGCGTGCTTTGGGATTTGCGGGTTTTGGAATAGAGAATGAAATTGCTAGTGGTGAAGATGTTAAGAATGCAAAGTCTAAAAATAAAGCTTTTGAAATATATGACAAAATCTACATTAGCGAGGAAGATGCAGTTTATACAATTAAGTTGAGCGTATTTGACTTAATGAGAAAAATGGGTGTGATTAAAGCTGAATTAAATGAGATGGTCAATAAAGAACTGTGGACTTCACTCGGCGATATGAACTCATATCAGCTATTACAATTAGAGATTATATTAAAAACATTAAATTCACCGACTAATAAATGGCATCATTTATATAATCAGAATTCACGCATAAAAGATGTAGTAGAACCTAATCAACGTGTTGTTTATGTATCTAGCTGGGAGCGTTTTGGGAAAATCGCATTAAAACAAGCGGGGACAAATGAGTTATTAGTAAACGAAATTATAGATCATTATTTAGAAATTGGAATTGATTTAAGAGGGAATGAAAATGATTAATCGTGTTGTTTTAGTAGGAAGATTAACAAGAGACCCCGAATTAAGAAGAACACAACAAGGTGATGCGGTTACTTCTTTCACGATTGCGGTAAATCGTAGTTTTACAAGCAGAGATGGTCAACAACAAGCGGATTTTATTAATTGTGTCGTGTGGCGTAAACCTGCTGAAAATGTTGAGAGATATTGTTCTAAGGGAAGTTTAGTTGGTGTTGAAGGAAGAATCCAAACACGTAGCTATGACAATACTCAAGGTCAAAAAGTATATGTTGTAGAAGTTATTTGTGATAGTGTGCAGTTTTTGGAAACTAAACCAAAGGAAGAACCAAAGAACGAGTATGATGTTAAAGACCCAAGGTTTGATGATTTAAAGCAAAATCAATATGACATTATGGAAGACGATTTGCAGTTCTGATGATTAAACTTTTAGGAAAATATTTACATAGAGTAATCAATTACGAAACGGGAGATTTGGAGATTACTTTTACAATAAGTGATTACAACTCTAAAGCTAACACCGAGGAATTAGAAAAAGAGTTGTATTCACTTGAAATAAAAAAACCTAGGTCTAAAAGGTCATTAAATCAAAATGCGTATTTATGGACACTTATTCGTGAACTGGCTTTGAAAATGGAAGAGGACGACATGGACGTGTATATAAAATTGCTTAATGAAACTAAAGCAAAATATGAAGTCTTAAAAGTATTGGCGATAGCTGAGAATGATCTTAAAAAATGTTTTAGAGTTGTTAAGCTTCTTAAATACGATGATACAAATAAAGATTATGCATATTTTCAATGCTATTACGGCTCGTCTACATTTACAACCGAAGAAATGAATAAATTAATTGATACTGCGATAAGCTGGTGTAATGAGTTAAATATACCAACGTTAGAGGGTGGCATATATGGCTGAATTTATTATCTATGGGCGTTTAGATGGACTTAACGAATATACAAGCGCCAATCGGTCTAACCGTTACAAAGGCAGTCAAATGAAGCTTAAAAACGAATCTATCGTAATAGAAGCCATAAAGAGATATCAGCTACATAAAATAAAAAAATATCCTATCAAACTAAAGATTACATGGTATGAAAAAAATAAACGTCGTGATGTAGATAACATAACTTTCGCAACAAAATTTATTCAAGATGCATTAGTTAAACAAGGGATAATCATTGACGATAGCCAAAAGTATATAAATCAATTACGGCATGATGTAAAAGTTGATAAAGAATACCCGAGAATAGAGGTGCAACTGATTGAAAACAATAATACAAGATAAAAAAGTATGTTACTTATGCGGTACAACTTTAAATTTAGAAGATCACCATTGTTTGAATGGGAGTGATAGGAAGAAATGTGAAGAAGATGGGCTAAAAGTATGGCTATGTGCTAATTGCCATCGCATAGCGCCTTATTCTGCTCATAGAAGTATAGAAACTAGGATAAGACTAAAACGTGTAGCACAAGCTAAATATTTAGAAACTCACACTCAAGTCGAGTGGTTTAGACGATATTATAAGAATTATTTATAGAATATTATAAGAATTTAAAATTAAAGAAAGGAAATGGTTGTGCGCACATAAAACCATGGTTTCCTTGGATTAAAAAAATGAGAGTATTAAGTTTATTTGATGGTATTAGTTGTGGAATGGTAGCACTGGAACGAGTTGGAATTCCTGTTGATAGATATGTAGCATATGAGATCGAACCAAACGCAATAAAAATAAGTAAAAAGAATTATCCGCAAATAGAACAATGTGGCGATGTAACAAAAGAAGATTTTACAAAGTACAAAGATTTTGATTTATTGATAGGCGGCAGCCCATGCCAGGATCTAAGTAATTATAAATATGATCGTGGTGAGGTTACAGGTCTAAAAGGAGAAAAAAGCAATTTGTTTTATCATTTTGTTAGGGCATTAAAGGAGTGTAAACCTAAATACTTTTTATTAGAAAATGTTGCCAGCATGGAAGATAAATGGGCTAACGTAATTTCAAAAGAATTAGGTGTAGAACCTATTTTAATAAATTCATCACTTGTTTGTGCAGCTGAAAGAAAAAGGCTTTACTGGACAAACATTCCTAATATTGAACAACCGCACGATAAAAAAATTGTCCTTAATGATGTTGTTCAACAAGCTGAAAATGTACCGCTAAAATATTGGTACAACAAGCCATTCACATATAACGGTGATGATAAAAAAGTACAGTGCACATTGCATATTAATGGGCATAGAAACATGAAAGAAGTTTATAACCTAAATGGTAAATGTAATACGTTGCTATGTGATGGAGACGGTGGAAACAGGCAAAAAAAGTTTTCCAAAATGGAAAATGCAGAAAGCTAACGCCTATTGAGTATGAAAGACTGCAAACACTTCCAGACAATTACACAGATTGTGTATCTGATAGTAGGCGTTATACAGCCATTGGAAACGGATGGACTGTTGATGTAATAGCGCATATTTTTAAAGGAGTAAAACAATAGAAAGAGGAAATATAAATGAAAGTTAAAACATTAAAAACAAAACCAAAGTATTTTTAAATGCAGTTGAAAGGCATAAAAGATTTTGAAGTTAGGAAAAATGATCGTAATTTTCAAGTAGGCGATATTTTATGCCTAGAAGAATTTGACCGCGATTATACCATGAGATTTTTCCATGTAGAGATAACTTGTGTAATTGATGATAGCGAATATTGCAAAGATGGCTACGTGGTTTTAGGAACACGAAAAAGGTTAGATTTAGATGCTAACTTGCTAAGATAGAAAACGAATATAGTAAAAGAGGTATTTAGAAATGTTAAAGATAGAAAAGATTAAAGAAGAGATTTTAAATTTTGATACAGATGTTACTGCTGATGAGCTTCTCTCTTGCTGGTTACATGAATTACGACAAATCCCATTGTTAACAAACACATTTGCAGTGGATTAGTATGTTCAGAATGTTTAAGGCGGTCGTTGCTGGAATTATTGAAAGAATATAAAGAAGAATATAAAGAAGAATATAAAAAACCGATTAAACTTACTCGATTTGAGTATGAATATTTAAAAGTTGCTAAAAAAGAGGGATTTAATTTTATTGCAAGAGATAAAACTAACATATTGTATGGATTTGAAAAGCGACCTAAAAAGTGTGATTTGATGTGGGGCAGTGGTGGTGATTGTGTACGCATGTTCGAGTCAACATTTAGTTTTGTTAAATGGGAAGATGAAGAACCGCGGGAAATTTATGAAATTCTAGCTAACTGTACCATTGTGAGCGATGATGAAGATGATTAAATTATTTAAAAATAAAATAAGAAGAAATTATTATAAACCATTTGATAGACATGCAGAGATTATAGACGTTTTAAAACAAGGTTTTAATGAGTGCATGAGAGTTTTAAAACCGTGTGGTACATTAATTTTTAAATGGAATGAGGAACAAGTTAAACTTAGTGAAGTATTAAAGTGTTTTAATCAAAAACCATTATTTGGAAATAAGCGTTCTAAAACACACTGGTTGGTATTCGTTAAAAATGAGGTGAATAAAGATGAGTAATAAATTAAGACTGCAAATTACAAAAAAATATAGAAGAAATGTATTTATAAATGTAGTTGTTCCAGAAGGTAGATTATATGAATTTGATTGTATTTTAGATAAATATGAAAATTCATACAATGATTACCAAACATTGATTGAAGAATTATCTGATGAAGGTTTTAAAGTATTATTTGTTGATGATAACAAAACATTTGAATTTGAAGAAATACATGATATTGACTACTCATTTATCAATGAAGAGGTGAAAGAAAATGCATAGTAAAGAAGAATGTGAAAAGGCATTAGCAAGAATTGTTAATGATGATTATTATTTTGAAAATGATCCATATGGAGAAGATAAAGCAAGCGCATTTGACAAAGATGTCGATATGATAGAACAACTAATCGAAAAATATTTTGAAATTTTAGACGTAATAAAAGAAGAAGTTGATGATATTCAAACAGTAATTGATTTATTGGATGTTTTGGCAATGGGTCATATAGATATTGCTATAAAAAAACTAGAAATTATACAAGATAAATTAATGGGAGTGAAAGAAGATGCATAGTAAGGAAGAATGTGAAATAGCATTAGAAAATGCAGTAGATACAGGAATTATTAAAAAGGATTGGAACGTCTTAAACCAATTAATCGATGAACATTTTAAACCAAAAGAAAATACATCGGAATTTAAGCACTTTAAGCTGCATAGAGATAGTAGTTTAAAAAATCTAACGAAAGTTGAATTAATAGACTACATTAAGATGTTATATCATAATTGGGGTGTTACTGATGAGCAATTAAAAAGAGTTATCGATAAAGCAAAAGAATTAAGCAATTCGAATGATGAACTAAGAAGACAATTATACTTTATTGAACCATACAACTTCGAAGATTTAAAGTCTAATATGTGGATTTGGGATAATGCAGCAAAGGAATGTTTGTATGTTATTAAACCTTTTGTAGGTTCGTTCACTGGGGTTAAGTATTTCAGTTATTTAGGAATTTATAAGAATTTAGAAGAAATAAGAAAATTAGATATGAAATTTGAAGAAAACCGTTTCTTTCCAGTGCTATGCGCTAATCTAGAGAGCTAAAAAATGAGTAAGTTATATGCAATATACGATGAAAACGACTTTCCCGTATGTGTTGGAAGTTCTAAGGAATGTGCTGCATACATGGGAAAGAAATCATCGAAAACCTTTATACAACATTGTACCAAGGTACGAGCGGGAATAATTAAACCTAAACTTAGAGGATATGTAATAGGAGAAGATCCACAAGGAAAGAGGTCGAAAAAATGATAATAACGGATAAATTAAAAAATAATATAGAGATTGTAAATACTTATGTAGATAAATACGGTTGTGTGCCTAGAGACGGTACATTTTACAGTGAGGGAGGTGACTTAGATTACATATGCGGTTTATTTAAAAGCTATGAAAACTTTATAAAAGAACTTGGCTTCGAAGATTATGGATATAGAAAACTTAAAAAATACGGGGTCCACGATATAAGAAGAGGAAAATTAATTTATATTGGTTTCCTACGAGATATTAAAGAAGAGTTTTTTGAAGATAAATATACTTTAGAACATATAAAAAAGGCAACATACTCAAATAAACTCCTTGAAAACAGATATTTAATAAGAAAGGACATATCATAATGAAAGAAAGCAAGTATTATCTACAAAATTGGAAGAAATGGAAACGCACTGTTCAGCTTTTGGAAGAAACTAGAGACGAACTAATGGACATGAAACGTGCTATTCCTATTGGAAGTGATAATATGCCAGGTGGGAACCACAGTAGCGTTATTGCCAAAATGCAAAAGATAATAGAACAATGCGATCAATACGATATTCTTATAAGCAATTATAATTTTCTTATTAATTCGCTGGAACGTGCGATAACTGTTTTAAACGAAGATGAAAAAGAAGTGTGCATTATATTTTCTAATAACCCAGATAATTCAGATGTAAGGGAAGCTTTAGCATCTAAACGCGGGTATTCGCGAGCAACGTTTTATCGAATTCTCGATGATGTATACATTAAGCTTAATATGTTGTTATGTTTAAGCCCGATAATGACGATTGATGATTATGATAAAGAAATCTATTGAGACTAAACTGGGACTAAAATAGGCTATTTATGTGTTATTATTGTATTGTGGGAAATTGGTTAATCCACACGGCGACATGTTTTTTAGTTATATTTCTAAACTCCTTTCATTTTTATAAAGCGGTCAAATGACTGCTTTTTTGTTATCTAAGACGATATTATTACTCTCCCTATAGTATCGTCTTAAATAACATAAGGGGGTATGAAAATGGACGATGATGAAGAATTAGACAACATAATAGATATATATTGGAGGTGCTTGAAGAATGGCAAAACACTTAACAGATGCGAAGAAAAAGAAAATAATAGCCGATTATGTAGGGTGCGGAAACTATTCGGAAGTAGCAAGAAAAAACAAGGTATCTAAAGATACTGTTAGGAGATTATGCAATCGCACGGATATTCTTCAAAAAGCGCAAGAGAAAAAAGAGCAAAATACCAAAGATATGCTTGAATACCTAGATAATAAAAAACAAGATGCAATGGAATTCATTGACATGGCGTTAGCGTCAATGATGGAACCAGAGAAACTAAAAAAATCAAGTGTGCAGGCATTAGCAACATCAATCGGGATTATAATAGATAAATTCACACCAACAGTACAAACAGATCAATCGTTAGAGAAATTAGACAAGGTATTGGAAAAAATAGGCGGTGTAATTTAATGGCATTTACACGAAAACAGCGTGAGTTTTTAGATAACGCTAATCATCGTTGGAATATAAAGCAAGGAGCGACACGTAGCGGTAAAACCTACTTAGATTACTTTGTTATTCCAAAACGAATAAGGCAAGTTGCTGGAAAAGATGGATTGGTTGTTATTTTAGGAAATACAAAGGGCACACTCCAAAGGAACGTAATAGAGCCTTTGCAAAATATATATGGAGAACAGTTAGTTAGCAATATTAGAAGCGATAATACCGCGAATATGTTCGGGGAGAAAGTATATTGCTTAGGAGCGGATAAGATTAACCAAGTAAACAGAATAAGAGGGGCAAGTATTAAATACTGCTATGGCGACGAGGTTGCGACATGGCACGAAGAAGTATTCACAATGCTTAAATCGCGTTTAGATAAGCCGTATAGCAAGTTCGACGGAACTTTAAACCCCGAAAGTCCGCACCACTGGCTTAAAAAGTTTTTAGAAAGTGATGCAGATATATACTGTCAATCTTACACAATAGACGATAACCCGACACTTGACCCATCGTTTGTGGCTAATCTAAAGCAGGAATATGCTGGAACGGTATACTATGATCGTTATATCTTAGGATTATGGAAATCAGCCGAGGGTGTAATATATACGCAAATAGCAGATAGACCACAAGATTATGTTATCGATGAAGCACCGCCTATTATGTTTGCTACTATTGGAGTAGATTTTGGCGGTAACGGTTCGGCAACCACATTTAATTTAACGGGATATACTTCGGGAATGAACGAGGTAATAACTTTGAAAGAGTACTACCGTAAAGGCATTATGACACCTAAAGAATTAGAAGAAGATTTTGTGACGTTTGTAAAAGAGTGCAAACGCTTTTTTATTGTAACAGATGCTTACTGTGATAGCGCTGAGCAAACTCTTATAAGAGGGTTGAAAGTCGCAGTAGCAAAAGAGGGAATAGGGCTAAGCATACATAATGCAAGGAAAGGTGAAATAAACAACCGCATACGCTTTTTTTGTCGTTTACATGGCATAGGCAAACATAAAATTATGCGCGAATGTAAATACACCTTAGAAGCATTTCAAACTGCTGTATGGGATGCTAAATACGTTACAAAGGATGTTAGGCTGGATGATGGAACATATAACATAGATAGTTTGGATGCGCAAGAATATGCGGTAGAGCCGTATATGAACCAAATTATCGATATATGGTAGGAGGCGTGCAGATGTTTAAAAAGATAAAAAAGAAAGTAAAAGAGGTGGCTACGAAATTTATGGCAGACAGTGGAATGAGAGAACCTATTAAAGATATATTTGAATTGGGCGGTGTTCCTGCGTTTAACCAGTTTTATTATTTTGGTATTTTTCCATGGAAGTATATTTATAAAGGCTTTTATAAACCGTGGCATCGAGTGTTGTCACCTACGTTAAAAGACCCTATGCGAAAAAGAAATATAGAAACAATGGGAATTGCTAAAGCAGTATGTGCGGAACTGGCTGGATTAATATGGAGCGAGCAATGCGAAGTACATGTTTCTTCGGGAAAAGAACTCGGAGAAAATGAAACAGATCCTCTAGACGATTATATCCAAAAAGTTTTAAAAGATAATGCCTTTTTTACAAAGATGCAGGAACATATCGAACAGTCTTTAGCACTTGGGGGCGGAGCACTAAAAGTTTGGGCGGAAGCAGATCATTTAGAAGGTAAACCAGTACTAGGAAGCGAGCATATTGAAATTGGCTATGCTATGGCAGATCAGTTCGTGCCAACTGCATGGACAAACGCCAAAGTTACAGAGGGAGTATTTATAAGCCGAGAAGCAAAGAACGGGTATTATTACACACGGTTAGAGTGGCATAAATGGAATGGAACTACATATGTAGTTGAAAATGAATTATTTAGAAGTGAAATTAAAAATATTAAAAATGCTAGCGGCGAAGTTGAACCGCAGGATATTTTAGGTTTTAGATATCCACTGCAAACAATATATCCATTTTTGAATGAATCAACTTCGATTGAACATGTAGAGGATAGTCTATTTTACTATTACAGAACAGCTATTGCGAACAACATTGACGATAACAGCCCGTTAGGAGTAAGTATTTTTGCTAATGCATTAGCAACATTACACGCGTTAGATATTTGCTATGACAGTTTCGTACGCGAGTTTGTGTTAGGAAAGAAGAGAATAATTGTCCCAGCGAGTGCTGTTAGAATGGTGGTTGACCCCGAAACTGGCGAAAGAAAAAGATACTTTGATGCAAACGATGAAGTGTATGAAGCATTAGCAACGGATGATATAGAACAATTAAAAATACATGATAATTCTGTTGAGTTGAGAGTAGAAGAACACATAAGCGCAATTAATGCTTTTTTAAGCACCTTATGTTTACAACTGGGATTTAGTGCAGGAACGTTTACATTTGATAAAACGCAAGGGCTAAAAACCGCTACTGAGGTAATCTCAGAGAATTCCAAAACATATAAAACTATAAAATCACATCAATTACAAATAAAAGAAGCAATTGAAAAAATGATCAAAGGAATAGTTAATGTTGCGGATTTATACGACATTGAGTATAAAGGGCAACGTGTTGGAAATATGGCTAATGATGATTTAGAGATTAAAGTAATCTTTGATGATTCAATCTTACAAGACCGACAAACAAACATTAATGAGGGAATTGTATTAGTAAATAACGGTTTAATGTCTAAATTAACTTATATGGAAAAGGTGCTAGGAATGACGGGAGAAGAAGCACTTAAAGAAATAGAAAAAATAAAAAAAGAAAATCAAATAAACACAATAGCGGTTGATGATTTTGCTCTTGGCGGTGAAGAATAGTGGCAATGATAACGCGCCAACAAATATTAGAAATAAGTGAACCGTTTGAGGAAATGTATAGCGGTATAACTAATCAGATTCTAATAATGATGGCTGAGTACATTGGTAAAGATATTGACGAGCCGATTGAGGTTTGGCAACAAAAAAGGATCCAAGAAATTAATTTATTGTTAAAACATACGCAAAGTATTATAAGCAGTGGCGGATATCTAAGCACTACTAATAACACGTTAAATACCGTTATAGATAAAACTTTGGAGGATATAGAACCAAAATTACAAGAAGCATCTAAAAACGGTCTGTTAAAGAAAACAACCGCTTATACAGCTAGCTTAAGCATCAATGAACTTAAGAAAAATATAAAAGAAGATTTCTTAATAACATTTAATACAATGGGTAATACCATGCAAAGTATGATATTGCAATCATTTAATAAAGCAGTAAATAATGTTGTTTCTGCATATAACACAAGAAGAAATGAGATATTAGACGAAGCCACAGAAAAGATAATGCATAGAGAAACAATGCAAAATGCTGTTGCAAGTGCAATAAGGCAAATAGCTAAAGAAAATATACCAGCATTTATAGATAAAGCAGGAAGAAAATGGACGGCCGAAGCCTATGCGAATATGTATGTGCGAACAAATGTACACAACATGAGTATAGATACGGTTGTAAAAAGAAATGAAGATTATGGAAACGATTTATTTATTGTTTCTAAGCATAGTGGTGCAAGACCCAAATGCGCTCCGTGGCAAGGGAAGATAGTTTCAAAAAACAACAGAAAAGGAACAACAACCGATGCGAACGGAAAAAAAGTAAGTTTTATAGCTTTGTCAAGTACAAGTTACGGGCAGGCAGATGGATTGCTTGGTATTAACTGCGGGCATCAACTGTATCCGTTTATACCTAAACAATCGATTAATAACGTTAAGCCTTTATCAAAGGAACAGGAAAGAGAAAATAAACGTATATATGAAGAAAGCCAACGGCAGCGTGCTATTGAACGCGAAATCCGCGCATCAAAGACACAAGAGGAAATGTATAGAAAAGCGGGTTTAAGAGATGAAGCTGATAAGCAAAAAACTGTAACAAGTCAAAGGCAAGCTAAAATGAGACAGTTTATAAATGAAACAGGTCGAACACGACGATATGATCGCGAACAAATCGTTAAATAATGATAAAAAACAGGAGGGTAAACAATGGATTGCAAACATGAATTTATGGGCTATAAAGATGGAGTAACATGCCTTAAATGCGGTTTAAAAATGGGAGTGCAAGAATACCATGATTTTTTACAACAAAAAGAAGTAAAAGAACCTAAGAAGCCGTCTACAAGAAGAAAAGGAGCTAAATAATGAATCCATATCAAGATTTAACATCATATTTAAAAATCGTATATCAAAATTTAGGAACTCTGCATCATAATTTAGTAGGCAAGAGTTTTTTTGTTATCCATCCATTATTGGGTGAATGGTACAACGAAATCGGTGAAATGACGGATGATTTAATTGAACGAGGTATTCCGTTAGGGTTTGCTGAACCGTCTATTAAAGACGCGGTTTTAGCTTACACAAACGATTTACTTGGCGTTGAGAACAGAGAATGTGAAGATACAATCATTCTTGCAAAAGATAATTTCATTAATATTGTTGAAAAAATGACAACTGCTAAAGACGGTTTACCCGTTGATGTTCAAAATAAGATTGATGAATATATTTATTATTTGCGTAAAGAAGCAGATTACAAAATGGGTCAATATCTAGGCGGTATGAAGAACGCAGCGACAGTTGATATTGATGATGATTAAATAATTAGCATCTAAGAGTGCTTTTTATATTTTAGGACGTTTTATACGTCCTTTTATTTTGCCCTCGTCTATCGGCGTTAAATGTAGGCTTTCGGTTACGTCTGCATCCGTTAAATGTAGGCACACGTTATTTATTAGTTTAAACGCAGGAGGAAGAATAATGCCAAAACTAACAAGAAAAAGTGTACGTAGTGAAATTGTTAAGGCTGGAGTAAGTGAAGATAAAGCCAATGAATTATTAGAAAGCATTATGTCTATGTATGGAGCTAGCACTGCTGACATGGTTTCTAAAGAAGATTTGGAAGAACTTAAGCAAGAAGCGGTCAATGAAGCTATTAAAAACACACCTAAAGACTACAAAGAAAGTCAAGATTACAAAGATTTATTAGGAAAAGTACAAGAGTACGAAAAGAAAGACACTATCCGAACATTAACGGATAAAGGAGTTAAAAGCGACAAGTACGCGGAAATGCTCTTGGAAAGATTAGACAAAGAAAAAGACATTGATGAACAGCTTACGGCTTTTAAAGAGGAATATGCCGATATGTTCAATGTCGAACAACAAGAAGAGCCAAAACCTCAATTTGGAGCACAGCCAAAAGGCACTATGCCAAGTGGCAAAGAAGCACAAACGTTTGGGGATTTTTGGAGTTTTATGCCAAAAGAAAAGTAGGAGGAATTAATATATGGCAGATTTTGTGCAAACACCTTTAAATTATGCAGTTGACTACGCTAGAACACTAGCCAACGCTTATCCTTATTTATCATATTTTCCAGAGTTATGGGCAGGACCAAACAATGAAAAATATAAACCAGTAAACGGGAAAACAGTAATGATCCCATCGATGACAGTTTCGGGGGCTAAAGCAGTTAACCGTGACAGTATCGACGGTAAATTTAATCGTAATTTCAATACTGAAATGCAACCCGTTACAATGATGATGGACAGAGAATGGGATATATTAGTTGATCCAATGGACATCAAGGAAACAAATCAAGTGGCTACTATTGCCAATGTAACAGAAACATTTAACCAATTCCAAAAAGTGCCAGAAATGGATGCATACATGGCTTCTAAATTGTCATCATATGCACAATCTTTCGGTACAGTAGATACAACTGTGTTAGATAAAGATACTATTTTAGAAACATGGGATGGATATTTAGCGTATATGGTTAACCAACGTATCAACCGTGATAGATTGGTAGCGTATATGACACCAGATGCGTATAAACTTTTAAAAGAAGCAGCGGGAATTACACGTTTTATCGATGCAGGCACTGGAATTAGAAATGTAGACCGAAATGTCGGGAAATTAGACGGAGTATTAATTCGAGAAGTACCAAAAGATATTATGCAAACAGCGTTTGACTTTACAGTAGGATGGAAAGTTGAATCTGGCGCAAAAACTATTAATATGTTGTTAGTAGACCCTATGGCAATGATTGCTCCAGTAGTATATGAAGTAGCTATGATGAGCGCACCAACTGCACAATCTAAAGGGAAATGGCTATATTACGAAAGATACTACTACGATGTATTTGCATTAGATAAACGTAGAGTAGGTATCTTAGCAAATATCACTACACCAACTCTTGGAACATTTGAAGTTACGTCAACTGCTGGAGCTGAAACTAATCAAACAAATGTAGCAGTTACTGCTAAACCAATTCTTGGACAAAAATTAGTGTATAAAGTAGCTTCTAGCGCTTCAACACCTACATACGGACAAGATTTATCTAGCGGATGGACTGATTTACCAGCTGATGGCGTAGTAACAGTCGCAGGATCAGAAACGAATATCACTGTTGCATTAGTTAATACAACTAAAGCAAATGGAGCTTTCGCGGTTTCAAGTGGTAATGCTACGATCGTTAAAAACGGCGGATAAGGGGTGATTGTATGGCATATATAAAATATGCTGATTTTACACAATTTTACGGCAGTGATTTGATGGATGAAGAAACGTTCAACAGTCTCGTTAATCCAGCGTGTTCTAAAATTGATGAAATAACCCGTTTTAAGGTCGCTGAAGAGGGTTTAAACTCTTTAGCGCCTTTTATTCAAGAATTGTTTAAACGTGCGTGCATGGCTCAATGTGCGTACTATGGCTATTACGGTTTAGAAGTAGCCTATACTGGTGTGGCAGGGCAAGGCTTTACGGTTGGCAAAGTAAGTGTGGACAGCACTTATCAGTCAAAAGAAAGCGCAGGAAGAAATTACAATTCATTAAGCCCCGAAGCGGTAAGTCTGCTTGAACAAACTGGGCTGTTAAATAGGAGTGTTGGAGTATTCTCAGACCCATCCCTAAACGTATTCTGGCCGATATAGCCACATTAAAAGTAATTACCAGTATAAACGAATGGCAAAAGCCCGTTATGCAGTCTTATGATTTAAAATTTGTACATATGCAAAACACAAACGAAGTACGAAGAACAACAGATAACACCGAGGTCGTTCTTCGCTCAATATTATATTACGATTGTAGGTTGTCTAAGCCGAATTTGAACTTATGGGTATTAAATAACCAATCACTTGGAAACGGCGCTAGAATGAGCATTATTTATCAAGAACAGACATATACTGTTCAAACTTGCGATTTAGTACCCGATGATACTGGCAAACCGCACCATTATGAACTTGGGTTAGTTTAGTGAGCGTTAAAGTTACATTAAATAAACGAAGAGTTCTAAAAAGAATTACGTGCGGTGCCGATAATGCTAGAGCGGTGTTAACAGAACAAGTTTATCAGGACAGTGAAGAATATACCCCTCGTGATAAAAAAAACCTTATAGATACGGCGCGAATTGATTCTAAAAACGGAACAATTACATATACCCAGCCATATGCTAAAAAATTATGGAATGGTATAGACTATAATTTTTCTAAAGATAAAAGCGCTAAAGCCACTCATGAGTGGTGTGATGCAGCTAAAACAGACCATAACAAGGACTGGCAGAAAGTTGCTCAACAAGCATTTAAAGAAGGGATGAAATAATGGACATCGAGATTATAAACATTCTAACGGCTCTTATTAAGGCACAGTATCAAGGAAGCTTAGTTTTTGGTACAAATATACCCGATAATAGTTTGGCGCTTCTATGGCGGTCAAATCCGCAAGAAATATATATGTGCAAAGACAGTTATAATCATATGAACGTAAGGCTTAACGGAAAAAATAAAGATCAAGAGAAAATATGCAGTACACTAAACCAACTGCACTACTTTTTAAGCAAATTAAAAAGCGATCAAATTGAATTAGGCGAACATACGCAAATCGTTGATATACAAACATCCTCAAGCCCAGAACTGATAGGGGTAGAGGAAAACGGTCAATGGATTTACGGATCAAGCCTTTTAATTAAATATTATATTAAATAGGAGGAAATAAAATGGCTGACGGAGATTTCAAAGCACAGGTACAAGTAGAACCAGTTTATAATTATACGGTTGCGATTGACACTACACCCGATACAACAGCGACATGGTCACCATTATGTGCAGGTATCGAAAACTTTAGCGAATCATTGAATGAACAAGTACAACAGTTCTTTTTTATGTGCGGTAAAGGATTTGCGAATAACTATGTTACAGGAATGGCACCATCATTGACAATTACTGGGCGCAGAGTTAAAGGTGATGCAGCACAAGAGTATATCTTTGGTGTTAAATACGCTTTAATGAAAAAAAGAGAAACACAATTACAAATTTCACAATTAGATGCTACGGGAGCAAATACGCAAACAATTACATGCAATGTAACAATTCAAAACATTGTAGAGATTAACGGAAATGCTACAGACCCGTCACAAATCAGCTTCGATTTGGCATTTAATGGAACACCAACGTTAAAAAGTACGCCAGTAGGGGGATAACCCCTACTTTTTATATATATATTAGGAGGATGAATCATGTATAAAATCAAAAGAGATAAAAAATTTAAAGAACAACTTGAAGTCGAAAATGATAATGGTGAAAAACTTACGCTTGATGTTGAAATTACACTTGATAAACAGCTTAATGAATTCACAAAGAACTGGCGCAATCTTGAGGTTATGAATATTAACGTTCAACAAGGCAAATTAGACTATATGCAAATGGGGAATGCGGTTATTTCAATAATGGGTGTTGTTTTTGGGGAAAACGATGCAAAAAAATTAATAGATTTTTATAACTGTAATTATATTGAACTAATTCAAGATATTTTACCATTTATTGCAGGGGTGATTAAACCGCAGTTTGATAAAGTTATAAAAGAACACACTAAACGAAACAAACAAGCACTTAAAGAGTTGACAAAATGATACTTTATAAGAGTTTGCCAACAGAGATTAGATACAAAAATAGGAAATATAAAATAAAACCTTATTTTAATAATGTGCTGTTTTGTTTAGAAGTCTTTAATAACAATGCCTATACTGATGAAGAAAAAATTTATCTTTGCTATAAGGCATTGGTAAAAAAACAACTCACACAACATAATTACACGGAAGTAGTAGCTATTTTAAGCAAAGTATTCGATGTGCTTTTTGAAGATAAAAACAAGCGTAAAGAAAATAAAAAATCTTTTGATTTTACGCAGGATGCTAAATATATATATGCAGGGTTTATGCAATGTTACGGCATAAACCTTTTTGAATACAAAAATAAATTGCATTGGTGGGAATTTAACGCATTGTTTCAAGGGCTATCAAGGGATACTCGGATAATGCAGATAATCGATATTCGTACTCGACCTATTCCTAGAAGAGACAAAACAAATGGCGAGTATATAAACAATCTTTTAAAGCAAAAAGCTGAGTATAAATTGGAACTAAGTCAAGAGGAACAAGAAAAAGAAATACAACAATCGCTTGGCGATTTATTTAGTGCTTTATCAAATATGGCCGAAAAGGAGTGATGATATGGCAGATGGTGATGTAGTTTATAAAGTTGATGTTGATGATGGACAAGTCTCTAGCCAATTAGATAAGGTTAGTTCAAAAATCGAAAATTCAAGCGAAAAAACATCAAATGAACAAAAGAAAGACTTTAAGGAAACAAGTAAAGAATTTGCAAAACAATCGCAAAAAATGGTTGGTGATAATAAAGAAGCCAACAGCCAAATAGAAAAAGATAGTGGCGGATTAGGAAGCAAATTAAAGGAAACGTTCAAAAATGCATTTGGTGGAATAGGTGAAAGCATTAAAGAAAATGCCGAGACTATAACTGCACCAATGGATGAAATAGCAAGCAATATCGGGATGTCTTTTGGAACGTTAGCTAAAGCAGGAGTTATCGGTGGAATATTAGCTATTGGAACTGCAGCGGTAAACACGGCCAGTGACGTCGAATCGGCAATGAATAAATTTCAAGCGCAAACAGGCGTAGCTAATGAAGAATTAGACAAATATGAAGAAACCATGAAAGATATTTACACTGGCAACTATGGTGAATCTTTCGAAAACGTTGCTGATAGTATGGCGAAAGTTAAACAACAGCTTGGTGAAATCGATCAAAAAGATATGAAAAATGTCACTGAGGGATTGTTAACGCTAGAAAGTGCTATGGACATGGATTTTGACGAAACATTAAGAGGTGTTAACCAATTAATGAAGCAGTTTGGTATAACGTCAGAAGAAGCTTTAGACCTAATCGCAAAAGGCGGTCAAGAGGGTTTAGACTATACACACGAACTAGGGGATAACATATCGGAATACGCTGGGAAATTTAGCCAAGCGGGATATAGTGCTCAAGAATATTTTCAAATAATGAAGAATAGTACTAAAGACGGAAGTTATAACCTTGATAAAGTAAATGATACTATTAATGAAATTACAAATAAATTGGCTGATGGAAGTATTAAAGATAATTTAAATGTATTCAGTTCAAAAACAAAAAATGTTTTTGAAGCATGGAGCAAGGGAGGAGCACAGCAGAAAGATGTAATTGATAGCATCATTAATGATATAAAAAGCTGTACCAATCAGCAAGATAAACTAACGATGGCTAGTACGGCATTCGGGGCTTTAGGTGAAGATAATAACTTAAAATTTATTGAGAGTTTTTCTGCTATTGGTGACACGTTTAATGATGTTAATGGAACTATGGATAAAGTTAAAGACAACGCTGGCAAAGGGTTAGGGGCACAGTTTCAAAGTCTAATAAGAAACACACAAATGTTGATTGAACCATTAGGTAAAGCGTTATTGCCTATTTTAAACTCATTGGTGAGCATACTTGGAACCATAATGAAAGTAGCTAGTCCATTGTTTGAAGTTATAGGGGATATTATTACAACGGTAAACGATTGGTTAGCAAATATAAAGTGGGATGAAGTTTTTAAAGAAGTTTGGGAAGGCGTGACAGATGCCTTTACGGTGGCTTGGGAGACAATAAAATCAATAGGTCAATGGTTTGTTGATTTGTGGAATGGTATCGGTACATGGTGGAGTGAATTAAACGCTAAAATCGATGCAACCATTATAGAGACGTGGAACGGTATTCAAACATGGTGGAATGAATTAATTAGTGGGATTGTTGCATGGTTTCAGGAAACATGGAATGGTTTAGCAACATGGTTTAATGATTTATGGAACGGAATTGCAACAGCGTTTAATAACACGGTTAATGGAATAAAAGATTTCTTTATTAATGGTTTTAATCTTATGGTTGAGGGCGCTAAAAACGCGATGAATAATCTAAGTAATTGGATATCATCGATTATAAACAATATAAAAGGAATATTTAACGGAATTATAAGCTTTATAAGCGGTGTATTTTCGGGAAATTGGCGTCAAGCATGGGAGGGGATAAAACAAATATTCTCTAACATAGTAAGTGGCTTTGCTAACATATTCAAAAGCCCAATAAACTGGATAATAGACGGAATCAATACGTTTATAAGCGGTTTAAATAAAATAAAAATTCCCGATTGGGTTCCAGTTGTAGGCGGAAAAGGTTTTAACATTGGGAAGATACCAAGATTAAAAGTTGGTATGGATTATGTACCAAGTGATTTTTTCCCTGCGTATTTGGATAAAGGCGAAATGGTACTTACAGCACCCGAAGCGCAAAAAGTACGCTCATACGGCGGAATACAAGGTATAGAGAGTATGTTAAGCGCCAATCTTATTACAAACAATGAAATGGGTCTTGATTATGGAAAACTAGCCGAAGCAATGGCGGGTGTTACTATACCGATTTATCTAGACGGCAAAGTCGTAGGCTATAGTATAACGGGCTCAGTCGATCAAAACATGGGAATTATAACTTCACGCAAAGGGAGATACGGAATATGAGAGAAGATGTAAGATTTAAAATCGATAATGATGATTTTTTGTTAAGCGATTATCATTTGTGTGTTGAATCATATTCTATTGGTATCCCCGAGGTTAAGAGCTTTTTTCAAGAGATACCGTATTCTAATGTTGTTTATGACTATACAGAATATTTTGGAAGTCCTACATATAGCCAACGCACAATAACTATAAATTGCAAACTAATGAAATCGACACCGTGCTGGCAAAAAATAATGCAAAAAGTTCTTGAGCTCATGCACGGTCAAAGAGGTACGTTCAGTTTCGCAAGCGATAGTGAGTGGTATTATAATGGGAGAATTTCTATTGATACGGATGAGCATGATAATTGGAATTTTGCTACCGTTACATTATCGATAATTTGTGATCCGTTAAAAACGAATATAGAGGGGGCGAGCAAACTTTGAAACTAAAATTAATGTGCGATGCCGATATATTGTTTGACAGTACGACAAATATGTATAAAGCTATGTCAATCGATTTAACTGAACAAGTTAATACAACTAATACATTGGTGTTTACTCTCCCGCCTTTTAATCCTAATTATGATAAACCGCAAAAAATGACGTCTGTAATCGAATTATATAGAAATGATGCCCTTGTGTTTGAGGGGCGGGTGCTGTATACCGATGATGATATTTTGGGCAATAGAACATTTACTTGCGAGGGTTCTTTAGCTTATTTCCTTGACAGTATAGTAAGACCTAATACAACGCAGGATACAACTATCCGCGATTATCTTCAAGGTCTTTTAAATCAGCATAACGCACAAGTTGAAGAACAAAAGCAGTTTACACTTGGAATTGTTAATGTTACCAATACAACTGACAATGTATATCGTATAGACAATGATTATTCAAATACATTAACAGTAATGCAAGAAAAATTAGTTAACCGTTTAGGCGGATATTTAAGGGTTAGAAAAGAAAACAACGTAAGATATCTTGATTACTTGGAAGAGTATGGAACAACATCAAATCAAACTATAGAATTTCAAAAAAATATATTAGATTTGTCACAGCGTATATCTGCGGAAAATGTAATAACCGCGCTAATACCTTTAGGTGTTAAAAATGAAGAAACGGGGTTACCGCTAACGATTGAAAGCGTGAATGACGGTAAAGATTATTTAGTAAATGAAACTGCCGTAAGCCTATTTGGCTATATATACGGTAAGAACGAGTGGGAAGATGTTACATTACCCGAAAACCTAAAAACAAAGGGAGAAGCCTTTTTACAGGAAAATATAAAAGCTTCGTGGAGCATAGAAGTAAATGCCACTGATTTATCGATGCTAGACGTATCGATTGATACATTGGATTTGGGAATGAGTGTTCCAGTCATATCCGTACCGCATAAATTAGACGAAAATTTTACAATTAAGAAAAAAGAAACTAAATATCTGCAACCGCAAGATAGCGAAATAACTTTAGACACTGTAATAAAACGAAACACTGATCAAGTTTCAAGCACTGACCGACAATTAGGACAGTTGGAAACAATACAGACTGACAGATTTATGGCTATTGTGAAAGAACAGACCAATTTAATTACGGGCGGTTCGGGCGGAAATATGCAGTATGGATTTAATGACAGCGGTTTACCGAGTGAAATCTTTTTTCTAGACAACCCCGATAAAGAACTAGCAAAAAAAGTATTAAGAATAAATCAAAACGGGATTGGGTTTTCGAAAAATGGGATTAATGGTCCTTTTGAAACGGCATGGACATTAGACGGTGTATTTAATGCTAATTATATTACCGCTGGTATTCTACAAGGAATACAAATAATTGCAGATTTAGGTATGCTTGGCGGTTGGACAATGGACAGTACATCTCTGTCAAGCGGAAGTACGGTCGGAATTATTCTAGATTCAAGCGAACCAAGCATTGCGACATATCATCCTGATACGGATTATATCGGCATGAAAATGTATAATGGTGGATTGGCTGTATACTCTTACGCTAATAAAGGGACATACGTAGGACAATTGTCAAGCGGAGCAGATGGAACGGTGTTGCAGGGCGCATATGGACACAATTTATCTCTCGGTATAAGTACAGATAATACAAATACTGCGCTTGATGGCTATTTAGTTATGAGTAACGGCGAAGTGTCATGCTATAAAACATTAAATATGCGCGGACACAGTATAATAAATCAATCAGACAAACGATTAAAGAAAAATATAAAAGATATAGATTGTTCTTTTGTATATGATTTAGAAGTAAAACGATTTGATTACTTAAACGGTGGTAAAAACAGAATTGGTATACTTGCAAATGATTATACGAACAAAAGCTATTCTAAATATTTTCTACATAAAGGAAAAGACGGGTATTATGGTGTAGATTACCAAAATATTATGAATGCACTGATTAAATGTGTGCAGGAACAAAACAACCGTATAAAAGCGTTAGAAAGGGGAACAAAATGATATTTAGTACAATAACACAAAACAATCTTAATTTAACCGCTGATACTACCGAAATCCCAGCACAGTATAGCAATAATATACAGTTTAAATTTATTCAAGACAATGAACGTTTTAGCGGATATATACCGACTATTTATATTGGTGTATATGACAGTGCGATGATAGAGTGCAGCGACGTTATTAGTGCTGGTGGCGCGGTTGTTGTAGACGGTGACGGTGTGTTTGCTATATCTAATGAAATAATGTATCGTAACGGCTTTTTAGCGGTTGGGGTAACATTAACCAACAATGACGAGAACGTATCTCTAAAGCCCGTTATTTACCGTATACAAGCAAGTGTTGGCGGATTAAGTCCATTACCGCCAGATGAGGGCGAATGGCAACAGGTTGTTAAGGCATTTGTTGAAACACTGTTTAATAACTGGTCTGCTGAAAATCTCGATCCAATAAAAGCACAGCTTGAAGAACTTATCTCTATAGCACAAACACAACAAGAAAAAATAACATCTCAGCAAACTCAGATTGATAATGCGATTGGAAACATGGGAGATTATGAAATCGTACAAGAAGACCCCGTACAAATAAGATTTAAAAAAGGTGATGGAACATTCGGGGAAATTGTTGATTTAGGCGACGGATTAGCATCTAAAGCAATGGTAAATGCTGGCTATTATACTTATAAAGGTATTAGTTATGGTGGTTCAGCAAGTAATAACGGGATTGACGTTGCAGAAATAGACGGAGCATATTCTCAAGTAACTACAAACGGGTTTCAATTATTTGACGCTAGTAAACTGCCTACTAAATCTCAAGGCGGTGCTACAGTAACTAACAACGGTGATGGAAGTTTTACTATTAGTGGTAGTGGTAATTTAACGAGTGATTTTAGTTGTTATTATAACTATTCGCACGAAGAAACTTTAAAAATGTTAAGAGTTGGAACAATTACATTAAATCAAAATGGTGGCGATACAACGCCATATGCTATATTTAGATTGGTTAAAGGTAACTCAAGTCTATGGATTCAATTAACTAAGACTGCTCGAAGTGCAAATATAACCCAAGAGATGCTACAAGACAATGGTTGTTATATACAAGTTCTTATTTATGGTCAAAGGGATTCAGCAATTCAAACAGGTACTATCAAGCCAATGCTCTACCAAGACGGAGACGGAACTTTTGAACCATTCACGGGTGGTATTGCTAGTCCTAACCCCGAATATCCTCAAGAGCCTAAGTTTGTTGGTGATTACAACGAGGATACGCAAAAATATGATATTGACTTTATGACGAGTGGAAAGAATTTGTTTGATAATAAAGCTATCCAAAGAACATGGCAATGCGATTATATTTCAAAAGATGATGGAAGTATTGAGATAACACCTACGGCTACAACGGGAGTGTCTTATATAGCAAGTGAGGTTATCGAATTGCGAGTAGGGGAAACGTATAGTTTACAATCTTTCGAAAATAACGAATATTTTAAAAATACGGTAATATGGAAAGCGAATACGACTATCACCGCATATAAAACGAATGAGTTGTTTATTGTAACAGAGGGTAACAATTTAATTCAAATAGGTATATATATTAACAATGGTTCACTATCAAATAAGGCAAGTTTTAAACTTCAATTATCACGAGGTGAACCAAAAGCCGAATTTATACCATTCCAAGGCTTTGAAACCACAACCGTAGAACTAAACCAACCGTTACGTGAGTTACCAAACGGCGTTAAGGATACGGTAGAAAATGGTGTTGTTACGAGACGAGTTGGAGTTGTGACATTTGATGGAAGTAGCGATGAAGCTTGGAAAGAATACACTGGTTCTACTAAAACAGTTCATACTTATATGATAAATTTAGATAAGCCGAGAGGTATAAACGATGCTATATGTGACAAGTTAGTGTATATTCAAGACTGTTGGGAAAAAAATATTGAATTTAGTTATTCAACTTTTGCTGGTGGACGTGGTTTTTATCTTAATACGAACGGTGAAATTTCCACAGTAGACCTATTTAAAACTTGGCTACAATCTAACCCTATTACAGTATGTTATGAACTAGCTACGCCAACTACAGAACAAATCACGTTGCCTACTCTGCCGAGTTGGTATCCTTATACTGATGCGTGGGTTGGAACTGAATTACAACCTAGCTTTGTAGAATGGCATATCAAAATCGCAGGAGTTAACCAAAATGATTTAACCGTTATTAAAGAAGATATATCGCAATTACAAACCGAAACCACGCAGTTAAACGATGATGTTACAAAGCTTATGGGAGCTTTTACATCGGTAACAGATTTAACTAAGCAATTATTCTTGCTTATGCATCGTGTAGGTGATATTATTTTCAGCACTTCCGATGAAAACCCAAGTACAATTTACGGCGGAACATGGGTAGCGTGGGGGAAAGGTCAAGTGCCAGTTGGTGTCGACACAAGCGATAGTGATTTCAACACTGTAGAAAAAACGGGCGGAGAAAAAGAACATACATTGACTGTCGATGAAATGCCATCACACACACATGCCCAGTACGTGGCCGCAGACAACGGAAGTGGTGCAGGAATTAGAGTTGACTATACAAAAGATGGTACATCGATACCATACCCGCAAGGTATTGACACTGGATCATCTGGCGAAAACCAACCGCATAACAACTTACAGCCGTATATAACTTGTTATATGTGGAAAAGAACTGCATAAAAACTTAAAGGCCGAAAGGCCTTTTTAATATTAATAAAGTGAGGTAATTTTATGAACAAAATTAATTTAAAAATCAGATTAAAAAATCCCGTGTTTATTGCACAAATTGTATTAGCTGTTTTAACGCCTATTTTGGCTTATGCGGGGCTTACCGCACAAGACCTAACAACATGGGGAGCGTTAGGAAAACTGCTTTTAAATGCTGTTTCTAACCCTTATGTACTATCTTTGGTGATTGTATCTGTATGGAACGCAATCAACGACCCTACTACAAGCGGAGTAGCGGATAGCGAACGTGCACTAAACTACACTGAGCCTAAAAAGGATTAGCGTTATGAACGAAGCGGAAATGATAGGCTCTGTTATTGCAGGAGGGGTAGCAATTTTTAGCTTTGTTACCCCTATGCTTAAGCTAAATTCGAACATAACACGTATGAACACGCTGCTTGAAAGGATAATCGAAGATAACAACCGACAAGACAAGCGATTAGATGCACATAGTGAACGGCTTGACGTTATCGTAGAACAGCAACGCAGAAACGAAAAAATAATTGATATACATGAATTGCGTATCAACAATTTAGAAAATAGAAATTAAGGAGGAAAAACAAAAAATGGAAATCAAACAAAATTTAGTTAATGCAGGTAAATACAGTATTAAATGTCCTTACGAAAGAACACCGAAGTTTTACGTTATTCATAACACATATAATGATGCTCCAGCAAAAAATGAAGTTTCATATATGATTGGAAATAATAACAAAGTATCTTTTCACTATGCAGTTGATGATGTAGAAGCTATTCAAGGATTGCCTGAAGATCGTAGTGCATTTGCAAGCGGTGATGGTGGAAAAGGACAAGGAAATTTATATGGTATTCATGTAGAAATCTGTTATTCAAAATCAGGAGGAGACAGATTTATTAAGGCTGAACAAAATGCGGCAAAATTTATCGCGGATGGTTTAAAGGCTCACGGCTGGGGAATTGATAAAGTTAAAAAGCATCAGGATTTTGCGAATAAATACTGTCCACATAGAACATTAGATATGGGGTGGCAAAGGTTTTTAAATATGGTACAAGTAAATTTAGATGGAAATCAAACAGTAGTAACTCCTGCACCACAACCATCTCAACCCGATAGTGGATACTCAGCTGGTACATATGAGATTATTGCAAGTGATTTGATCGTTAGAAAAACTCCGGGTGGCAGTGCGGTTGGCCATGCGGGATTGACTGCTGATGGAAAAAAACATGATAAAGATAACGATGGTGCGTTAGATCGTGGAACTAGAATCACAGTTAAAGAAATTTATCAAAATGGTAACGATATCTGGGGCAGATGCCCTAGCGGATGGGTATGCTTAAAACAAGGTTCTAATATTTATGCGGTTAAAGCAGATGCAGCATCTACACCGTCTAATACCACTACAACTAGAGAACTCGGAACATATGAAGTAACTGCCAGTGATTTAAGTGTTCGTACTGGCCCTGGGACAAATTATCCACGTAAGACATATGCAGAGCTAAGTACAGATGCAAAAAAACATGATTATGATAAAGATGGATGTCTAAACAAGGGTACTCGTGTTACTGTAAAAGAATGGAAAGACGGATTTGCTCGTATTCCTAGCGGATGGGTAAGTGGCGATTATTTAAAAAAGGTTTAATATTATGTTTAAAAAGAAATTCGACACTATCAATGCTACTATTTTTATTCTCTTTATAACTGTATTTGGTCTAAGTTTCACTACTCTTTATAAGGACTATCAGAAACGTAATTTAGAGGTTAGGTTAGAATTAACAAAACAGGAATTACAAGATACTCAAGGCGATAGAGATTATTATCAAGGGCAGTATAAAAAATATTACGAACTGTCCGAAGAGCTTCAAAACCAAATGGGTGTATTCTATGAATAGGGTTTATCTAAAACACGGTGCTGAAGATATTCAGGGGAACTGTTTAAACACAAGGATAGAGTATACCCTTTTGTATATGGGGCTATCTCATAGTATTATTAATAATGGGTATCGCGATATACACGTAAACAATAAATATATAAAATTCAAGCCTAGGTCACACACATTGATCTAGGCTTTTTTTGATTTGAATTCATGGTAATACCATTCTAAAAAATCATCAAATAATGCTTGTTCAGCATTTTTTCTAACTTTCAATGCTTCATCAAAATCATGGTATCTACCCAAATGGTAAATCTTTTTTTTGAATGTTATAGTTGCTTTCCACATTTTCCGTGATTTGTCATAGGTAACGCCACTATAAGGATTTTTTTTAGATTGCTCCAATGCTTTAACATCGGTGTTATCTATTCTAAATTCATTACGTTTAACGGTTGCTTTTTCTATATTTTTGCTCATCGTTTCTTTTTGCAGGCATCCACAGCTTTTAACTTCACCTCTTGCTAAATTTTTATAACTTACATCAACCATTTTTCCGCAGTCACATTTACATGTCCAAATAACTGAACCATTGTATTTATCGCGATTTTTTGTTGGTTTTATTGCAGTTAATCGACCATAACGTTTGTTTGTAATATCAATCTGTTTAATAAAATTGTTTTCTTTATTATAGCAACCGCAACTAACTACTTTAGGATTATTTAAGCTATCGGAACGCAGCCACTTTTTATTACCGCAAACAGGACATATTATATAGAAATATGTCCGATTGTTTTCTCGTTTGTAATCTATTATTTTAAATCCTCTAACGGTTGTTCCTACACGGTCTTTAGCCAATATTCTCATATTTATCTCTTATCTCATCAATTACATCTAATTGTAGTTGTACTGCTTCATCTTCAGTGACGGGATAATTTGTTTTTACGTAGCTTATATAATCATCGTCTATGACATTACTTAGATAATAATCTAATTCACTGTCATAATCTTCTAAATAATCTGTGTGTGAACTTGGACTTGTTTCAATTTCAACTAAAATATTTTTTAAATTAGTTATAAAAGAATTTCTAACATCCTCAAGATCAATAATATTTGCTACCTCAGTGTCTAAGGCCATTGCAATCTTATATACAGTAGCTGTTGATGCAGAATTTAAGCTTTTTCTATCCTGCTCATAGTCCTGTAACGTTCTAAGGCTAATATCTGCTAATTCCGCTAAATCTCTTTGACTATAAATAGTATTTTTTTCTCTATAATTTTTAAGTTTACTCATTTTAAATCTCTCCTTCTTTATATTTTATTTTTAAATGTTAGTTAAATCAACGAAATTACCTTTGTTGTTCCAGTATTTGCTCATTCCATTAGTGGTATAATACGCTCTTGTTTTGCCGTAATTTTGCCATAATTTGAATTCAAAGTTGTAACATTCTGCAATATTATAGTAATCCCTTATTTGTTTTTCTTTTTTAGCCATTAGCCAAGCCATCTTTAAGGCAACCTTTAATGTTTTATTCCATTTTCTAATAATAATCCAAGCATTACACATAATTTGTTTTTTATTATATTTCATCGTTGTAACCACCTTTCACCTTACAAACATATTGTACGCTAATAAGCGTACTAAGTCAATGGTTTTGATACGTTTTTTTGCGTATATTAATATTTTGTTTGTTGTCTATATAAAAACCATCTAAAAAACCACTCCAACAAATTATATTCAAATATAGTTCTAACGACATTCAAATGATATATCGCTAATTTTGTTAAAAACAACTACTATTGTTTAAATATCGTTTAAATATTGTTTGAATATCCTAAATTAATAAATGTGACATTTGCTTACATCTGTAACTTGAATATATTGAAAAATCCATGTTAAAATTTTATCAAGAAATAAAACAAAAGGAGATTTTAATATGGCAAACAGATTTATTTTAAATGAAACAAGTTATCATGGAAGTGGTGCTATCAGGGAAATCGTAACTGAGGTAAAGGCTCGTGGCTTTAAAAAAGCAATGGTATGCTCAGATCCGGATTTAATTAAATTTGGAGTTACTAAAAAAGTCACAGACTTATTAGATGCAGCAAATTTAGACTATGTAGTTTATTCTGATATTAAACCAAATCCAACTATTGAAAATGTTCAAAGCGGTGTAAAAGCTTTACAGGAAGCCAAAGCGGATTATATGATCGCTATTGGTGGAGGTTCTTCAATGGATACTGCTAAAGCGATTGGAATCATTGATAAAAATCCGGAATTCAGTGATGTAAGAAGTCTTGAAGGTGTAGCTGAAACTAAAAATCCTTGTACACCTATTTTGGCTGTTCCCACAACCGCTGGGACTGCAGCTGAAGTTACAATCAATTATGTAATTACTGATGCACAAAAAGATCGAAAGATGGTTTGTGTTGATCCTCATGATTTACCAGTTGTTGCATTTGTTGATCCAGACATGATGGCAAGTATGCCGAAAGGATTGACTGCTGCTACAGGAATGGATGCTTTAACTCATGCTATCGAAGGTTATATTACCGCAGGAGCATGGGAAATGAGTGATATGTTCCACATTAAAGCGATTGAAATTATTGCTCGTTCATTAAGAGGTGCTGTTGAAAATACTCCTGAGGGTCGTGAAGGTATGGCATTAGGACAATACATTGCTGGAATGGGATTTTCAAATGTTGGTTTAGGAATAGTTCACTCAATGGCTCACCCATTAGGTGCTTTATACGATACACCTCATGGAGTGGCTAACGCGATTATTTTACCAACAGTAATGGAATATAATGCTCCTGCAACAGGGACTAAGTATAAAGATATTGCTGAGGCAATGGGTGTTGATACTACAGGAATGGATCAAGAAGCATATCGTAAAGCTGCTGTTGATGCGGTTAAAAAATTATCTCAAGATGTGGGAATTCCAGCTGATTTAAAAGAAATTGTTAAAGTTGAAGATCTTGACTTTTTATCACAATCAGCATATGATGACGCTTGCCGCCCTGGTAATCCACGAGAAACTAGCGTTGCTGAAATTAAAGAATTATATCAATCTTTATTATAATAAGTATTAGAAAAAGGCTGTAAGTTTTGTACCAGTATTCTGATAGTTAGATTTTTGAGCTAACTTTTGGGGGTCACATCAATCCATAGCCTTTTTTTGATTTTGTGATTTAATGTGTTTGTTAAAAATTACTTGACCGTTTATATTGTCAACTTGTAGACTAATAAATGGATTAAAAAAATTACTCAATTAATTTCAATTAGTTTATAAATAGTTTATATTTATAAAGTATCATATATAAGGTGGTTTTTTTAAGGTATATTTTTTTAAAATCTTTCATAAAATAAATGTGATTAGGTTATTGTCATAAATAATAATTATGATATAATTTATGTGTTTATTATAGGCTTTTTTATAATTATGGAAAAAAGGAGGATAGCTCATGGAAAATATTAGTGAACATGTTAGACGAGAACGTGAGGCTAGAGGGGTCACGATTGAAGAGTTGGCCAAAGGAACATTTATTTCAGTAGCTGTCTTAAAAGATATAGAATCAGGTAAGTTTGACAAATATAAAGGTGACGAATTATATTTGAAAATGTATTTACGGAAAATTGCTAAATACCTAGGGTTAGAAGAAAAAGAATTAGATGCTGAATTTGAAGCACTGACACAAGAAATTCAGTTAGAAGAAATTCGTCAAGAGGATTTAAATAAACGGTTAGTTGAAGAAAATAAAAAGAACATTACTATTTCTGGTAAGGTAAGTGATACATTTAAAGATTTAAAAAATGTAAAACCTAAAAAATCTATCTCTAATAAACGTGTTTATGAAGATCGCTATTTGCTTAGATATTTTAAATATGCTTTAGTTGGTGTGGTTTGTGTGGCCATCATTTTTGTTGTTTGGTATGCAATCGTTGCAGGGCGTTCTAATACTGAAGCGCCAGATTTTAAAGATAACAATACACCAACTGTCGAAGGAAATAATGATGCTGGTAAACAAGACAGTGATGACAACAAAAATTCTAATACTGATGATAAAAATGAAGATGATAAGAAGGCTGAAACGCCTACAGTTGAAATAACTAAAAATGGTGAGTTAGATTATAGTATTAAACTTGATCCAAGTATGACTACTTTCAAGTTTAAAATGGAATTTGTTGGTCGGACATGGTCACAATTAAATGTCAATGGTAGTGATTATAGCGGCTTCAAGAGCGGTATTTACAATAATGTTAATAAATCAAATGCAACTGATGCAGCTCCAGAAATAGTTGAACTAGATATTCCGGTAGAGAATTTCCAAAATTTGGAATTAAAATTAGGATATTTTATGGGACATCGTTTCTACATTAACGATCAACCTCTAGAAATTGATGCAAGTGAATATGATGGGGGTAATCATACCCTTAAAATTACGCGGGTGCAATAATGAATCTACCGAATAAATTAACAGTTACAAGGGTATTGTTAGTTCCCTTCTTAATTCTTATTTATATGTTTCCGTATGATAGTGCAGGAATTACGGTTCCTGTCTATCATGTTTTGGAGACAAATATATCATTAGTAAATATTATCATTTTATTTATCTTTATTATCGCATCAATTACTGATTATTTTGATGGAAAAATAGCTCGAAAAGAAAAATTAATAACAACATTTGGTAAATTTGCTGATCCAATTGCTGATAAGTTGTTAATTAATACGATTTTCTTATTATTGGCAAGTGACCAGACAATCAATATTATTATCCCTATTATAATGATTTCTCGGGATACTATAGTTGATGCGATTAAAATGTCAGCTGCGAGTAAACAAGTAGTCGTGGCGGCAAGTAAACTTGGTAAACTAAAGACAGTCAGCCAAATGATTGCATTAGGATTTTTATTAGTTAATAATTTTCCTTTTACTGTACTGGGAGTCGATGTAGCTAACGCTTTAGCATGGCTAGCTACAGTAATTTCAGTTATTAGCGGGATTGATTATTTCTTAAAAAATCGCGAGATGCTTACGGAGACAATGTGATGGATGAATTAGCTAAAACATTAATACAATATAATATAAGTATATCTAGTGTAGAGAGTTTTACAGTAGGTAACTTTGCTGCAATGCTAGGAAGTATTCCTGGCATTTCTAAGGTTTACAAAGGAAGTTTAGTAACATATCAAAGTACAACAAAGGAAAGACTATTAGGAATTTCGCATGAAATAATTTCAAAATATGGAGTTGTAAGTAAAGAAGTAGCTTCGTTGATGTGCGTTAATGGAAAACAAATTCTTGATAGTGATGTCTGTGTATCATTTACAGGCAATGCTGGGCCTGATGCAATGGAAGGGAAGCCAGTAGGATTAGTTTATATTGGGATTTTATACCAAGGTGTCAATATCTATGAATTGAATTTAAAGGGAACTCGTGAAGAAATCCAGAAACAGGCAATTGATTTTGTAATTCGAAAATTGAATGAAAAAATAAAAGTAAATTAGTATTTATATAGGTATATAATAGTAGGAGGATGAATATTATGGCAGAAGCAAAGACTAAAGAGAATAAAGAAGAAGCTAAAAAAGTCCAAGCTTTGGATGATGCAATTAAGCAAATTGAAAAAAAATACGGAAAAGGTTCTGTAATGAAATTAGGTGATCGCGCTGCCGTTAGTGTTGATGTAATTCCTACTGGTTCTTTAACTTTAGATTTAGCTTTAGGAATCGGCGGATATCCTAAAGGAAGAATTATTGAGATTTACGGACCTGAATCTAGTGGTAAAACAACATTGACATTACATGCCATTGCTGAATGTCAAAAACAAGGAGGACGTGCTGCTTTTATTGATGCAGAACATGCTATTGATCCTGTTTATGCGCAAAATTTGGGAGTTAATATTGATGAATTAATTCTTTCACAGCCTGATTCTGGAGAACAAGGACTAGAAATTGCTGAAACTTTGGTTCGTTCAGGTGCGATTGATTTAGTTGTTGTCGATTCGGTTGCGGCATTAGTGCCTCAAGTAGAACTTGATGGTGAAATGGGTGATTCGCAAATGGGACTTCAAGCACGTTTGATGTCTAAAGCGTTAAGAAAAATTGCGGCAGAATTAAATAAATCTGAATGTACAATTATTTTTATTAATCAATTGAGAGAAAAGATTGGGATTATGTTTGGTAATCCAGAAACAACAACAGGAGGAAGAGCATTAAAATTCTATTCTTCTGTTCGGGTCGAAATTCGTCGTAGTGAAGCAATTAAATTAGGAACAGAAATTGTTGGAAATAAAGTGAATATTAAAGTTGTTAAAAATAAAGTTGCTCCACCGTTTAAAACTACACAAGTAGATATTATTTATGGTAAAGGAATTTCTCGTGATGGTGAAGTACTCGATTTGGCAGTAGAAAAAGACATTGTTGAAAAGAGTGGAGCATGGTATGCGTATAAAGGTGAAAAAATAGGTCAAGGGCGTGAAAATGCTAAGACTTTCTTAAGTACTCATAGTGAAATTATGGAAGAAATTACACAGGCAATCAAAGACTCCTTAGAGAGCGATAATAAAAGTGAGCAAGAATAAGAAAAGATAGGGCTAGAGCTGTTTGACGGCTTTACCCTTTTTATGGTTTTGTCAATAATATTTAGATGTAAAAATAGTTCTTATCAATACGATAAGAACTATTTTAATTCATCTTTGAGTTTTAAAAGAGCAGCAAATGGTGAATCTTCAACAGCAGTCTGCTGTTGTTTTTGTTGATTCATATATTTTTTCACATCACTTTTACGAGCCAGCTTATTTTTATTTTCTCGTTCTTTTTTAAAGGCGTTCATATGTTGGCGATAACCACATGTTTTACAAACAAACATCTGTTTGTCACCTTTACCAACAAGTTCTAATTTTTTATGACAATTAGGACAGCGAGCATTTGTGATGATGGAAACAGATTCACGATGTTTACAATCGGGGTCAGAGCAAACAAGCATTTTTCCTTTTTTCCCATTAACTTCTAACATGAAATGATTGCATTCTGGACATTTTTTAGTAGTAAGATTATCGTGTTTGAATTTGGCTTCACTAGAACTTATTTCATCTATTAAAGAACGAGTATATTTTTTTATTTCATTAATAAAAATATTTGATTTTTGTTCTTTTTTAGCAATTTTAGCTAATTCCATTTCCCACTTTGCTGTTAACTCGGGTTCTTTAAGATCTTGTGGAACTAATTTCAACAATTGTTTTCCTTTGTTTGTAACATGAATATCATTACCACTTTTTTCAATTAAGAAGGTATTAAATAATTTTTCAATAATATCTGCTCGAGTTGCAACAGTCCCTAAACCTCCTGTGTTGACTAAAGTAGAACTTAATTGTTTCGAAGTGTTTTTTGTATAACGAACTGGATTTTCCATTGCTGATAATAAGGTTGCTTCATTAAAATAACCTGGTGGGGTTGTTTGACCAGTTGTTTTGGTTATTTCAGTGATTGGTAAAAATTGATTTTGCTTTAATGATGGTAATGTTTGATCTTCACTATCTTCTTCATGACCATAGACTTCTTTCCAGCCGATTTGGGTTTCAATTTTACCAGAAACAGTAAAAATTTCTTGATTTACAATTGCATTAATTGTTGTTTGTTCATATAGATAAGGTGGTAATAGAACTGCCAAAAATCTTTTTAAAACTAATTCGTAAATTTTTAATTCTCGATCTGTAAATGAACCTAACATAGCAGGCTGTTCAGTAGGAATAATCGCATGATGATCGCTAACTTTACTATTGTTGACAAAATGACTTTGTTTTCTTATTGGACTTTTTAATATTTTATCAATTATATTGTCATAATCCCCCCCGCGACTAGCTTCTAGACGCTCTTTTAATGTTGGAACGATATCATCGGTTAAATAGCGTGAATCAGTTCTAGGATAAGTTAATACTTTATGATACTCGTATAAATCTTGCATTGTTGCTAAAGTTTCTTTAGCAGAAAAACCATAGAGTTTATTGGCATCACGTTGTAATTCAGTTAAATCATATAATTGTGGAGCATATTTCTTTTTTGTGAAAGTTGAGATTTTTTCTATTTTTAATTTTTGATTTTGAAGTTTCTTAATAGTTTCATCTATTTTGGCTTCATTAAATAAATGTTTTTCTTTTTTGGCAGATAGCCAAGTCCAGTTAATTTGGCTACTAATGATTTCTATACCATAATAATTGCGAGGAACAAAATCTTTAATTTCTTCTTCACGAGCTGCAATCATTGCTAGTGTAGGGGTTTGAACACGACCACAAGCTAGTTGAGCGTTATATTTACAGGTAAGAGCTCGAGTAGCATTGATTCCGACGATCCAGTCAGCAATACTTCGACTATATGCGCTATGATATAAAGCTTCATATTCACGAGCATTTTTTAATTTTTTAAACCCTTCTTTGATTGCTTTATCAGTTACTGATGAAATCCATAATCGCTGCATTGGCTTTTTAATATGTGCTTTATTAATGATCCATCGAGCTACTAGTTCTCCCTCACGACCGGCGTCGGTTGCTATAATGATATCTTTAACGTCATTACGATTCATAAGGTTTTTGACGGCATTATATTGTTTAGCAGTTTTACCAATAACTACTAATTGCATTTTTTCAGGCATGATGGGAAGATCATTTAAATCCCACTTTTGATAATGTTTATCATATTTTTCAGGGTCAGCTAATGTTACTAAGTGACCTAAAGCCCATGTAACAATATATTTATTTCCTTCAAGACCACCATTAACATTTTTATTGCATTGTAGAACTCGTGCAATATCGCGTCCAACTGATGGTTTTTCTGCTAATACTAGTGTTTTTGACATTTTTTTTACCTCATTTCTTAAATATTCTATCATAATAAACTACTGATATGAAACTAAATTATAAAATGATACCGCTATCTTTTTTTGTTGATTTAATCATAGATATTTCTCTTTTTAAAAATTATTATCTTAAAATCACCTAAAATTTGTTGTTATAGGACTTTAACAAAAAAATATCCTCGAAACACTTTTCATTGTAAATGATGTCAAAATATTATACAATATTATTGTGCTTGTCACATAATGAATTCCTATAGATTCATAAAAATAATTTACATAGAAGAAAATGGAGGACAAATATGCCAGGAAATATTGCCTTTTCTATTTTAACCTATGTTCTAGCTGTGGCTTTAGGTTTTTTTATTAATTATTTAATTAATAAATTAAAAATCTCTAAAGCTAACGTAAGTGCTGCAAAGATTATAGATGATGCAACTGCCAAAGCGGACAATCTTGTTAAAGAAGCAATTTTAGATGCTAAGACAGAAGCATATGAGTTAAAACTTCAAGCTGAAAAAGAAGCTAAAGAACAAAAACAAGAAATTAATGAACTTGAAAATAAACTTTTACAACGTGAACAAACAGTTGATCGTCGTGATATTGCTGTTCAAGGGAAAGAAGATGTTTTAGCGCAAAAAGTAGTACAATTAGACGAAAGAGAAGCCGGACTAGGTAAACTAGAAGCTGAATTAAAAGAAAAAATCAATGCTAAAATTGGTGAATTAGAAAAAATTGCTGCAATGTCAGCAAATGAAGCTAAGCAAGAATTATTTAAGCAGGTTGAACAACAAACTGCTACAGAGATGACGGCTTATATTAAAGATCAAGAGGAGGAAGCTAGATCAAAAGCAAGTCTGCTTTCTCGTGATATAATCGCTAATGCGATTAATCGTTATGCTCAAGAAGAAACAATTGAAAGAACAGTTTCTGTTGTCGCTCTTCCAAGTGAAGAAATGAAGGGAAGAATTATTGGACGTGAAGGTCGCAATATAAAAGCAATCGAACAATGTACTGGGGTAGATTTAATAATTGACGATACTCCTGAAGCTATTACAATTTCATGCTTCGATCCTGTTAGAAGAGAAATTGCTAGATTATCATTGGAGACTTTGATTCGTGATGGCCGAATTCAACCAGGTAGAATCGAAGAAGTAGTTCAAAAAACTAAAAATGAATTAGATGAAGTGATTCGCAAAACAGGTGAAGATGCCGTTTTTGAATTAGGAATTTCAAAAATTGATAAAGATATTATCATGATGTTAGGAAAACTTAAGTATCGTACTAGTTATGGCCAAAACGCCTTACAACATTCATTGGAAGTTGCTCATTTAGCAGGAATCATGGCTGCTGAATTAGGTTTAAATCAACAACTAGCTCGACGGGCTGGTTTATTACATGATCTTGGTAAGGCAGTTGACCACGAAATGGAAGGGAGCCATGTGGAATTAGGAGCAAAATTTGCTAAAAAACATGGTGAACATGCTACAGTTGTAAATGCAATTGAATCACATCATGGTGATGTACCTGCAACAAGTGTAATATCAATTTTGGTTGCTGCTGCTGATACTTTGAGTGCAGCACGCCCAGGTAGTCGTAGTGAGACAATTGAGAACTATATTCAACGACTAGAAAAACTTGAAGAAATGGCAAAAAGCTTTGATGGAGTTGATCGGGTTTTTGCAATTCAAGCTGGACGTGAAGTTCGAATTGTTGTTAAGCCAGATAAAGTAGATGACTTGATGTCTCATAAAATTGCTCGTGATATTAAAACGAAGATTGAAGAAGAGCTTACATATCCAGGACATATCAAAGTTACAGTAATTCGTGAAGTAAGAGCAAGTGAAGTTGCTAAATAGGGATAGGCATAGCCTATCCTTTTATTTGAAAGGGAAATAAAATGAAAATATTATTTATTGGTGATGTATTTGGTTCAATTGGACGTGAAATGATTGAAGATTATTTGCATCGTATTGTAAAAGATAATCAAATTGATTTTGTAATAGCAAATGTTGAAAATACAAGTCATGGAAAAGGTTTACTAAAACGCCATTATGATGAGTTATCATTTCAGGGAATTCAAGCCATGACAATGGGAAATCATACTTTTGATAAAAAGGAATTATATGACTATATTGATGAAGCGGATAAATTGATTGTACCAATCAATCAGCCAAAAGTACTACCTGGAGTTAAATCACGGGTATTTAATGTAAAAGGTAAATTGATTAGGATAACTAGCGTATTAGGTGTTGCTTTTATGGATAGTCGTACTTCAAATCCATTTGAAGTAATTGATGAGTATCTTGATTTACCGCATGATATTCATATCATAGATTTTCATGGTGAAGCAACAAGTGAAAAAATCGCTTTTGCACATTATGTTAAAGATAAGGCAAGTGCTGTTCTTGGAACACATACTCATGTCCAGACTGCTGATGAAAAGATAATTGATAGTAAATTAGCTTTCATCAGTGATGTAGGGATGACGGGGCCGTATATGAGCGCAATTGGTTGCGATCTTGATGCAATCGTCACAAGGCTAAGAGGTTTTGGAGCGCCATTTATCGTAGCTGAAAGTAGTGGTCAGTTATCTGGAGTAATAATTACTTTTGAGGAAAATACACCTGTAGCGATTGAACGAATCTTAATTAATCAAGATCATCCATATTAGGTATAATAATTAAATGTTTTCATATATTTTTTTAGGAGGAAAATTATGGAAACAATTAAAGTATCATCAACGTCATGCCCTAATAATGTGGCTGGCGCTATTGCTAGTATGATTAGAAATGAATCTAAATTACAGATTCAGGTTATTGGAGCTGCTGCTTTAAATCAAGCAATTAAGGCAATTGCAATTGCTCGGGGTTATATTATCCCAACTGGAAATGAAATTGTCTGTATTCCTTCATTTCATGATCTAATTGTTGATGATAAGGAAATCACAGCACTTAGGTTATTGTTAGAATTACGATAATTTTAAGTAATAAAAACTTAACAAAAAAAGTAACCCTACTTTAGATGAAAAGGGTTTCTTTTTTTAGTGTTTTGCGTTATAATAGTAGGCGTGATATAGGAGGAGATTTATTATGGCAAAATGTAAATTATTAATGCAAACTGCACAAACACAAAAATTAATCGATTTTTTTGATGGATATGAAGATGATAAAGTAAAATGTAAATTCATTAAAAAAACTGGAATCAAGGCTGAAATTGAATGTGAAACAGAACTCACACCAGATGAAGCAGCTGGACATTGTAAGAGTCTTTTTAAAAAGACACCTGATGGAGCAGTTTTATACTTCTCTATTCAACCAGATGGATTCTTCGGATAATAAGGACGTAAGTCCTTATTTTTTTTATTTACGATAAAAGCAAGAATTAGATTTAATAAAAATGAATTTTTTCTTGTGGAAATAATAGAGATTTATGTATATAATATGATAGAAAAGTGGTGAATAAATGAAAGATTATAGTAATTATTTTAAAGGGCCTTCATTAAATGAGGCTAAAAGAAGAAGTCGTGACGAAGTTGGTCGCTATGATGATGCCTATCATGTTCCAGGAGATATGGTCAAAGTTGGACTAGGAAAAAAATATTATATTCAAACATATGGGTGTCAAGCAAATGAACGTGACAGTGAAACTTTATCAGGAATATTGGAAAGTATGTCATATCAACCGACTACAGAAATTAAAGAGGCTGACGTGATTGTTTTAAATACTTGTGCAATTCGTGAAAATGCCGAAGAAAAGGTATTTGGAAAAGTTGGATATGTCAAAAATTTAAAGAAGACTAATCCAAATCTAATTTTCGCAATGTGTGGATGTATGGCTCAAGAAGAGGTTGTTGTTAATCGGATATTGGAAAAGCATCCCCATGTTGATTTGATTTTTGGTACTCACAACATACATCGATTACCTGAGTTATTAAAAGATGCACTTTATAGTAAAGAGATGATTGTTGAAGTTTGGTCTAAAGAGGGCGATGTAATTGAAAATGCACCAGTTAGACGGGACAACAAGTATAAAGCATGGGTAAATATCATGTATGGATGTAATAAATTTTGTACTTATTGTATCGTTCCTTATACACGTGGAAAAGAACGTTCTCGTTTAGCAAAAGATATTATCAAAGAAGTTGAAGAACTGGTTGCTGAAGGCTATCAAGAAATAACGCTTCTTGGGCAAAATGTTAACAGTTATGGTAAAGATTTAGGTGAGGATTATAATTTCTCAAACTTACTTGAGGATGTCGCTAAAACAAATATTCCACGAATTCGTTTTACAACGAGTCATCCTTGGGATTTTAGTGAAGATATGATCAAAATTATTGCGAAATATGATAATATCATGCCGGCAATTCATTTACCAGTTCAATCGGGGAATAATGAAGTATTAAAGTTGATGGGGCGCCGTTATAGTCGTGAACAATATCTAGAATTATTCCATAAGATCAAAGAATATATTCCTGACTGCACAGTCACGACAGATATTATCGTGGGGTTTCCAAATGAAACTCATGAACAATATCTAGATACATTGTCTTTATATCAAGAGTGTGAATATGATTTAGCTTATACATTTGTCTACTCACCTCGGGCAGGAACACCAGCCGCGAAAATGGTTGATAATGTAGCAAGTGATGAAAAAGACCAACGATTATATAAATTGAATGAAATAGTTAATGAAAAAGCGTATAAGCAAAATCAACGTTTCTTAAATAAGATTGTCGAAGTATTAGTTGAAGGAACATCTAAGAAGGATGATTCAATGTTGACTGGGTATACTCGGCATCAAAAATTGGTAAACTTTAAAGGTGATCCTAAAGATATTGGAAAAATTATTAAAGTAAAAATAACTGAAGCCAAAACATGGGCTTTGAAAGGTGAATCAATTGAATCGTAGTTTGGATTGTGCTAAACAGTTAAATAAATATTTATTGAATCTTGATGTCATTAAAGAATATCAAAAGTATGAGCAGCTAATTCATCAGGATGATAAGATAGAAAAACTTGAAGCAAAGATGAAAGCATATCAAAAGAAGATTGTAAATCAAAAGTCAAAACAAGATGAAACAGTTGTTAAAACAATTGAAGAATATCAAAAAATTAAAGATGAATTTGAGAATCATCCATTAGTTGTTAATTATTTATACTTGAAGGAAGAAGTAGATAGTCTTTTGCAATCGATAAATACATATATAAACGGACAATTATTAAAATAAGGCTTGACTTAACGATTGATCCTAATTATAATTTATGAAATATTACACAAAACGACATAGAAAAGGAGATAGAAAATGGCATATTTTTTTGATGAACCATCACGCACATTTAATGAATATCTTTTAGTACCTGGATATTCATCTGCTGAGTGTCAAGCTAAAAATGTTAGCTTAAAGACACCATTAGTTAAATTTAAAAAAGGTGAAGAACCTGCGTTATCATTAAATATCCCCCTAGTTTCAGCGGTAATGCAAGCTGTATCTGATGATAAAATGGCAGTAGCTCTTGCAAGAGAGGGTGGGGTTTCATTTATTTATGGATCACAAACGATTGAAGATCAAGCAGCTATGGTTAAACGAGCTAAAACTTATAAAGCAGGATTTGTTCCAAGTGACTCTAATTTAAGTATTAGTGATACACTTGCAGATGTAATTGCTTTAAAAGAGAAAACTGGACATTCAACAATGGCAGTAACTGAGGATGGTAGTGCCAATGGAAAATTATTAGGAATCGTAACAGGCAGAGATTACCGGGTTTCTAGAATGGGTTTAGATACAAAAGTAACTGAGTTCATGACACCATATGATAAATTAATCTGTGGGCACATTGGAATTACTTTAAAAGAAGCAAATGATCTTATTTGGGATAATAAGTTAAATGCTTTACCTATTATTGATGATGATCAAAAATTAGCATATTTTGTCTTTAGAAAAGACTATGAAACAAGAAAATCAAACCCAAACGAACTATTAGATGATTCGAAACGTTATGTGGTAGGCGCTGGAATCAATACTCGTGATTTTGCCGAACGTGTACCGGCTTTAGTAGAAGCAGGTGCTGATGTTTTATGTATTGATTCATCAGAAGGCTTTACAGAATGGCAAAAAATTACGATTGACTGGATCAGAGAACATTATGGTGATAGCGTTAAAGTTGGAGCTGGTAATGTTGTTGATGCGGATGGTTTTAGATTTTTAGCTGAATCTGGAGCAGATTTTGTTAAGATTGGTATTGGTGGTGGATCAATCTGTATCACTCGTGAACAAAAAGGAATTGGTCGTGGGCAAGCAACGGCTACAATTGAAGTTGCTAAAGCACGTGATGAATATTTTAAAGAAACAGGAATTTATATTCCAATCTGCTCTGACGGTGGGATCGTTCATGATTACCATATGACATTGGCTTTAGCTATGGGTTCTGATTTCATCATGTTAGGTAGATATTTCTCAAGATTTGATGAATCTCCAACTAATAAAGTTAGTATCAACGGTCAGTATATGAAGGAATACTGGGGTGAAGGTTCTGCTCGTGCTCGTAACTGGCAACGTTATGATATGGGTGGTGATTCTAAACTTTCTTTTGAAGAAGGAGTTGACTCATATGTACCATATGCCGGTAGCTTAAAAGATAATGTTGGTTTAACTTTAAGTAAAATCAAGTCAACAATGTGTAACTGTGGAGCCTTAACTATTCCAGAATTACAAGAGAAAGCAAAAATTACGCTTGTTTCCTCAACTAGTATTGTTGAAGGTGGCGCACATGATGTAGTTTTAAAAGATTCTACATCTGGAAATGGACATCAAAACTAAAACGCGATTAATTCGCGTTTTTTTGTTCATTTTTTTTAATTTCCAACATATATTAAAATAGGTGAGAACATGGCAAATAATATTCGTGAAATCATTACTCAGGCAGTAATTGCTAAAGGGAAAAAAAGAACCCTTAATAAATATCCGTTTTCGATTGAAGGATATGACAAAATTCTAGGGTGTTGGATTACTAACCATCGTTATAACGCAGCTTTTAAAGATGGGAAACCTGTTGTTTTGGGAACTTTTGACGTTCATCTATGGTACAGTATCAATGATGATAGTAGTCTATTGAAGCAAACTGTAAGCTACTTAAACGAATTAGATTTAGTGAAAAAGGAAACCCGAAATTTTGATGAGGGTGATGAATTAATGGTTACCTGTAATCGTGAACCAAAATGTATTAGTGTAAATAAGTTGGAAGATAAAGTTGTCATTGAGATTGAAAAAGAAATCTCATTAAGTGTTGTTGGTAAAACAACAATGCGAGTAGAAACTAAAGCAGAGAATGAGACATGGGATGAATTAGAAAATTTAACAGTCGATGAAAATTTTATCAAATAAAGGCGGAAGCCTTTTTTCTTTTGAGGTTACTTGTGTTATAATGTGATAGTAATTTTTTAGAAGTGAGGTTAATTGATGAAACCAAAATATAGTCCAATGATGATGCAATATTTATCAATAAAAGAAGAAAATCAAGATTCAATCGTTATGTTTAGATTAGGGGATTTCTATGAAATGTTCTTTGACGATGCCATAATGGTTTCTAAAGAATTAGAAATTGCTTTAACAGGGAAAAATGCTGGAGCTCCTGAACGGGTTCCAATGTGTGGGGTACCTTTCCATTCGGCTAGTGGATATATTCAAAAATTAGTTGATAATGGACATCGGGTTGCGATTGTTGAACAGTTAACAGAACCTGGGAAACGAGGAATCGTAGAACGTGGGGTGGTACAGATCATTACTCCAGGAACTATCTTTGATGAATCTCTGACAAATAATAAAAACAATTATATTGCTGCCTTAGAAGAATTTGATTTTACATATACTTTAGCTTTTTGTGATATCACAACCGGCGAATTTAGTGTGGTCAATATTGAAAAGAAAGAGAAATTATTATTGAATCAGCTAGAAACAATGGCAGTTAAGGAAATTGTCACTTTACCAAATCAAATACGTGAATTTGATGATATTTTATCTTCACCATTTGCACACGATAATTATAATGAAAAGTATGATAAGATTTTTAGCAAAATCAATGATTTAAAACAAATTAAAACAGCGTCATTACTGCTTAATTATTTATTAGATACACAAAAAAGAGAATTGGAACATTTACAGATAATTGAAGAAATTAATAATGAAGATTATGTGACAATGGATCTTTATACAAAAAAAGCTTTAGAACTGACGAGTAGTGCTAAAAGTAATGATAAATATGGAAGTCTATTTTGGCTTTTAGATCAAACTAAAACAGCAATGGGATCACGGATGTTAAAACAATGGATCGAACGACCTCTAATTAATCAAGAACAAATAGAAGAACGTTTGGATATCGTAGAGATCTTTACTAATCATTTTATTCAACGAGAAAGTATTAAAGAAATTCTGAAAGATATTTACGATCTTGAAAGACTATCTTCACGAATTGCTTTTGGAAATATTAATGCTCGTGATCTAAAGTGGATTAGCAGTTCCTTAAAAGTAGTTCCAGAATTAAAAAATCAATTATTATCGTTAGATGAACCTTTAATTAGTGCCTTGGCAGATCATTTTACTGATTTAAGTCACATTACTAATTTGATTGATCAAGCAATTGTTGATAATCCGCCATTAACTGTAAAGGAAGGAAATTTAATCAAGGAAGGATTTAATGAAGAACTTGATGAACTTCGTTATATCCGTGATCACGGTAAACAGTGGTTAGCTCAATTTGAGCAAAATGAGCGTGATAAAACAGGAATAAAAGGATTAAAAGTAGGATATAACCGTGTCTTTGGATATTATATTGAAGTGACTAAAGGAAATCTATCATTAGTTAAAGATGAATTTAATTATACTCGTAAACAAAGTTTATCTAATGCTGAACGTTTTGTGACACCAGAATTAAAAGAGATGGAATCAAAATTACTTAGTGCACAAGATAAAATGATAAAACTAGAATATGCATTATTTACAGAAATTAGAAATTACATAAAAAAAGATGTTCATGCTATTCAGGATGTTGCTAAAATTATTGCTAAAATTGATGTTTTTCAATCATTAGCAATGATTTCTAGTGAGAATAGTTATGTTCGGCCAACTTTCAATCATAATAAAGTGTTTAAAGTAGTTGATGGTCGTCATGGCGTAATTGAACGGGTTATGGCACAAGGAACATATGTTTCGAATGATGTAAATATTGATGCTGCTAATCCAGTGATGTTGATTACGGGACCTAATATGGGTGGTAAATCGACTTATATGCGAACGATTGCTTTAATTGCACTGATGGGACAAATAGGGTGTTTTGTTCCATGTAGCGAAGCTTGTATTCCAATTTTTGATCAAATTTTTACTCGAATCGGGGCTAGTGATGATTTAATTTCCGGGCAGTCAACTTTTATGGTTGAAATGTTAGAAGCTAATAATGCTTTACGCTTTGCAACAGAAAATTCATTGATTATTTTTGATGAGATAGGTCGAGGGACTGCAACTTTTGATGGGATGGCAATTGCTCAAGCTATGATCGAGTATATCGCTGCAAAGATTAAGTGTATTACATTATTTTCAACTCATTATCATGAATTAACATTCTTAGAAGAAAAGAATCTTGGAATTAAAAATGTCCATGCTAGTGCTTCAATTGAAAATGATGATCTTGTCTTTTTATACCGTATCAAACCAGGACGGTCAAATAAATCTTATGGTGTCAATGTTGCTAAATTAGCAAAATTACCAGATGCAGTATTAAATCGTGCTAATGTACTATTAGAAGCTTTAGAGGAAAATAATATTGAGCATCATTTAAGCGATGATACTTTAAAAGAAGCTCCACCAGTAACCGTAAGTGTAGTGGAAAAATATTTAGAAGGTATTGATCCAATGGCGCTTTCACCAATTGATGCTTTATCAACATTGATTGAATTAAAGAAATTAAATGAGAAGTAGGTGATATATTTGCAAAAAATAAGACAGCTAGATGATGTATTGGCTAATAAAATCGCTGCTGGTGAGGTGATTGAAAGACCGGCAAATGTAGTTAAAGAACTAGTCGAAAATAGTATTGATGCAAACAGTACGAAGATAGATGTGATTATTGAAGAAGGTGGATTAAACTTGATTCAAATAATTGATAATGGTGAGGGAATGGTCAAAGAAGATGCCTTACTATGTTTTTCACGTCATGCTACTAGTAAAATCAAAGATGATCAAGATTTGTTTTGCATTCAAACTTTAGGGTTTAGAGGTGAAGCAATTCCTTCGATTGCTTCAATTAGTAATTTTGAATTGAAAACGAGTACAGGAGGAACAGGGACAACTGTTACTTATGAATATGGACGCTTTGTTGAGTGTAATGAAAGTGATAGTAAAAAAGGGACTAATATCAAAGTTGAAAAATTATTTCAAAATGTCCCAGCTCGATTAAAATATATAAAATCGACTAATGCTGAGTTTGCTAATATTCAAACATATTTGGAACGACTATCTTTATCTCATCCACACATTGCTTTTATGTTAGTTCATAATGGCAGAACAATTTATAAGACCAATGGAAATGGTAATTTGTTGGAAGTTATCTCGAACATTTATGGATTAAATGTTGCCAAAGCAATGATTCCAGTGGATTTTGAAGATGATGAATTTCATGTGACGGGTTATGTTTCAAAAATTGATGTGAATCGTGCTAGTAAGAATCATATGGTGACAATGGTAAATTCACGGGTAGTTAAAAATAAAGTGAGTGTTGATAGTATTAATAATGCATATCGTCGATATTTAGCTGATAAACGTTATCCAATTGCGATTGTTAATATTGAAATAGATCCTTATTTAGTAGATGTTAATGTGCATCCCTCAAAGCTGGAGGTACGTTTTTCTAAAGAAAGTCAATTACGTGAATTAATTTATCAAGGTGTTAGTGATGCTCTTGCAAAAGTTAATTTGACTTACGATGCGACCGCTGAATATAAAAAAACTAAGGCGCCTTTGAATTTGGAACAACCTAGTCTTGATTTAACTTATGAGTCAGTACCCATTAAAACAATAGAGCAACCACGATTTGAAGCTGATTTTCCTCAAAATGATCAAGAAGTTGTTTTTAAAGACGCATCTTTCGATGATTTTACTTTTGTTAAGGAAGAAACTAGTGAATACATTATCCCCGATCAACAAATTATTGAGACAAAAGTTGAGCCACGTGAAAAATTAATGAAAAAGAAGTTATTTGTTAAAGGACAGGTTCATGGTACATATATAATTTGTGAAGATGAAACAGGAATGTATATTGTTGATCAGCATGCTGGGCAAGAAAGAATCAATTATGAGTATTTTTTGGAAAAATATCAAAATCTTGATCTATCAATGCGGGATTTATTAGTACCGATCACACTTGAATATCCTTTAAGTGAATTTTTGATTATTGAGGAAAGGAAAGACTTATTGACTAAAGTTGGAATTAATCTTGAGGTTTTTGGTAATAGCGGTTATGTAATAAAGCAATTACCGTTATGGATGCAAAATATTGATGAGCAAGTATTTATTGAAGATATGATGATGCAGTTATTAAATGATAATAAAATCGATGTCATCAAATTACAAGATCATGCAATTGCTACGCTTAGTTGTAAAGCTTCATTAAAAGCAAATACACATTTATCAACCGAAGGGATGCAAAATATTATTGATAATTTAATGCGTTGTGATAATCCATACGTTTGTCCGCATGGAAGACCAACAATTATATATTATTCAACTTATGAAATTGAAAAGTTATTTAAGAGGGTCGTGTAATGGAGAAAGTTATTGTTGTAGTTGGTCCAACTGGGGTTGGAAAAACTAGGATGGGCGTTGCTCTAGCTAAGCATTTTAATGGCGAAGTGATTAGCGGTGATTCGATGCAAATATATAAAACAATGGATATTGGAACGGCTAAAGTAACAGATGATGAAATGGAAGGTATTGTTCATCATTTGATTGATGTTAAGGAACCAACTGAAAGCTATAGTGTAAAAGATTTTCAAGATGAAGTTCGTTTAAAAATAAAAGAAATAATATCATGTGGTAAATTGCCGATTATTGTAGGTGGTACAGGATTATATATTAAAGCAGCACTTTATGATTATGAATTTAGTGAAAGTCAAACCAATCATCAAGAATATGTTGAGAAGTATCAAGATTATTCAAATGAAGAGTTATACAATTATTTAATTGAGATTGATAAAGCAAGTGCTAAAGAGCTTCATCCTAATAATCGTCAACGGGTCTTAAGAGCAATTGCAATTTATGAAAGTACAGGGATAAAAAAAAGTGAAACACTTGCCAAACAAAATCATGAATTAATTTATAATGCTAAATTTATTGGGCTGACATTAGAACGTGAAAGTTTATATCAGCGGATCGATCAACGTGTTGATTTGATGATGGAGCAGGGATTGCTTCAAGAAATAGATGGCTTAATGAAAAAGAATTATACCCGTGAAATGCAAAGCATGAAAGCAATCGGGTACAAGGAATGGTTTGCTTATTATCAGGGAACTCAAACACTTGATGAAACTTTGGAGTTGATAAAAAAGAATTCTCGTAATTATGCAAAGCGTCAATATACTTGGTTTAATAATCAAGTTCCGGTTATTTGGTTTAATGTGAATCTAAATAATTTTAATGAGACGATTAATGCAGTTATCAGTGAATTAGAAGGGTAATTATACCCTTTTATTGTTTATGCAACTGTTAGTTGACAGATTGCCTAGCCGTAGTTTATTGTGATTTGGAATAAAAAAACTATAATCATGGTTGTCAGGAGGAAGAAATAAATGATGTTTAATGACAACTTAAATAAATATCGAAAACAAAAGGGATTGTCGCAAGAGGAATTAGCTTTTCGGTTAGGAGTATCGAGACAATCGGTAAGTAAGTGGGAATCAGGTCAATCTACACCTGAATTAGAACGAATAATTGAAATTGCTGATCTATTTGGTATATCTTTAGATGAATTAATTGGACATGAAAGTAATGATTATGTTACAGTTGACCGTGAAGAATTGAGAAGTGTAGTGCGTCATCTCTTTACTTATGAATATAAGAGTAAATTTAAAATTGGAAATGTTCCATTAATTCATATTAATTTAGGTCGTGGTTTTAGAATTGCGAAAGGAATTATTGCAATTGGCAATATTGCGGTAGGGCTTTTTAGTTTTGGGGCTTTAGCACTTGGTGTATTTAGTCTTGGCGGTCTGGCAATTGGTTTATTGACATTAGCAGGAATTGCTATAGGGGGAATTAGCTTAGGAGGGCTAAGTATTGGCTATTTTGCTGTAGGTGGAATGGCAATAGGAATCTATGCAATTGGAGGTATGGCAATTGCCTCCAAACTCGCAATTGGGGTATGGCTCATGGTTATGTTGCAATTGGAAGTTCTGCAAATGGTGTTCATACATTAGTTAGCACTAATTGTTCACTAGAAATGATTAGTAATTTTATCTTGCGACAGCATAATCTAAATGCTAAAATAGTTGAATTTTTATTACTCTTTATATATTAAAAGCCGTCTGAAAACAGACGACTTTTTTATTCATCATAAATATTAACAATTTCTCCATTTAAAATTCGATTCATATTTTTTATAGCACAGAAATTACCGCACATACTGCAAGTATCTTCTTTTTCAGGTTTTGCTTGTTGGCGGTATGTACGTGCTTTTTTAGGATCAATGGCTAATTCAAACATTTTTTCCCAGTCTAAATTTTTTCTGGCACAACTCATTTGGTAGTCCAAATCTTTTGCTCCTTTGATACCTTTCGCAATATCGGCAGCATGTGCTGCAATTTTAGATGCGATGATTCCTTCTTTAACATCATTTAGATCAGGGAGACGAAGATGTTCAGCAGGAGTTACATAACATAGAAAAGCAGCACCATTAGCGGCAGCCAATGCACCGCCAATTGCAGCTGTGATATGGTCATAACCTGGGGCAATATCAGTAACTAGTGGACCAAGAACATAAAAAGGGGCTCCCTGGCAAATGGTTTGTTGAATTTTTATATTAGCTTCGATTTGATTTAAAGCCATGTGACCTGGACCCTCAACAATTACTTGAACATCTTTTTGCCATGCACGTTTTGTAAGTTCTCCCAAAGTCACCAATTCTTCAATTTGACTTATATCGCCAGCATCTTCGATTGAACCAGGACGGCAAGCATCACCTAAGCTTATTGTTACATCATATTTTTGACAAATATCAAGGATTTCATCATAGTATTCATAAAAAGGATTTTCTTGACCAGTCATTTCCATCCAAGCAAAAATAATTGAACCGCCTCGGGAAACGATATTAGTAAGACGCTTATTTTCTTTAAAACGTTGAGCTGTATTTTTATTAATTCCTACATGAATTGTCATAAAATCTACTCCGTCGCGAGCATGCATCTCAACAATATCGATCCATTGTCGAGCAGTAATTTCTTTTAAGGGCTTATGATAATAAACTACAGCATCGTAGATTGGCACTGTTCCAATTATTGCGGGACATTCTTTGGTTAATTTGCGACGGAATTTTTGAGTATCGCCATATGAACTTAAATCCATTATTGATTCAACTCCCATATTGACAGCATCATTAGCTTTTTTAAGTTCCATATCTAAATCTTTCCAGTCTCTAGAAGTTCCAAGATTTACATTAATTTTTGTTTTAAGCATTGAACCAATCCCATTTACATTAATACAGGTATGATACTTATTGGCTGGGATAACAACTTTTCCTTGGGCTATTAGTGTCTTCAATTCTTCAATATTCATTTTCTCTTTAGCCGCAACAATTTTCATTTCAGGAGTAATGATTCCCTTTTTTGCTGCATTCATTTGTGTTGTGTAATTCATTTTTTATCTCCATTCTTTTTTGTATAGAAAAAGGTTTGGACCAAAATAGGTTCAAACCGAACATAAACAAAAATAGTGGCTAGATCCCTACGTTGGCATTACCCAAATCAGGTTATACAGGTCGAAGTTAGATTACTTCCTCTCAGCCCGCATACGAGCTCCCTTTCTATATAAATAAGTCTACCTTTACTGCACGCAAATGTCAATTTTTATTACTTATTTTGTTGATTTAGTTTTTTTATATCACTGGTACGCCCGTGTTTCAAAATTCTTCGATAATTCTCAGCTAAAGCTTTTTCATAATTACTGGTCATCCATGGTACATAGAACTGTGTATTTCCTAGTTCTTTTGGAAGATACTGAATATATTCCCACAATTCTGGCCGACTATAATCATACTTTTCATCATCTTCTAAACCAACCGGCGTAAGACGTAAGTAAGAAGGGGTTTTTAAAGAACGTTCATTTAGTGAAGTTAACGCAGCATCAATTGCATTTTCACTAGATTTTGATTTTGGTGATAAACATAAATCGATAATTGCACTAGCAATAGGAATTCGAGCTTCTGGAAAACCGATTGTTTTAGCGGCTTGCATAGCAATTACCGTACGCATACACGCATTTGGATTGGCTAAACCAATATCTTCATAAGCAGTTGTGATAAGTCGCCGTTCTAAAGATTCAATATCTTTTGATTCAATCAGTTTAGCAAAATAATACATAGCACCATTAGGATCACTACCACGGATTGATTTTTGCAAACCACTTAATGTATCGTAGTAATTATCTTCGTCTTTATCATAGACAACATTAGTTTTAATAGCAGCAGTTTTCAAATCAGCTTGAGTAATATGATTATTTTCACAAACAATTGTACAAATTTCTAAACAGTTATAACCATAGCGAATATCGCCACTACATAATTTTGCAATACTATGCAATGCTTCTTTTTCAATCGTATATTTGTTGTTTAAACCATTTGGTGAAGTCATTGCCTTATTTAAACCAGCTACAATTTCATCAACAGTTAAAGGTCTAACTTCGAGAATATGACAACGAGAACGAATCGCTGGATTAATTGAATGAAATGGGTTGGCTGTAGTACATCCAGCGACTATTAATAATCCACTTTCCATGTGTGAAAGAAGATCATCTTGGCGCGCTTTATTAAGTCGATGAACTTCATCAATGATTACAAAAAGACTACCACTTAACTTAGCTTCTTCAATAATTGCATCCATTTCTTTTTTATTTCCGGTTGAAGCGTTGAAGATGCGATATGGAATGTCAAGATCATTTGCAAGGGCCATTGCAATTGTTGTTTTGCCACAGCCGGGGCTACCGTATAAAATAATTGAAAATGGATGACTTTTTTGAACAAATTTAGTTAAAATAGCATTTGGTCCAACTAAATGTTGTTGTCCGATTATATCTTTTAAATTTTGAGGTCGCATTCTATTGGCAAGGGTTGATGACATATTATCTTCCTTTCGTTTTTAAAATCAGTTATAATAATTATAACATTTTTAAAGATTGAAAGATAGGTGGATTAAAATGAGATTAGTTGTACAGAAAGTTAGTCAAAGTAGTGTTAAGATTGAAGGAGAAATTGTAGGAGCTATTGATAAAGGATATATGGTTTTAGTTGGGATAACTAATGGCGATGACGAGTTATTAGTTGAAAAGATGGTTGATAAATTAGTGAATTTGAGAATATTTGAAGATGAAAATGATAAATTAAATCTATCTTTATTAGATGTAGGAGGAAGTGTTTTATCAATTTCACAGTTCACATTATATGCTAATTGTAAAAAAGGACGAAGACCAAGTTTTATCGATGCTGCTAAACCAGATATTTCTAGTCCGCTTTATGATTTTTTTAATAAAAAGTTAGAAGAAAAGGGAATTAATGTGGAACGAGGAGTATTTGGAGCAATGATGGAGGTATCATTGATTAATGATGGGCCAGTGACAATTATCTTAGATAGTGATGAGTTATTTTATTAACAAATTGAGTAAACTTATTGATTTTATATTTTTTTACAAAAAAAGACAAAAAAGGCTTTACAAGACAAAAGGGATATGGTAAATTAAATAGGCACTCGAGGAAAGGGACGTAAGGACCGGAGAGAAAAAGCAAAAAAAGTTAAAAAAAAGATTGACTAAAAAGCGAAAAGAGTGTAAGATATTCAAGTCGGCAAAAGAAGCCGGAGAGATCATTGAAAACTAAACAGAATTAAGAAACACACGTCAATATCCAGAAGGAT
>OLOF01000152.1_pt1 | contig 51260 bp, 42 predicted proteins | sample 1643121 | NCBI WGS metagenome assembly OLOF01 (sample SAMEA3136677, study PRJEB25190) | human gut metagenome | biome: human gut; feature: human-associated habitat; material: faeces | place: Austria | collected 2013
TTACGCGAAGACCACGATGGCGGCGGGGTCCTTCACGCGGAGGGCGGCCGTTTCCATGATGCGGAACGTGTGGTTGAAGTCCGCGAGCTCCAGGTAGCCCACCGACAGGTCCAGGCCGATGGCAAGGTCCAGGTACTCCGGCTCAGCGCACACGAGCACGGCCTTGCCGGGACCCATGACGCTGGTCATGTACACGTTGTCGCCGATGAGCTTCTTGATGCGGTCGATCTCAAGCAGGCCGGTGTTCGGCTGCAAGCGCTGCAGGTCGAGGAACAGATCGGGCGACACAACGAGGGCGTAGCGGCCCAGGTAGCCGGTCTTGGCCAGCTGGGCGACGCCGGCGGTGATGTCGGCGAAGCTGTTCTCGCCCTGCGACCAGTCGCTCTTCTTGATTTTCGACGACCCTTTCACGGTGAGCAGGCCGTCGGTGCCCAGCGCCTTGCTGCCGTTGAGGATGAGGTCGTCCTCGCGGCGCGACGCCTTCTTGGCGGCGGCGATGGCCACGGACAGATCCAGCGGGTAGCCGGTCTGCGCGGCATACTCCATGTCGCGGCTGAGCAGGGTGAAGTCCTCGTAGAACAGCGGCAGCTCGAGCTGCGTGCGGCCGACGATGCGGCCGATGCCGTCCTCAAGCACCTCTTCCTTGTTCACGCCGTCGACGGCCACGGTGGTCACACCGGCGCCCAGCGGGCCGAACACCTTGAGGAATCGACGGCAGGTCAGCTGGTTGCGGGCGGTGCCGATAACGGTTTCGTCGATGCGGTTCCACAGGCCGTCCGAAAGGTCGGCCGATTCGCGAGCGAGATAGTCCATGAGGGACTCCTTTCTTGAGAAGGCGGCAGCACGTACGAATGTTTCACATGAAACATTCGTCGGCGGCTGCGCGCCGGAAGTCGGTTGCGTTAGGAAAGGTCGCCGACGGTGGGGGCGGGAGCGGGCTCCGCGGGCGCCGGGGCGATTTCGCCGTCGGTCTTGATGCCCAGCTCGGCCAGCTTCTCCTGCACTTCGCCTTCGCCTTCCAGGAAGAACTCCGTCTCCGTGGGATCGAGGTGGCGCATCAGCGTGATGAGCTCGCCCATGTGGGCCTTCTCCTCGTCGCGGATGTCGGCCAGCACGGCCTTGGCGGCCGGGTCGTCGGTTGCCTGATAGTGGGCGTCGTACAGGAAGATGGCTTCAAGCTCGCCCGCGATGTCGATACGGAGCGCCTGCATGAGCTCGGCGTTCGTCATCTTGCGGTCGACGTTGCCTGCAAACGGATTGGGGAAACTGGGCATACGATCCCTCTCTTTCGTGTTCGTTGCGCCGATGGAATCGGCGGTGGTTCAAGTCTTCTCTCTGCCCGATATGATACTCCGTTTACCATGGTTGCAGTGTAACGAAACCATTATTATTGAGAACTATTCTCAATAACTACACGTAAGAAGCGAGCCCTCAGCGGTGTTTGCACAAGCGAGCGAAGCGCTCAAGCGCCCTTGTTCGCTGCGGCTGAGGAAAGGGCGGGGCCTCGCATCGCCGTCAGGGCACGACGAAGGGGCGTCGGCCGATGTTTCACGTGAAACATCCTCGCAAGCGCAAGACGAAAGAAGGCTACAGCACGAAGTAGTAGGACTCCAACAGGTAAGGCTGATCGTACTTCTCGGCGAGGGCGTGCAGCTTGCGCTTCACGGCGTGGCGATCGTCGCGCTCCAGAAGGCGCTCGAACGCTGCACGCTCGCGCAGGGCGGCGTGCGGCGCCACGTAGCCCCACACATGCTGCGCGGCGTTGCGAAACGATCCCTGTTCCGCGGGCGTGGCCAGCGCGCGTTCCGTTATCTCGTAGAACGGCACGGCCGGCCACGTGCGCTTGTCCTTGAGCAGCGCCCGCAGGGCGAGGTAGGCTGCCTGGTCGTGTTCGAGCACGGCGTACTTGTAGCGCGCCCATTCGCGTTCGAGCTGGCTGAAGCGGCCGTGCTCGCTGGTGCAGAGGATGCATTTGATGGCGGAGAGGTTCTTGTCCTTCACTTCCAGCATGATGTCGGGCATGCCGAAGGCGCTGTCGGCTCGATGCTCTGCGAGCGATCGGTGAAACGCGAGAAAGGGTGCCAGTTCGATGGTGTCGGTGTGGCTGCCCGGCCTGCGACCAGGGGCTTGCTGCGCGTAGTGCATCTTCTGCGCGCCGTCCTCGGGCTTCCAGGTGGCGGCCGCCTCGTCCAGCAGCACCCGCCAGTCCGGCGCGTCGGGCTCGCGGTTCAGCTCGTGATGCAGCGTGTCGAACACCATGGGCGCCCCGGTTGCACGGCTGAGCGCCAGCACGTCCCGGGCGGTGAACAGCCGGTCGTCGTTCTCGATGACGAGCCGTCGGCGCACCGCGAGGGGCAGCGTCGCGTACGCGCTGGCGAACCGTTCGAGCGCGCGCGGCTTGTCGCCGTACGCGCCGCCCACGTGCAGCACGATCTTTCCGCTCGCGTCCATCCCGAGCGCGTCGAGGAACGCCGCGTGGTACGCCAGGTCGAGCTTCGCCCGCTCCACCACGTCGGCATCGGGCGAGTTCAACACGGTGTACTGGCCGGGGTGCATGCTCAGCCGGATGCCATGGCGCCGCGCCTTGCGCCCGAGCGCGGCCAGATGCGGCTCGAAGTCGCGCATCCAATCGAGCGCGTTCACGGGGCTCGACCCGAAGGGGATCACGTCCGAGCTGATGCGGAACAGGTGGATGCCGTTTTTCGCCTGGTAGTCGAGGGCGGCGTCCAGCGCGCGCAGGTTGCCGTCGATCGCCTGCGCCAAGCGATCGGGCGTTGCCAGCCGCTGCACCACCGATTGCATGCGCGCGCCGGGCACCGCCAGCGTCTTCGATGCGTACCCGATGCTCACGATGCCTCCCTTCGATCCGGTTTCCGCGCTACGATGGTTCATCTTACGCGCGTGCGGATCGAAACGGGATGCGCCCAGGCCACCGCCGGGGCACGATCCCGTGACGGAGTGGCGCTCGGCGCGCGCCTAGGCTCCCATTGCGTCAGCGCTAGAGGCCGCATCCTCGGCCGCGTCGCTGCGCTTCGCCAGCTGCCGGTACGCTATCACGCCCGCCGCGGCCAGCACCGCCGTCAGTGCGATCACGAGCGCCGCCCCCAGGTAATTGCCGTCGCCGAACGCGCCCGCCGCCAGCGTGGACGAGACGATGGAGGGGATGCGACCTACCGTGGTGATGGCCACGATGCGTCCGATGGAGCTAGATCCCAGTCCGGCCACATAGGTGAGCAGGTCTTTCGGCGTCCCGGGAATGAGAAAGCACAGGAACAGCAGCATTTCGAAACGTCGGGAGTCGCGCAGCCATCGCATCGACGTGATCTTCTCGGGCGAGAAGAACAGGCCGACGATGCGGATTCCGAATGCGCGGACGAGCGCCATGACCGCCGCGGTTCCCAAGGCGCTGGCCACGAGGCACCACAGCGTGCCTTCCCAGAAGCCGAACGCGTAGCCCGCTCCCAGCTCAAGCGGTTCGCCGGGCAGGAACGCGAACACGACCTGCGCCATGTTGGCCAGCACGAACACGATGCGGCTGATCCAGCCGGTTTCGTCCACCCAGGCGCGGAAGCGCGGAGCGTCGGCAACGAAGGCAAGCAGCTCCGGCCCGTAGAGGACGCAGAACCCTGCGAGCCCCGCCGTCAGGGCCAGCAGCCCGACGATCACGGCAGCGCGCTTCTTCAGCAGGGAACGCCGGTCCGTCGCGATCGTCGCGTTATCGGGAGCGTTGCCATGCGTACGAGGAAGCGGGGGCAGGGTGACGGTCGAAGTTCGCAGCGGGGCGGTGTCTTCCATGGGATGCTCCGTTTCTCGGGTGCGTTCGGTACGCTTCCGATGGTACGGAGCAAATATCTACCGACTGTCTACTCGGCGCAGAAATCCAGGGAGAATCGCGCGACCACGCGCGCGCCTCCCGTCTCGCGGTTCTCCAGCGTTACGCCGCCGCCGTGCTTCTCGCACATGAGCGACGCGATGTTCAGCCCCAGGCCGAAATGCTCTGCCGAGGGCACCTCGCTGAAGAAGGGCGCGCAGCCGCGTTCGAGCGCGGCGTTCGAAAAGCCCGGCCCGTCGTCTTCCACCATGAGAACCAGCGCGCCGTCACGCACGTCGAGGCGAGCGTCCACTTGGGACGACGCATAGCGCATGGCGTTGTTCAGCAGGTTCTCGGCCACCTCGCCCACGATGGCATGATCCACGCATAGCTCTGGCCGCTCGCGGTCGCAACGTGCGCTCACCGACAGCGCGAAGGTTCGGTCGGCGTGCGCAGCAAGCCCCGTTCCGGCGTCCTCCACCATGCCCGCCACGCTGTCGAACCTGGTCGGGCGCGCAACGACGGCGCGGTCTTCCAGCTTTTGCAGCCCGCTCATAGCGGCGACGTAGCGCTCAAGGCGTTCCACCTGCGCGGCCAGCGAGGCGACGGAGGCAGCCAGACGCTCGGCGGGCACGTTGCCCGACTGCACGTGCGCGTCCAGCAGCTCGATCTTGCCCTTGAGGATGGTGAGCGGCGTGCGCAGGTCGTGCGCGAACGCGGCGTTCAGGCGCTTGCGCTCCTCGGCCGTGCGCCACAGCGCGCGCTGCGATTCGGCCAACGAGGCGCGCATGGCTTCGAACGACGAAGCTAGATGGCCCAGCTCGTCATCTCGATCGTACGACACGGAGAACTCGAGGTTCTGCTCGGCGATGTTGGACGCTGCTCGGTCGAGCACATCGAATCCAGGTTGGAGGCGCTTGCCGAAGAAGCGCCGCGCCGCTGCGAAGATGCATAGGCCGAACCACAGTGGGAACATGAGGAACGTTAGCAGCTCGAGTGCCGAGGACAGCGCCTGCGCCTCCTCCGATGGGGGCGTGTTCACGTAGTAACCCACTGCGGAAGTGAGCAGTCCGACGGTGTTGCCGTCCTGGCTGTCTCCGTCGAAGAACGACGTGTAGGGGCTATCAGGGTTGGCAGCCAGCCAGGCATCGAACCGATCGCGCGCTTTCGCGTCATAGGCGGGCAGCTCGGCGGGCGTGAGCTCGGTTTGGTCGGGCGCTTCGGGCGTTTCGACGCTGAGTGCGTCGTCGTTGGCGGAACCGTACAGATACGCCGTCCCCGGCGAATACTGGTAATCGCTCGCGTCGGTGATCTCCACGAGCGACGACAAGTCTGTCAGCGGCATCTCGGTCATCTCGCCGCGCACGGTTTGAACGAACACGCTGCTGCCGTTCTCATCGATATCCACGGCGCGCGCGGGAACGAGCGTCCGGTTGTGCGCATCGTAGAGGTAGAGCCCCGAGATTTCGTACGCGTCTGCGATCACCCGGTGCTGCAACCCGCTGAACATCCCGGCCGTCACCGTGGACATCACCAGCGCCAGCAGCAAGAACCCCAGCATGTACACCATGAACGACGTTTTGAGCGACGCGTGGTGCCAACGCGCCCGCAAGGCGTCGAGGCGTTCGGCGCCCCTTACGCGCGCCATCGGTACCCCATGCCCCATACCGTTTCCACCGGGTCGGGTTCGGCGCCCGCTGCGGCCAGCTTCTTGCGGATGCGCCGGATGTGCTCGGTCACCACCTGCGAATCACTCTCGTTTTCCCAACCGCCCACGCGCTCGTGGATGCGGTCGCGATCGAACACTTGGCCGGGATGCTTCGACAGGAATGCGACGATGTCGAACTCGCGCCGCGTCAGCTCCACCGGCCGTCCGGCCGCTGTCACGGTGCGCGAGCGGTAGTCGATGGCGATGTCGCCGTCGAAGCGTACTTCGGCGCGCACGTGCTGGCGGTTGTCGCGGGCAAGATGCGCCTTCACGCGCGCTCCCAGCACGGCTAACGAGAACGGTTTCAGCACGTAGTCGTCGGCACCGGCTTCAAAGCCCTCCAGCGCGTCGACGTCCTCGACGCGTGCGGTGAGAAACAGGATAGGGCAGGTGAGGTGCTCGCGTAGGCGGCGGCACACGGCGTAGCCGTCCATGAGCGGCATGCCCACGTCCAGCACGATGAGGTCGGGGCTCTGCTCGGCGCGTTTGAGCGCGGTTGCCCCGTCTTCGGCGGTGAGCACGCGGTAGCCTAAACCCGTGAAGTACTCGTCCAAAAGCGCGACGATTTCCGGCTCGTCGTCGACCACCAGCAGCGTGGCCTCGCCGTTCCGCTCGATGGCCGCTTTCTGTTCGCTCACGTTCTTCTCGCTCCTCCGCATTCGTCTTGCCGCGCATGCGAAGGAGCATAGCACGAGAATGTCAAGAAACCATCAACAGCCCCTGGGCGCCGCTCGCTCGGGATGACAGCTCGTCCTACTCGTTCGTGCCTTCCTTGACGATGAGCACCGGAACGTCGGCGTTGCGCAGCACGTAGCTGCTGACGCTGCCCAGAATGCCGCGCAACGCGCCCAGGCCGCGCGAGCCCATGACGATGAGATCGCACAGGTTGTCGATGGCGTACGTCACGATTTGCCCGCCCGGCTGCGTTTCCTGCAAAAGCTCGATGTACACTTTGTTCATGAGGCCGCTCAGCAGCGGGTCTATTTCGCGATGCAGCGCCTTGCTGGCTTCCTCGGTGACCTCTTCGTAGGTTTTCTGGAGCATCGCCGATGAAGCGACGGTCTGTTCGTCGCGTCCTTCGGCTTCCAGCTTGTCGATGGCAAGCTGATCGGTGTCGATGATCTGGACGATGCGAAGGGTCAGTCCGGGGTCGTCCTTCGCGAACCGCACCGCTTCCGCAAGGGCTGCTTTGGACGAAGCCGATCCGTCGTAGGGGATCATAATATTGTCGTACAGCATGGTGCATCCTCTCTCGCGAAGGTTGCTCGATACGCCCAGTATACCAGCGTCGTGCGGGCGAACGCGGCGGGGATCGGCTCCGCGAGGCACGCAAAGGGGGCGTCCGGTCCCTACGCCGAAGTTGGGGAAACGAATTCGTAGCTTGTTTGGGACTCCATCTCGTCCAAAAGAGGTTCGCCGCCCTTGACGAAGCGGATACGCGCGGGTACGGAAGGGCTTTCGTGAATCGTGCGATCCATCAGACCCTGGGCGGGTGCTTGCAGCTTGTGCCCGCGATCGTCAAGCACCTCCACCCGCAGGCTCATATCGCCCTGCCGCACTTCCGCCATCGTGGGCGTATGCTCCACGATGCGCACGCCCCGGTACGTGGCGAAGCGGTATTCCGTCTCGCCGAGCGCGACTATGCCGATACAGCCGGTGAAGCGGATCGGACCCAGCGGTATTTCGGCGATGGCCAGCATGACGGAGGCGTCTTGTCGAACGTCGAGGCACTGCATCCAGAAATAGCTGCGGGGAAACGTGTGGCCGCGGTCGCCTTCCATATAGCCGATGCCGTTGCGAATATCTAGCGCGTCACCGTTAAGGCGGATCGATCCGGTCACCTGGTGCCGCATGCTGAACACGGTATGCTTCGTTTCCATGGGCACGTAGGCGAACGGCCCCATGATGTCCGAGCGCAGCGGCAGCAGATGATCGTAGCGAACGCTTCCTACCAACTCGAAATCCGGTTCGTCGATGCGCAGCTGCATTCCGTACGGCGTGAACAAGCTGTCGCCGATTCGCATGCTGCCGTCGGTGCGGTCGAACGCCTCCAGGGGGTACGGCAAGAAGCGCGAGCCGCGGTTGGAGACCACCTGGATGAATGCGGAGTCCTGCGCGCGCCCCGGTATCACGGCCAGCACGTCTTCGCCTTGCTGCTGCTTCATGTACCAGCCTTCGTAGTAAGGTTTCATGGCGCGCTCCTCCGGTTGCCTTCGGTCGGGTCGTCCGGCGATAGTACCACCGGTAACGCTCGGCGCTTATTCCGTTAGCGGAAGCGTAAGGAGGACGAAGAAGGACGGTGATCCGAGTTAGCGCAGCAACGCGAGAAAGAGCGTGAACCTTAGGTGGAAAGGCGGTCGTTTTCGCGAGTAAAAATAGCGCGCGAAGCCGTTGGGGCTTCGCGCGGATTCAAAGTCGCTCAAGACCACCTATCGGCAAAGGGGCCTTTGCAGGGGACTTCGACTTGCTTGAGCATGCGCACCGTCGAGACGATGATGGGGATGTACAGCAGGAAGAACACCCCGTACATGACGACTGATGCGCTGGCCATCATCGCGTCGTTGTTGACGTACGTGGTGGACGTGGTGCCGGAAAAAGCGCGTCGCCCAGCATCACGAAAAGGTCGTTGAGGCCATGAACCAGCGCGATGCCCCAGATGTTACGCGTTTTCAGGAACAGGGCGGCCAGAAACGCGCCCAGGATGCCGGCTTGCAGGGTTTTGAGCGCCGCTTGGGCCATGTCCAAACCGGTGACCACTTGGCCGTTCATGATGGACGGCGTCACATGGACGAAGCCGAAGATCAGCGAGGAGACTATCACGGCTCCGATCAGACCTCGACGCGTCTCGCCGAAACGAGCCAGCAGCCCGCTGAAAACGATGCCGCGGAACAAGCCCTCTTCGAACGTGCCCACAAGCAGGCAGAGCATGATGACCAGCGCCAGCTGCAAGGGCCAGTCGGACACCATCCCCTCGTTTTTCATTGCGGTGCCGAGCAGAACGAACACGCCCATGACCAGCGCTACGACCAACGGGTAGATAGACTTCTTGAACGAGAGGCCGATGCTTTTGGCGTTGGGCACGATGATGTTGCATCCTGCCGCGACGGCCATGATGGCGAACATGACGATGGTCAATCCCAGGCGAATGAACATCATGTTCGCCAAAGACCCGTCGGATGGCACGAACCAGATCACGGCCAGTCCGATGGCGAGCCCGACGGCGGTTGCGAGCAGCGGATGGGATCGTGCAAGCGTGCGTATCGTCGACATGCGGTTCCTCTTTCATTGGCAGGGTCGAAATAATGAAGCATGCGAGATTGTAACCGGGTAGCAGGACGATTTTCAGATGCGCGGAACGAACGCCCCTTCAAACGAAACGAACGACCTCTTTCGAAGAGTCCCATCGGTGGAAGAGCTTGTCATACGGCTTCTCAATGCCCGTCGCTCTTGCCATTGCCGGTACCGTCCCTTGGTTCTCCCTACGTTGGATCGGGATTCGGAGAAGTTGAGGCTCCGAACGGCGTGCCGCAATCGGGGCATATCAGCGCGCTGCTGGTTTTCGTGACCGTTTTCGCTTCATGGCATCTGGTGCAGAAGAAGACGATCTGGTCGGGGCAGCTAATACCGCCCGATGCCTGGTCGAGGTCGTTATCGTCAAGCTCCATACCTTTGTCGGAAAAACAGGCGGCGAGCTTTTCGTCGTCTATCATGATCGAATCGCCGCCCTTCCGATCGCATTGCGGAACATTCCTATTCCGAAATCCCCATATACCACTGGATTATAGATCGAACCGCCGGCAAAGAGCGATCCCCTGAGAACGAATGCCCGTTCAAACGCAACGAACGCAGCGGTCGGCAGATTGCTCTGGCATGTTGCGCGGGAGAGGTCGGCGTCGCGCGACGAGGTGTGCTACAAGGTCAGTTCGAACGATTGCTTGATCTCCCGGCTGCGTCGCTCCGCGATGGGGTAGGAGGAGCCGTCGTCGAGCAGTGCCTGATGATCCTCGATGCTGGCGATGTGCCCGCGATGCACCAGACAACTGCGGTGCAAGCGAAGGAAGTCCTTTGCAGGCAGTTCCTTTTCCAGGCTTGCCAAGGCGCCTCGCACCGCGAACTTTCCGTGCGCATGCCTGATGACGCAGCGTGGACCGTCGGATTCTATAGCGTACAGTTCGTTGGGATGCAGAACGTGAACGTCTCCGTCCGTGTCTCGGAAGCTGAGCTTGCCGTCGCCGGATCCCTGGGCATCGAAGTGCTCGTACAGGAATTCGATGGCGTTCTGGCCAGGATCGAGCGAAGGCAAGAGCGGGTTCGCATCGGTGGCGTTCGACACGTGCAGATGCACGATGCGAGGTCCGTCCGGCGTAGGGGCCCATACGTAGGTAGCATGTTGCTTGAACGGCATGCTGCGCTCTTCGCCGGCCGACACGACGAGCAGCGTATAGCGTGCCGAGACGATCCAGGTGTTGGCGCGTTTACGGGCGCGCCAACGCTCGTCTGCCAATGCGAGCCGTATGCTGTACTCGGGTCGCAGGATGTCTTCCATGGTCTTCTTGTCCGAGGCGGTTTGACAGCTGAACGGACCCAGCCATTCAACATCGTCGGCCATATAAGCTAAGGCGGCATCCATGTCCCGCACTACGAAATGGTTGACGAGCGATCGTCTGCATAGCTCGATGACGGCGCGATCTTTGGAGAGCTGTTCGGCGACGAGCGCCTCGCTGCCGTTCGCTTTGGACATGAGCTCATCTCCTTCCAGGGCGCTGAAAGAAAAACTCCGGAAACAAAAGCAGGTCAGGCAACTCTCATCGCCTGACCTGCATTTTTTCTGGAGCCAACGAGCGGATTCGAACCGCTGACCTACGCATTACGAGTGCGTTGCTCTACCAGCTGAGCCACGTTGGCATACGGCTTCTAAGCGAAGCGCGAGTAAGCAGTATATCCGAACCCCCGCGCTCCTGCAAGGGGTTGAGGCGAGTTTTTCGCTCGTGTCGGTTGCGCCTCGCGCCCGTGCGCTTACGCTGGAGGGAAGCGCACCACCAGGTATACGCCGGCTATCAAAATGGTGAGCAGCATGATGGGGAAGCCGGTCTTGAAGAACTTCGCGAACGTGATCTCGTACCCGTGCTTCTTGCTGATGTCGGACAGCACCACGTTGGCGCTGGCACCGATGAGCGTGCCGTTGCCGCCCAGGCAGGCGCCCAGCGACACGGCCCACCACAGCGGCGTGACGTCCATGCCGGTGGATTCCATGGCCAACAAGATAGGGATCATCGTGGCCACGAACGGGATGTTGTCCAGGAAGCTGGAGATCACGGCCGAGCCGATGAGCAGCACCAGCATGGTGATGAATACGTTGCCGCCGGTTGCGTCGATCAACCCGTTCGCCAGCATGCCGATGACGCCGGTCTCGGCCAGCGCGCCCACGATGACGAACAGGCCGGCGAAGAACGACAGCGTGGTCCACTCCACGTTCGACAGCGCTTCCTCGATGCTTTCGCCCGAGATCAGCATGATGATGCCTGAGGCGCCTAGCGCGATAATGCACGATTCCAGCCCCAACGCGCCATGCGCCATGAACCCGACCACCACCAGGGCGGTCATCACCACGCTTTGCTTCAGCAGCCGCCGGTTCTTGATCTGCGCGTGCTCGTCCAGCTCCATGATGCGGGCCTTGTGCTCGTCGTCCACGTTCATCTTGCGGCCGTATAGCGCGTAGAACACGCCGAGGATTGCGACGAGGATAATCGCCACGGCGGGCGCATCGTACAGGATGAAGTCGAAGAACGAGTATCCGGCTGCCGAGCCGATCATGATGTTGGGCGGATCGCCGATGAGCGTTGCGGTGCCTCCGATGTTCGACGCGAGTATCTCGGTCATGAAGAACGGGATGGGGTTGACGTCGAGCAGTTTGCATACGGTTAGCGTCATGGGCCCGATGAGCAGCACGGTGGTCACGTTGTCCAGGAATGCTGAAAGCACGGCCGTGAGCAGCACGAACAGTAGCATGATCTTCCAAGGGTCGCCTTTTGCAAGTCGTGCGCACTTGATGGCAAGGAACTCGAACACACCCGACAGCTTCACTACCGACACGAACAGCATCATGCCCAGCAGCACGCCCAGGGTATTGAAGTCGATGTGCTCCATGGCCGCGTCGAACGGCATGACATGCAGGGCCAACACGATCATCGCGCCCGTGATGGCCGCGAGCGACCGGTGCAGCTTCTCGGTCATGATGGTGATCATGACCACGACGAACACAGCAACGGCAACGATTTGGCTAACGTCCATGAAGCACCGCCGACCCCTCTTTCTGAAACGGTCGCACCCATGCGCGGCCCACGTGCTTTACTATAGCAATGTCTATGTTGAGGAAACAGGTGGTTTCGATGATGTTTGTCGCCAAAGGCACGACGTCTCGCGGCGAACGATCCCGAAGAAGATCAAAGGAGGCCTTCGTCCGGCGAGCGGCAGAAGCGAGGTTTAGGAGAGCGGATAGCCGAGCAGCTCGTCCATGGTGACGAAGCGGTAGCCCTGCGACTTGAGATAGGGGAGCGCGTCTTTGAGCGCCTCGACCGTTTGCGATCGGTCGCCGCCTCCGTCGTGCATGAGCACGATGGCGCCCGGCCAGGCGTTTTTCACCTGGTTGGCGATGGCGGCGGCTCCGGGCTTGCGCCAGTCTTGCGAGTCGATGTTCCAGCCGATTTCCGCGCTGATCAGCGGCCCGACATTGCGCATGACGCCTTCGCCGTAGTTGCCTCCCGGCGTGCGGAATACATGGCTGGCTTCGGCGCCGGTGGCGGCTTCGATGGCTTCGTAGCCCTTCTGCACTTCGGCGACCTGATCCTCAGGCGTCATGTAGCCGAGGTTCACGCTTTGACCGTCGCCCGCCGCGTGGTCGAACGAGTGCGAGCATATCTGATGGCCTTCGGCTGCTGCGCGCTTTACGAGGTCGACGCCTTCTCCGTCGATGCGATTGCCCACGGTGAAGAATGTGGCCTTCGCCCCTTGGTCGGCCAGCACGTCGAGCACTGCTGCGGTGGATTCGGGCCAGGGGCCGTCGTCGAACGTGAGTGCCACCACTTTGTCCTCGCCTACCTGCGGCGAAACGTTTCGGCGCACCACGTTGGAAGGCTCCTGCACGACTTCTTCCGTCGTCAGGCCGGAGACCGAGCCGGTTTTCGTGCGCTTCAATCCGTCGGCGCCTTGCCCCTCGAGCACGTGGATGGGTCCGCGCCCTTCCTCTTCGATCGAGTAGGGGATGCTTTCCTCGGCGGTTTCGCTCGGCTCTTCGATGGCGCTGCCGTCGCCCAGTTCGACCACGTCGCCGTTGTTCAGCTTCGTATCCATGTCGGTAGCGACTTCGCCGTTGACGGTGGCGTGAAACGGCTCGCCCTTTCCTGCTTCGATCACCGAGCCGTCCACGGCAACGAAATCGCCGGGTTTCGGCTTGATGCCGCTGGCGCGCAGCGCGTCTTCCAACGTCTTGTGACCGCCTACTTCCAGGTTGGCTCCATTGAGGGTTATGGAGGCAGGCAGGCTCTGCACGACGAAGTACCCTCCAACGGCGAAAGCGGCCACTACGAGCAGGCTGGCAATGATTCCAACAGCGCGCCGCCTCGGTTGTTCGGGGCTCGGCGGTCGATGGTAACGTCCTGGCTTCTGGTAGGGGGATGCCGCATTGCGCGGTTGCTGTGTTGCGTTCGGGCGGGAGCGGGCGGCAGTGGAACGTGCGGTTTGCCTGGTGTTGTACTGGTGTGGTCGTGAACCTGGAGAAGTCGACTCATCGGAACGACGGGAAGCTCGCTCGTCATTCGAATGCTGGAAAAAAGCGTCGTCGTAATAGCGTTCGGGCATAACCTTCCTGGATCGCCGGGTGCATGCGGCCGCGTGCTTCGGCCGACGGCTGCACAATCACTTTATCTCATCAGCATAGCGGCATCAAGGTTAGTTGAGGATGAATCGGGGCGCGGTTCTTCTTTTGGTTGAAGAGGCTGTCAGGTTGACGAGGGGTGACGAGTGAGCCTTGCGCTGGCGCTGCTCGTCCTGAAGTTTGTATGGAGGGCGGGTGTCGGTGCGGGCGGGGGCGGCGTGCGGGGCGCGGTGGAACCACTATACTGAACGCAACGTGATCGAAAGGAATGACCTATGGGTTTGCAGTTCGCCGGCGCGCGCGCCGTCAGCGCCGTTTCAACGTGGGGTCTCAAAAACGTGTTCCGCCGTCCCGCCGCGAACTTCCCGGGCAAAATCGCGCTGTACGTGGATCCGCGTCTCATTGCCGACCTCGCGCCGAAGCTGGAGCAGGGCTCGGTGTGCGTGGTTGGAACGAACGGAAAGACCACGGTGACGAACCTGCTGGCCGACGCGCTTGAGCTGGCGGGCCGGCGCGTGGTGTGCAACCGGACCGGCGCGAACCTGGACTCGGGCGTGGCGACGTCGCTGCTGCACGCCGGCCCGTCGGATTGGGGCGTGTTCGAGTGCGACGAGCTGTGGCTGGCGAAGATCCTGCCGCAGCTGCAGGCCACCTACGTGGTGCTGCTCAACCTGTTCCGCGACCAGCTGGACCGCGTGGGCGAGATCGACCGCATCCAGGACAGCATCGTGGGCGCGCTGGAGAAGTCGCCGGGCACGGTGCTGGTGTACAACGCCGACGACCCGCTGTGCGTCCGCATCGCCGAGCGTGCGGCGAACCCTTCCATCGCGTTCGGCGTGGACGAGGACCTGGGGCTGCCGCAGAATTCGGTGGCCGACGCGCAGATGTGCCAGCGCTGCTCGTCCATGTTGGAATACGACTATCGCCAGTACGGGCAACTGGGATCGTTCTCGTGTCCCACCTGCGGGTTCGCGCGTTCCGCCCTGGACTTCGCGGCAACGGGCGTGAAGCTGGGCCTGAACGGGTTGTCGTTCGACGTGCGTCGGGACGGCGAGGGGGCAGCCGCGGGTTCGATCGCCGCGCCGTACACCGGCGCGTACATGGTGTACAACTTGCTGGCAACCGCTGCCGCGGCCGGCCTCGCCGGTTGCCCGCTTCCCGCGTTGCAGAAGGCCATCGACGCCTTCGACCCGCAGAACGGGCGCCTGCAAACGTTTGACATCGCCGGTCGGCGCGTGCTGCTGAACCTCGCGAAGAACCCCACCGGCTTCAATCAGAACCTCAAGATCGTGGCGCAGGACGCGGGTGACAAGGTGGTAGCCTTCTTCGTGAACGACAAGGAGGGCGATGGCCGCGACGTGTCGTGGCTGTGGGATATCGACTTCGAGGAGCTGGCGGACGATCCGGCCAAGCTCACCGTGTTCGCGGGCGGCTTGCGCGCGAACGACATGCAGGTGCGCTTGAAGTATGCCGGCATCGAATCGCAGGTGGTTGCGGATGCCGAGGACCTGCTGGCGCGCATAGCCAGCCTGTCGGCCGAAGAAAACGCGTACCTGATCGCGAACTACACCGCATTGCCCCCGGTGCACGAGGTGCTGACGAATGTCTCGCAGGTCCAGCAAAGTCAGCGAGAAGAGCCCTCGCGTTCGAGATCGGCGTGTCATGCGGCCGAGCGCACTTCGGTGCGTGAGGGCAAGCATGAAAGCGCCGAGATCGGATGCGAGGGCTCTTCGCAGCGTCGGGCCGTTCCGTCGGCTGGAAAGCCGACGGAACTTGTGATCGCGCACCTCTTCCCCGACCTGCTCAACCTGTACGGGGACGGCGGCAACGTGCGCATCCTCGAACAGCGCCTGCGCTGGCGCGGCATCCCCGTGGAGGTCAAGCGCGTCAACCACGGCCAGGCCATCGACCTCTCCGGCGTCGACCTCGTCATGCTGGGAGGCGGCCCCGACCGCGAGCAGCGCCTGGCGTCGGCCGAGCTCATGAACATGCGCGAGCAGCTGCATGCCTACGTGGAGGACGGCGGCGTCTTGCTGGCCATCTGCGGCGGCTACCAGATTCTCGGTCACGAGTGGCTGCTGGGCGACGAGGTGGTGCAGGGCCTGGGCATCGTCGACATGACCACCGAGCGTGCGGCGGGCGGCTCCGGCGACCGGCTCATCGACAACATCGTGCTGACCTCGCCGCTGGCGAAGCGCCCTGTCGTGGGTTACGAGAACCATGCGGGACGCACGCACCTCGGCGCGGGCGTCGAGCCCTTCGGCGCCGTGGCGTCTTCCACGGGGCACGGCAACAACGATGCCGACAAGCAGGACGGCGTGCGCTACAAGAACGTGGTGGGCACGTATCTGCATGGCCCGCTGCTGGCGAAGAACCCCGAGGTTGCGGACGATTTGCTCGCACGCGCTCTCCAGCGTTTCACATCGCGAACGGGCCAGCCGGCCATCGAGTTGGCGCCGCTCGACGACGCCGTCGAGCAAGATGCGAACGACGCCATGGTCAAGAAGCTGGGAGTGCACAGGTAGCGGGAAGCTCGCCGGTGCGGCGTCAACCTGGTGCTCGCTCAGGATGACACCGCTTCCGCTGCGCTGCCCTGTGGGCTTTTCCTAGTAAACCGATGGAGGCGGTTGCGCGGGTAGAGCGCTGCCGCGAAAATGGCGCAATGGACAACAAACGCAGCCCTCAACGGCGCCCTGCGAGCACCGAGCGTTTTTCCCGCTCCTCGTACGGCCGCTCCCGTCAGACTGAACCGGGTCGTCGCCCCAGCGTTCAAGGCGAATCCGCTCCCACGCCGCGCCGCGTGTCGCGAGCCGATTACGAGCGCACGCGCGCACGCTCTCGTCGCCGCACGCTGGTTATCGCGCTTGCCGTTGTGGGCGTGCTGGTGCTGGGCGGGGCGGGGGCTGCGTTCGCGTACTACAACGTACTCTCGGGAAACCTTCACGACGGCGTCAGCGCCGAGCTGCGCAATGCGCTCGTGGAAACCGATTTGGCGAACGAGCCGTTCTATATCCTGCTCATGGGAACCGACGGGTCGAACGACCGCGAAGCGTCGGCGGAATTCGCCGGCGATCAGTTCCGCAGCGACAGCATCATCCTCGCGCGCATCGACCCGGTGGACAAGAAGGCGACGCTCGTCTCCATCCACCGCGATACCCTGGTAGACATGGGGGAATACGGGCAGAACAAGCTGAACGCTGCACATGCCATCGGCGGAGCCGCTCTCACGGTGAAAACCGTATCGAAGTTGGCGGGCGTGCCCATTTCCCATTATGCCGAGATCAACTTCGACGGCTTCAAAGACATTGTCGATGCGCTGGGCGGCGTCGAAGTGGATGTTCCGATGGAGATCGACGACGAGGATGCCGGCGGCCATCTGGATGCCGGGCTGCAGACGCTGAGCGGCGATCAGGCGCTCATCCTGTGTCGTTCGCGCCATGCCTACGACGAGTACGGCGACGGCGACTCCTACCGTGCAGCGAACCAGCGTCTCGTGCTGTCCGCCATCGCGAAGAAAATCCTGTCGGCCGACGTGGCCACGATGGCATCCACCGTCCAGGCGCTTTCCCAATACGTGACTACGGATCTCGAGATTTCCGACATCATCGGCCTCGCGCAGACGATGCAGGGCCTCGACCCGGCCACCGACATCTATTCGGCCATGGAGCCGACTACGTCCAAGTACATCAACGACGTCTGGTACGAAATCAACAACGTCGACGAATGGAAGAAAATGATGACTCGCGTTAACCAGGGCCTTCCGCCCACCGACGAGGACATCGTCGACGAGATGTCGAACACCGTGCTGGCAACCACCGGCAGCGGCCAGACGCATTCCAGCACGAACGAGGACGGCACGCAGAAAAAAGCGAAGCGCACGGGCAGCGTGGCGGTGCGCAACGGCAACGGCATCACCGGTGCGGGCACCGAGGCGTCCGAGCGCATCGAGGAACTGGGCTATTCGGTGGAGTCGGGCAATGCCGACAGCTTCGACTACCCTAAGACGCTGGTGATTTACGACGATGAGGCGAAGGCATCGCGCGCGCAGGAGATCGTGGATGCTCTTGGCGTTGGAAAAGCCATGAAAAACGACGGATCGTATCTGTTCGAGAGCGATTTCCTCGTGGTGTTGGGAAGCGACTGGAAGTAGCCGTCCTCTGTCATCCTGAGCGGAGACGCGCAGCGCCGGAGTCGAAGGATCCCGTGCGGCGTCAGCCTCTACAGCCCCAGCCCCCAATCGCCCAGCAGCAACCCCTTCGCCAACCCCAGCACCAGAATATGCGCGGGGTAGTATGCGTAGAACAGCCACTTCATCGGGCGGCCGCGCGAGCCGTTGTAGGCGAGCAGCAGCGGGATGGTGGCCGTGCAACCCAGCAGCGGGTACAGCGCGAACGGCAGCAGCGCTGGATCGAACGCTGCCATGTAGTCGGAGAGCGCCGGCAGGCCGTTGCCCAGGATGGGCACGAGCAGGGGCAACACGATGCGTTGGCGCCGGTCGGGGATCGCGCGCATCATGAGGATCATGAGCGGCCCGATGATCCCCCAGTCGCACAGCGCGCTGGCCGTCACCAGCGCTGCGGCAGCAAGCCAGAATCCGCCGCGGCTTTCCATAGTGTCGTACAAGTACAGAATTCCCAGGCCGATGAGCAGGGTGAACAGCACGTTGAGGTTGTGCGCCAGAAACAGGCCGTACGGCACCTGCGAGACGAGCGCGAACGCCAGCAACCGACCGGCGTACCGCTTGATGTTCGAGGTATGATGGTAGCCTTCCACCAGCAGAAACGCCATGATGGGGAAGGTGAGCCCGCCGAATCCGAACAGCAGGAGCAACGCCTCGGCGGGCAGGTAGGGATAGAAAATGTAGCAGGCGTGGTTGAACGTCATGCCGACGATGGCCACGACTTTGAGCGTGAACGAGGAAACGCCCCGCTTCGGGGAAGCTGCTGATATGCTCGACGTGGCGCTCATGGCGTTCCAGTATACTGCCTGCATACGATGTATTCGATGGCAAAGGGCGATGAGGCTGCGTGACGCGCGCGAATTCCACGATGGGGCTTGAGGACGGCGGTTGCGCGCGCAACCATCGCGCCGCCGTGTTCGTGGCGGCGTTGGTGGCAACGGCGTGCTGCTTCTCGCTGGTCCCCGGCGACACCCTCGCCGGGTCGCTCGCGCAGGGCGCGGCGCTAGCTGCGGTCGCGCTTGCGGCTGTGGCGGCATCGCGGCCGCGGGCTTTGCGCGCGCCGCGCCTTTGCGGTGGGCGCGGTTTGCTCGCGTGGGCCTTGTACGTGCTGGCCGTGGGTTTGGCTGTGGGCCTCGCGTCGCTGGTCGTGCAACCGCAAGGGGCCGCTTTGGACGCCTCCCCGTTGCACGTGATGCAAGTGGTCGCGCTTTGCCTCCTGACCGCTGTGTTCGAGGAGGGCGTCTTCCGGGTGCTGGCGCTCGATGCGTTCGCTCCGGCGTTGGGAGGAGGCCGACGCGGCATGCTGCGAGCGGCCCTCGTGTCGGCCGTGCTGTTCGGCGCGCTGCACGTGTCGCTGGGCGAGGCTGCCTCGGCCGTTCAGGCCGCCGATTTCGTCGCGGTTGCGCAAACGGCGTGCAAACCCGTGCAAGCCGCTTTGTTCGGCCTGTTCATGGCAGCGATGTACTTCGGAACGCGCAACTTGTGGACGCTCGTCGCCGTGCACGCCGCGTTCAACTTCCTGTACGCGGGCCCGCAGCTGCTGGCGGGAAACCTGCAGCAAACCTACGTTACCGGCGACCCGATCGACTTCGTTCTGCTTGCTGTCTCGACGGCGCTTCTGGTTCCCGCGGCTTGGTCGGCGCTGCGACGCTTTCAGAAAAATTCAAAGAACGTGTAATTTCTCCTTGTCACGATCCATGAACTCAGGTATCATGTTCAATCGCTTCGATAAGAAGCCTTTGTTGTGCGGGCGTGGCGGAATTGGCAGACGCGTACGGTTCAGGTCCGTATGGGGGCAACCCCATGGAGGTTCAAGTCCTCTCGCCCGCACCATCTGAATTGCAAACCCGCTTCGGCGGGTTTTTTGCTGCCCTGCTATGCGTCTGCTACACTTTCCCCATGACTTCCTACACCACCATAGCGGGGCGGGCGACCGCCGAGATCGAGGAGAAGAAGAGCCGCTTCATCGCGAGCTTGGCGCATGTCGAAACCGAGGACGAGGCGCTGGCGTTCCTCGAGGAGATCCGCGCGGCCAACCGCATGGCGCGCCACAACGTGTACGCCTACGTGCTGCGCGAGGGCGGCGCGGGCGTGCAAGGGCGCGTGCGCTATTCCGACGACGGCGAGCCTCAGAAGACGGCGGGGCTTCCCACGCTCGAGGTGATCCAGCACGCGGGGCTGACCGACGTGATCACGGTGGTCACGCGCTATTTCGGTGGGGTGCTGCTGGGCACGGGCGGCCTCGTGCGCGCGTACACGCAGGCCACGCAGGCGGGCATCGAGGCGGCGGAGCTGGTGGTGGTGTCGCGGTGCGTGGACATCGAAGTGCGAGCGGCGTACGGCAAGTACGACCAGCTCGTGCGCATTGCGTCGGACTGCGGCGCGAAAGTGCTCGATACCGTGTACGACGATGCGGTCACCCTGCGCCTGCGCATGCTCGACGGCACGCAGGAGCCCCTGCTGCTCAAGATCACCGAGCTTGAACGCGGCCAGGAGCGCGTGCGCGTGAGCGAGCCTCTCGAGGCTGCGTTCTGAGTCTCGCGGCTGTTGGGGCGGAGCGAGGCGCAGTTGCTTGCGCTATGATGTGCTCGCTGCTCGCTGCTCGCTGCTCGCTGCTCGCTGCTCGCTGCTCGCTGCTCGCTGCTTGTCGCCCTCGCTGTCGCATAAATCTTCAGCGCTATGTGCAGCAAAATCGAGCTTTTGGCAGTCTTGCTTGATTCTCAAGCGACATGGACAAAACGCGACCTGCGGTTTCTTTCGCTGACGGCTTGCCAGGGCTCTTCCGCGTGTTTTTGGAGGCGGCGAACGCGAGCAATCACTGCCAAAAGCTCGATTTTGCTGCACATAGGGGTTAAGGTTTTTGCGCAAGGCATGCGTTGCGGCAGCTCGCGTGGGCATCTGCGGCCGCCTGCCCTATAATAGGCGCATGGCACGCGATCGACAGCTCATATTGAACCGGTATCGACCCATCGGCGAAGCGAAAGCCGGCGGCTTCGGCACCGTGCGGGTGGCGTGGGACACGCGCATCCAACGCAAGGTGGCCATCAAATGCATCGAGCTGGATGAGGTGGACGCCGCGCGCGCGGCGCTTCCGGGGGCGAACGCCGTCGCGCAGCGCGCGCCGCAGCACGAGCCGCTTCCCTGGGAAGACGATCCCGTTTTCAACGATGCCGACGAAGCCGAAGGGGATGCGACTTCGGTATTCGACCTGGTAGGCGACGGGCCGCTGGTACATTCTCTCGCGCACGTTCCCGGCTTGGACGAGGCGCGCACCGCGGCAATGCTGTCGGATGCGAGCATCGTCGCGGTGTACGATTTCGAGGTGCAGGAGTCCACCGCCTACCTCATCATGGAGTACGTCGAAGGCGTCACGCTCACCGAGCTGCTGCATCGTCACGCCGACCGTCTCACATTGGATGTGGTGGCTGCCGTGTTCGCGTCGGTGTCCCATGCGTTGGAGGTGGCGCACGCCAACCAGGTGCTGCACCTCGACATCAAGCCCGACAACGTGCTGATCAACCATCAAGGCCAGGTGAAAGTCACCGATTTCGGCCTGGCCACGTTGGCCGACGCGTCCGGCTACGGCGCGGCCGGCGGAGGAACCATCGGCTACATGCCGCTGGAGCAGATGCGCCAGGAGAACCTCGACGTGCGCTGCGACGAATGGGCGCTGGCGTCGCTGACGTACGAGATGCTGGCGGGCGAGAACCCGTTTCTGGCGCCCGATCTCGAGCGCGCTGAAGTCGCCATCGAAGACGCGGAGCTGGTGCTGCCGTCGCTGTGCTGGGACGAGCTGGACCCCTCCGTCGACGACGTGATATTCTTCGCGCTCGATCCCGACCGGGAAGAACGCTATGCGACGGTCGCCGATTTCGCGGAGGAACTGGAGCCGTTCCTGGGCGATCCGAAGCGCGGCGTGCGCGAGCTTTCCGTCATCGTCGGTCATGCTGACGATGAGGAGGAAGAGGAAGCCGAGGCTGCGCCGCCCGTTCCGTATGTGCCGCTCCGCGAGCGCATCACGCCGCTGCAGCGCACGGTGGCGGCGCATGCGGCGGGCGCGCTTGGCAGCGGGGCGGTCGCGTTCGTGGCATTCGCGAACCTGCCGCAGACCAGCGGCTTCGCCAACCCGTTGTTCTGGGGGCTGTTCGCGCTCGTGACGCTGGCGGGAGCGTTGAAGCCGCATCTCGGCGCGCTGTTGGCGTACTTCGCGTTATCGGCGGCGCTCATCGCCGGAAACGCTCCCGCCGCAGGATGCGTTCTGCTGGCGGCGACGGCGGCCTGGTGGTACTTCACCGGGCGCTTGGGCGACGCCGATGCGAACGCGACGCTCGTGCCGCCGCTGGCCGGGGCGTTCGGCTTCAATCAGCTGACGCCGCTCGTGGCCGGGTTCTGCCTGCCGCCTGCGCGCGCGTTCGGAGCGTTGGCGTTCTCGCTACTGGTCAGCGTACTGCTGGCTTCGTGCGGGTCGTACAGCTTGCTGGGTTGGGACGCGCTGGCGAACTGGCAGTTCTCCGCGGGACTCGACGTGCAAGTCGGCATCGGCAGCCTGTTGATGCAGCCGGCACTGTGGTGCATCGTGGTCAGCTGGATTGCGGCTACGGGTGCGCTGTCGGCCTTCCGTCTGCGCCCGACGCGTGCGTTCGCCGTGCTGGGCACGCTCGTGGCAGGCGCGCTGCTGCTGGCGGGCACGGCGTTGGCCGCCTGGGTCGCGTCGGGCCAGGCCACCTGGATGCCGTCGCTCAACAACCTCGTGTTCACGCTCGTTCCCATCGTGGCGATGCTGCTCATGTGCGTCCTCGTCCCCGAGCCGGATTACTACGAGGAAGATTACGAGGGCGAAGCGTAAACTCGCGAAAGCGGTTGGCCCCCCGCTTGATTGCTCGTCGTATTTTTCGAGCAAGAATCCGACACAAGAGATGCTGCCGAGCCGGCCCCCTCCGTAGTACTATTAACCTCAGCACAATCTTGTAGAAAGGGTGGCCTCATGCAGGAACTTAACGACGAGCGCGTGCTGTTCGCGTTCGCGCGCGATTTGGAGCCGGCGCTGACGGTGGCGTCGGGCGAGACGGTGCGCATCCGCACGCAGGACTGCTTCGGAAACCAGGTGCAGACGCCCGAGGACGAGCTGGACGAGATCAACTGGGATCGCATCAACCCGGCAACCGGCCCCGTGTTCGTGGAGGGCGCGGTGCCCGGCGGCGCGCTGAAGGTGACCATCGAGAACATCGAGCTCGACCCGCAAACCGCGTCGTGCACGGGCAAGGACGAGGGCGTGTGCGGCGACCGCTTCGACGCGTGGAGCACGCACCTGTGCGCTATCGACGGCGACAAGCTAGTGTGGAACGACCAGCTGTCCATCCCGCTCAACCCCATGATCGGCGTCATCGGCGTGGCTCCGGCGGGCGATCCGGTGAACTGCGGAACGCCCGGCAGCCACGGCGGCAACATGGACAACACCGCCATCACCACGGGCGCGACGCTGTACTTCCCCGTGGCGGTGGAGGGCGCGCTGTTCGGCTGCGGCGACATGCACGCGGCGATGGGCGATGGCGAGATTAGCGTGTCGGGCGCCGAGGTGGCCGGCTACGCTACGGTCACGCTTACTGCGCTGCCCGACCTGCACCTGGTTGATCCGCTTATCGAGAACGGCACGCACCTCGGCATCATCGCGTCCGCCGAGTCTCTCGACGCAGCGGCCGATCGCGCCGTGCACGAGATGGTGGATCTGCTGCACGACCGCACCGGCATCGACGAGGCCGAGCTGGTTATGCTGCTGTCGCTGGTGGCCGACGTGCAAGTGTGCCAGATGGTGGATCCGCAGAAGACCGTCCGCTTCATGGTTCCCAAGTACGTGCTGGAATCGCTGGGGTTCAAGCTGTAGAAGAAGAGAAGGTGGTCGTCTGTGCGACTTCGGCTTGTCGCCCGTTCGTCCTCGCGGTAACGACATCGCGGCTTGCGGTGCTTCCTTTCGTAGCGCGCCTTCGGGCGCGCTACGATGCGTTCGGGGCTCGGTGCGGCGCGGGCTCGGGCGAACGGAAGGAGTCGGCGCATGGTCTATCTCACGGGCGATACCCACGGCAGCTATCGGCATGCTCACACCCGCCCTGCCTCGTTCGTTCCGCAAGCGCTTCACGCCGGCGTCAAAGCACGGTGGACACTGCGATGGAAGACTGGCTCCAAATCGTCGAGGAACGCCTGGACTATCGCCGCTGGTTTTGCGGCCGCTTCCACATCGAGAAACAGGTGGCCGATCTGCGCTTCGTCTACTACGACATCCTGGAATTCTAGCCATGCCTCATCGACTTGCTTATCCGACTTCATTTGAATTGCAAAATCGATTTACCGTTGAAATGGTAATTGTTCTGTTCGTTCGCCCCCTCACCGCTTCATACAATGCCTTGTGAAGCTGTTGAACCGTTTACAAGGGGGTATGCACATGGCAGCGAAGCAAGCCGCAGCGGCGGCAGGGGCGCAGAACAACGCGAAGTTCCTCGTCCTTCCGGTAGTCATCTTGCTCATGGCCCAAATGGGCACATCGGGCGAAAACAGCGCGCTGGGTTTGGCGAACCTAGAGCTGGTTTCCAAGCTGGGCGCCACGGTTCCGGACATTCAGTTGGCCAACATGGTGTACTCGCTCATCGCGGGCGCGCTCATGGTTGCCGGCGGCTTGCTGGGCACCGTCATCGGCTGGAAGCGCAACTTCCGCATGGGTGCCCTGCTGTGCGCCCTCGGCGAGATCGTCATGGCGTTCTCGCCCAACATGACCGTGCTCATCTGGGGCGGTCGCGTGCTGGTGGGCCTCGGAGCTAGCTTCATGATCCCGTCGGTGCTGGGTTTGGTTCCCAAGATCTATCACGGGAAGAACCGCGTGCAGGCGTACGGCTGCATCGGCGCCGCTTCGGGTCTTGCTGCGGTGTTGCCCCTGATCATCGGTATGCTCATGGAGAATGCCGGGTTCCGTTTCACGTACATCGTGTTGGGCTGCTACTTCTTGCTGGTGCTGCTGCTGTCGTTCAAGCTACCGGCCATTGAGGAAGGTGGCGAGCGCGGTAAGTTCGACGGCGTCGGCACGGGCCTTGCCGCCGCTGGTTTGTTCCTGTTCCTCATCGGTCTGTCGCGTATTTCGGTATGGGGCCTCACCACGCCCTTCGCCGAGGCTCCTTTCACCATCTTCGGTCTTTCGCCGGCGCTTCCCATGGTCGTCCTGGGCCTGGTGCTTATCGTCACCCTCCTATTCGTCGAGAAGCGTATCGAGGCGAAGAAGGGCAGCGCGCTTCTTCCTCAGGCGTTCTTGAAGACGCCTCAGGTTCTGGCTGGCTTGGTGGCTTCAGCCCTCACCTTCTTCTTCATGGGCATCCAGACCATCCTGCTTTCTCCGTATCTGATGTTGGTGGCCGGCTGGTCGGCCGCAACGATGGGCGCTATGTCGCTTCTGACTGGCATCCCTATGTTCCTGCTGGCGATGTTGATCCCGAAGCTCATGCCCAATGCCAACCCGCGGCATGTGCTTCAGCTGGGCTACATCGTGATGGCCGGGTCGCTGCTGCTCATGTACTCCTCCATCTCAGAAGACGGCGTCGGCATCGGCATGTACATCGGTTTCTTCTTGGTGGGCGTGGGCAGCGGCATCTCCAGCTCGCACACGAACAACGTAGTTGCCTTGGCGCTCAGCGACAAGGATGCGGCGCAGTCGGGCGGCGTGCAGACCACCATGCGCAACGTGGGCCAGGCCATCGGCGTGGCGGCGCTGGGCGCGGTGCTGCTGTTCGGCATCACGTCCAACATCAACGCGGCCATGGAGGCCGATCCAGACATCACGCCGACGGTGCGCGAGGCCGTGTCGCAGCGCTCCATCACGCTGATGAGCGACGAGAGCTTCTTGTCCACCATCTCCGACATCGACATGACCGAGCAGGAGAAGGCCGACCTCGTGGCCATCAACTCGAAGGCCCGCGTGGACGCCTCTAAAACGGCGTTCATCGTGGCTGCGGTTATCATGGCCGCCGGACTGCTGACCACGCCGTTCATCACGGTGCTTCGTAAAGAGGAGGAAGGCGCGACGGCGAAGCAGCCTGCAGCGGCCGGCCTCGACGAGCTCGAACCCGCCGCCCGGTAGCAGGCGAGCGAAACGCAGGAAAGGAGCGCATGCAATATGAAGACTCTGTATCACAACGGCCAATTCGTGCCCATGACAAGCGAGGACGACACGTTCGAGGCTCTGCTGGTGGCCGACGACGGCACCATCGCCTTCACCGGTTCCCTGGTCGAAGCGCGCGAGCGCGCGGAAGACGCCAGCGAGATTGACCTCGCTGGAAAGACGGTTTTGCCCGGCTTCATCGACGGTCACAGCCACTTCACCGGGACCACGCAATACCTGCTCAATCCCGACCTGTCGGCGTGTCGTTCGTTCGCCGACATCCAGAACGTGCTGCGCGACTTCATCCAGAAGCGCGGCATCGACGAAAACGGCGTGGTCATGGCCATCGGCTACGACCAGAACGCGCTGGCCGAGCGTCGTCATCCTACGAAGGACGTGCTGGACGAGGTGTCGCGCGACATTCCCATTGTCGTCATGCAGGCATCCAACCACATGGGCGTTGCGAACTCGAAGGCGCTGGAGCTGACGGGCATCACGGCAGAAACGCCTGATCCGGAAGGCAGCCTGTACGGACGCGTGGAAGGCACGAATGAGCCCAACGGCTACGCCGAAGAGCCCGGTGCGCTGTTTCCGCTGTACGGCATGGTGCAGCCGCGCATGAACATCGACGTGCCGTCCATGCTGGACGAGATGATGAGCTTCTACCTGGAGCACGGTGTGACCACCTGCCAGGAGGGCGCCGCGCAGCCCGATTTTACCGACATGTTCGCCAAGATCGCCCGCGACGGGAAGCTGAAGCTGGACATCGTGTCGTACCCCATGTACGACCACGACGTAGACGGCCAGCTGGAGCGCTGCGCTGAGTTCGACGGGCCCGATTACATCGGCCATTACCGCATCGGCGGCCTCAAGATGTTCCTGGACGGTTCGCCTCAGGGTCGCACCGCATGGATGACCGAGCCCTACGAGCCCGGCGAGGACGGCGCCGCCGGCTACTGCGGCTACGGCACCATGACCGACGAGGACGCGCTGGCGTTCGCCAAGAAGGCGGTGGACAGCAACCATCAGCTGCTCACCCACACAAACGGAGATGCTGCCGGCGACCAGCTGATCCGCGTGTACAAGCAGGCGCTGGCGGAGTCCGACAACCCCGACAAGCACAAGCTGCGTCCCGTGATGATCCACTGCCAGACCACGCGTCGCGACCAGTACCAGGAGATGGCCGAGATCAACATGATCCCCTCCATTTTCACGTCCCACATCTGGTACTGGGGCGACGTGCACCTCAAGAACTTCGGCCCGAAGCGCGGCGGCCGCATCAGCGCTGTGCGCGACGCGCTGGACGCGGGGCTGCACTACACCTTCCACACCGACACCCCCGTGATCCCGCCCAACATGTTGGAAACGGTCTGGTGCGCCGTGAACCGCATCACGCGCGACGGCGTCCAGTTGGACGAAGACCAGAAGGTGGGCGTGTTCGACGCGCTCAAGGGCATCACCGTCAACGGAGCCTACGAGTACGGCGAAGAGGACCGCAAGGGAACGCTGGAGCCGGGCAAGCTGGCCGACCTGGCCATTCTCGATGCGAATCCCCTCAAGGTGGATCCGATGGCCATCCGTGACATCAAAGTGCTGGAAACCGTCAAGGAAGGTGAAACCGTCTATCGGCGCTCGTAGAGCGCCCTGAAGCAAGGCACCCGGTGCCAGGGCGGGGCCATCCCCTGAGGCTCCGCCCGATTCTCCTGTGGCCCGCGCGCTTCCCCGGCGCGCGGGCTTTGAGTTTCCCTAGTTCGCGAAGAACTCGTTCAGCGCGTCTTCGGCAGTGCCGCGCTCGCTGAGGATGCGCTTGAACTGGTCGACGATGGACGAGAGGGCTGGGCGATCCTCCTCACTGACCTGCAGCACCGCCACGGCGGTCAGCACCGTGCCGAACAGGTTGAACCGATCAACGCGCGCGAACACGGCCCGTGTTCTGCTGACGTGCGGCCCGAACAAAGGCAGCGCCAGCAGCGACCCGGTGACGAAGTATGACGACGAGAACACGTCGGCGAACTCTCTATCTGACAGGTTGAGTCCGCCCAGCTCGTCCAAGAATACGTGTATGCGATGAGCCAGAACGTCGAAAGAGTCAGCGCGCAAGGTTGATTCCATGTCGATGCATCGCAGCTTCGTCTTAAGGTTGTTTCCCAGAAGAGGGATGGACGCCACCAGGCGGGCGATGTCTTGCTCGTCGATGGCCTCCGATATTGTGATGGTAGGGAAGTCGCAGTTCAGCGGCGAAAACGATATGAGGAAGTCGAAGCGGTCCTTCAACTGCGGCGCGCCCGGCCGGGGCCGCTCAACATCGTATTCGGTGATCACGTCTACGATATGGATCTTCGAGGCCAGCTTCTCGATGCGGTACTTGCCGTAGGCTGTCTGTTCGATACCGCAGTTCACCACCAGCCCCACGCGGAAAACCCGCTGCGTGTGCACTTGGTCGAGGTACTCCAGAAGCGACATGACGATACGCGTGGTGTCGGCGCTGAACAGCTCGGCCGCGCGCAGTTCCGGTACGCCGCGCAGTGCGTCGAACAGCAGGAGGAAGCTGTCCATGTTGTCGTGCTTCACCACGTGCTCTAGGGGGCCGGGAATGGACAGATTGCAGTCTCTCCTGATCATGGCGCTTTCGAATAGAGCGGACAGTCTCCGCATCAGCTCCCCGTCGGGCGCTTTCCCGAAGCGCTTTTCCAGGGCGCGACCCACGTGGTCGGCCAGCGCTGCCGAGTGCTCCGACGGCTCGCGCGCGCCCAGGCCGCCGCTGCTCCATTGCCAGGTACCGCATGAGAAGAAGTTGGACGCGAGTGTGATCTCGCGATCGTCGATGGGCATGCCCAGGTGGCGCTCGAATCGAGACTTAAGCTTCTTGAACAGAGCGGGATGTGCCGGCGTGGTACCGCTGCCTTCATCCAGCACATGCCCCAAGCGCAGACGCGCGCACATCACCTTCAGGTAGAACGACGTTTGCTGCCGCGAGTTCTTCGCCAGCAGCATGCCCAGTTCGCGCTCGGCCTCGTCGGCGATGCGGTCGAGGAACAGCGTATCCTCGCGGGCGAACATGGGGTCGATGTAGTTCTTCACCATGCGCGCGTCCAGCTTGAAGAACGAGTAGATGATGAAGAACCGCAATGCCACCTCGGATCCTTCGATGGCGAGGCTTCCTTGGCGTTTCATGGACAGCTCGAAGGGCTTCATGAGCAGCGCCCACCATTTCATGTCGTGTTGCAGCTGCTGCTTGTTGGTGAACAGGGCACGCGCCAGCGAGTCTACGGTGTAAGAACGAGGCGAGCAGGTGACCAGCAGCACGCCGTGTAGGAACCGTTCTAGGCGCGGACGCGATTCTATGGAGGTATCGGCCACCAGGGCTTCGATCCGGCCTTTCTCGCGATGCACCAACACCATGCGAATGCCGTTTCCCCGTTTGCTGCCTACGCGCGAAGCGAAGCCGCCCCGCTCGAGGTGCTCGTTGACGGCTTGCACGTCGGTGCGGACGGTTTTTTCAGAACAGCCCAGCATGCGGGCGAATTCAGCCACGGGCGTGAAATGCTCGATGTCCAGGAGGCTGCGCAACAAGGTGCTTTGGCGGACGTTCATGGCGGATCCTCTCGTGTCCTTCAATGTCGTCTTCAAGTGAGGGCGATATGACGTATTTTACCGTAGCAACGGTAATGTTTGTGCAAGGTATCGCAACCCCTCAGGGTAGGATACTTCTTAGGCATCGCTCGGCCGTCGGACTGCTAGGGGGTACCCGATATGGCTCGCAACAATCAGAACCAGGCGGCGCGGGAACGGGGCTGCTCCGCGTCGTTTCCCATGATTCCGCTCATCGTCATCATTCTCGCTCAGGTTGGAACGTCTAGTGACAACGCTGCGCTGGGCATTGCTGTGCAGGAACTGGTCGGTGCGCTTGGCGCCACCGTCGCCGATGTGCAGATGGCGAACCTTGCATACTCGCTCGTTGCGGGTTCGTGCATGATTGCGGGCGGCATGATCGGCGTGGTGGTAGGTTGGCGCAAGACGCTGCGCATCGGCTTGGCGCTGGCCATCCTCGGTGAGGCCGTGGTGGTCACTGCCACGTCGATGGACGTGTTCACCTGGGGCGGGCGCTTTCTGGTGGGATTGGGCGCCAGCTTCATCACCCCGTCGGTGCTGGGGCTCATCCCGGCGCTGTACGAGGGGCATGCGCGCGCCACGGCCTTCGGCTTCGTGGCGGCGGCCTCGGCCGTGTCCGCTCTCGTGCCCATTCCGTTCGGCATTCTTCTGGACGCTGCTGGCTTTCGCGTTACGTTCGGCGTGATAGCGCTGTATTTCCTCGGAGTGCTGATCAGCACTCGCTTTCTGCCGAAGCTGCCGAAGCCCGATGCCGGCATGAGCATCGACGGCGTGGGCATCGGTTTGGCTGCTGGTGGTTTGGCGTTGCTGTTGTTGGGCATCGCTCGGGTGTCCACCTGGGGTGTGTTCGAGCCCCTGCCCGGCTGCCCGTTTACCGTGTTCGGCATCGCGCCCACCATTCCGGCCATCGTCGCGGGCTCGGCGGTGTTGGCAGGGCTCGTCGTGTTCGAGCGCCGTCGCGAGAGTCGCGGCAAGGCTGCGCTGCTGCCGCATGCGTTCATCGGCACGCCGCAGGTGCGCGCCGGCTTGCTGGCGGTGGCCGTGCCCTTCTTCTGCATGGGCGCGCAGGGCATCCTCATGACGCCGTACTTGCAGCTGGTGGCCGGGTTCTCAGCACTGCAAACGGGCTTGCTGTCGCTACTGTCGGGCGTGCCCATGTTGCTGTGCGCTATGCTGGTTCCTAAGTTGTTGAAAACGGTGCGGCCGCGTCTCGTCATCCGTATCGGCTACGGGCTGGTCATCGCGGGGGTCTGTAGCATGGCGCTGTCGCTTGAGCCGCATGGGGTGACGCCGCTGCTGTTCGTGTCGACCTCGCTGGTAGGAGCCGGGCTCGGCATTGCAAACTCGCAAGCGAACAACGCTGTGGCTTCGGTGGTGGATCCAGTGGCCGCTCAGCAGTCGGGCGGCATCCAAGGTACGGCGCGTAACATCGGCATGGCGTTGGGCACTGCGGTCATGGGATCCTTGTTGCTGGTGGCAGTGGGCATCGGGGCTGCGATGCAGTTGGACGCGCTTGAAGGCGTTGCCCCCGAGTCGTTGGCTGCTATCGAAGGTACGGGAGTCTCGTTCGCCGACGATGCCGCGTACGAAGCGTTGGCGAACGGCGCGGGCTCGCAGGGCGACGAGGCCGCAGCTGTTGTGGAGACGCTGGCCTCCGCCCGTTGCGATGCGGCTCGTGCGTCGATGTTCGTGCTTGCCGGAATAGTGGCATTGGCGTTTGTGGGCACGAGAAGCATAGTCAAACGATTGTGAGTTTTCCAGCATATGAGCCGCATCGGTTGGATGGCTGGGCACCGAACGGGCACGCGGCGGGAACCGTCTCGCTGGGACTGGAGGTACCAAGGATCATTCACGGCTAGATCCGGCGACAATGCGAAGGTCCGGCGAACGACGCTCGCCGGACCTTCGAGATTCTGAATCGCTGCGTCTCCTACAGCAGCTCGCACACCTTGCCCAGCAGCGGCTCGAAGCTGACGCCGCGGTCTTTGAAGTCGGGCTGTTCGGCGCTCACCAGCATAGCGTCGTGCACGAAGTCGCCTGCGAACGCGACGGCCTCCTGCAGCGAGCGACCGGCCATCACGGCGGCCATCAGGCATGACGCGTACAAGTCGCCCGTGCCGTGCAACATGTAGGGCAGGTATTCGTTATGCGCTTCGAACGTCTCGCAGTCCTTGCCGCCCACGAAGTTGCGGATGCACGACTCGCCCTCGCGCTGGATGCCCTTGAGCACCACGTGCTTCGCTCCCTTCGCCACGAGGGCATCTACCAGGCGGTGCGCTTCTTCGTCGGAGATGTCGGTGCCGCCCCAATCTTCGCCGATGGGCTCGCTCAGGATGATGGCGGCTTCGGTGAGGTTCGGTGTGAGGATGTCGGCGCCGCAAGCCAGCTCGGCCATGGCGGAGCACAGCTCGGGCGTATACGTGGGGTAGACCTTGCCGTGGTCGGCCATCACGGGATCTACCACGCGCAAAGCGTTCGGATACATAGCGTACAGATCGCGAATGCGATCCACCTGCTCGGGTGCGCCCAAGAAACCGGAGTACACGGCATCTATCTCCACGCCGATGCCCTTCCATGCGTTCAGGTAGTCGGCTAGGATCTCGGTGGTGTCGTGCATGTACCAGCCGGGGAAGGCGGTGTGCGACGAGAACAAGCCCGTCGGCACGGGGCATACGTCGCAGCCGGCGGCGGACAGCACGGGAATGGCAACTCCCAGCGAGCACTTGCCGTAGCCGCACAGATCATGCACGGCGGCGACGCGGGGGATGTACGCTCCTTCGCGCTGGTAGAGATGCGTTTCGGCTTCGTTCATGGAAGTACTTCCTTTCCGGGTTGTCAAGAGGCGATGAGGTTCAATTATATGGTTTGAGTGTGCGGGAGAATTGACGGCTTGAAAACAGGAGCGCGCAGCTGAAAAGCTGCGCGCGTCGAGACTCGAAAGCAGTGATCGCGCGCACGTGCAAGGAGCTTTTCAAAAGGCGATCCTCATCGTCTGGTCGCCGTTCGGCACGAACGCGAAGACGTTACTTGTCGTCTTCGTCGTCGTCGAAAAAGGACCAATCGTCCTCGTCAGGCTCGTGATTGACGAACGTTTTGCGCGTGCGGCGCTCCATGATGACGCACGCGATCAAACTTACGACCAAACCGATTCCCACCAGGCATCCGATGCCGGCGTAGGTGTTGAAGAGAAAATCGTACAACGCACCGAAATCCATGGTTACCTCGTTACTCTAACTCGTGACATCACCATTGCCACAGAGTGTTTGCAGTTCAGCGTTAGAGTATACTATGTCGAGCCGATCCGGTACGGGTCGGCTTGGATATTCCTTTATTCTTTACGCGCGCTGAAGAAGGGCAAGCACCAACACGCCATGGGCAAAGACAAGCGCAAACGCAAACGACGCATAACGGCATCAATCGCAATCGTCGCCATTGTGGCGGCGATTGTTTCTGCTGTGCTCGGATTAACGTCTTTTATCGACAAGAAGCTCAATCAGAGCGCCGAGCAGCAGGTGGTCACGTTCACCGAGCAATCCGCCAGCAACGTAACCGACCGCATGTACATGTCGCAGAACGCCATCGGCGCGTTTACCGTGCAGACTACCGATCCTGCGTTGGTTGCGCCGGCTCTCAGCAGCTTCCAGGAGCACCACGGCTTCGCGAATGCGACGTTTGCCGGGATGGACGGTCGAGGCGTTCGCGCGGATGGCTCCGCATTTTCCGTCGACGAGCTGGCTCAGCCCGAAACGGCTTTGTCCGAGGGTCGCAGTTCGTACTCTGCCACGTTCGCCAACGAGGCGGGCGCCCGCGTGCGTCTCGCCCAAACGCCGCTTTATATCGATGGGCAGCAAGTCGGAGCCCTGTACGTGCAGGTGCCGTTAAGCTTGTTCTCTATGTCCCGTCAGCTGGATATGTTCGACGGCCGCGGCTACTTCATGTTGTTCGAGGGTTCCACCGGCGAGGTGCTGGTGCCTCCCACGGGCGAAACCAAGACGCCGGTGTTCATCGGCACGTCGCTGTACGACTTCCTTGACCGGGCGTCTCAGTACAGCGAGCCGGCCTCGAACACCGATGCCGCGGTCTCAACCGAAACTGCCTTGCAGTTCATGCAGTCGCGCTCGCGGAGCGACCTTTCCACGCTGCGCGACGTTGTGGCGAACAAGCAGACGGGGCTGCTCACGGCCACGGTAGACGGCAAATCCAGTTATGTGTGCGTCGCGCCGGTCGACAACGGGTATTGGTACGTGTGCAACGTGGTGCCCGTCGAGAACGTGCGTGCCGAAGCTGCCGTGGTCACCACCACGTTCGAAGCGGTGTTCGCCATCATCTTCGCCTGCCTTGTGGTGGTGGCGCTGTTGGTGTTCGGCGCGTACCGCCGCCGCCTGCGCGAACAGAACGTCGCCATGCTCGGCCAGTTGTACGAGGCGCTGTCCGACAGCATCGATATGGCGGTGAACCTCTATTCGCCCACCGACGGCAAGGTCACTCCCATTGTGGCGAAGGCCGAACGCATCATCGGCTATCGCCTTGACGCCTTTCTGCAAAACGAGCGGTTGGCGGCCACCATAGGGCTTTCTCCCGAGGGCGTGGCTCTGTTCGATCGCATTAGGAAGGACGAGACGAAGGGCTTCGAGCAAGGGGAGTTCTCGTTCCGCAGCAAGCAGACCGGCAAAGAATGCTGGGCTTCTTACTCGGTCAAGCGGCTGACGTTCGAAGATAAGCCGCAGCTGCTCGTGGTCATGCGCGACGTGACGGCCGACAAGGAGATCCAGCTGTCCATGAAGGATGCGATGGACGTTGCCGAGGCGGCGAATGCTGCAAAGTCCGAGTTCCTCTCGCGCATGAGCCACGAGATCCGCACGCCTATGAACGTGATTCTGGGAACGCTGCAGCTTGCGCGGAGCAATCCGGACGATCGCGAGAAAGTTGCCGAGACGCTGAAAAAGATAGGAGACGCATCTGACCATCTGCTCGGGCTGATCAACGACGTGCTGGACATCTCGAAAATCGAGAACGGCAAGATGACCCTGGCCAGTGAGCCTTTCCGTCTCAGCGCCGTGCTGTCGCACGTGGCATCCGCCGTTCGCGTGCAGTGCGAACAGCGCACCCAGGAATTCGTCGTGACAACTCCGCCATGCGCCGATGCCGTGTTCGTGGGCGATGCGCGGCGCATCAAGCAACTGTTGCTGAACTTGTTGACGAATGCCGTGAAGTACACGCCCTGCGGCGGCTGCGTTCGGTTCGAGACCACGGTGGCGAAGGGTGCCGCCATGGGGTATCGCCAGGTGAAGTTCACGGTATCCGACAACGGCATAGGCATGTCAGAGGAGTTCAAGGAGCATATTTTCGAGCCGTTCAGCATGGAGGGACGCTCGCGCGAGCAGGGCACGGGCCTCGGCATGCCCATCGTGAAGAACATCGTCACCATGATGGCGGGCGATATCGCCGTCGAGTCGACGAAAGGGCAGGGCACTACGTTCACGGTGACGTTCAACCTGCGTATCGCATTAGAGGCGGAGCGCATCGTGTTCGAGGAGGGCGAGGGCGCCGAGGCGGACGACGCGCAGCCCCTCGAACTCGATGCTGCGAGCGCGGCGGCGCTGCGATCCCTCGGCGCGCGCGATCGGCTGGCGAGCCGTCCCGTTTCGGCTTACGAAGCCCCTATGCCGGGCGCGCCGCGTGCGCTCGACCGCACCGAGTTCGAGGGGCTGCGCGTTCTGCTGGCCGAAGACAACGACCTCAACGCCGAGATAGCCTGCGAACTGCTGGCGGAAGCGGGGCTGGTAGTGGAGCGAGCGGGGGACGGAGCCGAGGCGTGCGTCATGTTCGAGGCGTCGAAGATAGGCTACTTCGACGCGGTTCTCATGGATGTGCAGATGCCCAACATGAACGGCTACGAGGCCACGCGGTGCATCCGCGAGCTCGATCGCGAAGATGCGGATGCCGTGCCCATCATCGCGATGTCGGCCAACGCCTTCGCCGAAGACGTGAGCGCCTCGTTGGCCAGCGGCATGAACGCGCATCTATCGAAGCCCATCGACATGCGCCGCGTGCTGGCCACCCTCATCAAGTACGTGCGAAAGCGCTATGAAGGATAGGGGCGTCGGCTGGCCGCCCAACGGAACATGCCGGGTGCGTGAAGGAACGACGGGGCGTGCCGCCCGTGAGGTATACTAAAGCGACTATTGTTTCCCATCGTGAAGGAGCGCGACTATGCTCGACATCAAGTTCGTCCGCGACAACCAAGAGGCCGTCGCCGAGGCGATGAAGAACCGCCATGCTTCGTGGGATGCGTCGCGCTTCTCCGAGCTCGATGAGACCCGCCGCGCCGCCATCGCGAAGGAGGAGGCGCTGCAGGCCGAGCGCAACGCCACGTCGAAGTCGATCGGCCAGATGATGGCCGCCGGCCAGAAGGACGAGGCCGAAGCCGCCAAGCAGCGCGTTCGCGCCATCAACGACGAGCTGGCCGTCATCGGCAAAGATCGCGAAGCGGCCGACGAGGCCCTGCGCGAGGTGCTGCTGCGCACGCCGAACATGCCGGCCGATTCCACGCCGGTGGGCGACGACGAAAACGACAACCCCGAAGTGCGCCGCTGGGGCACGCCGCGTGACTTCGCCGCCGAGGGCTTCGAGATGAAGCCGCACTGGGACCTGGGCCCCGAGCTGGGCATCATCGACTTCGAGCGCGCGGTGAAGCTGGCTGCCAGCCGCTTCATCCTGCTGGGCGGCCTGGGCGCCCGTCTGGAGCGCGCCCTCATCAACTTCATGGCCGACACGCACGCGTCGCGCGGCTACAAGGAATGGTGGTGCCCGGCCATGGCCAACGCCGAGACGCTCACCGGCACCGGCCAGCTGCCGAAGTTCGAGGAAGACCTGTTCCACACCACCGAGGGCCTGTACCTCATCCCCACGGCCGAGGTGCAGCTGACGAACATCCACGCCGGCGAGGTTCTGGACGCCGGCCAGCTGCCGCTGAAGTACTGCGCGTTCACGCCGTGCTTCCGCGAGGAGGCGGGCAGCGCCGGCCGCGACACGCGCGGGCTCATCCGCGTGCACCAGTTCGACAAGGTGGAGATGGTGAAGTACGCCAAGCCCGAGGAGAGCTTCGACGACCTGGAGGCCATGGTGGCCGACGCCGAGAACATCCTGCAGCTGCTGGGCCTGCCGTACCGCGTGATCAGCCTGTGCACGGGCGACATCGGGTTCTCCGCCGCCAAGACGTACGACCTCGAGGTGTGGCTGCCGTCGTACAACGGCTACAAGGAGATCTCCTCGTGCTCGAACTGCACGGACTTCCAGGCGCGTCGTGCGAACATCAAGTACCGCGACCCCGAGAACTTCAAGGGCTCGCGCTACGTCCACACGCTGAACGGCTCCGGCCTGGCGGTGGGTCGCACCATGGCCGCCGTCATCGAGAACTACCAGCAGCCCGACGGCACCGTGCGCGTGCCCGACGTGCTGGTGCCCTACATGGGCGGCGTCGAGGTCATCGCGCCGGAATAACGGCAGGCGAAGCTATCGAAAAGAACCAGGGAACCCTCAAGCGTGGCAACGAAGCGTAAACGAACCAGCAAACCGAATACCGCTGCCGCACCCGCGACGGACGCCTCGAAGCCAGGGGCGTCCGGCCGCGTCGCGCCGCGGAAGCGCACCGACGTGCCGCCTGCGAAACCGAAGCCGCGAGCGGCCGGGACGCCTCACGTTGAGGAGAATGAGGGGCAGACGCCCCTCGAGCAGACGTCGCGCGCTGCAAAGGTCAGGGCGAAGGCGGCCGCCAGGTTGAAGGAGGACGCGGCCGCAATCGTCGATGACGCTGCGAAAGAAGATGGGGCCGAAGCGTCGACCGAGGCCGAGCGCGGGAAGCGTCGGCGCGAGCGTGCGGAAGCGAAGCCGCGCAAAAAGCGCTGGCCGCTTGTTGTGGCCGGCTCGGTGCTGCTGGTCGTCCTGCTGATCGTGGGCGGGTTCTCGTGGGACCGTTGGCTGCGCTACGACGATGCAGCCGAGTTCCAGGGCGAATGGCAAACTCACGGCACCACGGCCGTCGTGGTCATCGACGGCGAAACCATCAAGCTGACCGAAGATGTGAGCTGGTCGTACAAGCTGGACACGGACGCGAAGACCATCTCGTACACGTTCGGGAACATGGAGGGCTCCGGCCGCTATCGTTTCTCGCTCGACCGCTCTCAGCTGGTGATTTCCGATGGAAGCGGGTACACATGGCTCTCTACGCTGGCGGACGACATCGCCTGGCAGTTCGACCAGCTCGTGCGCGCGATTCAGGGCCAGCCGCAGGAGGAACCTCCGTCGGGAGCTGGATACACGGTGCTCGACCGCCTGTCGCACGATGCGGAGGCTACGCCGCAGAGGGGCGAGCCGGTGGCGCCTGAGCCTGAGCCCGAGCCTGCGGCGGAACCCGAGCCGGAGGCTGCGCCCGAGCCCGACCCGGGCGATCGGCAGAAGCCGGAATCCGATTCCGCTTCTGGGCCGGAAGACGCCTCTGCAAGTGAAGCCGCAGACGAAGGCGGCAGCGCCTCCGACGCCGTCGACAAGAACGACGATGCTGCCGCATCCGGCACGCGCGGCGTGTTCGATGTGAGCGACCTGCCCGCGTGAGCGCGCAGGGCACAGCCCCGCTTGTCATCGAGCGGCTCACGGTGCGCGCCGACCGCGTGGTGTGCGACGTGGTTCTGGCGCCCGGCGTCCCGCGCCGCACGACGCCAGAGCTTGCGGCGCGCGTTCGCGCGGCCCATCCGCACGTGCCGCGCCATGCCTGCGTGAACGACGAGGGCGACACTTTCGCCGCCGTCATGGACCACACGTCGCTGCCGCATCTGTTGGAGCACCTGGTCATCGATTTTCAAACGCGGGCGGCCGTGCGCAGGGGCGACGGCGCGGAAGCCGGTTCGGCCGCCGCTTACGCCGATGCCGGCGCCGCTCTCGATGCCGTGTTCGTGGGCACCACCGAGTGGACGGACGAGGCGGCGGGCCGCGCGCGCATCGAGGTGAGCTTCCTCGACGATCTGGTCGCTTTGCGCGCTTTTCGCGATGCGATTGCCTTCCTCGGCGATGCGATGGTACGCTAGCCGCTCTTGTGTGGACGGCAGAAGGAGCATCATCATGAAGGTAGCAGTGTTGACGGGCGGCAGCTCGACCGAGCGCGAGTTATCCCTGGCCAGCGCCAAGAACGTGTGCGCAGCTCTTGAAGAGGCGGGCCATAGGACGGTGCTGTTGGATGCTTCGTCCGACCTCGTTTCCGCCCTGCGCGTCGAGCGTCCCGACGTGTGCTTCAACGCCCTGCACGGCAAGCTCGGCGAGGACGGAACCGTCCAGAGCCTGCTCGAATTCGTGGGCGTGCCCTTCGTCGGATCGCCGTCCAGCGTGTGCCGGCGCGCTTGGGACAAATCCTCCCTCGGCTCCGAGATGGCGGCCTACCGCGCCATCACCGGCGATGAGCCGACGGCTTCCTGGCCGCAGGGCGTCTGCATCGCGCGCGAGGCGTTCGAGAGCATGGGCGCTGCGACGGCGTTTGACCTGGTGGAAGACCGCGTGATCGGCGGGTATCCCGTGGCGGTGAAGCCTGCGCACGGCGTTTCGGCTTCGGGCGTGCGCCGCGTTGATTCCGTCGACCAGCTGGGCGAAGCCGTGTCCGATGCGCTGTCGTTCGACGACGCCGTCATCATCGAGCAGTGGATCGACGGCGTTGAGGTAACCGTGCCGGTGCTGGGCTCCGGCTGGGATGCCTACGCGCTGCCGCCGGTGGAGATCGTGGCGAAGGAGGGCTTCTGCGATACGGTCGCCTGTCGCACGCCGGGCGCGGTCGAGCTGTTCGCACCTGTGCGCCCCGCCTCGTTGTCGAACGACGAGGCCGATGCCCAGGCCATCCGTGCCGAAATCGAGCGCGCCGCCTTGGAAGTGTGCCGTGCCTATCAGGTGCGCGACCTCGCCCGCGTTGATCTTGTCTGGGACGGAGCCCAGGCGCGCGTCCTGGAGGTGGACGTGTCGCCCTCCCTGGCCGAATCTTCGCCGTTCTCCCTCGCCTGCGAAGCCTCCGGTTTGTCGCTGTCCGGCGTCCTCAACGAACTGGTCAGCCAATATGCGCGGTAACCGCTTGCGGCGAGAGCGCAGTATGCGATTCACGGGTCGTAGGCCGGCGGCCCGTCTTCGCGTCTGTTCGGTCGGCAACGAAACAGCAACTGAATCATAGAGCGCTCATGTTTTCGCGCATGGGGCTGCGCGGATGCCCCTATAATGAACGAACAGGCAAACATCCCGAAGGAGGCCGTCATGGGCAACAAATTTGGAGCTTTTTTGGCTGGTGGGTTGGCCGGTGCGGTTGTCGCGCTGCTGTACGCCCCCCGGTCTGGTCAGGAAACGCGCGCTATGGTCACCGATAAGATGAGCGCGGCATGGGGCGAGGCGCAGGAGCTGGGCTCTCAGGCCGGCGCCAACATGCAGCACGCGTATCAGGATGCCGCGTCCAAGGGTCAGGAAGTCGTGCAGGACGTGGCCGCCAAGGGTCAAGAGCTGTACGGCCAGGCCACGCAGCGCGTGCAGGAAGCCGCCGACAACATCAAGCCGGCGTTCTCGCAGAAGAACGACGAGCTTCGCGACAAGATCGAAGCGGCGCGCCAGCGCATCGCCTCGCAGGTGGCCAAGAACGCCGAGCAGGCGCACGACGCGGTGAGCGACACCATTCCTGTCGCGGCCGACACGGCGCACGAGGCCGTCGACAAGGCCGAGGACAAGGCGCAGAGCGCGGCCGATGCCGTGAAGGACAAGGCCGAGGACGCTGCCGACAAGATCTCCGGCGACGACAAGTAGCATACGCATCTATCATGAAGCGGCGAGTTGGTCGACGTGGGCGCAAGCCCCGCCCCTCTCGCCGCTTCCTGACTGTCCGACAGGGCAACGGCGCTGGGGGGTTGCGGTTCCATCCGCGGCAAATGCGCAGGTTGTCGAGTGGAGAAGAAGGCCATGGCAAGCAAACTCATCACTACGCATGAGCTCACGGGCGTCCGCGTCGTGGGCGGCAAGAACGGTACGAAGCGCATCGGCAAGGTGCGCCGTTTCGTGTTCCACCCGAAAGAGAAGCGCTGCGTCGGCTTCATCGTGAAGCGCCCCGATCTGCTGTGGATGTTCCGCCGCAAGGACAAGTTCGTATCCATCGAGGGTTACGACATCGTGGACGGCCGCATCGCCATCCGCAACGTGCCCGAGGCCACGGACCGCGCCGCATGCAAGGCGCTGGGCGTCAACTGGGACGATTGCGTGCTGTGGGTGGGGCTGCCGGTCATGACCGAAGACGGTACTTCGCTGGGCATGGTGGGCAACGTCACCTTCAACCGCATCACCGGTATGGTGGACACGTTCGACACCGATTCGGGCGCCACCGCCAACGCACTGTTGGGCAAGCGCACTATTCCGGCCGACCTCGTCAAGGGGTTCCGCCGCGGAATGGGTGCCGCGCTGGCGCAGGTGGGCTCCGAGGGGCGCGAAACCGACGAAGTGGTGCTGGGTGCGATGCTGGTTGACGACGCCGCGAAGGACCTGGTTGCCGAGGGCGGCGTGGCCGAGAAGGCCGGCGCGGTCACGGCCGTCGCCGTCGACAAGGTGCACACCACGGTGGACAGGGCGAAGCCGGTGGTCAGCGAGGCCGCCAAGAAAACCGGCGAAGTGGTGAACAAGGGCGCGTACGCCACGGGCAAGCAGATCGCCGCCACGAAGGGGATGTTCTCCGGGTTCAAGGAGGAGTACGACAAGGCGCGCGGTGTCAAGCCCGGTTCCGACGACCAGGCTCTGGCCGTGACGGACGAGGCGGAAGACGAGGGCGTTTCCGCGCCTGCGAAGCCCGCGTCGACCGCGCCCAAGAAGAAGACGACCGCCAAGAAGCCCGCGCCCAAGAAGAACATGTTCGCGGCCTTCAAAGAGGAGTACGACAAGGCTCGCCACGATGACTGACAAGCTGAAGGACAAGCTGCACGAAAAAGCCGAGCAAGAGGTAGAGGTGCGCGGCCATAAGATGGAGAAGGCCGACATTTTCAAGTTCGTCGGGCTCATCGCGTTCTTCGCCATCATGGTGCTGATCGTGGTGATGCTATGGCCGTACTTCCACGAGTTGTTCGAGCCGGGCGGCCTCGACCGCATCATCAACGACGTGCGCGGCGCGGGTCCCGTGGGGTTCCTCATACTGCTGGGACTTCAGTTTCTGCAGATCGTCGTGGCGTTCATTCCCGGCGAGGTGGTGCAGATCGCGGCGGGCCTGCTGTACGGCCCCTGGATCGGCGCGCTGGTCATTCTGGCAGGGTGCGTCATTTCCAGCGCGTTCATCTTCGCGCTGGTGCGCAAGCTGGGGGCGCCGTTCGTGCAGAGCATGGTGCCCGTGCAGTACCTCGAAAAGTTCCGCAAGTTCGAGAAAACCGGCAAGCTGAACATCATCGTGTTCATCCTGTTTTTGATCCCGGGTCTGCCGAAAGACGTGTTCACGTACCTCGTGCCGCTCACGGACATGCGAATGCGCACATTTTTGCTGCTCTCCAACGTGGGGCGCATTCCGGGCATCGTGGTGTCCACCTACGCCGCCGACGGGCTGGCTGACGGACGCCTTATGGAAAGCGCGATCATCTTCGCGGTGGCGGCCGTCATCGCCGTGTTGGGCATCGTTTTTCGCGAGCGCATCATGAAAATGCTCGAGAAGCATTCGCATAAAGACAGCTAACGCGATCAGGCTTTTCTTCGGCCCATGCGCAAATCTTAAGAAATACTGAACGTCGTTGACGGTATTGTGACGAAACCTCCTTGGATGCGACGGCGCGCACTACTATGGCGGTACAGGACATCGACGCAATTTGTAGAATGAGAGGTGGGTCCATCATGGCCACCAACGAACCTTTGAATAGCGCAGCGGACGAGGTTGCCGCTGCTGAAGCGGAGCTCAAAGCCGCTCAGGAGAAACTGGAAGCCGCGAAGGCGAAGCTTGCCGCGACGACGTCCGACGATGCATGCGACGTTGAAAAGGAGACGGTTGCAGCCGTGGTCGTCGACGAAGCGACGGGCGAAGTGGAAGCCGTCGTGGTCGAGGATGTGGCGGTCGTCTCGTGCGATGCCGGGTCCGAGGATAAGGAAGAGGCGCCGAGCGACGCATCGACGGATGCGTCGACGGAGGATGCTTCCGAGGCTTCTGCGGCGGCTCCTTCTGCGGCTCCTGCCGAGCCCGCCAAGGCTGCCGAACCCGAGCCCGAGTGGGTTCCGTACTCGACGGCTCAGGCGATTCCGCCTACGGCTGCACCGCAGGCTACCCCGGCTCAGCCCCAGCCCCAGGCTCCGGCTGCCGCCTCTGCTTCCACCGCTTCTTACACGCAGCCTGCGGGTGCGCCTCCTGCTCCCGGCCAGCCTGCGTCAGGCTATTACGCTCCTCCCGGATACGGCGCGCCGCAGACACCGCCGCATGCCGGCCCCGGAGCCGTGCCTCCGCAGCAGCCGTACTACGGCTATCAGCAACCGTACTACCAGCAGCCGTACAGCCAGCCTATGGTCACGACGAAGGATCACGTGGCCGCCGGTTTGCTGGCCATCTTCCTGGGCGCGTTCGGCATCCACAAGTTCTACCTGGGCTACAACACCGCCGGTTTCATCATGCTGGCTGTCACCATCATCGGCGGCGTGCTGACGTTCTCGCTGGCATCATGGGTGATCTGGGTCATCGCCATCATCGAGGGCATCCTGTACCTCACGAAGTCCCAGACTGAATTCGAGCAGATCTACGTGCTGAACAAGCGCGAGTGGTTCTAGTTTGGTTCCGGCGGCCTCCCGGCCGCCGGAACTTGCCGGTGCTGTGTCGCGAAGCAAGTCCCCGTAGGGGGCGGGCACCACGGCCGCCCTCGCTGACTCACTGCGCCAACCTGCGAGCGCGTGCTCGCGCTCCGCGCGAGGCGCAGGTCGCTTCGCTCCTGCGCGGCCACCTGCGAGTCCGATATGCGCCCTTCGGGCGCATGGGCGGGTCGCTTCGCTCCCGCCCTGTTCGCGCTTCGCGCGACCGGATGTTTCACGTGAAACATCCGGGTTCTCGCTTCGCGCACTGTCCGTCGGGTGCCGCTTGTTCGCCGTTGCGCCTCCTCCGCCTACCGCCTGCCCGCGCTTCGCGCGAATCGGTGGCTCGTTCGCGGGGTTTTTCGGTGAAACGGCGCGTCCCGTCTCGCTTTTTCGCTAGAATGACCGTATCGATAAGGCTCTGAGCCTCATCCGTTGAGTTGGATCCTATAAGGAGGAAACCATGCCCAAAATCACTCGTGACCAGGTGAGGGTGCCGGCCGACGTCATGCCGGAATCCCGTGACGAGTACATCGAGAACTTCATGAAGGCGACGCGCGGAACGGGCCGTCTCATGCTGTTCGCGTGCGATCAGAAGATCGAGCACCTCAACAAGGACTTCTACGGCGAGGGCATCGACATCGCCGATGCCGAGCCGCAGCACCTCTTCGAGATCGGGCGCCAGGGCGTGTGCGGCGTGTTGGCCGGCCAGCGCGGGCTCATCGCGCAATACGCCGCCGACTATCCCGAGATCAACTACCTCGTGAAGATGAACTCCAAGACCAACATCGTGGGCGGCAGCCAGGACGACCCCTATTCGCCGCAGCTCTACGATCTGGACGCCGTGCTGGCCATGCGCGAGGCGGGCGTGAACATCGTGGGCATCGGCTACACCATCTACCTGGGCAGCGAGTACGAGTCCACCATGATGGCCGAGGCCGGCGAGCTCATCGCCCAGGCCCACGCCAACGGCCTGCTGGTCGTGCTGTGGATCTACCCCCGCGGCAAGGCCGTCAAGGCCGAGAAGGATCCGGCGCTCATCGCGGGCGCGGCGGGCGTGGCCCTGTGCCTCGGCGCCGACTTCGTGAAGGTGAACCCGCCGAAGCCCGAGGACGGCTCTTCGCCGGCCGAGGCGCTCAAGGTCGCCACGATGGCGTCCGGCCGCACGGGCCTCGTGTGCGCCGGCGGCTCGACGGTGGACGCCGAGACGTTCCTCACGCAGCTGTACGACCAGATCCACACGGGCGGCGCCGTGGGCAACGCCACCGGCCGCAACATCCACCAGCGCTCGCTGGACGAGGCCGTCCGCCTGACGAAGGCCATCAGCGCCATCACGCTGGCCGACTACTCCGTGGAGGACGCCCTCGACGTCTTCAACGGCGACGAGGACTTCAAGCTGTAAGGTTGACGCGATCCGCGTAGCCGCGCAATCGCGCACCTCGGCGGGGCCGTCCGAAAGGGCGGCCCCGCTTTGCATGAAGGCGCCTTGCGCTCAACCAGCCACGTCGATCCTGCTTCGCACGAAGCCGCCTTGTGCGCAATCGGCAACGCCGCCCCGTGTGGCGTCCCGCGCCGGTTGCCCCGCGTCGCAACATCGCGCATCTGCTCGTCTTGCGGACGGAGGAGCACATTATCGGCCCAAAGGCACGGAATTCCCGCGAAAACCGTGTCTTTGGGCCGATAATGCACCCGCCGAAGCCGCAACGCCCCCCGCGTCCATCGCCTCACGACCAATTTCGCTCCGGCCCCCAGCCGAAATGTTTCACGTGAAACATTTGTACGGAACTCGTGTTTCCCTTTCTAGCATGCTCCTTGCATGCGATGTCCTCTCCAATGCACTAAAATCCGCGACGTGCGACGTTCGAAGGATCAAAAAGCGCTTTTCAGACCATGCTGTCGAAGAAGCTTCCCTCGTTCCTCCAAGCACTACAATCTCGATCAGGCGTTTTCCAAAACAAACGAAACCGTTCGAAAAGTCGTTTCCAGCAAGACGTCGCATACCGTGCCTTTTTGTGCGAAAGCGCCCAGTTTTCATGCGCCAACCCGGATCGGGTCCTTTCCATGTCGCAGAGTGCATTCGAGGGGCTTCCTGTGTTTCACGTGAAACATCCGTACGTTTTTGTCATCAGACGATCTGCTCTTCAGACGTTGACCTGCGGTGACAACCGCCGGTTGGCAGCGGATGCCGCGAAAAAGCATCCCGAGGTTGGTTGAGGTAACCGCCGTTTCGGTGCATGATGCAAGTCGAAGGAACAGCCGGACGCACCCTGCGAGAGGAGATCGACCATGAGCTTCAGGGACAATCTTCAGCACCTGCGCGACACGCGCAACATGACCCAGTCCGAGCTTGCGATGCTCGTCGGCGTCAGCCGGCAGTCGGTGGCGAAGTGGGAGGCCGAGAAAAGCTATCCCGAAATGGATAAGCTGCTCAAGCTGTGCGATCTGTTCGAATGCACGCTGGACGATCTGGTGCGGGGCGACCTAACCGGCCGCGCGCCCGACCCGACGCGATCGCTGCCCGAGGACGCGCCGCCCGTCGACGCCTGCGGCTACGACGAGCACATGCGCCGCCGAGCGTGGACGGTGCCGGCGGGCCTCGCGATGTTCGTCGCGGGATTCGGCGTGGCCATCGCCTTCTCGAACATGAACGGAGCCAATCCCGGCGCGCGCCCGTACATCGCGTACTTCGCGTGCGCCACGGTGGGCTTCGCCTTGCTGATCCGCGCGTTCGCCGTGCATGGGTCGTTCCGGCGGCGGCACCCGTACATCGAGGACTTCTACACGGACGACCAAAGGGTCGCCGCACGGAAGGAAGGGAAGCGCAGCGCCGTCGGCGGGCTCGTCCTGCTGTGCGCATCCCTCTTCTTCGCCAGTCCCGGAGCTATTGCTTTGGCCGATACCCTGAACCTATGGGGGCTGATGGCGAACGTCTGGAACGTCTACGGGACGCTCCCCCTCTTGCTTTTCGCATTACTCGCGGCGAGCGTCGCCCTGCTCGTGCATGCCGCCATGGTCGTCTGCCTCATTAACGTAGCTCGCTACAATCGCGATTCCGAGCGTAAGGCCGAAGCCGCATCCCACCTCGTCGCGGCGATGCAAGCCCGCTTGGCGCAGTCGGCGGGCGCGGCTGAAACCGGGGCAGGCGCGGACGCGGACACCCCGTGCGTTTCGCATTCCAACGAAACGCACGAGCGCAAGCCCTCGCAGTCCGACGGGGAAGCATAGAGCAGTCCAATCGCGCATCTGCCCATCTTGCGGACGGCGGAACGCATTATCGGCCCAAAGACACGGAATTCCCGCGAAAACCGTGTCTTTGGGCCGATAATGCACCCGCCGAAGCGAACGCCGTGCGCAGCCGCTCCCCGACCGGCCGACCATGTTGCAGGATTGTTCTCTCTAATCTGGCGCGCGCCCTTCATTAATGATACTATTGCAATAACATATAAGACCGAGCAACAAACGCGGTAAGGAGCGGGGCATGGAAGCGGTTATGGGCGTGGCGAACGCGATGGGCGACATGGTGGTCAACGAGCGGCTGACCGTCGACGGCGTGGACGTGCTGGTGGGCTATGCCAACGAAGGCGACCAGCACGTCACCGAAACGGAGATCCGCGCCTACCTCGAGCGCGGCGCGCTGAAGCATCCGAACAGCGCCGTTACCGGCCTCGCGCTGCTGGTGGACGGCGAGGACGTGGACATCCGCTACGATCTGGCACCGGTGCCGTTCGATCGCATCCGTCGCATCACGGGGTATCTCGTGGGAACGATGGATCGCTGGAACGATGCGAAAACCTCCGAGGAATCCGACCGCGTCAAGCACGGCGTTTGTCGTGACGACCGCGCATTCGCGTGCGCGAACGGCTGTTAACGCTGCATTGTAAAATCTTCCGCGCGTTACCGGGCTGTGACCGCGAGGCCGCAGCCCGTTTCGTATACTGTATTCATGCCATCTGAGAAAATCACATCCGAATCAGAAAGTCGCTCATCGCGTGAAGGACGCGAGGTTACCGAGGTTCGCGAACGCCGTCAAGCGCCTGCGCAGCTTGACCGGGCGTCGCAGCGTGAAGGCCGCCGGCTGCCTGTCCGCTCCGACCGTACCCCGCACGACGAGGCGCCGCCCGCCTGTCTGAGCGGTGATCCCACCTGCGCGCCCACCGAGCGCATCCTCGAGCCGGAAGTGCGTCGCCATCATCGGCGCAAGCGCAAGCTGCTCGAATTCACCCACTCGTCCACGCGCGCGACCATGCTCATGCTGGCCGCGGCCGTGGCGGCGCTCGTCATCGAGAACACGCCGGTGCTGCCGTATTTCGCTGAGTTCTGGCACACGTTCGACATCGGCATCTCGCTGGGCGATTTTGCACCGCACCTCTCGCTGGAGCACTTCATCAACGACTTCCTCATGGCTATCTTCTTCCTGCTGGTAGGCCTTGAGATCAAGTTCGAGATGACGGCGGGCGAGCTGAAGAACCCGCGCAAGGCGCTGCTGCCCATCTTGGGCGCGGCGGGCGGCGCCATCGTGCCTGCGCTCGTGTACACGGCGGTGAACGTCGGCAGCGGGTTCGAGCAGGGCTGGGGCGTTCCCATGGCGAACGATATCGCGTTCTGCCTGGGCATTCTCGCGCTGTTGGGAAGCCGCATCCCGGCGGGACTGCGCTCGTTCCTCTCGACGCTCACCATCGCCGACGACATCATCGCCATCATGGTGATCGCCGTATTCTACACCGCGAACCTCGACGTGACGTGGCTGGCCGGGGGCTTGGGCCTGTTCGCCGTGCTCATCGTGTTCAACCGGCTGCACATCTACGACCTGCTGCCGTACATCGTCGTGGGCCTGGGGATGTGGGTGTGCTTCCTCATGTCGGGCGTGCACGCCACCATCGCCGGCGTGCTGCTGGCGCTTGCCATCCCCGCGCGCTCGCAGGTGAAGCTCGATCGTGCTCCCGGCTGGTTTGCCGCCCGCGCGCGCCGCGCCGACGATCGCTACGACCCCGGCGAGCCCGACATCGTGCAGAAGGAGTACCTGTCCGAGGTGGCCGAGATCGGCCGCGTGTCGCGCCTGTCCATCCCGCCCATCACGCGCCTCGACCATCGCCTGCACATTCCCGTGTACTTCTTCATCCTGCCGCTGTTCGCATTCTCGAACGCCAGCGTGGTGCTGACGGGCATGGACCTGCTGTCCATCGTCACGAACCCGGTGACCATCGGCGTGTTCTGCGGCCTGCTGTTCGGCAAGCCGCTGGGCATCTTTTTAGCCACGTGGCTCACGGTGAAGCTGAAGCTGTCCGACCTGCCGCAGGGCGTGAACTGGGGCCATATCGGAGGCGTGTCGGTTCTGGGCGGCGTGGGCTTCACCATGGCCATCTTCGTGACGAACCTCGCGTTCGTCGACCCGAACATGATCGCCATGGCGAAAGCGGCTATCCTGGCGGCATCGCTGATCGCCGGTATCGCGGGATTCTTCATCCTGCGCGCCGTGACCGACGAGGAAGATGAGGAGCCTGTCCGTTGAGACGCCCTACGCTTTGCCTCCCGCTTTCGGGGTCGTCGTGGCGGGGGCGGGCAGCTCGGCGGTGCAGTGCGGGCAGCGGGTGGCGCCCTCGTTCACTTCCTCGAGGCAGAAGGGGCATTTCGGGGCATCCTGCTCTTCGATATGCTTGCCCCGGCGCGTCAGCATGCGCGCCCGGCTGAGGGCCTTCACGATGAGGAACACCACCAGCGCGATGATGAGGAACTGGATGACCGCGTTGATGAAATTGCCGTAGGTGAACGCGGCTGCATCGGGCCCCGTGCCCAGGGGTATCTTCATGTCCGAGAAATCGATACCGCCCGTGACCAGCGAGATCAACGGCATGATGAGGTCGCTCACCACCGAGTTCACGATGGCCGTGAATGCCGTGCCGATGACCACCGCTACGGCCAGGTCCATGACGTTGCCCTGATTGATGAACTCCTTGAACTCCTCGAAGAACTTTTTCATAGTGTGCCTTTCTTGCGTGCTTGCGGGCGAGGATGCGTGCGTCCGCCGTCGGACAGGAATAGTGTAGAAGACGTCGTGCTAGAATGCGATGCGGGCGCGGAAATCGTTGACGATTCGGCGCGCCGGGAGCAAGGCGACGAAGGCGGGAGAGGCCACGATGACGAGAATCTTTTCATACACGCAACCGATCGAGGCCGACATCGTCGATGCGTATTGCGCGCTGCAGAAGGGTTTCACCGACCAGTTCGTCTACTATCGCAAAGACCGCCCCGTCCGGTTCATGGGCATGGGGCGCTGCATTGCGCTGCCTGCGCTCGACGGCATCGAATGCGAGCTCGAAGGCCCCGTCGGCCAGCAGCCCGTCTTCTTCTCGTTCAACCGCTTCGATGCCGAGAACCCGTCGCCTACCGACGAGCTGTTCGAGGCGTTTCCCCGCTTGAAGTTCATGCTGCCCGAAGTGATCCTCGTCGAGGACGATCGCGGCGCGTATTTGCAGGTGAACTCGTTGAGCCCGGTCTATCCTGGCCGCATCGCGCGGTTCGCCCGCCAAGCCGCCGCTGCGCCGCGCCGCAACCGCCGCACCATCCCGTTCAAGCTGGAGCCCGATTCGCGCGCCGCGTGGCGCGCGAACGTGGAAGCGGCGCTCGACGCCATCGGGCGGGGGCGCATCAGCAAAGTGGTGCTGTCGCGCCGCCAGCGCCTCGAGGCGCTGGAGCCGTTCTCGTCGAAGGACCTGTTGGTGAACCTCATCGACGGCCCGGCGCGCGGCACCGTGTTGCTGTACCGCTACGCCGACGTGTTCTTCTGCGGCTGCACGCCCGAGCTGCTGGTACGCAAGCGCGGCAACGAGGTGGAGAGCATGTGCCTGGCCGGCACGTGTCCCGCCGGCGCCACCGAGGAAGAGCGCGCGCGGTTGGCCGACGAGCTGATGGCCGACGCGAAGAACCGCGCCGAGCACGACTACGTGGTGCGGTTCATTCGAGAGGTGTTCAACCGCACATGCTACGACGTCGACGTGCCTGCCCAGCCGGGCATCCTGCCGCTCACCCACGTACAGCACCTGTGCACGCCCGCCCGCGCGCGCATGCTGGAAGGTGTCGACCTGTGGACGATGAAGGACGACCTGCACCCCACGCCCGCCGTGGCGGGCACGCCGGTGGGCGAGGCGCAGATGCTGATCAGGAGCATCGAAGCGTACAACCGCGGGTTCTTCGCGGGCGCCTGCGGCTACGTGGACGGCGCGGGCGACGGTGAGTTCTCCGTGGCGCTGCGCACCGGCGTGTTCGACGGCGAAGTGGGCTGGGTGTACGCCGGCTGCGGCATCGTCGAGGGCAGCGTGGCCGACGACGAGTACGACGAAATCGGCATGAAGCTGAAGACGATCCTGTCGGCGTTCGACGGCGGGGAGATTCCGTCGGCTTGTCAGCCGACGGAACGAGTCGACGCTGCGGCTTCCCGCAGCACCCGATCTGTGGCCGCTGACGAAGACTCTCGTACCAAAGTATCCCCTGTGGGGACTTCCTGCGGGGCGCGCCACGCCTCCGCCATCGACCCCAGCTTGGGCACTGCGGAAACCCTCGCTGACGTTACGAACGACCGGCGACATACGAGTGATGGGGGTGCGCGATGAGGGCCGATCCTACAGCCAGCGCCCTGTTCCTGGGCGCGTTCTTCGACGAGCTGGAACGATGGGGCGTGCACGACGTGGTGGTCAGCCCCGGGTCGCGCTCGACGCCGCTGGCCATGACGGCCTACGAGCTGTCGCGCCGCTTCCCCGATCGTCTTCGGTTGTTCGTGGACGTGGACGAGCGCGGCGCCGCGTTCTTCGCATTGGGGCTGGCGAAGGCGAGTGGGCAACCGGCGGCCGTCATCTGCACATCCGGCACCGCGGTGGCGAACTACTACCCGGCCGTGTTGGAGGCCGAGTCGTCACGCGTGCCGCTCATCGTGCTGACGGGCGACCGTCCGGCGCGACTGCAAGGCTTGGGCGCGCCGCAAACGTGCGACCAGTTGAACGCGTACGGCTCGCACGTGCGCGCGTTCCGCAACATGCCCGAGCCCGCTACCGATGCGGCCGCCATCGCGTTAGCGCGCCAAGCTGCGCGCGAGGCGTGCATCGCCGCAGGCGGGGAGGCGGCCGGGCGCGCGACGGACGG
>OLOF01000175.1_pt1 | contig 45160 bp, 40 predicted proteins | sample 1643121 | NCBI WGS metagenome assembly OLOF01 (sample SAMEA3136677, study PRJEB25190) | human gut metagenome | biome: human gut; feature: human-associated habitat; material: faeces | place: Austria | collected 2013
GGGCGGAGCGCGGGGCGCGCGGGGCGGGAGGGCAAGCCGTCGCGTCCGACGCGAATGGGCTCGCTTCAGCATCGGCCTGACGACAGGCTGGCAAGCGGGATGGCAGAGATTGCACGCTATGCACGATTATTTGGGTCCGTCGTCAAAGGCGTAGGAAGAAAACCCAGGTCGGAAGAAACGGCGATGGCGGCGAATCGTGCATAGCGTGCAATCTCTGCCATGCGGAGACGTGCGGAGGCGGCGCGAGCGGGGGCGCGGGCGACCTCCCGCAGAGCCTATGCCACCACGGGCTCCACCCTGCACCCCGCTTCGACGCGCCCGATTATTTCACGTGAAGCAATCGGGCGCTTGAGAGCAAATGTTTCACGCGAAGCATCTTGGCCGCGCGCAGGTGCCGCGTGCCGAAAAATCACACGCGGACGGACCAGGCGCGCGGGTGCGGAGCGCCAGAGGGCCTGACGGGGACGCAGGCTCCCTAGGCGTCGCGGTCCGCTTCCCCGCCTTCGGCCGGCCCGCCTTCCGCAGCGCGCTCGTCGAAGCCTCCTTGCAACGCGTCGGCATCGAGCCGGTCGCGCGCATCCTGAGCCCGGAACTCGGACACGAACCCAGCTGAGAAGATGCCGGCCGGAATGGCCACCACGCCGATTGACAGGAGCATCGTGCAGAAGCCGACGAGGCGCCCGGCGGCCGTGACGGGCACGAGGTCGCCGTAGCCCGTGGTGGTGATGGTGGTCATCGCCCAGTACATGCCCGTGAACACGCTGTCGAACTTCTCGGGCTGCACGGGATGCTCGATTTCGTACATGAGCACGCTGGCCGTTACGGTGAGCAGGGCGAGCACCATGAATGCCGCCACGATCTCCGGGCGGCGCTTTCGGAACACGCACGCGATGGAGCGCAGACCGCGCATGTAGCGCGACAGCTTGATAAGGCGCACGAGGCGGACGATGCGAGCCGCGTTCAGCATGGAGGACGACACGGGCACGAACAGCACGAGCAGACCGGGCGCGAAGGCCAGCAGGTCGATGATCCCCATCGGCGACAGCGCGTAGCGCATGCGTGCGCGAGCGGGCGATGCGTCGGGATGGACGAGGTCGGCAGTCCACAGGCGCGCAGCGTACTCCAAGCCGAAGCACACGCTGGACGCCAGCCCGAAGGCCAGAAGCGCCGCCGACACCCCGGCCGGGATGCCGGGCTGCGTCTCGGCGAACACGAGGATCGCGTTCGCGACGATGAGCGCGAACAGCGCGATGCCCACGACGCGCGCGACGGCGTTGCCGCGCCGCACGTCCTCGAGCGCAAAGTACGCCTGCCGCTTGAACGCCGAGGGGGCGCGGCGGGGCGCGCGCTTCGCATCCCGCGCACCCCCCGCGTGCCCTGCGTTTCGCCTCGCTGCGCCCATCGCGTCGGCCCCTTACGCCTGCTCGAGGGTCACGGCAGTGCCGGAGGCGGTCACCATGAGCATGTTGCCTTGACCCAGCACCTCGTAATCCATGTCCACGCCCACCACGGCGTGCGCGCCCATGGAGGCCGCACGCTGCTCCAGCTCCTGCAGAGCCTCGTTGCGGGCCTGCAGAAGCTCCTGCTCGTAGCCCTCGCTGCGGCCGCCCACGATGTTGCGGATGCCCGCGCCGAAATCGCGCAGGAAGTTGATGCCGGTGATAACCTCGCCGAACACGATGCCGTAGTAGCCGGTGATGCGGTAGCCTTCGACGGAGGGGGTAGTGGTCACGATCATGGGCGTTCCTTTCAACGGACGAGTGAACCGATGCGCTTTGCGTGTCCGTTAGCATACCACGATCAGCGCGGAGCCGAGGGTGTACAATAGCAACGTTTACCTGCACCTATGCCAAACATGCACGAAAGGCAACCTATGACCGTCGACCTCGTTTCGCTCGCCATCATCGCGCTCGTCGCGGCAGCCTGCCCGATCGTCGCCAAACTCATCCCCAACAAGCTGGTTCCCGAGACGGTGTTCCTGCTCATCGCCGGAGCGTTGCTGGGGCCGAACATGACGGGCGCCATCGTGCTCACCGACGCGGTGGGGCTGCTGTCCGACCTCGGCCTGGCGTTTTTGTTCCTGCTAGCCGGCTACGAGATCAATCCGAAGAGCCTCACCGGGAGCCAGGGCAAGCGCGGGCTGGCAACCTGGTGCGTATCCATCGTCCTGGCGTTCCTCTTCGTGCATTTCGCCAGCGGCCTGTTTTCCAACGAGCTCGAGTCGGTTGCCATCGCCATCGCGTTGACCACGACGGCGTTGGGCACGCTCATGCCCATCCTGAAGGAGCGCGGGCTCATGGGAACGCAGGTGGGCGAATCCGTCCTCGCATACGGCACCTGGGGCGAGCTGGGCCCGGTGCTGGCCATGGCGCTGCTCTTGTCCACGCGCGCGGAATGGAAGACCGTTCTCATCCTGCTCGCGTTCGTCGCCTTGTGCGTGGTGGCGGCCGTCGTTCCCGCGAAGGCGAAGAAGGCCGGGCACAAGCTGTTCAACTTCCTCACCGAGAACGCGGAAGGCACCTCCCAGACCATGATGCGCGTCACCGTGCTGCTGCTGGTGGGGCTGGTGGCGCTCTCCGCGGCGTTCGACCTCGACATCGTGCTGGGCGCGTTCGCCGCCGGGTTCGTGCTGCGCTACATCATTCCCGAGGGCGATCACGCGCTGGAGCATAAGCTGGACGGCGTGGCGTACGGCTTCCTCATCCCCGTGTTCTTCGTCGCCTCGGGCGCGAAGATCGACCTCATGGCCGTGTTCCAACAGCCTGTGGTGCTGGTCGGGTTCATCGTGCTGCTCCTGCTCATCCGCACCGTGCCCATATTCGTCGCACTCGCCACCGGCAAGGACACGCGCAGCATCTCCACGCACAACCGCTTGACCATCGCCCTGTACTGCACCACGGCGCTGCCCATCATCGTGGCGGTGACCTCGGTAGCCGTGAGCGCAAACGCCATGTCGCAGGAGACGGCCAGCGTGCTGGTGGCCGCCGGAGCCATCACCGTGTTCCTCATGCCGCTGATGGGCATGCTCACTTATCGCGTGGCCGACGCGAAGCCCATCGAGGCCGTGAAGGAGATCAGCCGCAACCCGCGCGACATCGGCGACATCCTGCGCGAGCACTGGGAGCTGGAGCGCATGCTGGCACGCAAGGAGGCGCTCGAGCGGCTGGCGGCACGGCGCGAGGAGCGCGGCCGAGACGGCGAGTCCTGGGAGGAGCAAGCGGCGCTGCTGCAACGTCGCTCGGCCCGCAAGCGCGCCATCGACGAGGCGCTCGACCTGGCCGCACAGGAGATGGCGCGTCGCGAGCTGGCGCCCGATGCCCGTCCCGACGGAGACGACCCGCTGCTGGCGCAGGCTCTGCAGCATCGCGAAGAGCGGCGGCGTCGCATGGCCGAGCGCGTTGTGCGCGAGTACCGTCGGCGCATGGACGAGATGGGTCGTGCGGCAGAGCGGATGGGACTGAGCGAAGACGACGTCAGGCAGATGTTCGAGGACGCGCGACAACGTCGCGACGAACACCCCGACGAACGCGACGGCCGGCGGCGCTAGCCCGCGCGGCGAGTCGAGGACCCGTTCGCAGCCTCCGCGCCGCTGTCGCAATCAGGGAAGAACACCTCCATGCGGCTGGCCGGCGCCTGCTTGCCGGCCAGCGAGCCTGCGACCATGCACACGCCAGCCACGACGATGCCTATGACGATCTGATGCAGATCGGCCACTTTGAAGCCGAGCGCCATCGTTGCGCAATACGCCAGCATACCGCCCGCCATCGACCACAGCGCACCCGTCCGGTTCGCCCGCCTCCAGAACAGGCCGCACACCATCACCCAGAAAAACGCCGTCTCAAGGCCGCCGAAGGCGAACATGTTGATCTTCCATATGACGTCGGGCGGCACGACGGCCAGCACGAACACCACCGCGCCCAGCCCCAGCGTAACCGCCTGGCTCGACACGGACAGCGCACGCTCCCCCATGCGGCGGCCGCGCGCTTCGGCGTAATGCATCCACACGTCCTTGACCAGCGCCGAGGATGACGAGATAAGCAGCGAGGACACGGTGGAGATGGAGGCGGCCACCGGCCCTATGATGGCGATGCCCGCCAGCACCGGCGGCAACGTCCGCGAGATGGCCAGCGGGATGATGTTGTCCACGCTGCCGCCGTAGGCCGCCAGATCCTCGGTGAGCACGCCGGCGGCCAACACGCCGAGCGCCGTGACGCCGATCATCATGGCGCCGATGATGACGGTGCCCACGATCATGGCGCGGTGGAGCGATTTCACGTCCTTGTACCCCATCGTGCGCACCACCGACTGCGGCAGGACGAACGTGAACACGCCCACGAGTAGCCACTGGGTAAGGTACAGCGACGGCGGCATGTTGCCGCCGGACGTGGGCTCCAGCATCTCGGGGTGATTCTGCGCGATCGAGCCCATGATGGCCTCGTAGCCGCCGCCGGCGTCCAGGATGCCCGCGGCCAGGACCACGATGCCCACGAGCATGGCGATGCCGCAGAGCGCATCGGTCAGCGCCACGCCGCGGAAGCCGCCGATGGTGGTGAACAGGATCACGGCAACGCCGAAGAGCACGAGGCCGAACACGTAGGAGTAGCCGGTCACGGCCTCGAACAGCTTCGCACCGCCCACGAACTGCGCGATCATGGTGGCGCCGAAGAACACGACGACGATGGCGGCCGACAAGTTCGCGAGCGCGTTCGATCCGTAGCGAGCCCGGATGACGTCGGCCACCGTGATCGCATCGAGCTTGCGCGCGATGAGCGCCATCTTCTTGCCCACGATGCCGTACAGCAGAACGAGCGCCGTCACCTGCACCACGGCCATGTACACCCAGCCGAAGCCGATGCTCCACGCCTGGCCCGGACCGCCCACGAACGAGCTCACCGACCCGTACGTGGCGATGGTGGTCATGGCCAGCACGAAGCCGCCCAGGCCGCGGTTGCCGATGAAGTACTCCTTCACGAAGCCGCCGCCGTCCGACGCGCTCTGCGTGCGGTGGCGCACGACCACGCTGAGCCCTACGGCGAACGCGAGGAACAGCGCGACGGGGACGAGCGCGGCGAGGTTACCCATCGAGGCCCTCCTCGTCGTCCAGCGGGAAGTCGGCGAACACGAACCGCGCCAGCACGATGGCGGCGATGACCGCGGCGACCCATGTGCCCATGCACCCCGCGATTATCCACAAAGGCGTGCCGAACAGCTGGACGTCGAAGCCTGCGAGCCCGAACCCGCCCACGAGCCACACCGCCACGATGACGGCCAGCGCTGCCGCCGTGGCCTTCGCCTCCCTGTTCGTCTGAGCGAGCTTATCCCGATAGCTCGCAAGTTCCCTCTGCGCCATGCGCGCCCCTCCCCGCCGTCGCCGCGCCGTTTCGTCCAACGTATGGTACACCAAGCGCAGCCGTCCCGCGCGCCCCAGTTGGGGCTAGATGGCCGATGACACCTTTTCCAGCAAATCGGCTTTGCCGTTGACGCCCATCTTCGCGTAGATGCGGCGCACGTGGCTCTTCACCGTGTTGAGCGACACCACCAACTCGTCGGCGGCCTCGGCGAACGTGCGGCCCTCCATGAGCAGGCGCAGCACGTCCTCCTCGCGGCGCGTCAGGTCGTAGGAGCGCGCGAGGCGCGCGCAAGTGGCGTCGAGGCCGGTGCCCCATTCCGACCCCGGCGCGGCAGCCGGCGTTGCAGGTCGGGGAGCCGGCCGATGGAGCTGCAGATAAGCCACGGCAGCGGCCATGTCGCGGTTGCGCCAGCGGCGCTCGAGCAGCAGGCACGACGGGAACGACAAGAGACACGCGCAGGCGGCGAACGTCGCGGCCGCATCGACGCCCCGCGTATCGAGCGCCATAAGCGATCCGACAAGGGTCACGCCGAAGCAGGCAGCCCACGCGCCCGCCGCCCGATACGCCGTGCGGTTGACGCGCGTGCGGAAAAACGCCCGCACCACCGCCGCGCAGAACGCGGCGTACACGACGCACGTCAGCGCCAGCACCGCCACCGTCAACCACGAAACCATCGCCGCCCCTTCCCTTTTGCCGCTTGGATCGTCCCAGCATAGCGCAAGCCGCCCGGCGCGGCCGGCAGAACCGGTGATGAAAAACTTCATCATTGCCGCATCGCCGAGGGTCGTGCTAGGTTGGATGCAGAAGAACACGAAGAAGGAGAGCCTTATGAGCGCAGCACGCAGCAGAATCGCACGGACCCTGATCGGCGCCGCCTGCATCGGGGCGGCCACCTGCGCGTTCGTCTGGTTCGCCTTCCAGTTCGCCCCCGGCGAGCCGCGCGAGCTGACCGTCGGAGACGAGAGCTACGCGTCGTCCATCGAAGCCAGCGGAAACAGCCGATACGTCGCAGAAGGGATTGTCGACATCCCCTTCGGGCAAACTTACAAAACCGATGGATTGACCTGGGGTAAATGGTTCAGCGTCAGCGAGGATGAACGGAGCTCCTGGTCCGACGAGGAGCGCGAGCAACGCCTCGCGTCTGAATCGTACCTCTACGACTCCAGCGGCATCGAGTTCGCCGCACAGGGACTCAAGACGGTCTCGCTGGAGGCTTTCGCGGAGTGGTACCCTCATTATGCGGAGACGACGGGCTACACCGAGGCACGCAAGCACGCATGCAAGGTACTGCTCGTCGATATCGCGATGACGAACACAAGCGATCATGCCCAAACGCTCCCCCGTTTCGTTCTATGGAGCGAGGACGCCAACGGAGCGAACGACACGCTGGAAAATGGGATGGGCAGCGACAAATACCTGTTCGAAGAAATGTACGGCGAATCCTCCGACCGCGGCCTCGTGGAAAAGCACCTACCCGATGGCTGGAACGTGCTCGAGCCCGGAGAAACGCGCAGTTGGACCGTACCGTCCCTCATCTACGAGAACACGTTCCGCGATCCGGCGGCCTACGAGAACATCGACCCGTCCCGCTTCTGCGTCGCTTTGGCCGACTACGACCCGCCCACCATCTATCGCCTCTGGCTCGGCTAGGGCGCGCGCCCTCCGTCATCCTGAGCGCAGGCGGCGAAGCCGCCGGAGTCGAAGGATCCCGCGCGGCGCCAGCCGTGGCGCTTCCTGCTGTCGCCGCATGGGATCCTTCGACTCCGCGCCTTGCGGCGCTGCGCTCAGGATGACAACCTAGGACGTAGTTACTCGCGCACGGCGCGCTCGCGCTTCAACCGGCGAAGCTTGCGGGCGATGCGGACGAACCCGCACGCCATGAGGATCATGATCGCCGCCCACAGCACGGCGATCGGCAGCATTTCCGGCAGGAAACCGCCTCTATGCAGCAGGCTCGCCGCTGTCGTCACCTGGACGAGGAGCACGGTCAGCACCAGCACCTCGATGCGGCGCAGATGCGCGATCTTGGAGTCGATGTCGGAGAACAGGTCAAAGGGCGCGCCATCGCGCGGGCGGCGCAGGTACGCCCAGCGGCCGTACGTTCCGACGCACTCGATGTCCAGATCGCGCAGGAAGTCCAGATAGCAGCGGCTCTCGGCGTTGCTCGTCGCATGCTCCAGCAGCTCCAAACGGTACTCGTACTCCCCCGGCGCGCTCTCCTCGAACACGTAGCGGAACCCGCACACGTCGACGAGCGCCCACCCGCGCGCGGCCCAGGCGTTCAGCCAGTCCTCCTCGCGGTCGAAATCCCATGCCCAGAACAGCCGGTGCATGACCCGCTTCATGCCGACCACCTCCCCACGATCTCCTCGCCGTTTCCCACCAGCTCGCGCAGCCGGTCGAGCTCGACCCGCACCGCATCGCGGCCGGCGTCCGTCAACCGGTACTCCTTCTTGCGCCCCGACCCTGCGCCGGGCGCCGGCTCGATCCAGCGCCGTTTCTGCAGCGTGTCGAGCGCGCCGTACAGGGTGCCCGCCGCCAGGCGCACTCGGCCGTTGCTCAGGCGCTCGGCGTTTTGCATGATGCCGTAGCCGTGCAGCGGCTCGTCGAGCGAGAGCAGGATGTAGAACACCGCCTCGGTCAGCGCGATCGATTCCACGGTTCCCTCCGTTCCAAAACTATATCGGCTTCCGATATAGTCAGTATATCGGAAGCCGATATAGTACGCAACCGTGAAAAAGAAAGCGACCCCGGCACGCTGCCGAGGTCGCTGTCACGCGGAGGATGGGGAGCAAGCGTCTACAGCGCGGCCTCGCGCAGCTTCTCCACCAGCTGCTCGACCGGCCACGCGCCGAGGTCGCCCTCGTGGCGCTCGCGCACGCTGACCGTGCCGTTCTCGATCTCCTTGTCGCCCAGCACCACCATGTACGGGATCTTCTGGCTTTGCGCCTTCGCGATCTTCACGCGCATGGGCTCGTTCTGGTCGTACACCTCGATGCGGCCGCCCGCGGCCTTCAGCTGCTTCGCCAGCTCGTGCGCCGCCTCGTTGTGACGGTCGGCCAGCGGCAGCACGGCCACCTGCACGGGAGCCAGCCACAGCGGCAGCGCGCCGGCGTAGTGCTCGATGAGGATGCCGAGGAAGCGCTCGATGGAGCCGAAGATGGCGCGATGGAGCATCCAGGGGCGCTCCTCGGTGTTGTCCTCGGTGCGGTAGGTCAGCTCGAAGCGCTCGGGCATGTTGAAGTCCACCTGCACGGTGGAGCACTGCCAGGTGCGCCCGATGGCGTCCTTCACCTTGATGTCGATCTTCGGGCCGTAGAACGCGCCGTCGCCCTCGTTGATGTCGTAGGCCAGCTCGTGGCGCGCGCAGGCTTCCTTGAGCGCGTTGGTGGCGTGCTCCCACATGTCGTCGGTTCCGATGCTCTTCTCCGGGCGCGTGGAGATCTCGGCCTCGTACTGGAACCCGAACGTGGACATGATATGGTCCACGAGGTCGAGGATGGCCACCACCTCGTCCACTACCTGGTCGCGCGTGCAGAACACGTGCGCGTCGTCCTGAGTGAAGCCGCGGGCGCGCAGCAGGCCGTGCACGACGCCGCTCATCTCGTGGCGGTACACGGTGCCGAACTCGAAGTAGCGCAGCGGCAGGTCGCGGTAGGAATGCAGCTCGCTCTTGTACAGCATCACGTGGCCCGGGCAGTTCATGGGCTTCACGGCGTACTCGGTGAGGCGCGGATCCTCGTCGGTGCCCTCGTTGATGTTGAAGAAGTACATGTTCTCTTTGTAGAAGCCGTAGTGGCCCGAGGTCTTCCACACGTCGGCGTTGTACACGTGCGGCGTGATGACCTCCTCGTAGCCGCGCTCGTACAGGTCGCGGCGCAGCCACTCCTGCATGGTGCGGATCACGCGCGCGCCCTTGGGCAGGTACATGGGCAGGCCCACGCCGGCCAGCGGATCCATGGTGTAGATGCCCAGCTCGCGGCCCAGCTTGCGGTGGTCGCGCTTCTCGGCCTCCTCCAGGTTGCGCAGGTGCTCGTCCAGCTCCTTCTGCTTGAAGAAGGCGGTGCCGTAGATGCGGGTGAGCATCTCGCGCTCGGCGTCGCCGCGCCAGTACGCGCCGGCCAGCTTGGTCAGCTTGAACGCGCCCAGCTTGCCGGTGGAGGGCAGGTGCGGGCCGCGGCACAGGTCGGTGAACTTGCCGATGGTGTACGTGGTGATGACGGCGTCCTCCGGCAGCTCGGCGATGAGCTCCAGCTTGAACGGCTGGCCCGCGAAGATCTCCTCGGCCTCGGCGCGCGTGACCACGCGGCGCTCGAAGGCTTCGTCGGCCTTCACGATCTCGGCCATGCGGGCCTCGATGGCGGCAAAGTCGTCCGGCGACAGCGCGCGGTCGAGCTTCACGTCGTAGTAGAAACCGTCCTCGATGGCCGGCCCCACACCGAACTGCACGTCGCCGTAGAGGTCGACGAGCGCGGCGGCCATGACGTGCGCGGTGGAGTGGCGCAGAAGCTCCAGCCCCTCGTCGCTCTTGGCCGTGACGATGGCAACCGAGTCGCCTTCGGCCACGGGAGCCGAGAGATCGACCGGCTGGTCGTTCACGATGCCCGCGAGCGCGGCCTTCGCCAGGCCGGCGCCGATGGACGCGGCCACGTCGGCGACGGTGGAGCCGTCTGCGAGCTCCTTGTTCGAGCCGTCGGGAAGTACGATGTTCATATCTGTTCCTTTCCTGTGCCGGGCGCGCACAAAGCGCCTGCACGATCGGTTCGCAGCGAGCGCGCCTTGCGCCCGCCTTTGCGACAAAACAACGAAGCCGCCCCGTTGTTCGCGAGGCGGCTTCGATTGCATTGCGAAGTGGTTACTGCACGCCGTGCTCGGACTGAGCGGGGCGCGCCTGCCTCGTCTGCTGCTGGGTCGCCGCCTGCTGCGGCTGCTGCGTTCGAGCGCCGCGCTGCTGCGGGGCACGACGCGTGCGCGGACCACCGGCAACGGGCGTGGCGCAGTACGGGCACACGGTCCAGGTGGGGTCGAGCGCGTGGTTGCAGGTGCCGCAAAGGTTCTTGAGACGCTGGTGGCAGTTCGGGCACAGCACGAAGTCGGCTTCCACCGGGTAGCCGCAGTTCGCGCACTCGCCGTACTTCATGAGCTCGCGCTGCTTCAGCGCGATCTCCAGCTCCTGCTCGTCGCGGTCGATCTGCAGCAGCGGCGGGCGCAGCAAGCAGTACGCGATGATGCCGAGCAACGGGACGAGCGCCACGATAGCCCACACGTACCAGTAGGAACCGCGCAGGTACGCATCGCGCACCACCCAGACGATGGACAGCACATACAGGATGACCAGCAGCACCACAACCACGGTGAACGCGGCTTGCAGTTCAGGAGTCCACAGCTGGTTAAGCAGTTCGCTCATTTCAACCTCGTTTTCTTGTATATTCAGCGACTGGTGCACAGGTATGGAAAACGCGCAATACATGCACACGATCAGTCATTATAGCAAAGTTGCCGAAAAACAAGCTCACGTGCAGGTAATTTCCGCAAGCTGTTGAATTCGAGGGCTGGTTCGAGGGCCGTCCCCCTACCAGACTCGGAAGCGAAGCCCGGGCGCACGGAAGCGCGGCCGAGCCGATGAGCGGGTTCGCGGTCGAGCCGGGCCGACGCACGATTTCGGAGTGCCTGCGTGCAGCAAAATCGCCGGTTTGGCACGCCAGACCCGCCCGGATGCCATATTCCCAGGAGGCCGCCGAACACGACCTGGGGTTTCGCTTCAGCCTTCTTCGGGAAACGAGGCCGAAGTTCGTCGAGATGTGCCAAACCGACGATTTTGCTGCACATCGACAAGCGAAACCGTGCGGAGGCGGACGCGCGGTGCCGGAGAAGCGCCCCGAAACCGCCCGATCACTGTCATGGGCGCCCTTTTGCGTCCACGCAAGCTGAACCGCCGACGACGAGACAAGGAACGGCTTCAACGTCTTATCCGCCCACCTTTCCGTCATCCTGAGCGCAAGCGCGTAGGTCGCGCTGCATGTCATCCTGACGGAGCGCCGCAGGAACGTAGTCGAAGGATCCCGCGCGGCCGTAACCGCAGACGCATCGCACAAAGGGAACGCCAGAGGTAGACGAATGATGCTTTGATCACGCCGCCCTATTTGCGCAACTACCGTTCGTCAACCTTATCCGAAACCCGCTTCATCCCGTGCTTGGCACTCAGTCCTCGTCGGGGACGTACTCCATGATGTCGCCCGGCTGCACGTCGAACCGCTCGCAAATGCGAAGGATGGTGTCCGTGGTAACGGACTCCCCCTTGGAAAGCTTGGCGATGGTAACCGTGGAAAAACCGACTTCTAACTTGAGGTCGGTTTTTTTATATCCACGACGAGCAAGCATGTCGAATAGCTTGTAGTAACGAATCGACGACATTGATTCCTCCTCTTCGCACAGAGTATCAGCAATCAACGTCAACAAGAAAGCAAAATTTGGATCTACGTCGTTATTTCTCTTACTCTTTAGATCAAATATGATAAAATATTTGAATTCTTAAATATTAGATAATAATTTGCATACTGAAATGAGATGACTATGTACCGTCAAGCACCTCAAATAGAAACAGCTCTCGAAGCAGTCGATGAAGTAGCCGATGTTTGCATGACGCTCAACGGTCTTGAATCCATCGCTCTCGCGCTTTCGAAAGACGGCATGGCGGAACCAAACGCAATCACCCTCCTTTCCTGTCTCACGAACTACTGCGCACTTACCTCTTCCGCAATTCGTGAAACTTTTGAAAAGCACATAGCCTTCGACTCTAACACGATATAAGTTACACAAAATGTGGCTCAAGTCGGTTGTGCATATACATCTAAAGGCTGATCATTTGTCCGTGGTAATCGCCGCCAAACCCGAGACCTTGCCCCGCGAGTTGGAGGAGCCGTTGGTGACGTAGCCGCACACCTTGTAGTAGTACGTCCTGCCGGGCGAGGCGGTGGAGTCGGCGTAGCTCGTCCCCTTCGTCTTGCCCACCGTCGAGTACGTCCCCGAGGCCGAGGTCGACCGCATGACGACGTACCCCGAGGCCCCGGAGACGGCCCGCCACGAGACCGTCGCCCCCGACGCCGTCACGTTGGAGATCGACGTGATGACGGGCGCTTCCAAGATCGTGGGTTTAGGATCAGGCGCAGGATCAGGCTTCTCGCTGCCAACATAGGGGTTATACGAAAACCAATTGTACGTATCGTACTTGGTAGACGAAGCGGAAAGAGAGCTGTTCCAGCCATACGTCGTCAAGCTAGTCCAACTATAGTGCTCAAGATTGTAAAATGCCTGGTCGCTCTTCATGAAATAGCGATGAAGATCAGCATCGTTCCAGCCGTCATCGAACGTCACATCAACGTGATAGAAACTACCGTCGATGCTCACAAGGTTCCACGAATGATTCATGGCATCAACTAGAAGGCATGTCGCCTCGATGCCCGCAGCTTTCAAAAGACTAGAATAGGCGAACGTGTACGACTGACAAACGCCCATGCCATCAACAAGCGTTCCGTAAGCAGTATACGTAGCATATTCGACTTTATTCTGCCCGTATTCCGTCTTTTTGCACAACCAATCATGCAAAACAAATGCTTTGCCCAAATCCGTCATCGAAGAAGACGTATTCGACAACGCTTCCTTCACGGCAATGTCGAACTTGCTCTTCATAGTGCTGTACGTTGCCTTATCGCTGGTTATGTACAACGGGCTGAAGTACCTAATCAAACCGTCGCTTCCGTAGCCAACTCGATACCCCGTAAACACATTAAAGCAATCCGGGTTGTCTATGACAGCTTCAAAGTACACCTTTGAGCTGTTACCAACATCATATTTGAAAGAGGATACGTCTATGCTCTCGGCAAGGCTGTTCCAACCGGAACGCATAACGACATCGAACGCCGAATTCGTTTGATTTGTTCCTAACGCTATAGAAAACTTCGCTTCTTTTAAAATGAACACAGAATACGCTGTGCATCCGTCTTTCATTTTAGCTTGAATCTCAACGTGCCCTAATTCCCTGTCGTCGAGTTCGCCCACAGCATCGAGAGCCTGGTTCATCGAAGAATACCCCGAAGCGATACATTTTTCTGCCTCGTCACTCCGAGAGTTAATGAGTGCCTCTATCTCGGCAGACAGGGGATTGCTCGAAGGATCGACTGGCTTTTCCGATTCCTTTTCGGTTTTGGTTTCGATTTCCGCTTCGGTTTCAGGTTCGGGTTCGGGTTCGGGTTCGGCGATGTTTGTCACCATATCCGATTTCGATTCGTCTTCATCGGAAGAGAGCTCAATCGTCGGAGAGGACTCCACCTCAGGCTCCTGCACATCGTCCGCAGAATCCGAACCTTCGTTGTCAGACGATCCGTCTTCTTCCCCGATCGGCTGCACTGGCTCGCTCTCCGAAGGAATAGAAGAATCGGGTTCGACCGCTTCTTCGGATTCTAGAGCATCGTCGTTTTCAGAATCCGAAGATGCAATCGTTTCGTTTCCGGCTACTTCATTCGCAACTTCAGCAAAAGCAACGCTTGGCAAAAACGCAAAGCTCAAGACGAAAGCAAGGGTGCATGCAATAATGCAGTCAACGATTCCGCGAGATCGGCGGTCCTTGCTTAAAAAGGTCTTAGATCGAAAAAAGGATACTTCACCCTCATCTTCCATCGTCGCACCTTTCCATCTGATTCTTAGCCTCCCCCAAAATGACTAGCAGATCATCTCGCGCGTCACCGTCGTGTCTTCACTAATATCGCTCAAAGCGATTCGACCAATCACCTCATCGATATCTTGCGGGGAAATTCCTGTTCCAGGACGCTTGAAAGTCAGCATTTCCCGAGTAATGACATCCCCTTGAGCAATCCTGACAGCCGTCACGATAGAACGACGAGCGTTTCTGCGAGCTTTTGCCTCGGACTCGCAGAAACCCAGCTCCTCGTTCCCAAGAAGCGTCTCCACAAATCGCACGCCTTCGATAATCTTGCGAGCATCATGAGGATCCATTGCATGATAATGATCATTGCCTGGAAGCTTTTTATCCAACGTGAAGTGTTTTTCCACCACGTGGGCGCCAAGCGCATAAGCCGCCTTGATCACGTCAGCCGACTCGTCAGGCTTGCAGTGATCGGAATAGCCGACGATAACATCTGGAAATTCCTTCGCGAGAGACGAGATGCGACGAAGGTTCGCGTGTTCGTAAGGCGTAGGATATTCCAAAACGCAATGGCACAGAACAATAGGACAGTCGTTAACTTTTCTTACTGTTTCTACGGCCCGCTCTATCTCCGCCAGATCCCCAGCGCCTACCGATACGATCATAGGCTTACCCTTAGCGGCTTGGTATTCTATGAATGGAAGGTTCGTCAAATCACTAGAAGACACCTTGTACACATCCATAAGGGATTCGAGATAATCCGCACTCTCAAAATCAAATGCCGTTGAGCAAAAATCCAGACCCAAACCAGCACAATAGTTAGCTAGCTCCCTATACTCGAACTCGCCGAAAGAATCGAACTTCTCGAACAGCGCACGCTGAGTTGTTGTCGGTTCCTCCGAATTGTCCCAGTAAGAAGGAGAATCCGCGACCGCAAGAGTTTCCGCTTTGTATGTTTGGAACTTCACAGCGTGTATCCCCGCACTTTTCGCCTCGCGGCACATAAGCTTGGCTGCTTCCATATTCGATATGCCCTCCTGCTTGGCAATATCGTAGTAGTTCACACCTATTTCTGCGATCAGTGTAAACTCGCCTGACAGAATCCTGTCGATCAATTTGCTCATAGCGACTCTCCCAAAATTATTCTCTTCACTCTTTTGATTCCCGATTTCAGATCATTCTCGAGCATGAGCCGGCGCATTTCCCTGCGCACCGACACGGCACCGATAAGCCATTCTAGAGTCGAGGCGATATCGGCATCCGATACCTCACTGCCCAAACCGAGATTGATGAACCCATTGTCCATCTGGGCAAACCGATGCAATCGCTCTCGATCATTCTGAGCGAGCACGATAGTCGGCACGCCCAAAGAAGCCAGTTCGAACGTGGTGCGACCCTGCGAGGAAATCGCCATATCCGCCTCTCGCATATAGTCGCTCACGCGTACTACGTCCTTCATCACACGAATGCCGCATTCAGGAAGCGAGACAATGCCGTCGCCGGCATATCCAGAACCTAGAATAAAATCGAACGTTATGTCGACGTTCGATTCGTTCCGAGTTCTAGCAAGCTCGTAGATCTTCGATGTCAAATCCAAGGGGTCGGTACCCCCAAACAGAACGAGGATTCGGCGCACCGTCTCTGAAAAAGGTCTCGGTTTTGCAATAAGGAACTCGTCCCTCAGAGCAACGTACGATTTGCCGGTGTAGACGTTGTGATGCGGAGAAGCGTCTTCATAGATGGCGTTCACCACGGCATCAGCCTCGCGCGCACCATCGCCCAAATCCTCGAACGTAACCACTCGCCCAGCACGTTTCTTCACTTCCCGAACGAACTCGATTTCTGTGTCGAGGCAGTCATGAATGTAAATGTCCGGACGTTTTTCATCAAGCCAAGACAACAGGTGAGCTTCGTTTTCAATCTCTACCACAGGCATGTTCGAAGCGCGCAGTTTGTCTATGCCTTCCCGATAACGAGCGTCGCACACGAACGTCACCTCGTGCTCGGTGAGAGAATACGACAGCGTCAACGCTCTAAACACGTGCCCGAGCCCGAGCTGCCGATGTCCGTCCACACGAAAGACTATGGATCTGCGAGCCAACAGCGATTCGCATACGACCCAGTCTTTCCTGGTATCAATATCGGTCGATTCAGCTTCCGGAACTTCGAACACACCAACGCTATTTCCAAGCCTTCCTGCAGGAGTCACGCACTCCCGACGCGAGACGAGGAAAGCTCCCGTTTCGACATAATGGCGCGGAAGCTGTTGGCGGTTGAGACGTTTCTCGTACGCCGGAAAAACGCGGCCCGAGCTATCCTCCATCCAGCTTAGATGGGGATTATTGACCACACTGATCAAGGTGTCGAGCTCGCTCGATAGAAAATATTCCAAAGCAGCGTCTAGTGTTTCCACCGAGAGCAAGGGCGACGTAGGCTGCAACGTCACCACGACATCGAACAAACCGTCCGCCTCGCATCTGCTGATCGCATCGTACACAACCGGATCGAGGGTAACCGCATCTTGAGCCAATCTCGACTCTCTGCCAAGCGCCAAAACGTTGTCGTATTGCGATGCGAACGCGAGCACTTCCTCCGAGTCGGAAGAAACGAGCACCTTATCGACGTATCTCGACGCAAGCGCATTCTCGATGGCGTAGGCGATCAGGGGCTTGCCGTTCATCAGGCGCATGTTCTTGCGGGGTATCCCCTTAGATCCTCCCCTAGCCGGAATGACAACCGCCACGCTCATCGCGAATCCTCCGTTTCCTGCAGCGTACGCAGCGAATCGCAGGAAAGGGGGCGCTCGAAAAAGGGAGTCGCTTCCCTGATTCTCCCATCGGACCAATCCCACCAACGAAGGGAAGACATCTCCTCGCATAACGATTCATCGAATCGTTTCTTTATAGCCTTCGCCGGACATCCTGCAACGACCGTATACGGATCGACGTTTTTCGTGACCACGGTATTAGCACCGACCACTGCACCATCGCCGATAGTTACACCTGGCAAGACGATCGCGGCACATCCTATCCAGACATCATTTCCGATCACGATCTTCTCCGCCTCGAGAGCTACATCGTCCTCGACGATTCCGAACTGCTTTCGATACCAAAACGCATGGGATGAAGGATGATCCATCGGATGAGAGGCAGCGCCGATGGTGACATCCCAGGAAATCGAGCAATAGCTTCCAATATCGGCATTTCGTATCTTCGTATACCTGCCCACGCTCGTCCTCTTTCCAAGCGACGACCCCGAGATCTGCGCGTGGTGGGAAATGTTCACATATGCTCCGAAGACCACCTCGGATAGCTCAACGTTCGGACCTATTACCACATGATGCTTGACATGCCTCAACCGGTATCCCGTATTGACGTAGGCTCGTTTGATCGAACCCCCGAACGGCACGAGCGAAGCCAATTTGCTCATCGTTCGCATTCCTTCCTTTTAAAGATACCTTTCAACAATCCGAGCACATACGCTTCCTGCTCCGTACGTGCAAAGATGAGGAGGACCAGTACGCTTGTCAGCAAGCAGGAAACGAGAATCTGCTCCGCAAAAAGCAGCCACGAGTCGCCCGGAAGCATGCGACAGACGAAACCGCATGCGAGCATGCACCCAATCCCCACCGCAGCGAACAGGACGGTTCGCACGTAATAAGTAGCGGGAGAACGATGGAAAACGTGCTTAAACAAAAGCCAAGGATCGTACCAATTTGTCGTAAGCAGACGACTGATCGCAGATGCCCAGATGACGCCTGCTATTCCAAAAGGACCTACGAAGACGACGCAAAGAACTATCGTAAGCACGCAGCTTACAAGCGGCCTGTAACGGCCCTGGAAGAATATCCCGCACCCATCCTTGAACACGACCGTCCCGTGAACCAGGCCAATCGTCAATAGATTGAAGCAGAGTCCGAGCACACACGCCGTGTCGAGTACGTACTCCTCACCAACCCATGCAGTGATAAAGGACTCGGCGCCGGCGAAAACGCACGAGCAGCACACTGCGTACACTAAGAACGATGCGAAATTCAATCTACGGAAAACCTTGAGCTTATGGTCGACGTCGGCTTCGATATGAAGACTGCCGACACTGGCCGTCATGGATCCGATAACCTGAGACAAGAAGGTGATTATCGCGGCGGTTATCATCTGATAATTCGAATACAGGCCGCTTTCGATCAAGCCGACTCCTGCAGAGATGACAACGTTGGGAACGCTTTTACCGGCGGTGTCGCTAAACTTCCCAATTGCCATAGCGTACACGTTCCTGACCAATTCGCGCTTTTCGCGCTTATCGAGCTTCTCATGCGACCGGTAATCTATATCCGGGTGCCTTCGCTTGCTGAACGCAAGGATCAAAAAACTTCTGACGATTTGAGAACAGACAAGCACGACCAGGGCAGCAATATAGTCGCCTAGAACAAGGAAGCAAAACACCTGCCCCGCAGAGGAGACAACCGCGTACGCAAGATCCGAACAGGAGACAAGGTACTTTTCCTGGTTGGCTTGGAGAAGAGCCGCTCGGTACATGAAGAAGAAATACGTGACGGCAGTGCTCAGCACGAACAGGCCGTATATCTCGTACACCTCGACGGTGATTTCGGTGTTGACTAACTCGTGCAAAAACGGCAGCGCGGCAAACGATGCAGCGATCACCGCTACGCCCATGCCTCGGTACACCTTCTTGTACAGGGCTAGAAGAGCCTCGACCTTGCGCTTATCCCCACATGCAAGAGGGCGGTAGAGGGAATACACGACAGCATTCGTCATGCCGAGTTCGGCCAAATTGAAAACCGCGATCAGGCTCGTCATGACGCTATTGAGGCCAAGATAGTATTTTCCCAACCCGATGATGAGCGCCGTTCGCACTAAGAAGCTCAACAAGAGCGCACACGATTGCGCGACCGCGCCGACGGCAACGTTCTTGAGCGCTTTGCCGGTACGTCCTCCCATGCTACTGCGGAAAGGATTTCGAAACGTTCCCGAGCACGACTTTCATGCCAGCTTCCTTAGATGGTTGCGCATAACGGAGTAGGATTCCTCCATCTTCTTGAAAGCCGCTCGCATCTTAGAAAAGTCGGATTCGAACTCGGCATGGATAACCGAGTCGAGTTTTGAAAGAACGGGCTGGCTCCTCCTTTTCGAAAAAAGCGTCTCCATCGCCCCCACGTACGGCGACATTATCCGAGCTTTTTCTCCGAAAGTCCCGCTTGCAAGCTTACCAATATGGTCGAGGCCCAACGTTTCATCAAGCCCCCACCCCCTGCCATCCTCCTCGATCAAAAACGACGGATGCCGCTGGCTCATATTGTAGATATGCGCATGGACCCGAAACCCGATATGCATATCGGTGTCGTTATAAACTCCGAAGCCCTCGTTGGAGTATTCGATCCCGCATACATCGATCCGTTGTCTGTCAAGCCATGTCTTAAGGTTCTGCTGGCAGGTGGCCAGATATCCCCTTGAGTATTGATCGCTCTTCCATCCCCTGTGGAACACAAAGGTGATCTTGCGAGGTTGCAATTCCTCGACCACATAGCGAACCAGAGAACAGGCGAGCGGTATGTTCTCCGGTCGGGCAGGGTCGGATATCGCAATATGGTCGATATTCCCCTGAACCGGTCTGCGGAAAAGGGCTTGCGCTTCTATCTTGTCGAGGTCATACCATGCCGGGCAACCCGTCATCAAGGTATTTCGCACGCCGACTTGATGCAAAATATCCTCGGTCAGCCCGTCTCGACATCCCAATCCGAAGCCGTCACGCTCGAAACGCTCCAGAAGGGTTCTGCTCTGATCGGTGAATAGATAGCTTTCGACATTCGCCGACAAACTGTACGCGCCCATCCCCATGGCGAAGAACGGTGGCTTGATCCTATTCAAATCCCCGACGAGCGGCATCTTATTCGGGTACATGTCCTGCATATAACCAGGACCTCCGGCAAACAGAACGACGTCGCACGAGTTCACTTCGTCGAGAGAAGATTCAAGATCCTCGTTTCTTTTGAACTCATGCAATACACAGTCGGGAATCTCCTGCTCGATCAGTTTCTTCGCCCTGTGGACGATGAGGAAATCTCCTGCATTTTTATCGGCGCCAGATAAGAGCGCTATATTCATTGTTGTCCTTTCACTATTGACTCGATCTCAATTTCGATCCGCCATGCAAAATCACCGTGAACAGAAGGAAGAAAAACGCGATGTCCCAAATTCCTCCCACCAGCATGGTGTCCGTCATTGCTCTGACGAACACTGCGGCAGCCGCGACACACACGACCTGATTTCCATCGATCCACAGCCTTCGCAACCCGAGGGCCACCGTCCCGACGAGAACTAACAGCCCGGCCAAACCAAAGTTCGCATGCCACTGAAGGTACGAGCAATGCAAGTTGCCGCCGGTAGCGATAATGGTGGCGTTCACGATCCTTCGAGGATCCATCCCAAAAAGCAGCGCGTCCCGGTTGGAGAGCACCGCACTCAGATAGTCCCCGTAAAGCATCGAGCGAGCCTCGTCGCTTCTACCTGCGGAAACCGATCCGAAGCGCCCGAACAGCTGGTTAGCCAAATCGCCGTCTACCAACATCGCAAGAAAGAAGCTCGCAACAGCAACGATAACGACCATCGATACGGATAGCGCCCTCGAAGTCACCCCTTTATTGTTCTTAAGCCTCACGACAAAGACCAGCGCAACCAAAAGGGCACAAGCGAGAATGCTTCCTCGCCCAACCGTGTACACGCTCAAAGCGAGGCAGGCGATCGCCGATGCCATCAGTTCGTTGGTGACGCGACCGTCTTTGCGCGTGGCAGCTATCGCGAGCACCATGAAAGCAAGCAGAGCGTAAGCGCCGCAAAAGTTCCTTCCTTGCGTGGGAAAGATTTCGTAATGATTGGGCGAAATCGAATAAAGATAGGCCATGCTGGCAAGTACTATCCAGAATATGACGCGCGCCACGACAACCAATACATTGCAGCGCACCAAATACAAACCCAGAACGAACATGATATACATTTGCATAAGCGCAGGCAGATCCTTCGAACCGATCACAAACGCGTCGACAAGGGTGAAGGAAACAAAAGCGAGCCCAGCTATGATAACTTTAGTTCCTACGAGCCCCTTCCCCACCATGTACGCCAAAAGGATCACTGCAAACACGATCGCCGATACGCGTAATGCAGGCTGCCATGATCCTCCAAGCAATTGGAAGATCATCGAAAGATAGCATGCGGCAAAGCAAAGCGAGCTCGCCAGGTCGCTCACTCTAACACCTAGCAGCCGATCTCCGAGATAAGACCTGTTCATACGCAAACGCATTCGATTAAGCTCTTAACCATGGAACCGTCTTCCGATTTCATCACGGTTCGGGCAAGCGCGCGCTGACGATCAGACGGACTGCTCTCGAAAGCCCTCTCGCAGGCATCGAACAGCGCCCTCATCTCTTCTTTCTGCAAGACATGCGAGAACCCCCAGTACTTCTCGCATACTTCCCGTTGCTCGCTCGTTATCGTTTCGGAATAATGGGAGAAAACCCTCAACACTTCCGATTTCTCAACGCACGAGCTTTCGGCAAAATCGTTCTCGTATTCCGCAGCATCCGTTTTCGTCGCAGCAACCTGAACACATGTCTGCTCATAGAGGTAATGAGGTTTCCCTAGGTAAATGCTGTATCCAACATGCGTGCCAACGGAGTTCGACATCGTAAAATCGGAGAGCTCGATGAAGGTCTTCTGCCTGTCTAAGAAGTTTTCGTCCTCTCGATACCCGTTCGTCACGACAACGAAGCCCGCATCTTCATAGGCTGAAGCAGCCCCTTCGAGCACATCGCGATAATAAAGAGAGATGAGGACGGTTTTCACCTGCATCTGGTTTTTCACTCTTTCGATCTCAGCAATGAAGTCGTCGACGTCGAATCGTTTGCCCACGAAGTCGATTGAGTGAGATGGAAACACGAGCAGAGTTTTACCGAGCTCTGCACGCGTCTCGGCGATATGTCGAGCATCTAGAAATCCGCGAGCGTATGCGATATAAGGCCCGATCCTGCACACGGGCACTGTGGAGACGGATCGGATATGGTTGAAACGGGCATCCCCAAACGTCACAAGAGCCGGAAGGTCGCTCCTTTCAAGCTCCGCATTGCTCACATAGCTTCCGAAGTACACGCCATGCTCGACGCAGGCTTTAAGCGAATGCGGCGCTCCACAATATTCGCGAAGAACCCGTCCGATACCGTAGAATGCATTCCCGCGATAGACTTCTTTTGAGAAGGAAACTTTCGAGGCCATGGTCGCTCTCCATGAAAGCAGCTCGACAGCGTCTCGCGAGGATGCGGTTCTGCCAAGGTTCTCAAGGGCAACGTGCTTGGCATAATAGTGCATGACAAGTTTCTTGCGAAGAGCCTCGCTTCGAATCACCGACCTCGAAAACCTGTTGACCCCGCCTCTGATCAAACTCGACGCCTTTTTTGCAAGACCCATCATGCAACGTCTTTTCGAAGCAGATTCTTATAAATGACGGTCCGCAACCCATTCGGCATGAGACAAACAGCTGCATGAGGTATGACTGACGTTAGGTATTCCAATCGATCAATGTCTCCTCGCTTCAAACATGTCTTTCTGAATCGAACCATCTTTTTGAGATACCCAACATCTCCTCGCCTTTGGAAAAAATCGCTGTTCACTCCCATGAACACGAGCGGTTTGGGAATGTTGTAGAACCTGGCTCCAGTTTTGACCATACGCATAAAAAGATCGTAATCCTCGAACAGAGGCATTTCTTGATAGCTGCCTGCTCGTTGAACAGCGCTTTTCTTGTACAGCAAGCTGGAATGGCGAAACGGGCATCTCCTCTTTCCGAAACGAAGAATGTCGTCGTGCTCGCTCGGCAAGTCCACATACGAAACGCGGTTGTCAATCGATCCCTCGAATTCCACAACGTTCGAGCCGACACAGTCGATCGAGGGCTTTCTCCGCATAACCTCCAGTTCCTCCTCGAGACGACAGGGTTCTGCATAGTCGTCGGAGTCCATACGTGCCACCAATTCGTTAGAGCATTCTTCGAGGCCCAGACGCAATGCGTACCAAAGCCCCTGGTTGTCCGGATACCCTATGATTTTCATTACGTTCGGATAATCGTTTTCGTAGCCGGAAAGCACCGCTTCCAAGCTCTCCGGAAGCGTTCCGTCTTTCACAATCACAACCTCCGAAGGCGGAATCGTCTGCGCAAACATGCATTCCATACTCCTCGCAAGATCCGAAGCGTCAACCTTCCAATACACGCTCATAAGAAACGAGTAGCGTTCTTGGCCGTTACACACCATGAAAGTCCTTCACTTCCCCGTCTTTTCAAATATGGCAGCAAACGTTTTGAGGAACACCCGCGCATCGAGCGCTAGGGTTGCATTGCGCACGTAATAGAGCTCGAGCTCCTGACGGCTACCGTCACAATACGTGGCATCGTTTCTTGCGCTCACCTGCCACCAACCCGTGATCCCCGGACGCATGGAAAGAAATTCATCCACATCGGAACCGTATGCCTCGAGTTCTTCCTCGACCACGGGACGCGGACCCACGATGCTCATCGATCCGGCAAGCACGTTGAGGAATTGAGGCAGCTCGTCAAGCGAGGTCTTGCGCAGGAAGCGCCCGACTCGCGTGACGCGGGGATCGTCCTCCACCTTGCGCTCGCTTCTCCACTGCGCCAGCTGCTCAGGGCTCAGATGCTTCTCGACATCGTCGGAGTCGGCCACCATGGTGCGCAGCTTGAAGATGCGTAACGGTTGGCCGCGATAACCGACGCGCTCTTGGCGGTATATCGGCGAACCGGGGGATTCGAGGCGAATGATCAGTAAGAGCAGCGTGATCGGCACCAAGCCAACAACGACCACGCACAGCGAGAACGCTATATCGAAAGCGCGTTTAACAAAGCGGTAGACCAGACCGTTCCCGGCGGTCTCAGCGACGTGCTCCTCCTCAGAAACAGCGAACGCGCTTTCCCCGGCTTCCGCCGCTAGCGTGCCGCCTTCGAGTAAATCTTCTGTTGTCGTTTGAGTTTCAACCACCAGCACACGACCCTTGCGGTCAGCACCCCCCCCCCGTTGAGCGATTCAGCCTCATGCGGACTTCCTCACGATTTCCAGACCGCGGGGACGGTACGACCGAACAGGCTGACGTCGATGTAGGCGCGGCGCTTGTGGCGGTCGATCTTGCGGATGTCGCCCTCGAGGCCCATGAGCGGACCGCGCGTGACGGTGATCTTGTCACCGCTTATGTAGCCCTCGCTCATGCGCACGGTATGGTTGCCGTCCATGAACGACAGGAACCAGTCGCGTTCCTTACCAGTGAGCGGGAAGAACGAGTTCTCCTCGTTGCCCAGCAGACGAATGGGCATGGGCACGCGCGACAGCTCCCTATTGAGAGCCTCGGGGTCATCGGTCACGAAGAACAGGTACCCCGGGAACAGCAGCCGCTTCACCAGGCGCCATTCGCCGCGGATCTTCCACATGACCTCGTATTCGGGCATGAAGCAGTCCTCCATGACGGAGGGCGGTACCAAACGGCGGCACATCTCGAGCGTCGAGGACTCACGACCCGCTTGCACTTGCGCCACGTACCACATGCCTGCTCCTTTCCCTCGCACATGTCGAACCGCTCCGTCAAAAGAAAAGAGGATGAATAGCTGCGCCCCGCCGCCGCCCTCAGGCAACGGCCGCTCATGCAGAGCCGGCTGCGCATCTATTCATCCTCTTGTCGATCGACGGAACGCGCTTTGCGACGATTTCGCCTTCTCAAGATATGTAACGAGCCTTGCGACTCCCGTATTTGTTGCTCAAATACAACAATCACGGCGAAAGAAAAAGGCGACGCGCGCCTTTCCCTCCCTTAACGATCATGCAATGTTGTATATAGTCCGTTGTTATATACACAACATCCACGATACGCTGCGACGATGCGAAACATACTTCAAATAAAAGTCGGTCTGCGCATCAAGGATCTGCGAGCCGTCCACGATGTCAGCCAAGAGCGGTTCGCCAACAAAATCGGCATGGACCGCACCTATCTGGCCTCCATCGAGGTCGGGCAGCGCAACGTCACCCTGCAGAACCTCGCGAAAATCGCGAACGGGTTCGACATGACGCTTTCCGAGTTCTTCGAGGGTATTCCCCGCGTCGACCCAAATACCTGACCATTTCGATCAGCGGTTCGTTCGTCGCGTTCATTATTATACCTACATGTTGTATAAACACAACAAAAAGGTAACGAATGACGATAAATCCGCAACGAGCGGCATTGCCATACCAACGCCGTCCCGCAGCGCAACGGAATCGCGAGGCTCCGTCGCTGGTCGAGACGATCCCCTCCGTCAGTCCGCCGCCAAGGCGCACGCCTCTTGCTTGAAGAGCGGATGATCGGTACCCAGACCCTGAAGCTCTAACGAGACACCGGGAAGTTTGGCCGTGATCTCGAGGGTGCCGCCCAGGCTGGTGATGTAGCGCCGCAGCGTCTCCACCTGCATGACGTCGATGCTGCCGTTCTCCAGGTCGGAGATGCGCTTCTGGCTGACGCCCATCTTGGCGGCGACCTCCTTCTGCGTCATGCCGCACGCCTTGCGCGCCTGCTGCAGCTCATAGCCCTTGATCTTCGCCTCGACGAGAAGACGGCCTTCCTCCAACATTTCAGGAGTGATGTCAGGACGCGTTTCAAGAAATTCTTCGATGGAAAGGCTCTTCTTCATTTCTCATCCTCCAACTCGCTCAAATGCTGTCGGTAAAGCCTATCGGCTCTCGGAATAGCCCGCGCATACCAACGATTCCATCGCTCGCGGGTTCCGCCAGCCGATTTGTCGCCCGCCAGCAGCGTCACCGCACGCCGCTTCGGGTCGAACGCGAACAATATCCTGATCTCGCTTCTGCCGGAAGAAGGAGGTCTAAGCTCTTTCATGTTCTTGAACGACGAACCTTTCACCGTGTCCACAAGCGGCCTTCCCAGTCCTGGGCCCACATCGCGAAGCTCGTTCAGCGCCGCCGTCATACCGACGATCGTCTCCTGATCCTGCTCCTTAAGCCATGGAGCTATCAGGCTCAGGTCAACTTCCCAGTTCCCCATAATATACCTCACACGTTATTTTATGTCCAGCAACCCTCCTCTTTCAATGATAGCGACGCGATCTCACGCGCAGATGGCAGGGATCTAGCGCGGATTCCCCCTGAATCCAGCGCCTTTCCCACGCCGCTCCAACGCGGTTTCCACGCGCGGCACTTACGAATCCAACGCGGATTACACGCGGTTCACCGACTAATCCAACGCGGTTTCTATGCGATTCAAAAGAGCCGTCGCCCCTGCAACACGAAAACGCCCCCTGCGCATCTTCGGGATGCACAGGGGGCGCAAGTAAAGCTGACCACATGAGTCCGCGATGCTTCCACCTTTGAAGCGCTCGTTGATCGCCTCCATGATGGCACCATCCTGCGGTCGTTTCGCTCAGGATGGCAACGTGCGGAGCCCTGGCGGCTTCGTCCAGAACGACGAATCGCACGGGTTCCTTCGACAAGTGGCTCGATAGCCGAACGCCGGATCGCAAAATCAACCGCGCACCTCGACGGCGCTCCGCACGCCCTAGCGCTCAACCCACCTTCGGCCGCTTTCCTTCGCCCGGTACATGGCAACGTCAGCGCGATCCAGCAGCGAGCGAACGGTGTCATCCGGCCGCACGAAGCACACGCCGCAACTTGCCGCAAGCGAGAACGACCCCGCCTCAGCCTGGAACACATGGCGCTCGATCGCGTCGATCTCAGCGAACAGACGCTCCAGATCGTCTTCCGAAAGTCCTTTCGGCGCGCACAGCACGAACTCATCGCCGCCGAAACGTCCGACCCACCCGTCGAAAGAGCGTGAGAAACTGCGCATCTTGCTCGCGAAGTACTGCAAGGTGTCGTCGCCGGCAATATGCCCGTACGTATCGTTGATCTGCTTGAATCCATCGATGTCGAGCAGAACCACGGCGGCCTCTCCCGCCGGCGATCCGCCACGTGCAGCCTGAACGAGAGATTCCAGCTCGTTGTTGATGAAGGTCTTGTTGTACAGCTTCGTGAACCCGTCGCGCACGGCGAGTTCGTTGAACTTCGTGATCATTTGGGTGATCTCGATGTTGTCGCGCACCTCGATGTCGGCCACCAGCAGGCTGTCCGTCACATCCTTGATCAGCTCGAGCACAAGCTCGGCACCCTCTATGTCCATCGGCACGCTGGTCACGTGAAGCACGCGACCGTCGAGGTACTCGATCTTGAATACGGCGTCCTGCATCGTCAGGCAAGCGCGCGACGAGCAGTTGAGACACGGATCGTCCTGGTTCCACAGCTGGTAGCAGGGACCGTCGACCTCGATCAGACGATCCCCATCGCGGTCGTACGCGAACACCCGGTGGTCGCGCGGATCGACCAACCGGTAATAATCGAATCTCAGCAGGTCGGTCGCGGCGCTCGCAACCTCAGGATGGATGCTCGCGTACGGGAACACAGGCTACCCCAGCTCCGCCAGCTGCGCTTCCACGCGAGCCAGCTTGTCGGTCATCTCGGCATGCTTGGCGCGATCCTTCTCCACGATCTCGGGCGCGGCCTTCGCCAAAAAGCCCGGGTTCGACAGCTTCTTGCCCAGCTTCGCGGCGTCGGCGGCCAGCTTCACGCGCTCCTTCTCCAGGCGGGCGCGCTCGGCTTCAAAGTCCACCAGGCCCGACAGCACGATGTACACCTCGAGGCCCGGCGCCAGCGTCACGCTGGACTCGGCCGGCTTCTCCACGTCGGCGGCCATCTGAAGCGAGGCCACATTGCCCATGCCCTCGATCAGCCCGCGCTGCGCCTCCAAGCGCGCGATGTCGTCCTCCCCCGCTTTCACGGCCACGGCCAGCTGCGTCTTCGGCGAGATGCCGTAGCGGGCGCGCGTGCTGCGGATGGCCGATACCGTCTCGCACACCATGTCGATGGCACGCTCGGCATCCGCGTCCACGTACTGCGCCAGCGCATCGGCATCGGGCCATGCGGCCACGATGAGGTACGGCGCCTCCGTGCGGTCGATAGGCAGCTGCTGATAGATCTCTTCCGTCACGAACGGCATGATGGGGTGCAGCAGGCGCAGCGCCTGGTCGAGCACGAACACGAGGTTACGCTGGCACGCCGCGCGATCCTCAGGCGAGCCGTTCAGGCGCGCCTTCGAAAACTCGATGTACCAGTCGCAGAACTCGTTCCAGAAGAACGAGAACAGCTCGCGCGTGATCTCGCCGAACTCGAAGTTCCCGTACGCCTCGTCGACGCGGGCCACGAGCCCCGCCAGGCGCGAGAATATCCAACGGTCGGCCGGCGTCACGGGCTCGGGCGCGCCCGGCACGTAGTCGTCGAGGTTCATCGTCACGAAGCGCGCCGCGTTGCGGATCTTGTTCGCGAAATTGCGCGAGCTTTCCAGCTTCGCCTCGTTGAACTTGAGGTCCTGCGCACCCGTCACCTGCATGAGCAGGCCGAAGCGCATGCCGTCGGCTCCGTAGTCCTCCATGAGGCGCAGCGGGTCCACGCCGTTGCCGCGGCTCTTCGACATGGGCTTGCCGTCGGCGGCCATCACCGTGGGATGGATGATGACGTGCTCGAACGGGATGCGATCGGTGCAGTACATGGATGCCATCACCATGCGCGCCACCCACAAGCCCATGATGTCGCGAGCCGTGGACAGCACCTGGGTGGGATACGCCTGCTTCATCTGCGGCGCGTCCATGCCCTCCTCGGTCCAGCCCATCGTGGCGAACGGCCACAGCTGCGACGAGAACCACGTGTCCAGCACGTCCTCGTCCTGGCGCACGGGCTTCCCGCACACGGGGCACGTCTCGACGTCCTCCACCGACGCGTCCTCCCAGCCGCACTCATCGCAGTAGAACATGGGGATGCGATGGCCCCACCACAGCTGGCGCGAGATGCACCAGTCCTTGAGGTTGGCCAGCCAGTCGAGGTACACCTGCTTCCAGCGCTCGGGGTGGAACTGGATGGAGCCGTCCTCCACCACGCGCGCCGCGTCCTGCTTGAGGCCGTCGACGGCCACGAACCACTGCTCGGACTCCCAGGGCTCCAGCTTCGTGTGGCAACGGTAGCACGTCATAACGGAGTGGTCGTGGTCCTCCACCTTGTCCAGCAGGCCCAGCTCGTCGAACGCGGCCACCACGGCTTCGCGCGCCTCGTCGCGGTCCATGCCGCTGAACGCGCCGAAGCCGTCCACCACATGCGCGGTCTCGTCGAAGATATTGATGCGCTCGAGGCCGTTGCGCTCGCCCATCGCCCAGTCGTTCGGGTCGTGCGCGGGCGTGGTTTTCACGCAGCCGGTGCCGAACTCCATGTCCACGTGCCAGTCGGCGAAGATAGGGATCTCGCGGTCCACCAGCGGCAGCTTCACCGTCTTGCCCACGAGGTGCTTGAAGCGCTCGTCCTTCGGGTTCACCGCCACGCCCGTGTCGCCGAGCATCGTCTCGGGGCGCGTCGTGGCCACCACGAGGTACTCCAGGCCGTCCTCGGGCTCGGTCAGCGGGTAGCGCAGGTACCACAGGTGCCCCGCCTCGTCCACGTACTCGGCCTCGTCGTCGGAGATGGACGTCGTGCAGTGGGGGCACCAGTTCACGATGCGCTTGCCCTTGTAGATGAGGTCGTCGTGGTACCAGTCCACGAACAGCTTGCGCACGGCCTTCACGTAGGCCGGCTCCAGCGTGAAGTGCTCGTCGGCGTAGTCGCACGAGCAGCCCATGCCCTTGATCTGGTTCACGATGGTGGTGCCGTACTCCTTGTACCAGTCGTAGCACGCCTCGATGAACGCCTCGCGCCCGATCTCCAGACGGCTGATACCCTGATCGGCCAGCTTCTTGTCCACCTTGGTCTGCGTCGAGATGCCGGCGTGGTCGGTGCCCAGGATCCAGCGCGTGGGACGCCCCTGCATGCGCGCGCGGCGGATGCACGTGTCCTGGATGGTGTCGTTGAGGGCGTGGCCCATGTGCAGCACGCCCGTGATGTTCGGCGGCGGGATGACGATGGTATAGGGCTGTCCCTTGCCCGCACCCAGCTCGGGCGTGCGCTGGAAGTAGCCCGCGTTCATCCACGCCTCGAAAAGCGGGCGCTCGTGGGCGGCGAAGTCGTAGTCGATCTTCTTGCCGCTCTTGTCGTTCGTGTTATCGGCCATGATCTGCTCTTTCGTCCTCAAAGTCTCTCAAACCGAAAAGCGGGCGCGCCGCTCGTCCGCGATCCGCCCGCTCGTTTACCGTATCCTGCGCCCGCGCTACGCGCTTTGCAGGCTTGCCGCATCGCCCGCCGGAAGAGCTTCCGCCCCGTCCGTCGGCTCGATGTCGGGCTTTGTCTCCCCCGTGATGTCCGTCGCACGGATGGTCACCGTCGACGGGCCTTTCTGCTCGGGCAGGTCGTACATCACGTCCTGCAGCACGCGCTCGCAGATGGAGCGCAGACCGCGGGCGCCCGTGCCGTGCTCCACCGCTTCGTGAGCGATGGCTTTCAAGGCTTCCGGCTCGAACGTCAGCACGGAATCCTCGAACTCGAACATCTTGGTGTACTGCTTCACCAGAGCGTTCTTCGGCTCGGTGAGGATGCGCACGAGATCTTCCTCGGAAAGCTCGTTGAGCGACGTCACCACGGGGATGCGCCCCACGAACTCGGGGATCATGCCGTACTTGTTCAGATCCTCCGGCAGCACGCGCGCCAAAAGCTCGGCCTCGGCGTGCTTCTTGCTCTCGGGCAGCTCGGCGTTGAAGCCCAGGCCCTTCTTGCCCACGCGGTCGGCGATGATGTCGGCAAGCCCGACAAACGCGCCGCCCAGGATGAACAGGATGTTCGTGGTGTCGATATGGATGAGCTCCTGCTGCGGGTGCTTGCGGCCGCCCTGCGGCGGCACGCTGGCCTCCGTGCCCTCCACGATCTTCAGCAGCGCCTGCTGCACGCCCTCGCCCGACACGTCGCGCGTGATGGACAGGTTCTCGGCCTTGCGGGCCACCTTGTCGATCTCGTCGATGTAGATGATGCCGATCTCGGCGCGCGGGATATCGAAGTCGGCCGCGGTCATGAGCTTGAGCAGGATGTTCTCCACATCCTCGCCCACGTAGCCCGCCTCGGTGAGGGTGGTGGCGTCGGCGATGGCGAACGGCACGCGCAACGTGCGGGCCAGCGTCTGCGCAAGCAGCGTCTTGCCCGAGCCCGTGGGACCCAGAAGCATGATGTTGCTCTTCGCCAGCTCCACGTCGCCGTCTACGGCGTCCGCGCCCAGGCTGATGCGCTTGTAGTGGTTGTACACCGCCACCGACAGCGCGCGCTTCGCCTGCTCCTGACCCACCACGTGCTCGGAGAGCTCGGCGTACAGCTCGTGGGGCGTGGGCAGGTCGGCCAGCACGTCCTCCGGCGCCGGATCGGCGACCGAAGCCGTCACGACCCCGTCGCCCACCCGCGCGTGACGGCCCTCCTCGGCGTGGGAGAAGCCCTCCGCCATTGCTGCCTCGTCGTGGCCCGGAACGCTCAGCCCCAGGTCGCGCATCATGGCATCGGCGCACACGGAGATGCACTCGTCGCAGATGTAGATGCCGTTCGGCCCCGATATCATGGCCGCCACCTGATGCGGCTGCTTGCCGCAGAAGGCGCAGGCGATATCGGCGTCTCGGCCTTCGAATTCGTCGTCGCGTCTGTCGTTCATGTATCCTGTTCGCTTCTCTACTCGTCGGTGCTCGGCGCAACCGCGCGCGAGGTGGTGATGCGGTCGACCAGGCCGTAGGCGACGGCCTCTTCGGCGGTCATGTAGTTGTCGCGCTCGGTGTCGTTCTGGATGGTCTCCAGCGTCTGGCCCGTGTTGTCCGCGAGGATCTTGTTCAGGCGGTTGCGGGTCTTCAGCATGAAGTCGGCCACGATGGCGATCTCGGTCTGCTGGCCCTGCGCGCCGCCGGACGGCTGGTGGATGAGCACCATGGAGTTCGGCAGGCACAGGCGCTTGCCCTTGGCGCCGTTGGACAGCAGCACGGCGGCCATAGAGGCGCACTCGCCCAGGCAGATGGTGGACACATCGCACTTGATGAAGTCCATCGTGTCAAGGATGGCAAGACCCGCGGTCACCGAGCCGCCCGGCGAGTTGATGTACAGGGAGATGTCCTTGTCCGGATCGGCGCTCTCGAGGTGCAGCAGCTGCGCCACCACAGAGTTGGCCACGTTGTCGTCGATCTGCTCGCCCAGGAAGATAACGCGATCGTTGAGCAGGCGGGAGTAGATGTCGTAGCTGCGCTCGCCGCGCGGGGACTGCTCGATAACGTAGGGAATCAGTGCTGATTTGGGATCAAAGCTCATAAGGTTGCCTCGCTTGTCTCTTGCGGCCGCTCGGCGGCCTGCTTGCGTTTATGCCATAGTGAGGTTTATCGCTGCGCTGTGCAAGGCCGGGGTACCGTTTCGTTACCTCGAGCCGCCCGACGACGCGCGGATGCGCGGCCGGACGGCTCGATGTGCTCACGGTGCTATTCTGCGTCGTCGGCCTTGGCCTCGACGTCCTCGTCCTTCTTCGCAGCCTTCTTCGGAGCGGCCTTCTTGGCGGGCTTCTTCGCGGGCTCGTCGCCTGCGGCCTCGTCCTTCTTGGCCGTCTTCTTGGCCGCAGCCTTCTTGGCCGGCTTCTTTTCCTCGTCCTTCTTCTTCGAGAGGTCGAGCTCGGTCACGACGGCCTTGTCCATGATGTCCTTCACGGCCTTGGTGCGGATCACGCCCTGGCGCACCATGTGCAGCTGGCCGTTCGAGCGCCACTCGGCCTCCAGAGCCGCGGGATCCTCGACGCCGCTCTTCACGAACTCCTCGGTGACCTCCTCGGCCGTAGCCTCCATGCCGAAGTGGCGGGCCCACGCGTCAAGCGCGAGATCCTGCTTGGACATGTCCTCGGCCTGCTTCTTCACGTCCTCCTTGAACTGGTCGGGCGTGATGCCTTGCTGGGCGAGGTACACGTCGAAGGTCATGCCCTGGCTCTGCAGCTGCTGGAAGAAGTCCTGGATCAAGCTGGCCTCCGCGTCCTCCAGCATGGCCTCGGGGACGTCGCCCTCCACGCGCTCGGCGAGCGCGTACAGGCAGGCGTTCTCCTTCAGGCGCGGCATCATGTCGGCCTTCTGGCTGGTGACGGACTCGGCGATGCGCGCACGCAGGTCCTCGACGCTTTCGAAGCCCATCTGCTCCTTGGCCCACTCGTCGTTGACCTCGGGAACGATCTTCTTCTTGACGACCTTGACCTCGACCTCGAAGTTGATCTTCTCGGTCTTGCCGGCCAGCGCGGACAGCATGATGGGCGGATCGGCGGGCATGTCCAGCGTGAACGTAGCGGTCTGGCCCTTCTTCAGGCCCACCAGCTGCTCGTCGAACTCGGCCGGGAACAGGTTCGCGCCCAAGCCGTAGGGACGGTTCTCGGTCGTGAGCGACGGAATCTCCTCGCCCTTGTCGTCGGTGGCCTTCATGGCCAGGTCGATATAGCTGTCTTCCTTCACCTTCGTGGCGGCGGAAGCGTCCTCGAACGAGTAGTAGTGCTCGCGCAGGGCGTCGATCTGCTCGTCGATCTCGGCGTCGGTCGTGCCTTCGGCGGGCAGCTCGATCTCGACGGGCTCGTAGCTGGAGATCTCGATCTCGGGCTTCACCGTAACGGTGAACGAGAAGGTGTAGGGCTTGCCGGCCTCGACGAGGTCCGTCTCGTCGAATTCAGGCTTGGCGATGGGGTACAGGTCGCAATCGTCGATGGCGAGAGGATAGGTGCCGTTGACCACGTCGTCGGTGACCGTCGCGCGCACGGCTTCGGCGCCCAGGGCGTTGTCGATGATCGGGCGCGGGGCCTTGCCCTTGCGGAACCCGGGGAAGTTGTACTTGTTGGCGAAGTCCTTGTAGGTCTTCTTGATGCGGGCATCGATGTCCGCGGCATCGACGGTAACGGTCACTTTCGTGCGGTTATCTTCCAATGCCTCAACTTTTGTTTCCACGTAACTATCCTCCATCATTCATATGTCGCCTTGCGGCATCGTTCGGTGCGACTGCCTTGGCCTTCCCTTGCAGCGATGCGTTACGACCTGCAAAGCAAGCCAAGCACACCGAGACGGAATTATCGCACATATGCGCCCAGCCGGGAAGTAAAGATGAGGCAGGTTCACGAAGAACCGACGAAACCGGGACGCAACCAGGGTGCAACGGAAACGAAACCGGGGAACCGCCCGTTGAAAATTCCGCCGGCATCGAAAGTCATGCTACCATGAGACGACTTTCGACAAGGACGCAAGGAGCCCCTTATGCCCCAGGACCGCACCCTCAAAGCCATCAAATCCCGCAGCCGCAGCGAGCAGGTGTCGGTGGTCTCGCTGCTGCTCCTGCCGCTTTTGGGGATGTGCTGCCTGCTGATCCCCGACACCGTCACCGACGCGCTGCCGTATCTGCTGGGAGGCCTCATGGCGGTATCGGGCGCGGCGGGCCTCGTGTACGCGGTTGCGCACGCGAGCGGCGCGCGAGCCGACCGTGCTGGGACGGGCCGTGGTCATGTGCGTGCTCGGCGGCGTCATCCTCGTGCAGGGACATGCCTCCATCAGCTTCGTCGGCGTGATGTGGGGCCTCCTGGGCCTGTACAAGGCCGCCGACGAGATCGACGAGGTGGTGCACGCGCTCAAGGGAAGGAGGCCCTTCGCGTTGAAGCTGGCATTCACCGTGTTCGAGATGGTGCTGGCCGTGCTGCTTATCATCAGCCCGTTCGCGAACATCGAGCACCACGTGCTGTTGCTGGGCCTGGAACTGATCGCCTACCCCTTCCGGATCGAGTCGGGCGATTCTGGCAAGCTCACCGTCGAAACGGAAGCGTAGCGCCATTGGACGGCAAGGAAGACGCCTCTTACCCGAATCTCGAAGGTTACAAATCGATTTTGCCCTCCCGCTAATCGCCCGATCACGGTATCATGAAGCCGAAAGCGAAACGCACCCGAAACGCAGCAGCCGGAGGCTTCCATGCCCACCATCGATCTCAACATATTGCAGGAACGCGAGCTGGCGCGCTTGCTGGACTACGAGCGCGCAACGTGCACCGTCGACGGCGACCTCGTGTATCACTGCGCCTTCCCCTATCGCCCCGACGACGACCTGCAGGTAGAGCTCATCGCGCACGGCGCGCTCATGCAGAAAATCGACGACCGCCGCGGCACCGTGGTCACCATCACGTCGGACGGCTACTCCTACTTTCCCATGCTCAAACAGGAGGAAGAGGAGCGCAAGCGCCGCGAGCGTCGCGAAACGCGCCTCGTGGGCACCGCCGCTTTGTTCGCCGCCCTCAGCGTAGTCATAGGCTTTCTGTTGGGAAAGTTCTTCGCCTAGCTCGCCCGAACGCCGAAGCTGCGAGCCTTTTTCTGCTCATGCACGCTTTTGTCAAGCGTATGCGGGTCCAACGATGCGTTTAGCTTGACAAAAGCGTGCATGGGGAACGGATGCGCAGCCTTCGCTTCCCGCATTGGTCGAAGCGCGCCGCGACGTATCTTGATGGTGCGGGCGAAAGGACTTGAACCTTCACGAGTTTCCCCACCAGAACCTAAATCTGGCGCGTCTGCCAATTCCGCCACGCCCGCACGCGTTGCATCGCGCCCGAAAGCGCGCAGCGACCATGATACCAAAAACGGCGGGAAAGAAAACCGTCGTCCGAACGCTTTTCGTGCGCGCGCCCTCTTTCTGCTACTATGATGCGACTCAACGGGAAAGGAACGCATCATGGGAATCAAGAAGGTCGTCCAGGCGTGGAACTCGGTCAGCCTGGTGAAGCGCATCGTCATCGGACTGGTGATCGGCGGCGTGCTGGGCGTGGCGGTGCCGAACATCGAGGTCGTCGAGCTGCTGGGCACGCTGTTCGTGTCGGCGCTGAAAGGCGTCGCGCCGATTCTGGTGTTCTTCCTGGTTATCAGCGCGCTTGCGAACGCTCGTGCCGCCGGATCGATGAAAACCGTCGTGCTCCTGTACGTGGTGAGCACGTTCGTCGCGGCGCTCGTGGCCGTGGTGGCCAGCTTCCTGTTCCCCATCGAGCTCACGCTGAGCGCTCCGGCGGCCGACCAGAGCTCGCCGTCGGGCATCGGGGAGGTGCTGGGCGCGCTCGTGATGAACGTGGTGTCGAACCCGGTGGACGCGCTTATGAACGCGAACTACATCGGCATCCTGGCTTGGGCCGTGGTGCTGGGCATCGCGCTGCGCGCCGCGTCGCAGAGCACGAAGGACGTGTTCGCCAGCGTGTCCGACGCCGTGTCGCAGGTGGTGCGCTGGGTGATCTCGCTGGCGCCCTTCGGCATCTTGGGCCTCGTGTACACCACGGTGAGCGCGAACGGCCTGGAGATATTCACCGAGTACGGCCAGCTTCTGCTGGTGCTGGTGGGCTGCATGCTGTTCATCGCGTTCGTCACGAACCCGCTGCTGGTGTTCTGGGGCATCCGCAAGAACCCCTACCCCCTCGTGCTGCGCTGCCTGAAGGACAGCGGCATCACGGCGTTCTTCACGCGCAGCTCGGCGGCGAACATCCCGGTGAACATGGAGCTGTGCCGCAAGCTGGGGCTGGACAAGGACAACTACTCAGTGTCCATCCCGCTGGGAGCCACCATAAACATGGCGGGCGCTGCGGTGACCATCTCGGTCATGGCCATGGCGGCCGCCCACACCATGGGCGTGTCCATCGATCTGCCCACCGCCGTCATCCTCAGCGCGCTGGCAGCGGTGTCCGCCTGCGGCGCGTCGGGCGTGGCAGGAGGGTCGCTGCTGCTCATCCCGCTGGCATGTTCGCTGTTCGGCATCGGCAACGACGTGGCCATGCAGGTGGTGGCCATCGGCTTCATCATCGGCGTGGTTCAGGATTCGTGCGAGACGGCGCTCAACTCGTCGTCCGACGTGCTGTTCACCGCCACGTCGGAGTACCGCGAGTGGCGCAAAGCCGGCAAGGAGATCACGTTCGGCGAGGATGCGTTCAGCGAGAACGAGCTGGCGTAAGGGGAACGGTTCCTCTGCAAGAAGAAGGGCGGCTCCAGGGCCGCCCTTCTTCTTGCACGCGTTGCTATTGGTCGACCACCGTCACCGTATAGGCGTTGTCGCCGACGGTGAAGGGCTTCAACAGGTTCTCGACCAGCGTATGCGCCTGAGCCTTGGCTTGCTCCAGCATGTTGGCCTGGTTCACCTTGCCCTCGGCATCTTGCTGCGCCACCTTCAGCGCCTCGGCCGTGTCTTGCTTGTTCTCCCAGTTGAACAGCGCGAACGATGAATCGTAGAACTCGAGGGAGTTCGGGTCGATCTCGATGCCCAGAAGCTGCGGCGCCGGCAGGCTCACCGTGATAGCGTTGCCGCTGACCTCGACGCGGGCCTGCGCCAGATCCACGCCTGCGCGCACCTCGGCATCGTAGACCATGGTGAAGGCCTTCTTCGTGATGAAGTCGATGTCGCCGTTCTCGTAGCGCACGAGGCCGCGGTAGTCCAGCTTGGCCGTGGCAAGCTCGCTGCAATCGGACAGCTGCTCCTGGATGGACGTGGACGACAGCGAGATGCTGGGCTCGAACGTGCGCTGCACGGCGAGCGTTCCGAACACACCGGCCGCGATCAGCGCGACGGCGACGATAACCATGACTATCTTCTTCATGCCTCTCCTACCTCGTCAGCTTTCACGCTGCAAGGATATCATGGGAGAAGAACCCGAAAACGCCGCCTCACGACTTCAACGAACGGTTGTTGCCCGACCGTCACGAGCCGGGATGCGCCGCCGCGTTCGTCCATTTCCGCGCCCGCGAGTTCGCACGGCATCGGGCAGGGAGTCCAAGTCCTCGACTTATGCGCGCCTCTGCCAAGAGGGCGCGGTATTCCGCTCGACGCCCCGAGCGCAGACCATGAGCCGTAATCGGGCGGCTCCCTGCGGCGCCGATGGGAAGCCTCCCTGTCGGCACCGCACGAGAAACCCCTCGCGGGCGATTCGCGCTTATCGGTCGAGGCGGGCGTAGGATTGGCCGTCGCGCTGCTCCACCTTGATGCCGTCCAGGTCGTCGAGATAGGGCCTGAACTGCGCGTAGCCCAGATCGCGCAGCTTGAACGTGCGGAACTTGCCGCGCACGCGCTTGCCCAGCACGGACAGCGCGATCCCCTCCGGCTCGGCGGCGGCCACGGTCTGGCGGATGAACGCCTCGGGGTCGGACGGGGCAGCGGCGCCTTCGGCGACAGCCTTCGCAGTCGCTTTGGCCGGACGCTTCGGTGCGCGCTTCGCGGGCGCTTCGGGCTCCCGCTTCGGCGCTTCCCCGACGGGCTCCTCCTGCGTCGCCGTAGCCTCGGCGACCGGCTGCTCGGCCTTGGGGGCCTTCGCCCTCGCGGGCTTGCGCTTCGGCTTCGCAGCGGGCTTCTGCTCCTCGGTTGGCGCGGCGGCCTGGGCAGGCACCTCGCCGTCCGAGCGCTCACCCTTCTCGGTCTGCTTCTTCCCCGCCTGCTTGCGCCCTTCCGAGCCTCTCGAGCGAGAAGCAGCCGCGCGCATGCGGGCGGCACGTCCGGGACGGTTGTCAGAGGGAGGCTGCTCGGCAGGCTCGGCTTCGACGACAGGTTCGGCCAGACGATCATGCTGCTCGCCTGCGGGCTCCGCTGAGAGTTCCGGTTCCTGAACCGGCTTCTCCTCGGCAGCCTCGGATCCCTGCTGCGCCGCGACCTGATCCTTGCGACGACGCGGCTGACGGCGCGACGCGGGCTTCTTCTCGACCGGCTTCGCCTCAGCGGCGCCCTGTGCGTCCGTCGATCCTTCAGATTCTGCAACCGGCGCGTCTTTCACGTCGTCGGCCTGCTTGGTCTCGGGTGCCTGCTCTGCCTCCGGGGAAGCGTCCTTCGGAGCGTTCGCACCCTCGGCCAGCACCACGGCCACCGAGCTGCCGTCCTTGATGATCTGCACGCTGGCGAACTCGTCGAGCAGCTTCGACAGCAGGTTCGTGCCGTAGCTGCGCACGTCGAAGTCGGGGTAGCGCTTCAGCAGACGGCTGCCCACCTCTCCGAGCCCCGTCGACTTGCCGTTGTTCTGGTTGTCCGTGATGATGTTCACCACGGCCTGCTCGATCTCGTCCTTGCTCATGGTGGTGGTTCCAGCGCCCTGGCCGTTCGACGACGAGCCCTGGTCGTGACGGTTCCTGTTGCGTCCGCCCGACTTGCCGCCCGTGTCGCCCAGCAGAAGCTCCAGCGTGGTGAAAATGTCGCATGCCTTTCTGAACGGCGTGGGCGTCTTCTTCTCGCCCATGCCGATGACCGTGAGGCCGCTTTCGCGGATACGGCTGGCCAGACGCGTGAAATCGCTGTCGCTCGACACGATGCAGAAGCCCTCCACCGAGCGCGTGTACAGGATGTCCATGGCGTCGATGATCATGGCCGAGTCGGTGGCGTTCTTGCCTTGAGTGTAGCCGAACTGCTGGATGGGCGTGATGGAGTTCTCCAGCAGCGCATCTTTCCACTTGGCATGGAGCGTGAGCGTCCAGTCGCCGTAGATGCGCTTGTAGGTGACGGTGCCGTACTTCGACAGCTCGTCGGTGATGGGCTTTATATATTTCGCCGACACGTTGTCGGCATCGATCAAAAGTGCGAACCGCTTTTCAGACGATTGCTTGATATCCACGTAGTGCTCCTCATTCCGATTGCGGGAGGGCCGGATGCCCTGCCCCTCGGGCGTCGACTCTTCTTCGGGCGCCGCGCTAGGCAGCCGTTTTCGACGTCTTGGATGATTCTATACTACTTGAAAGCAAGCGATCGACAGGCGTTTGCAAAATGGTTGATACATTTTGTTCATATTCCTCTTGCACTCCCGGTAGAAAATCCGTATACTACCACCTTGCGCCTTGGTGGGTGTAGTTCAGTCGGCTAGAACGCCAGATTGTGGCTCTGGAGGTCGTGGGTTCGAGTCCCATCATCCACCCCAGCGCGAGTTTGAAAAAAGTACTTGCAATTGCTGGAAACATGCTTTAAAATAATCCAGCGCTTTGCGCACTTGGAACTTTGACATAGGCGTTATTTCTGGACTGTTAGCTTAGTTGGTAGAGCAGGGGACTCTTAATCCCAAGGTCCGGGGTTCGAGTCCCCGACAGTCCACCATTTGAATTCTAAAGGTCAGACATCGTGTCTGGCCTTTTTCATTTTCCCCCTTCTCCTCTGAATTGTGGGCACCTTGTGTATGATAGCGGAAGCATCTGCGACAAAACGCTCCTTCGCGCGTGTTGGTAGCGGAAAGGAGATGGGATATGGATGTAGGTTGCGAGGCTCTGGGAGCCGGAACGTCCCGGAGCGACCGTCCGCTTGCTGCAGCGAACGGACGAAAACCGCACGCTGGCCAGCCGAGCGGAACCGTACACGTCCTCGACGCCGTGTCGCTCGAAAGCGCCATGGAGCGCTGGGGCGACACCGTGCTTCGCTTGGCTACCAGCCGCATGGGCAGCGTCGCCGACGCTGAAGACGTGTTTCAAACCGTGTTCATGCGCCTGCTGCAATCGAGAGAGCGGTTCACCGACGACGAGCATCTGAAGGCGTGGCTTCTGCGCGTGACGATCAACTGCTGCAACGACGTGCACCGCAGCCCCTGGAGCAAGCGCCGCGCCGAGCTTGACGATGCCACGCTGTCCACGTTGCGCGCCTCCGAGCTGGACGAGCCGGGACGCGAAGCGCCCGACGACGCTTTCGGCAACCGCAACCTCGAGCCCGGCGACTTGGCCGCGGCCCTCGCCCGCCTCACGCCCCAGCAGCGCACCGCCGTGCACCTGTTCTACTTCGAAGGATATGCAACCGACGAGATAGCGCAGATCACCGGCGAGCGCTCAGGCACCGTCCGATCCCACCTCCACCGCGCGCGCAAGGCCCTCAAGATCAATCTAGGAGCGCACTCATGAACGAAAACGATTTCCGCAAGGAGTACGAGCGCATGCAGCACCAGGTGCGCGCGTCGTCCGATCTCAAAGAACGCCCGCTGGCCGCCGCCGAGCGGGCAGCCGACCGCTTCGCCTCCTCCGCTCAGCCCGTCGCGCCCGCGTCGGCCAAGCGCCCGCATCGGCGCGCCGGATCGCGCAGCAGCGGCGTCGCCGTTGCGCGTCGCTGGGGTCTGCCCGCCGCAGCCTGCCTCGTCGCCGCGGCCATCGTCGCCGGCGGCGTGCCCATGGTCATGGGCGCGATGGACGCGGACGGCCATAAGGCCATCTCCCTGAGCGACGCCCAACAGGCAAGCGGCTTCGCCGTGCGCGCCTACGCCTCCGACGGCAGCGCGCCGCTCGCGCCCGGCGAGGGGGGCACCGTTGCGTTCGACCGCGACTTGGGCTACCGCTTCTCAGGAGGCGACGACTACAAAGTGAGCGGCTTCTTCACCGGCTGCCTCTTCCACGTTGAGGGCGAGGGCATCTCCCGCGTGCAGGCGAACCTGACGGGCGGAGCCCTGTACCGCGTGACGTTCGAAGACGGACCGACCGACCCCGACGACCCGCGCATGGGCGAGCTGGCAAGCTGGAAGCCCACGGCGCGCGGTACCGGCGAGTACTACGGCGGCTACGATTTCGTCGGAAGCTCCATGCGGAACGGAGAGAGCAAGCTGAGCCTCGCGAAGCTCATGGGTTCCACCATCGACGTCTCCGCAAGCGACGACCCCGGCATCGCGGACGGCACGACGAGTTTCGGCCTCTGGACGAACGAGGGCGAGCCTCCTGAAAACATGGGCGACCTGCAATCCCCCGTCATCGACCTGTTCGAAGGGCAGACGCTCACCGTCACCGTGACGTTCGAGGACGGGCGCACGTCCACCCAGGCCATCGAGCTGCACGCGGCCAACTTCGAGACCGAAATGGTCGACGGCACCCCCCGCCTGACCACCCGTCTCGCCGCAGACGACGCCGAAGCCCCCTCGGCAGCGAAATCGCTCTACGGCATCGTGGTGAAAGCGGGAAGCGGCCCGTTCCCCTTCCCGCTCGACGACGCGAACGACCGCGCCGACGAAGTGCTGCCCGCGTCGACCATCGAGCGCCAGGACGATACCTGGCGGGCAACCGTCGAGGAGAACGGCGCGCGCGTCGACGCGACCCTGCCCGAAAACGCGCTCACACCGTCCGACGGCGAAGTCGCGTTCGACTTCGGATACGAAAGCACCGGCTCCTCTCACCCAGACTCCGAAAGCTCGCAACAGCCGACCGCGCGCTTGGCCATGAGCTCCCCTTCCATCTCGCTCTCCGACACTCTTCCGGGCGGAAAGGCGCTCGACGACTGCCTCTTTGTCGTGGACGGATGGCTGGGCAACGCGCGCTACATGGATAAATGCTCGCGCGAGGTGTGGGGCTACGGCTACAACGACGACGGCACGCTTACGAGCGACGACTACCGTTACGCGTCCACGACGGTGACGCTGCGCAACCTTGAAGATACGGCCGTCCCCGTTTGGACGCCCGTGCTCTACGATTTCGCCCTGCGCAACGATGACGGAACGCTCGACATGGTGCGGACGGGTTACGATCTTGACTTCGAGGCAACGGGCGACACCGTGCCCTCCGACGACCCCCAGCACGTCGTCATCGCGCCGGGCGGTACAGTGCAGCTGACCGTGGTGCGCGTCCTGCCCACGTACGTCCTGGAGAGCGAAAACCTGGTGCTCGTGCCGGCCGACGACGGCAGCCCGTTCTCCCAGGCCTTCTCCCTCGGCGGGCAGATCTAGCTGTCCTGCCGCTTCATCGCGGAGCCCCCGCAGACTCGGCCTGCGGGGGCTCCTTCGCTCCCCCCCTATTCGCGCACGAGCTTCCGGGCGCCGACGTACGTCACCGCGAAGTAGGCGCCGTACACCGCCAGGAACGCGCCGGCGCAGGCCAACGCCATCGACGTGATGTCGAGGTGCCCGAACACGGCCACAACGTCGGTGACCACCACGAGCGCGCACGCGGCGTGCGCGACGGCCAGCAGCAGCGGGAACAGGAAGTACACGAGCACCTGAACGAACAGCGCGCCGCTGATCATGCCCTCGGGAGCCCCCAGCTTTCGCAGCAGCCCGTAGCGCTGCGCGTTATCGGAAGCGTCGGACAGCTGCTGGATGGCGAGTATGGCCGCACAGGCGATGACCAGCACGAAGCCCAGGTAGATGGCCAAGTACGCCACAATGGTGGAAAGGCTGATGCTCTGATCGAGCACCTCGGCGCGCGTCATGGACATCGTCACCGGCCAGGTGTCGGGATCGTCCGCATCCGCCACGGCGTCCATCATCGCACCGAACGCGGCTTCGTCCTCGTCGCTTGCGCACTGCACGTCGAGGATGGATTGCAGGATCGTCGAACCTGCCGGCACGGCCTCGTCGGGCACCACGAGCGTGCCCGTGTTCAGAGGAAACGGGGTGGTCTGCAGACTGTCGCCCCGGAACTCGGCCACGCGCAGCGCGCGGCCGCCCACGGACAGCTCGGTGCCGCGCTCCACCGCATCACGGTAGAACCCGCTCGTGATGTCGGAGTCGCTGAAGACGGCGCACTCCCCCGCTCCCAGCTCGACCCCCGGACGGCCTGCCAGTTCGAGCGCCGCGTTCACCTGCGAAAGCTTCGCCAAGTACACGGGGTAGGCACCGTAGCCGCTGTTGACGGACGCGCCGGCGTAGTCAGCCAGCACAAGGCCGCTCGCGCGCTCCACGTCGTCCATCACCAGGCCGTCGGCAGGATCGACCAGAAGGTCGACCTGCGCCACGCCGGAAACCGCCGCGTCGAAGTCGCCTGCGCCCACCGCCGCCACGCTCGCGCGCAGCCCTGCGGCCATGTCGTAGCCCTGCCGTTCGGCGAACTCGCCGAACGCGCCCAAGTCGGCAGGCCGGTAGCCCGCCTCGGCATCGTACGAGCCGAACGACGTGGACACGCTGGCGCTGTATCCCGTGCTCTTGTCCAGCGAACCGTCGATGGCGTTGCGGATGCCGATGCCGCCGCACACGCTGGTGATGGCCAGGAACAGCACGAGGCACACCACCGACAGCGACGCGAACGCGGTGTTCACCTTCGCGTTCAGCTGCCGCAGCGCGAACATGTTAAGCCCGCGCAGGTACAGCGGCTTGATCAGCTGTACCAGCTTCAACAGGAAGCCCGACAGCGCGTAGAAGAACAGCACCGTGCCTGCGCACACGAGCAACGTGGCCGCCGCGAATTCGGGCGAGGGCTCCATCAGCCCGTTGTCGATGAGCAGCTTGTACGACACGCCTATCAGCACGAGCGACGCCGCGAACAGCGCGAGCGACAGCGGCAAGCTGGTCAGCCGCATCTCCTCGTTCTTACGCTGCGCGTGCAGAAGGTCGATAAGCTTCGCCCGCGCCACCGTGCGCGCGTTCAACAGCGCGGCCGTCAGGAAGATGGCCGCGAACACGATGGCGGTCTTCGCCAACGCGTCGGCCGAGAACACGAACGCGAAGCCGCCCGCCTCGGCCACGTCGGCCTGGAACAGCGCGCTCGTCAGCTGCAAGAGAAGCTGCGACAGCCCGATGCCCACGACGAGCCCCGCCGCAAGCGAGGCCGCGCCCGCGATCAGCGATTCCAGCGCCACGATCTTCACCACGTCGCCCGTGCTCATGCCCAAGGCGAGGTACACCCCGAACTCGCGCTTGCGCCGCTTGATGAGGAAACTGTTCGCGTACACCACGAGGAACACGAGCACGAACGCAATGAACACCGACACGCCGCCGATGACCATGCCCAGCAGATCGAACATCTTGCTTTGCGTCTCGGAGAACGCGAGCACGCCCTGCTGGGCCGTCATGGAGTTGAACGCGTAGAACACCGCCACGCCCAGCATGACCGTGAGGAAGTAGATGCCGAAGTCCGCCAGCGACTTGCGCACGTTGCCGAGCGCGAGCCTAGCAAGCATGGCGCGTCACCTCGTCCGCGGCATCGTCCTCGCCCGCGCCGCCCATGCTGGAGACCACGTCCACGATGCGGCGGTAGAACGCCGAACGCTCCGTGCCGTTACGGCGCAGCTCGCCGTACAGGCCGCCATCCTTGATGAACACGATGCGGTTGCAGTAGCTGGCCGAGAACGAGTCGTGCGTGACCATGAGGATGGTGGATCCCCGCTCGTTGAGGTGCGCAAGCGATTCGAGCAGCTGGCGCGCCGATTTCGAATCGAGCGCGCCGGTGGGCT